>Ga0207416_1001372_pt1 | contig 33020 bp, 28 predicted proteins | sample PaiPotPPM11metaG_FD_184107 | JGI IMG/M metagenome (GOLD analysis project Ga0207416, IMG submission 184107) | Iron sulfur acid spring bacterial and archeal communities from Banff, Canada, to study Microbial Dark Matter (Phase II) - Paint Pots PPM... ...
TCTGGTGGAGCGCTGGCTGGGCCAGCTGACCGCCAAGAGAATCCGACGGGGATCCTTTGCGAGTGTCAAGGCCCTGATCCAGGCCATCCGGGAGTACCTCGATGAGCACAACAAGCAACCCAAGCCGTTTGTCTGGACCGCCAGTGTCGAACAGATCCTGGCCAAGGTCAATCGTTGTAAAGCTATTTTAGAGGCCGTACACTAGGGGGTCCTCAATTCCGAGTTCCGGAGCAGGCTGAATTACATCTTCTTGCCTGAGAGCCCGGGTATTTTTATCAAAGCTTAACACAGCGCCGATACGCTGTGTATGAGCACACTTGCGGGTTGTACTCAGGAGCGGGCGGCACACGGCGCCGTGACGGCCGAAGAAGAACTCGCGGACAGATCGTCCGCGCGACTATGCTGCTGGGGGTGTTGCATGGGTGGGGTACCACGGCTGACCAAGCTGCTCGCCGGCGCGGCCGCGCTTGTGGTCCTCGCCCTCGCATACGTCCCGACACACGGGCAGATCACCCCCTCCAGGACCGTCGAGTTTGCGCTCGTCGCAGGCAAGACCCAGGCGAACGGGTCGTTCAACTTCAACGGCTATGCGAAGGGCGCGCTCACCGTGACGGTGCCCATCGGCTGGAAGGTGTCGATCCGGTACGGGAACGCCTCCGCCCTGCGCCATAGCCTGGACGTGATCCCCTACACGGGCACGCAGCCGGACTCTGCCCCGCCGCCGGCCTTCCCGGGCGGATCCACGAAAGATCTGGTCGATGGGATCGGTGTCGGGAAGCAGGAGGCCGTGACGTTCGTCGCCAGCAAGGCCGGGAAGTACGAGTTCCTGTGCGGCGTGCTCGGCCACGCCCAGGCCGGGATGTGGAATCTCTTGGTAGTCTCCCCCACGGCAAAGGCACCCAGCGTCCGGCCAGCCGGGGCCGCCGCTCTTAAGACCAGGTAGCACGCGGCAGCAGACAGCGCGGGCGTAAGCGACAGGGACTGCGCGCTGAGGCTGAGGGAAGAGCGCGCGGCGCGAGAGAGGTCAGTGCGGCTGGTACACCCGGGTCTTGGGCCTGAAGACCGCCCAGGAGAACCAGAACTGCTGGCCGTGCACGACGGGCACAAGGCGCGCGCCCTTGAGGGGGCCCGCCACCGCGGCGCCGAGGATGTTCCACGCGCTGCCGGTCTGCTGATCCGCAATGCGGCCGCCGGCCCGCGCGAACGTCAGGATCTTTCCGTTCACCGTCCGCTCGAACACGCCGGCTGTGCCAATATCTCGTGACCCGGCGATGCTGGGCTGGTCCAGGGCGGAGGTCACGCCGTTGTTGAAGAGGACGGCGATCGCCTTCCCGCCGACGGTGTCGTTGACCACGTGAACCATCTCGAGCGCGCTGAACGGGTACGCCGCGTCGTCCGGGCCAACCGAGACCGTCACGACCCGCTCCATCGGGCGCAGGCGGGAGTCCCTGGGCCCGCGATACAGAAACGGCGAGGAGTCAATGTTGTCGTACCCGGCATACGGGTTCTGCCCGTAGGCGCGCGTGTGGCCCGTGCGGCGCGAGAGGACTTTGCCGCCTGGGAAAGTGCGCCTGAACGTGTCCCAGGAGACGATCTGGGCGGGCAGCGGCACCAGGCGTGTCCCGGTGAGCTCTCCGACGATCGCCCCGCCCGTGGCCTGCTGCCACCACGACTCGGTCTGCCGGTCGTACATCACGAGGTCGGAGAACCGGAGCCTGCCCGTGGTGCCGAAGTCGAGTACCCTGGCACCGACCCGCCGGTCGAAGGCAATCGCCGTGTTGCACAGCGGGCAGAACGTGATCGCCACCGGGACCCCACTGACGATATCGTTTACGATCTCATGCCAGATCAGGATCTGGAGGGGGTACGCCCGCACGTCATCGGTCCGCTCGAAGAAGATGACCGGCTCCTTGGGCTTGAGCCACTCGTCTGCAGAGGACACGGCCACAAACTCCGGTCGGTCGATCGCGGGAATGCCGTCTTTCGGGGGCCCGCCGGACGTGATCTCGGTAAGCGGGGCACTGTGCCTGGTGAAGTCGGTCTTCCACCCCGAGGTATCAAACGGGACCAGCGCTGATTGGGAGGCGGCAGCCGGGGGGACGGCCATCTCCGGGCCCCCGGCTGGCACCACCCCACCGAGCACCGCAGCGGTCAGCAGCCATGCGGCGAGTGTGTGCGCTCGCGTCCTCACGGTCTCTACCCCCTCTGAGCGCCGTCGCGAAGCGCCGCGGCGGCCTGGTCCCGGCGCGTTCTTGCCGTTCCGTTGTCCGTAGTGCGCTGCGCCGTGGCCAGCGCTGCGGCAGGAGCCTCAGGAGCGGCTGGTCGGAGCGAGAGGGTGAACCAGACGGTCGTCAGGCCATCTGTGCTCGTAGCGCCTGCGCCCCCGCCGTGGGCCCGAGCGATCTCCTGCACGAGCGCGAGGCCGATCCCTGCCCCGCCTGTCTCCCGAGACCGGGACTTCTCCCCGCGATAGAAGCGCTCGAAGATGTGGGGGAGATCCTCGGCCGAGATCCCCTCGCCGGCGTTCTGGACCGCGACGCGGGCGGCCCCGTCCCGGAGTGACGTCGTGATCGCAACATCCGCGTTCTCCGGGGCGTACCGCAGGGCGTTGTCCACGAGGTTGCGGACCGCCTGGGTGACGAGATTGGCATCCGCCTGCACCGGGGATACGTCCGGATCGTGGACCACTCGCACGGTCATCCCCCGGCGGGTGAACTCGGGACCATACACGTCCACCAGCCCGCGGATGAGCGCCGCGAGGTCAACCTCGGCGAGGCGCGGGCGGGAGACCCGCGCGTCGAACTGGCTCAACTGGTGCAGGCCGTCCACCAGCCGGACGAGCCGGAGCACTTCCTCGTGGAGCGACTCGAGGGTCCGGAGATCCGGCGGCGCGACGCCGTCCCGGAAGGCCTCGAGGTAGCCCCGGAGCGTGCTGAGCGGCGTCCGGAGCTCGTGGGCCACGTCGGCGACGAGGGTGCGCCGGAGCGCCTCGATGCGCTGGAGGCCGTCCGTCATCCGGTTGAGCGAGTCGGCGAGCCGGCCGATCTCGTCCGGGCCCCGCGTGTCCACGCGGCGGGCGTAGTCTCCCTCCGCGATGCACTCGGCCAGCACCATCATCTGCTCGAGCGGCCGGACGATGCGGCGCACGAGGATCCAGCCCAGCAGCATCGCCACCGCCGCCGCCGCGAGGCTGCTCACGAGCAGCGCACGGTGCGTGGAGGCCAGGAACTCCGCCTCGACCATCGTGGGCTCGATGTGATAGCGGGCCATGATGATCATGAAGGAGCGCGAGGCGAGGTCGGTGATCAGCACGCCCGAGATCACGACCGCGATCGCGATCACGAGGATCTGGGCACCGAGCAGCCGCCAGAGCAGGCTACCCCGCACGCCCGGTCTCCACAAGTTTGTAGCCGACGCCGCGCATCGTCTGGATGTACCGCGGTTGCGCGGGATCGTCTCCAAGCTTCTCTCGGAGCTTGCCGATATGGACGTCGATCGTGCGGTCGACTACGACCGCCTCGTCGAACGCATACACGTGGGCCAGCAGCTGGTCACGCGTGAAGACGCGACCGGGGAACTCCATCAGCGCTTGCAGCAGCTTGTACTCGATCGGCGTGAGGCGCACCTCTCGGCCGTCCTCGGTGACCTCGTGCCGCTCGAGGTCCATGACGAGCGGCCCCCGCTCCAGCCTGGGCGACGACCGCTCGTGCACCGCCGTCCGGCGGAGGATCGCCCGGACGCGCGCGACCAGCTCCCGGGGGCTGAACGGTTTCGTGACGTAGTCGTCGGCGCCGACCTGCAGGCCCACGAGCTTGTCCACTTCCTCGACTCTGGCGGTCAGCATCAGGATCGGCACGTCCGACCCCTTGCGGATCTGGCGGCAGACCGAGATGCCGTCGACGCGGGGGAGCATCAGGTCGAGGATGACAAACGCCGGGCGGTGGCGCGCGGCCAAGTCCAGCGCCTGCGCCCCGTCGTAGGCGGAGAGCACCCGGAACCCTTCGCGCTCGAGGTACATCCGCACGAGCGAGATGAGCTTGTGATCGTCGTCCACGACGAGCACCGTCGTGTCATCACGGACGACCTTGCCCGTGGTCAGGCGGCCTGCCTCCATGGTTTGGTCACGAGGTCCGTTCCATATGTCCTCGCTCGCCGGACGGTGCGCTTTGACATCGTCGCGTGCCACGATTTTCGGATGATCCCCCCGGCTGGTCCATGTCCGTCCCCGCCTATCCAGATCATGCCGCCCCTGTGTAAAGATATGGCAAAGATCGGGGGGAAGCCGCCGAGGCGGGTTGCGGAGGCCTTGCGGCACAACCCCCTGCGCGCGCGGCCGGGCAGATATCCGATCTTTATCACAGCTTTATGGGCTGGGACTACGCTGTCCCTGGGCCGGGCCCCCGCCCCGCACAGAGAGGGCGCTGCCTGCCGCGGCGGGATCAGCCGCTCGCGTGGCCCGTGAGTCCCAATCCCGGGAGGTGTGGTATGGGAGGAGCTCGTGCTCGAACGCAACGCTCCACAGGTCCGGCCCGCGTCGTGACGCGGTGGCTCCTCTGCGGACTCATCGTGGTCCTGGCGATGGCGCCCGCGCTGCTCGGGCAGATGACGGCCTCGGCGCAGGCGGGTCAGCCACATGTGACGATCCTGTCCCCGACGGACGCGCAGGTCGTGACCGATAACAGCGTGGCGGTCGTCCCCCGGTTTGCGAACTGGAACCTGCGCTGCGACCTGGCCGGGACGCCCAACGTGGCCGGGGCCGGCCACTACCACCTGGAGCTCGACGGTTCCCTCGTCAACATGTTCTGCGGCCCGGCCGCGCTGAGTCTCCAGAACGTGAAGCCGGGCTCCCATACCCTCACGATCTACCCGGCGAAGAACGACCACGAGGAGATCGAGGCGGGCAAGACGCAGGTGAAGTTTGTCTACCAGCCGGCTGCGGCGCTGCCGTATGCCGCGGGGATGCCGGCGCTCCGGCCGAGCGCCCGGGTGCTGTGGCCGCGGAACGGGGCCGCGGTCTCCGGGGCGACGTTCCCGCTCGTGTTCGACGTGCGGAACTTCCGTCTGTCGTGCGATCTGATGGGCAAGCCGAAGCTCGCGAACACCGGCCACTGGCACGTGGATGTGGACAAGTCCGAGGGTGAGATGATGATGCACGAGAAGATGCCCATGCCGGGCGCAACAGCGCCTCCAAGCGGGCCCAAGCCGAGTGGGGCGATGCCGGGTGGAACCATGCCGGGCGGGGCCATGGGCAAGATGTCCATGATGAGCATGGCGACGATGCTCAATATGGGGTGCAACAACGAGTTCGATGTGCCGCTCACCGGGATCGGCGCCGGCAAGCACACCTTCTATGTCGTGCTCGTGGATAACCTCCACGAGCCGCTGGAGCCGGGCGTCGTCGGCTCCGTCTCCGTCATCGTGAAGAAGTAGCCCCTGCGTTACCCACTGCGCCCCTCGGGGCTGCTCCAAACGGGCGGCCCCGGGGGTGTCGCCGCCCTGCTTGACTCTGACAGGAAAACCTGTTATAAATGGGCCCGTGAGATCATTCGCGCAACGTCGCGACACCCCCGCATTGGTGCCAGCCACGACCGCGCGGGCACGGTACTTCCGGGTCCTGGGAGACCCCACGCGGCTCTACATGCTCGAGGTGCTGCTTGCGGGAGAACGCACGGTCGCGGAGCTCGTTTCGATCAGCGGCGCCCCGCGCAGCCGCGTCTCGAACCACCTCGCCTGCCTGAAATGGTGTCGCTTTGTGACGGCCCGGCGGCAGGGGCGACACGTCGTCTACCGCGTCGCCGACCCGCGCGTCGGCGAGCTCCTGGCGCTCTCGAAGGGCTTGTCCGTCGAGCGCTGCGGCTATCTCGCCCGCTGCCGGAGGATCGGTCCGGAGTGGATCTGAGCGCGAAGGAGGACGTGCGTGATGGCCAGGTTTGTGGTGGTCTTCAACCAGCCCGGCTGAATCTTCTGCCGACGGGTGGAGGAGTTCCTCACCCAGCATGGCATCTCGTTCCAGGCTCGGAACGTGGCGGAGGATCCGGCCGCGGTGGGGGAACTGGAGCGTCTCGGGGTCGCGAGCACACCCGTCACGGTCATCGACGGCGAGGTCGTCGTGGGCTTCGACCGGAAGCGGCTGGAGGCGTTGCTGGGACTGGGCGGCGTGGAATGACATGGGACGCGTGATCGTATTCGACGTCATCGAGACGTTGCTGGATCTCGCCGCATTGGACGAGCCCTTCGAGCGCGTGTTTCACGATGCGGCGGCGCGGCAGCACTGGTTCGTGCAAATGTTGCAGTCGGCGCTCGTCGCGACGATCACAGGAGCATACGCCGACTTCGGGTCGGTAGGCAGAGCTGCCCTGGACATGGTGGCCGCCCGCCGTCACATCACGCTCAGCGACGACCAACGTCAGCAGATTCTCGGCGCGGTGCGGGCCCTGCCGCCACACCCAGACGTCGCGGATGGCCTGCGGCGCCTTCAGGCGGCGGGGTTGCGGCTGGTGGCACTGACAAACTCGACGGTGACCACTGCCGAGGCGCAACTGAACCATGCCGGGCTGCGCGGGTATTTTGATCAAATATTCTCCGCGGACGAGGTCAAGCGGTTCAAGCCGGCGGCTGAGGTCTATCGGATGGTCGCCCGGCAGCTCGGCGTGGGGGAGAACCGGCTCCGCATGGTCGCGGCGCACGATTGGGACGTGACGGGCGCCCTTCGCGCCGGGTTGAAGGCCGCATTCGTTGCGCGTCCCGGCAAGGTCCTCGATCCTTTGGGCGATCCGCCGGATATCGTGGATCGTGATTTGCGGGAAGTCGCCACGCGCATCTTAGAGACGGACCTGTCGGCGTAGTCCGCGGCAGGATCGTGCGCAGACACGAGAGACGTTTCCAACCAAGAGGCGAGGGCGCATCGATGCAAGACACGGTCGACCGACAGACGTCAGCCAGATTTAAGCACCCCCTCACGTTCAAGGCGTTGAAGGAACGGGGGCTGTGTCCCACCTGACCTTCAAGCCTGCTGCTCGGGCTGGCAGCGCTACTTGTCTACAACACCGGGTACCTCATGTGGAATCTGCCGGGGTGGGCCCAACGAGGGTTGAGACGGCGACGGCCGTGTTGATCACCGCGGGACTCGCCCGACGCCGGCGCGCCCGCGCGCGCTGAGACCAGCGGCGTTGGCCGGCGATCGTGACGGTGAGAGGGACGTGACCACAGGGGGAGGCATCGCTCATGACCCATGGGTTTGATCTCCTCGTCATCGGCACCGGCACGGCCGGCGCGACGGTGGCCTACAGCCTTCGTAAGGCGGGATGGACGGTCGCAATTGCCGACAAGCGGCCGTTTGGCGGCACGTGCGCGCTGCGGGGCTGCGATCCCAAGAAGGTACTCGTGGGCGCCGCCGACCTGGTCGACTGGTACCAGCGGATGCGCCACCGGGGCATTGCCGGGGAACATGCGCATGTGGATTGGCCGGAGCTCATGCGCTTCAAGCGCACGTTTACCGATCCGGTCCCAGAAGACCGGGAGCGGGGCTTCCAGGGCGCGGGCATTGCCACGTTTCATGGGAGCGCCAGATTTGTCGATCCCCGGACGATCCAGGTTGACGATCAGACGCTGACCGGGCGGCACATCGTCATCGCAGCCGGCGCCAGCCCACGCACCCTGGGGATCCCCGGAGAAGAGCATCTTACGACCAGCGAGCAATTCCTCGATCTGGACACGTTGCCCAGGCGCATCGTCTTCGTGGGCGGGGGATATATCGCCGCCGAATTTGCGCACATCACCGCCAGGGCGGGCGTAGAGGCCCGGATCGTCCATCGCGGGCTACGCCCGCTTGAAGGCTTCGACCCCGATCTTGTCGCGCAGTGGAAGGAGGCCACCCAGGATGCCGGGATCGCCCTCGAGCTCGGCGCCACCGTCCAGGCCGTGGAGCGGCAGGCCGACCGCCTGATCGTCCTTGCGAGAAGGGGCGGGGAGACCCACATGTGGGAGACGGACCTGGTCGTACACGCCGCGGGGCGCGTACCCGAGATCGACAAACTGGACCTGGCGCGAGGGAACGTCCAGTTCAATAGACGCGGTGTTATCGTGAATGACCACCTTCAGAGCGTAAGTAATCCGGCCGTCTATGCTGGGGGCGACAGCGGGGCTACCGGCGGTCTGCGCCTCACCCCGGTTGCCGGCTACGACGGCGAGGTGATCGCCGCCAATCTCCTCGAGGGGAACCACCGGAGGCCCGACTACCGCATGGTGCCGACCGTCGTCTTCTCGATCCCGCCGCTGGCCGCGATCGGGCTGCAGGAGGATGCCGCCAGACGGGAGGGCCTCCGATTCACGGTGAAGTACGGAGATACGTCGGAGTGGTACTCCTCCCGGCGCGTGGGCAATAAGTACTCGGGGTACAAGGTGCTGATTGAGGAGGAGACCGAGCATATTCTCGGTGCCCACGTCCTGGGCCCACACGCGGATGACGTCATTAACCTTTTCGCGCTCGCGATGCGCCTGGGCGCGCGGGCCAGTGACGTTCGGCATGTACTGTACGCATATCCTTCGGTCTCGGGCGACGTGAGTTATATGGTCTGAGCGATGTCGCCCGAGGGTGAAGCGCGACGGCCACGGTGAGGAGGGGTCTGGACCATGCTCACACGACGCGAGATGTTGTGCCAGTGTGCGGGCGGGGCGGGGGCGGTCGTGAGCTGCGCTGGTATGATCGTCTCACTGGCCGCCGGGCTGGCGGGTACGGCGGGGAGCGCTCTCATCCAGCGAGGCGGCATGGCAGGGATGGGATCCATGACTGGCTCGGACCAGGGGCAGGCGGGAGTACCCCCGCTGTTGGCCTTCCTCAACCACATCGCCATCCCGCTCCTCGTGCTGTCGATTGTCTTGATGCTCATCGGCGTGGCGCGCGCAGGGTGGCGGGCCGTCGGACTGGTGGCGGCCGGCAGCGCTTTCCTGCTGGTGAACATGTTTGTGCAAACGTCCGCTGCGACGGCGGCCGCACTCTTGGGAGCAGGATATCTTCTGGTGTTTCTCGGCTACATGGTCGCGTGGAAGACGACCAGAGCCCGCCGGGTCATTCTGTCCCGTGTCTAACCGCGAGGTCCGTGGGAACCTGTTGGGCATCCTTGGGAACGGGGGCGACTGGTTGGAAACTGTGGTGCCGGAGGAGGGACTCGAACCCCCACGGGCGTGAGCCCACGCGATTTTGAGTCGCGATCGTCTGCCGATTCCGACACTCCGGCACGCATCGGCCAAGCGTAATCGTACCATCTGCGGCTGCGCGGCTCAAGCCGCGAAGCCCCCGGGCGCCCGCGGTGGCCCCGCTTCCGGTGCTATAATTCGGTGAGAGATGCCACCCGCCGAGGACCGCCCGAAGCTCGTGCTCCTGGATGCGAACGGTCTCGTCTACCGTGCCTTCTATGCCCTCCCGTACTTCACGACCCGCGACGGCCGGCCCACCAACGCTGTGTATGGCTTCACGACGATGCTGCTCAAGGTGCTCGAGGAACTGGATCCCGCGTACGTCGCTGCGGCGTTCGACAAGCCCGGTCCGACGTTTCGCCACGAAGCGTCCGCCGAGTACAAGGCCACCCGGCGGAAGATGCCGGACGATCTCCGCCCGCAGATTGCGCTCGCCAAGGAGGTCGTCGGAGCCTTCGAGATCTCCAATTTCGAGGTCGCGGGATTCGAGGCCGACGATGTCATCGGGACGATCGCACGGCAGGGCGAGCTTCAGGGGATGGACGTCGTGATCGTCACGGGCGACCTGGACGCGCTCCAGCTCGTGTCGCCTCACGTTCGGGTGATGGTGACGAGCCGGGGGATCAGCGAGACCACGATGTATGATGAGGCCGCCGTGCGCGCGCGGCTCGGGATCGAGCCGGCGCAGGTGCCCGACCTCAAGAGTCTTACGGGCGACACGACGGATAACATCCCGGGCGTCCCCGGCGTAGGCGAAAAGACGGCCGCCCGCCTGCTTGCCAGCGGCCTGACCGTGGAGGCGGTCCTCGGTGGCCTCGGCGGCCTCCGCGACGGCCGCCTCCGGGAGCGCCTGGCCGAGCATCGTGAGCAGATCCTCCAGAGCAAGCAGCTCGCTACGATCGCGACCGAGGTCGAGCTGCCCCTCGAGTTCGTGGCGCTGCGCCGGCGCCCCCTGGACGTCGAGAAGGTCCGCGACCTGTTCACGCGGCTCGAGTTCAAGTCCCTGCTCGAGCGATTGGGCGTCGGGACTCCCCGGGCGGAGTCCCGGGGGACGTACCGGACGGTCGCCGCCGGCGACCTCAACGGCGTGCTCACACGGGCCACCCAGATCGCATTGGCGCCGGTCGCGGACGACGGGCATCCCATGCTCGCCAGGCTGCGCGGGCTCGCCATCGCGACCCAGCCTGGTGAGGCCGTCTACGTCGAGGCCGCGGGGGAAGTGCCCGCCGCGCTCGCCAAGGCGCTCGAGCGGGACGACCTGCCGAAGCTGAGCGAGGACGTCAAGCGCGACCGGCTGCTCCTGGAGGCCGCGGGCCTCCAGCCGCGGGGCTTCGCGTTTGACGTGTCCCTCGCATCCTACCTGCTCGATCCGGGGAAGCGCACGCACACGCTCGAGAGCGCGGCCTGGGAGCACCTCGGATGGCGTCTCCACGAAGGCGTCGGAGGGGAGGGGCTCGCCCTTGGCCCGGGCCCGGACGACGCCGCGACCGAGGACGCCGATGTCATTTTCCGCCTCCGGGACGTGATGGAGGCGCAGTTGCGGGCCCGCGAGGTGTACCGGCTCTACCGGGAGATCGAACTGCCGCTCGCCGAGATCCTGGCCCGGATGGAGCGGGTTGGGGTGGCGGTCGACGTGGAGGCGCTGCGCGCCCTCTCCGCGACGATCCGGGCGCGCCTGGAGGCGCTCACCGCCGAGATTTACCGCCTCGCCGGCACAGAATTCAACATCGGATCGCCCAAGCAGCTCGCGTTTGTCCTGTTCGAGAAGCTCCAGCTGCCTCCGCTCAAGCGGACCAAGACGGGGTTTTCGACCGACGCCGAGGTGCTGGAGCAGCTCGCCCCCCAGCATGAGGCCGTGGCGAGGATCGTCGAGCACCGGGAGCTGAGCAAACTGCTCGGCACCTACGTCGACGTCCTGCCGGGGCTGGTCGACCCCCGCACCGGTCGCCTGCACACGACGTTCAACCAGACGGTCGCCGCGACCGGCCGGGTGATCACGACGGACCCCAACCTCCAGAACATCCCGATCCGTACCGAGGTGGGCCGGCAGATCCGCCGCACGATCGTCGCCGGGCGCGCGGGGACAGTCCTCCTCTCCGCCGACTATTCGCAGATCGAGCTGCGGGTGCTGGCGCACGTGACGCAGGATCCCGGCCTGCTCGAAGCGTTCCGGCGCGGCGACGACATTCATACGGTGACCGCGGCCGAGGTGTTTGGCGTCGCGGCGGACGGCGTCACCGCGGAGATGCGGCGGCGGGCGAAGGCGTTTAACTACGGGATTGCGTACGGCATCAGCGACTTCGGGCTCGCGGTCCAGCTTGCGATCGGCCGGGAGGAGGCCCGGGGGTTCATGGAGACCTACTTTTCCCGTTACCCTCGGGTCGCCGAGTACATGCGGACGACGGTCGAGCAGGCGCGGCGGGACGGATACGTGACGACGATCCTCGGCCGCCGCCGGTACCTCCCCGATATCCTGAGCCGCAACCGCCAGATCCGGGAGGGGGCGGAGCGGATCGCGATCAATGCCCCGATCCAGGGTGCAGCGGCCGACATCATCAAGATCGCGATGCTGCGCGTCCACCACGACCTCGCGCCGCGGTTCCCGGGCCTCGAGATGATTCTGCAAATCCATGACGAGTTGCTGTTCGAGATGCCCCGGGAAATGGTTCCCGAGGCGGCCCCGAAGATCCGCGAGGTCATGGAGCACGCCTACGATCTCGCCGCGCCGCTGGTCGTCAATCTGGCCGCCGGCGCCAACTGGCAGGATCTGACCGAATTCGCATGAGACGCGCGTGAGCCAATCCGGGGGGAGTCCCGCGCGTCCACGCCGGATCGGCCTCACGGGGGGCATCGCGAGCGGCAAGAGCCTCGTCTCGGGAATCCTCCGGGATCTCGGCGCCGCGGTCGTGGATGCCGACGAGATCGCCCGTGACGTCGTCCGCCCGGACGGCCCGGCATATGACGGGGTGGTCCAGGCGTTCGGGCCCGAGGTGGTCCGGGCGGACGGCACGCTCGACCGGAAGGCCCTGGCCGGCCGCATCTTTGCCGACCCTGCCGTCCGGCGCCGCTTGAACGACCTGACGCACCCCCACATCCGGGCGCGGATGGCGGAAGAGGGGGCACGCCTCTCCACTGTGCCCGGCGTCGACGTGATCGTCTTCGACATCCCCCTGCTGCTCGAGACGACCGACGGCCGCGACCTCGGGCTGGACGGGATCCTGGTCGTGTACGCGGATGACGACGTCCGGGCACGCCGGCTCGCCGCCCGCGACGGTCTTGCCGAAGTGGAGGCCCGGCGCCGCCTCCGCGCGCAGATGCCCGTGCGGGAGAAACTCGTCCAGGCCGACTGGGTGGTCGACAACAACGGCTCGCCCGAGGAGACCCGCCAGCAGGTCGAGCGCCTTTGGGACACCGTGCGCGGGGGCGTCCGGTAGGATACGCAGGCCCCGATCCACAATCATAGGTTTCCGAGATAATCTCAAGGAGGGCACACATGCCAAAAAGATCGCCGCGGCGGGCCGCTTCGGCCCCACGCACCCCCTCGACAGCAGGACTGCATGTGCAAAACGACGGCACGTACGGCACCGGTGTCTGGGGGGAATCGAGCCTTGGGCCGGGCGTCACAGGGACATCGCCCATCGATACTGGGGTCAGGGGAGTCTCCACGGGCGGCATCGGGGTTGCGGGGGAATCGGTCTATGCCCCGGGGATCCACGGCTTCTCAACGGACGGGACCGGTGCCACCGGGCATTCAGAGAACTACTTTGGCGTGTACGGGCACTCGGATCAGACCACCGGCGTCTACGGGCATTCGGAGACCGGCTCTGGCATCACCGGGGACGGACCGGGCGGTGGTGTCGTGGGGACATCGGCTAACAGGCCCGGTGTCTGGGGGGTGTCGGGCCAGGGCTCCGGCGTCTACGGGGAGTCGACTGACGGCGCCGGCGTCCATGGGCACGGCGTAAATAAACCCGGCGTCATTGGGGAATCAGACAAGAACTCCGGCGTCTATGGAGATGCGACGGACAGTGTCGGCGTTTACGGGCATTCATGGAACGTCGGCGGCGTTGCCGGGTATTCGGAAGACGGGGTCGGCATCGCAGGAGGATCATATAGGTCTGTCGGGGTCATAGGAAGCTCCACCAAGGACACGGGCGTCTGGGCGCAGACGGACTCGGGGATCGCCCCCGCGTTGGTCGCGCAAGGCGCGCGCGGGGGGAACGCCGCACGATTCGAGGGCCATGTCCGCATCGAAGGAAATCTGGACCTCTGGGGCCCTGGTACCGCCTGGATCGGGGGTTCGCTCTTTGTCAGTGGGCAGAAGGCGGCGGCCGTCCCCCATCCCGACGGCTCGCATCGGGCGCTGTACTGCATGGAGAGCCCGGAGAGCTGGTTCGAGGACTTCGGCCGGGCCCGTCTCGTCCGCGGGAAGGCCAAAGTCAGACTGGACCGGACCTTTGCCGCGGTCGTGCGCACCGGCGATTACCATGTTTTCCTCACGCCGGAAGGCGAGTCCGAAGGGCTTTACGTGAGCCGCCGCACCCGTGCCGGGTTCGACGTGCGGGAGCAGCACCGGGGCACCAGCACCATGCGGTTCAGCTACCGGGTGGTGGCCCGGCGGAAGGACGTCTCCGCCCCTCGCTTTCAGAAGGTCAGGCCCCCTAAGCCGGTCGCGGTCACGCACCCCAAGCTGATCAAACTACCAGCGCCGCCTACGCTCCCAAAGCCTTCTGAACGCCCGAAGCTGCCCACGCTGCCCACACTGCCTAAACTCCCCCGACGCCTTGAGCGGCCCAAACTGTCGGCGCGGTCCGGTCGCGCGGGTACGTCGCGGAGATCACCCGCCCGCAAGACGCGCCGGAGTCTGGCCCTGTAGGCCAGCCCGGGAGAGGTGGGCCCTGTACCCGACCCGTGGCCCGACCTTTCGGGTGCATGCTATAATTGAGTGATGTCTCAGTTCACGATGGTGACCGACCAGACCCCGGCCGGCGATCAGCCCCAGGCGATCGCCCAACTTGCCGAAGGGGTCCGCCGCGGCGATCGGTACCAGACCCTCCTCGGAGTCACGGGATCGGGCAAGACGTTTTCCATGGCGAAGGTCATCGAGCAGATCCAGCGGCCGACCCTCGTGCTCGCCCACAACAAGACGCTGGCCGCGCAGCTGTACGGCGAGTTCCGGCAGTACTTTCCCGAGAACGCGGTCCGGTACTTCGTCTCGTACTACGACTACTACCAGCCGGAGGCGTACGTTCCGCAAACAGACCTGTACATTGCGAAGGACGCCTCAATCAACGACGAGATCGACCGTCTCCGGCACGCGTCGACGAAGGCCCTGATGGAGCGGCGCGACGTGATCGTCGTCGCGTCGGTCTCCTGCATCTACGGGCTGGGCTCGCCGGAGGACTATCAGGACGTCATGCTGTTCCTCCGCACGGGCGAGGCCCGATCGCGCGAGGAGATCCTCCGCCGGCTCGTGGACGTCCAGTACGAGCGGAACGACATCGACTTTGCGCGCGGCCGGTTCCGGGTGCGCGGGGACGTGATCGAGATCTTCCCGTCCTACGAAGACCGGGCGGTACGGGTCGAGCTGTTCGGTGACGAGATCGAGCGGATCCACGAGATCGACCCGCTGACCGGGGAGATCCTGGCCGCCAAGCCGGCGGTCGCGATCTGGCCGGCAAAGCACTGGGTCACGACCGCGTCAAAGATGGAGCAGGCGCTGGGGCGAATCGAGGCGGAGCTCCGCGAGCGCGTCCAGTGGTTCAAGGACCAGGGCAAGCTGCTCGAGGCGCAGCGCCTGGAGTTCCGGACCAAGTACGACCTCGAGATGCTGCGCGAGGTCGGGTACTGTCCCGGCATCGAGAACTACTCCCGCCACATGTCCGGCCGGGCCGCGGGCGAGCGGCCGGGGTGTTTGCTCGACTACTTCCCGAAGGACTTCCTGGCGATGATCGACGAGTCCCATGTGACCGCGCCCCAGGTCCGCGGCATGTACGAAGGCGACCGAGCGCGGAAGCGGAACCTCGTCGAGTTCGGGTTCCGGCTGCCGTCGGCGTACGACAACCGGCCGCTGACGTTCGAGGAGTTCGACGCGCTGGTTCCCCAAAAAATCTTCGTCTCCGCGACGCCCGGGCCGTACGAGCTCAGCGTGAGCCGCCAGGTCGTCGAGCAGATCGTCCGCCCGACCGGACTGGTGGATCCCCTCGTTGAGGTCCGGCCGGCCAAGGGACAAGTGGACGATCTGATCGCCGAGATCAAGGCGCAGGTCGAGAAACACGAGCGGACCCTGGTCACCACCCTGACGAAGCGGATGGCAGAGGATCTGTCGGATTACCTGCAGGAGCTCGGGATGAAGGTGCACTACCTCCATTCGGAGATCGAGGTATTCCAGCGGATTCAGATCCTCAAGGACCTGCGGGAGGGCACATACGACGTGCTCGTCGGGATCAACCTTCTGCGCGAGGGGCTGGACCTGCCCGAGGTGTCGCTCGTCGCGATCTTGGACGCGGACAAGGAAGGGTACCTCCGCTCTGAGACGAGCCTGGTCCAGACGATGGGCCGGGCCGCGCGGAACGTCGGCGGCCGCGTGATCCTCTACGCCGACCAGGTCACCGAGTCGATCCGCAAGGCGATCGCCGAGACCAACCGCCGGCGCACGATCCAGCTGCGGTACAACGAGGAACGGGGGATCACGCCGGAGACGATCATCAAGCCGATCCGTGACTTCATCGAGCTCGAGGCGGTGGCCGAGGAGCCCGCGGCCTACCCGGCGCAGGGCGACGGCGCCGACGGCGCCGTCCTCACGGCGAAAGAGCTGATCGGCCTCGCGGAGCAGCGCAAGAGCGTGCCGTGGGACATCGCACGCCTCCTGATGCTGAGCCCCGCCGAGCTCGAGGGGACGATCGAGGCGCTCGAGCGCGAGATGCGGAAGGCGTCCGCGGAGCTGCAGTTCGAGAAGGCCGCCGCGCTCCGGGACCAGATTCAGGAGCTCCGCAAAGGCATGGGGGAGCCGTTCTTCGCCGGCCCGCGCCACCGGCGCGGCCACCGGGGCGCCGCCGCGGGCCCGCCCGGCGCGAGGTCCCGCCCACGGCGGCAGGGCGGGCGGGGACGTCCGAATTAGCCGGCCGACGTGGACGTTACGCTAGGAGTCACCACAGGAGTCACCACGCCGGGCTAGTCCAGGAAAGGAACGCGATGCCTCTCGACCGGATCGTCGTGCGCGGTGCGCGCGAGCACAATTTGATGAACCTCGACGTCGAGATCCCGCGGGACCGGTTGGTCGTGCTCACCGGGATCTCCGGGTCCGGGAAGTCCTCCCTGGCGTTCGACACGATCTACGCCGAGGGCCAGCGGAAGTACGTCGAGTCGCTCTCCGCCTACGCCCGGCAGTTCCTCGGGCTCATGGAGAAGCCGGACGTGGACCACATCGAGGGGCTGAGCCCGGCCGTCTCGATCGATCAGAAGGGCGCCCCCCGGAACCCGCGCTCGACCGTCGGCACGGTCACGGAGATCTACGACTACCTGCGACTGCTGTACGCGCGGGTGGGACAGCCGCACTGCCCGAAGTGCGGGAAGCCGATCAGCCGGCAGACCCCGGAGCAGATCGTCGACCGTGTGCTCGCGCTGCCGGAGGGCCAGCGGCTCCTCGTCCTCGGCCCGATCGTGCGGGGCCGGAAGGGGGAGTACCGCCAGCTCTTCCACGACCTCCGCCGGCAGGGCTTCGCCCGGGTCCGCGTGGACGGCGCGCAGTACGATCTGGGTGAGGAGATCCCGCTCGACCGGAACCGGAAGCATCAGATTGACGTCGTCGTGGACCGGCTCGTCGTCAAGCCGGACATCCGGACCCGCCTCAACGACTCGATCGAGACGGCCCTCAAGCTGGGGCAGGGAGTCGTCGGCATCCAGGTCGTCGACGGCGAAGAGATGCTCTTCAGCCGGAACTTCGCGTGCCCGGACGACGGCGTGAGCCTGCCCGAGATCGAGCCGCGGATCTTCTCATTCAACGCCCCCTACGGCGCGTGCCCGACCTGCACCGGGTTGGGCTTCAAGCAGGAGATCGATCCCGACCGTGTGCTGGACCCCGACCTCTCGCTGCTCGACGGCGCGGTCCTGCCGTGGGCCAGCTCGACGAGCGAGTACTACCAGGAGATGCTGCGGTCGCTCGCCGACGCCTCCGGCGTCGACATGCGCACGCCGGTGCGGAAACTCCCCCGGGAGTTCGTCCGCGAGCTCCTTTATGGCGCCGGCGATGCGGTGCGGGTCCGCTACCACAACCGATGGGGACGGCTGCGGCAGTACGAGACGGTGTTCGAGGGCGTGATTCCGCAGCTCGAGCGCCGGTACCAGGAGACGGACTCGGAGTATGTCAAGGAAGAGATCCAGGAGTACATGAGCATCGCGCCCTGTCCGGACTGCCGGGGGGCGCGGCTCAAAAAGGAGAGCCTGGCGGTCACGATTGGCGGCCGGTCGATCGCCGAGGTGTCCGCGCTCACGGTTCGCGGGACGATGCAGTTTTTCTCGGGCCTCACGTTCACCGATCGCGAGCAGTTGATCGCCGCCCAGATTCTCAAGGAGATCACCGCGCGTCTCCGGTTCCTGGTGGACGTCGGGCTCGACTACTTGACGCTCGACCGCACCGCGAACACGCTCTCGGGCGGGGAGGCGCAGCGGATCCGGCTCGCGACCCAGATCGGATCGGGCCTGATGGGCGTCCTGTACGTTCTCGATGAGCCGAGTGTGGGGCTCCACCAGCGGGACAACCGCCGGCTGATCGACACGCTCCTCCGGCTGCGCGACCTCGGCAACACCATCCTCGTCGTCGAGCACGACGAGGAGACCATCCGCTCGGCCGACTGGATCGTGGACATCGGGCCGGGCGCCGGCGCCCACGGCGGGCGGGTCATCGCATCCGGGCCGCTCGAGACCGTCCTCCGGACGCGGGCGTCGGTCACCGGCCAGTTCTTGTCGGGCGCGCGGCAGATCGCGATCCCCGCCCGGCGGCGGCCGGGCAACGGGGGCGCGCTCGTGATCCGGGGCGCCCGGGAGCACAACCTGAAGGGGATCGATGTCCGGATCCCGCTCGGCATGTTCGTGTGCGTGACCGGCGTCTCGGGCTCCGGGAAGTCCACGCTGATCGACGACATCCTCTACCGGGCCCTGGCCCAGCACCTGCACGGCGCGCGGGCCCGGCCCGGCGCGCACGAGCGGATCGACGGCCTGCGCCTGCTCGATAAGGTCATCAACATCGACCAGTCGCCGATCGGCCGGACGCCGCGGAGCAACCCGGCGACGTACACGAAGACGTTCGACCTCGTCCGCGAACTGTTCGCCGCGACCGCGGACGCGCGCGCCCGGGGGTTCAAGCAGGGCCGGTTCTCCTTCAACGTGCGCGGCGGGCGCTGCGACGCGTGCGAGGGAGACGGCATCGTGCGGATCGAGATGCACTTCCTGCCGGACGTCTACGTCCCGTGCGACGTCTGCAAAGGCAAACGGTACAATCGGGAGACGCTCGAGGTCAAGTACAAGGGGAAGTCGATCGCCGACGTCCTCGACATGACCGTCGACCAGGCGCTCGAGTTTTTCGACCCGATCCCCCGGATCAAGCGCAAGCTGCGCACGCTCGCCGACGTCGGTTTGGGTTACATCAAGCTCGGCCAGCCGGCCACGACCCTCTCGGGCGGCGAGGCGCAGCGGGTGAAGCTCAGCACGGAGCTGAGCCGCCGGGATACCGGCCGGACCGTCTACATCCTGGACGAGCCGACCGTCGGACTGCACTTCGCCGACGTGCAGCGGCTCCTGGAAGTGCTGCACCGGCTCGCCGACGCGGGGAACACGGTGCTCGTCATCGAACACAACCTGGACGTGATCAAGACGGCGGACTGGGTCATCGATCTCGGTCCGGAGGGCGGCGAGTTCGGCGGGCAGGTGATCGCCGAAGGCGCGCCGGAGGCGGTGGCCCGCGTCGCGCCCTCGTACACCGGGCAGTTCCTCCGGAAGATGCTGCGCACCCGGACGACGCCGGCAGCCCCCAGCAATTCTGCTGGACCGAAAGATCAAGGCCCATCCGACGGGCGGAGACGCAACGGCGACCTGGCGGCTGCCGGCCGCCGCCCCCGGGCGGCGCACCGGCGAGGCGCCGTGAAGGAGGCGTAGATGGCAGATCCGCGGATCGTGCTGTGGACGGAAGGGGCGGCGGGTCCCCGGTTCCCGTTCGACGCGGACGGCATCGCGGCCGCGGGCGGCGTGATCCGAACCGTCGGCTGCCGGGACACCGCGGAGCGTGTCGCGGCGGCCCGGGAGGCGTTCGTGATCGTGGTGAGCCAGGCCGCGATCCCCGAGGAACTGTGCGCGGCCGCGCCGCGCCTCGTCGGGATCATCCGGACCGGGATCGGGATCGATACCGTGGACATCCCGGGCGCCACCCGCCACGGCGTGTGTGTGGCCCACGTCCCCGACTTCTGCTATGATGAGGTCGCCGACACGGCCTGGACCCTCCTCCTTGCCGTGACACGCAAGGTCCTGCCGGCGGACCGGCACGTGCGCGGCGGACGGTGGGTGCCCAACGATCTGCTTCCGATGCGGACCCTGCGGGGCCAGACGCTCGGGCTCGTCGGCTTCGGCCACATCGCCCGCAAGGTCGCCGAGCGGGGCCGTCCCTTCGGTGTCCAGGTCATCGCCGCCGACCCGTACGTGGAGGCGGCCGCGATGGCGCAGGCTGGAGTCGAGAAGGTCAGCCTCGATGACCTGTTCGCCCGGGCAGACTTCGTCTCGCTGCACACCCCGTTGAACGACGAGACGCGCGGGCTGGTCGGTGCCCCCGCGTTCGCCCGCATGAAGCCGGGGGCCATTTTGATCAACACCTCCCGCGGCGGGGTCGTGGATCAGGGCGCGCTGATCGCCGCGCTCCAGTCGGGCCGGCTCGGCGGGGCAGGCCTGGACGTCCAGACGCCCGAGCCGCCGGCGCGGGACAATCCGCTCTTTCAGATGGACAACGTCGTCCTGACCCCCCATTACGCGTCTACGACCGTCGAGGCGATCGCGGATCTGGGCCGGAAGGTCAACCAGCAGGTGGTACAGTTCCTGCGCGGGGAGTGGCCGACCTACCTCGCCAACCGGGCCGTGCGGGAGCAGCCGGGCTGCCGCCTCGGCGCGGGGCGGAGGGCACCGGCATGACACCTAACACGGCGAAGGCTCGCCTCCGCGAGGGGGGGGCCGTGATCGGGACGATGATCTCCGAGATGCGGACCGAGGAAGTAGCGTACGTCCTGGCCGCGGCGGGGTTCGACTTTTTCGTCATCGATACCGAGCATGGATCCGCGGACATGGAGACGGTGCAGCGCATCAGCCGGGCCGGCCGCAGCGCAGGGATCGCCCCGCTCGTTCGGGTCACCGATGTCTCGTACGCGCTGATCGCCCGCGCGCTGGACGCCGGCGCGCTCGGCCTGATGATCCCCCACGTGGAGACCGCCGAGGACGCCCGCGAGATCGTCCGGTGCGCCAAGTACCCGCCGGCGGGAGAGCGGGGGTTCGGGCTGCGGAGCGCCGTGACCGACTACGCGAACGCGTCCGTGCCGGACACGATCGCCTGGTCCAACGCCGAGACGATGATCATGGCGCAGGTCGAGAGCGGGCGCTGCCTCGAGAATCTCGATGAGATCGCGGCGACCCCCGGTATCGACGTCCTGCTGGTTGGACCGAATGACCTCAGCATCTCGCTCGGCGTCCCGGGTCAGCTCCTTCACCCGACGATGCAGGAGGCGTACCGCCGCGTGGCCGAGGCCGCCGCACGGCACCAGATCGCCGGCGGGCTCCATCCCGGCGATCTGAAGATTGTGGAGTACGGCCGCTCGGTTGGGATGCGTTGTCTCATGTACTCGTCGGACGTCCGGATGCTGCTCGGGGCCGGCCGGCAGGCTGTGCAGGCCCTCCGCGGAGACGCCGCCCAGCGTCGATAAGCGATAATGGGACGGCCATGAGCGAGGACACGGCCCGGGATCCCAGGCCGGCCGACGACCTCCAGACCAGGCTGGCGGCGCTGCCCGACCAGCCGGGGGTCTATCTGATGAAGGACGGCGCCGGCCGCGTCATCTACGTCGGGAAGGCCTCCTCGCTTCGCGCCCGCGTCCGCCAGTACTTCCAGCCGGGGCACACGGACAGTCCCCGGATTCTCCACCTGATCTCCAAGATCCACGACGTCGAGACGGTGGCCTGCGCCAACGAGGTCGAGGCCCTGATTCTCGAGGCGACGCTCATCAAGCGCCACCATCCCTGGTATAACGTCCGGATGGCCGACGACAAGGCGTATCCGTACCTCAAGCTCACCAACGAGACGTACCCCAAGATTCTCATGACCCGCAAGGTGGCACGGGACGGCGCCAAGTATTTTGGACCGTACCCGTACCACGAACCCAAGCTCGTCGGCCGGACGATCCGCCTGATCCGCCGGTTGTTCAAGCTCCGGACGTGCAACCTCGACATCACCCACGACCTGCCGCGGCCGTGTCTGGATTTCTACATCGGCCAGTGCACCGCGCCCTGCGTCGCGTGGGGCGCGACCGCGGAACAGTACGCCGCGCAGGTCCGCCAGGCCGCGGCGTTCCTCGAAGGCAACCAGGCGTCCCTCGTCCGGGACCTGCGGGCGCAGATGGAGGCCGCGGCGGAGGCCATGGACTTCGAGCGGGCGGCCCAGCTGCGCGACCAGCTCCGCGGGGTAGAGGCGCTCGGCGAGAAGCAGCGGATCGTCTCCGGGGGCGGCGAGGATAGGGACATTCTGGCCGTGGCGCAGGAGGGGGATAGCGGCTGCGTGCAGGTGTTCTTCGTGCGGGGCGGGCGCCTCGTCGGCCAGGAGCACGTCATGCTCCAGGGCACCCGCGGTGTGGCGCCGGCCGAAACCCTCGGGGCGTTCATGACCCAGTTCTACGAGGCGTCGTCTGCGCCCCCGCCCGAGATCCTCGTTCCCGAGCCGGTCCCCGACCGGGAGGTGATCGAGCGCTGGCTCGGCGAGCGCCGGGGGGGACGCGTCGGCATCGTCCAGCCGCAGCGCGGCGAGAAGGCGCGCCTGGTGGCGATGGCGCGGGAGAACGCGGCCCTCCACCTGGCCCAGGAACGGGCCCGGACCGGCGACCACGTCGGGCCCGGGCCCCGCGAGCTCGGGGAGCTCCTGCGCCTCGAGGCGCCGCCGGTCCGAATCGAGTGCTACGACATCAGCAACTTCCAGGGCGGCGAGTCGGTCGCGTCGCTCGTCGTCGCCGAAGGCGGCCGGATCAAGAAGCGCGACTACCGCCGGTTCCGGATGAAATACACGGAAGGGCCGGATGACGTCGCGATGATGAGGGAGGTGCTTCAGCGCCGGTTCGCCCAAGCCCGTCAGGAGCAGGAGCGCCTCGATCGGGACGAGCCGATCCCGGTCAAGTGGGCCGCGCTGCCGGACCTGATCGTCCTCGACGGCGGCCGGGGGCAGCTCACGGCGGCGCACGAGGTCTTGTTCGAGTACAATCACACGATCCCCGCGATCGCGCTCGCCAAACAGCAGGACCTGATCTACATGCCGGATCTCTCCGAGCCGGTCGCGCTGCCCCGTGACTCCCAGGCCCTGCAGCTTCTGCAGCGGCTGCGGGACGAAGCCCACCGGTTTGCGAACGCCTATCATCAGAAGCTCCGGGGGCGCCGGATCGTCTTCTCGGCGCTCGACGAGATCCCCGGCGTCGGAGAGCGGCGGAAGCGGGCCCTGATCCGGCACTTCGGGTCCGTCCGGAGCGTCCGTGCCGCGGCCGTCGAGGACATCGCCGCGGTCGAGGGCATCGGCCGGGGGGTCGCCGAGCGGATCCACCGCTATTTGCTCGAGCATCCCGCCTGATGGTGCGCGCCCCGATGGCCGCCTCCCCGCCGGCCTGGCTCGAGGACCCGGGTGCCGTCACGACCGGGGCGACCTTTCGGACCGTACTATATGTGCGCTCGGCCGCCGAGGCTGTCCGGGAGGCCGTCGTGGAAATCGCCTTCGACCTCCGGATGGTCTACTGTGTCGCGCTGGAGCCGCCGCCCCCGGGTGCGCCCGCGCTGTCCACGGATGTGACGGTGGGCCGGGGGGCCGCGACCGTGGCGGTCACGTTCCACGAATCTGTCGCCGCGGGGGAGCATCCCGGAGGCATCGCTGTGGCGACGGTCCAGTGGAGGTGCGTGGGGGAGGGCGAGACCCGAATCGCCGTCCGGCACGCGGCGGCGTCCGCGCAACCGTGGGAGCTGCGGCTCATTCAGCGGCCGCGCTAGCGATCACGCCGCTGGCGTTAACCCGCCCGCTCCCAAACGATCGCCTGCGGCCGGCCGGCGGTCAGCCGGCAGGCGCCCCGCGCCGGCAGCGCTCGCCCCGGCCGGTACGTCGGGTCGAGGAAAAACGCCCGCACCAGATTGACCGCCACCCCCTCCCGCGGAGGCTCGAGCGCGCGAAGGGAGATCGCGGTGACATCCTGTTTCGTCGTGCCCGGGGGAAGCTTGACGGCCGTGCTCTCCGCGTCGTCCCCATGCATCGCCAGGTCGGGGCGTCCCCACGCCGACGTGTACCACGTGCCGCTGACGCGGACGCCCGCCTCAAGCGGCGGGGCGGGCCCCGCCGCGCGCTTCCACTGGAGAAACAGGTAGGACCGCGAATCGGCGGCCGCCGGCGAAGCCGGTGACGGCGGGGCCTCGAGCGGGACCTGGCGGAGGACCTCGAGCGCGCTCACCCGGTAGACCCAGGGAAACCGGTGCAGCACGCCCTCCCGCGGCTCGTCCGCCGGCTGCTTGAGCGCGGGCGCCAGGGCGGCGCGGAACGGGCAGCGGACGCGGTCCGTGACGCATCCGTTCCGGGTGGCCACCTGAAGGACCGGATGCCCGCCAAACGCGCGGCCCCCCTGAAACGGTGTCGTCGCGTGCCCGGGGCCCTGGAACTCCTCCCGGATTGTCCGTCCGGTCTCATCGTGGATGACCCGGTACACCCATTCGATGTCCGTCGTGTGGCCCCAACAAGCCAGGAGGCCGGCGAGATCGGTGCCGGCATCCTCATGGCTGAAGACCACGTGATACTCGACGCCGGGGCCCTCGCGGTCTGTCACCTGCCGATGGAACAGCAGCAGGGGCGTGTCCGTCGTCAGGCTGTCCAGCCGGCTGTCGAGCGCGCGGTAGTGGAGGATCGGCGCGTGCCGCCAGACGAGCCCCTCGGGATCGGCGTCGGGCACGCAGCCGGTGTGGACGGCGCTGACCGTGACCTCACGGGCCGCGGGCGACGATAGATCCGGATCCAGGCGGAGCCTGAGCGAGCGGGACGCGGGGCGCAGGCGTCCCAGCAGGCGGCGATACTCGGTCGGTTCCGCTCCGCCTGCCAGGATGATCTCCTGCCGCGCGCGGCCGTTCACGTCCAGAGTGACGACGGCCGCCTCCCCGCGTTCCCACGTCGTTTCGGGCGCGGCCAGCGTGACGGTGATCCAGGCCTCGCCGGGGGCGGCGATCGCAAGCGGCAGCTCCAGGAACGCCCCGGGAACCAGCGTCACCGGGGCGGTAACGCTCATTCGGAGGCGGCGACCGACGGGCGCATCGGCCCGCCGAGCTCGAGGACCTCCGATCCGGTAAAGGCCAGCGCGCGGGCGATCGCGAGCCGGACGTCCTGGCCCTCGACGAACGACGCGCCCTTGTCGGTGAACATGCGCAGCGTGCCGGTCTCCGGGCTGTCGAGCAGGATCTGCAGGTAGTGGCCCAGGTTGATGACGCGGCGGACGCGGACGGGCGCCCCCCCCGGGTCCACGACGAGGTCCTCCGGGCGGACCGCGAGCGTGACCTCGGCGCCGGCCGGTCTGTGGCTGGGGGGAAGTGTCAGCCGCCACGGGCCCGCGGTCAGCGCGTGTCCGGCCGCTTCCACCCGGGCCTGGAGGAGGTTCATCGTCCCGATGAAGTCGGCCACGAAGAGCGTCTGGGGACGCGCGTAGAGCGCGTCCGGCGTGTCGACCTGCTGCAGCACGCCGTCCTTCATCACCGCGATGCGGTCCGCGATCGTGAGCGCTTCCTCCTGATCGTGGGTCACGAAGACGGTCGTGATGCCGATCTTGCGCTGGAGCTGCTTCACCTCTTCGCGCATATGCACCCGCAGGCGCGCGTCAAGGTTGCTGAACGGCTCGTCCAGGAGGAGGATCTTCGGTTCGAGCACGAGGGCCCGGGCGACCGCCACGCGCTGCTGCTCGCCGCCGGAGAGCTGGTGGGGGTACTTTTGGGCCGCGCCCGGGAGGCCCACGAGGGTGAGGACTTCCGCGACCTTCGCATCGATCGCGGAGGACGGGAGGTGTCGCAGCCGGAGCCCGAACGCGATGTTTCCAGCCACGGTCATGTGCGGCCACAGGTTGTACCGCTGGAACACCATGGCGGTGGGGCGGCGCTCGGGGGGGAGGCTGACCACACTCTCTCCGTTGATCTGAATGTCCCCGCCGTCGGGTTGGGCGAACCCGCCGATCATCCGGAGGGTCGTGGTCTTTCCACACCCAGAGGGGCCGAGCAGGCACATCAGCTCGCCATCCCGGACGTCCAACGTCAGGTCATGAACGGCGGCGTGGGTTCCGAACTGCTTGGAGAGATGGTGGAGGGACAGCCGCGCCATGCTTACCGCCTCGCCCTCGGTCTGACGTCGGAGGTCACAAACTGTACCCGGCCGCCAGATAGCCGGCCCGCAGGTACCGCTGCGCGACGAGCAGGAAGACCAGCGAGGGGAGGGAGAGGAGGACCGAAAACACCGCGCCCACCGGCTGCGGGTAGCTCAGGACGAGCGTGTACATCATCACGGGCATCGTGATGTGGTTGGGCGTGCCGACGATCAGCGTCCCCTGTGCCTCGTCGAACGCCGCCAGGAACGAGAACAGGGAGGCGATGATGAGCCCCGGCAGCGCGATCGGGAGGGTGATCTGGAAGAACGTCCGGAGCGGCCCCGCGCCGACGTCGCGGGCGGCCTCTTCAAGGTTACGGTTGATGCCCCGGAACGTGCCCGTGGGAATCCAGATCATGAACAGCAAGGTGTTGATCAGCTGGATGAGAACGACCCCGGTGAGGGTATCCATCAGGTTGAGCTTGTACAGCAGCGTGGCGATGCTTATGTAGAGGCCGATCTTGGGAAAGGCGTTGGCGCTCAGAAACGACAGGAGGAGGATCCGCCGCGCCGGGAACTCGAACCGGGCGAACGCGTACGCCGCGGGGATGCAGATCAGGGCCGATAGCACCGTGGCGATTGGCGCGCTCAGCAGGCTCATCCGGATCGCTTTCGTGACGTCTCCATTGGAGAGGATGTAGTACCACCACTTCAGGGAGAACTCGGGCAGCAGGTTGGGGAACAGCCATGTTCCGGCGAACGCCCAGATCAGCAGGGTCAGGAGGGGGCCCAGGATAAACGCCGCGAGCGCCAGGAACGCGCTCACGCCCACGGCGCGCCGGAGGCCTGCGATCGCCCAGAACCAGCCGGCGCTCACAGCACGCCACGCTCCCGGCGGCTGACGCTGATCACGTAGACGGCGCCCACGACCGACGCGATGGCAAACGCGATCACCGCCATCGTGACGGCATCCTCGCGGCGGAAGTACTGGGTGAGGTAGTTCGTCATGGTCACACCGAGCATCTGCGGAGCGTTCCCGCCGACGAGATAGGGAATCGTGAACGATCCGAAGATGCTGATGAACAACAGGGTGAGCGTGATCATGGTCGGGGTCGTGTTCAGGGGCAGGATGATCGAGACGAACGTCCGCAGGCGTCCGGCCCCGACATCCCGGGCGCTGTCGATCAACGCGTCGTCGATCGCCTGCAGGCCGGCGCCGAGGATCAGCACCGCGAACGGGAGGCTGGCCCACACCTCGGTGAGGACGATCCCGGTGGCGTTGTACATGAGCGGGGGAAAGCGCTGCACGCCGAGCCGGTACAGGATGGTCGAGACCAGGCCGTGGTTTACCAGGAAGGTGATCATCGCGAACGAGGCGATGACGACCGGGACAAACAGCGGGATCGTGAACAAGATGGCGAGGAGGCCGGGAAGGCGTCCCTGGTTAAACCGCAGGTAGAGCGCCAGCGGATAGCTCAGGCAGAAGACCGCGGCCACTGAGATCACCGTGACCACGATACTGAACCCGATGTCCGACCGCACGACCCGGGTGGCCAGCACCTGACTGTAGTGGGCAAGCGTCGGCCCCGGCGCGGCGCCGGCGGGTGGGGTGAGCGTGTCCACCACCGCCGTGATGGCGGGAAGAATGATCAGGAACACCAATACGAGGAGAGGAGGGAGCACCAGGAGAAGGCCCAGCGCTCCCTCCCTCCGCGAGCCGGTCACTGCCCTGCGGCGACCTTCTCGTGCCAGAGACGCTTGATATCGGCGAGATACTTGGGGTTGGGATAGGGCGAGTAGCCCTTGGCCACGTCCTTGAACTTTTCGCGTACCGAGGCCGGCATGTACTTCCAGTCGATCCCCGGATACCCCGCGACCATGTCGGTGACCATCGTCTGGGCCTCCGGGGTCAGGAGCCAGTTGAGGAGCGTCAGCGTCCCTTCCAGGTGCGCGCCTCCGGCGGGGATCGTGACCCGTGAATCGTCCCCGATCAGCGGCGGCGTTATTTGCGTGAACCGCATCGTCTTGGGAAGCTGGCCGCGGGTGTAGAAGTCCAGCCCCATGTCGGACCAGACCGCCGCCATCCAGATGTTCTGCTGGGCCAGCAATTGGAGGACGGCGACGTTCCCGTTGGGATGGAAGCCGTTGTTGTACATTGCCGGCTGCAGATCTTTCATCAGCTTCCAGCCGGGCTCCCAGGCCGCTTCCTCTTTGGGATCATAGGCCTTCCCCGCGTACTTGGCCGGATCCACGAAGCGGTAGAGCGCCGCGGTCGCGAACGCCTGGCCGGACCCGCCGGTGTTCGGATCGCAGTAGGTGAACTTGCCGGGGTTCGCCTTGATCCAGGCGACGAGGTCGTCGAACGTCTTGGGCGCCGTCTTGACGTACTGGCTGTTGTAGCCGATCACGACTGAGGATCCGCGGTAGGGCATGCCGTAATAGTCCACGGCTTCCAGGGTGCTGACCGGGACCTTGGCGAGATTCGGGACGAGCGTGCTGTTGAGTTTGAGCCACAGGTTCTGCGGGATGCCCTGGTCGACAAAGCCGGGCTCGGTTTCCCACAGGTCGACGTCCACGGTGCGTCCCGCCCGCTTGGCGGCCAGGATCTTGTCGTAGACGCCGTCTCCACCGTTGCCGTGCAGCAGGCCCACGAAGTTGATCTTGTACTTCGGATACCGCTTGGTAAACGCGGGGATGAATCCCTTCTGCCAGAGGTCGAAGATGTTCGTGTCTCCATTGATGTACAGGTTGAGGGTTACCGGCTGTTGCGCCCCAACCTGGCCGGTATTGCCGAAGCCGGCAAGGAATACCGCCAACGCAATTCCCGCGGCCATGACTACCGCGCGTATGTGTCGTGCTCGCCTCATGCCCCACCCCCTTGAAATGTGGCGCTTGCGAGATGCGCTTCCTATTGAGATGTGCTGCCCGGGTTCATACGTCAGATTCGGTGCACGGGTTCGGCTCCCTGCGTCCGAACCGGGCCCGCGCCATGTTTAGTCGAGGCTTAACTCTCCCTTAATCCAGCCGCGCGACCAGGGCCCGCGCCCGCGCGTAGTCCTGCTCCACAAAGGGCAGGAAGAGGTTGTACGCGTATTCGTGAATGACCGTGCCCTGGTACCCCCGCAGGAGGTCAAACACCCGTTCGAGCGGGATCGCGCCCCAGCCGACCGGAAGGTGCAGGTCGCCCTTGCCCAGCGGGAACTTATCGGCCGGAGTCTGGGTCCGGTAGAGGGTGAAGTTTTCGAGGCGGAGGGGGTCGTACCGGCCGAAGTTGTCGTTCATGTGGACGTGCCGGACGCAGGGGAGCGCCGCTTTGAGCGCCTCGAAGAAGTCGAACTGGAACTGCGCCGCCGCGAGATACGCGTGGCCGATGTCGAGCGTCATGACCACGTTCGGCCGGTTGATTCGTCGCACGCACTCGATCACCGGCTCGACGCGCTCGACCTCGATGTCCTCGATGCCGAGGAGCACGTCTCCCGCATCGTCCGACAGCAGGCGGATCGCATCCTCGAACGCCGCTTCATCCGCGGGGTCCGCGCTCCGCCGCTCGAAGTGGAGCACAAGGACCCGGCCGCCCACATCGCGGCAGAACCGCAGCGTAGACTGGGCCAGCGCCAGCTGGACCTCCCGGTTGGCCCGGTCGCGCAGGTCCAGGCTGCTCGGGCTGTGCACCGAGTAGACAAACTCGTGCCGGGCGAACTCGTCGAGCGCGTCCCGGAGCATCTGGCGGTGCGGCCGTCCTCCGAACATCATGCCTGTCCCGTCCATGCTGATCTCCACGGCGTCGTACCCGAGCCGCCGGGCCAGCGTGAGTTCTGCCTCGCGGCGCTCTCCGCCGCGGATCGAGATGCCCAGGTGTCCCATCCGCCACCTCCGGGCCCCCAGTTCGTCGCCTGCGTAGGATCGGCCTGCGCTGGACCCCGCCCTCGCGCACCCCATGCGGCGCGCAGGCCATGTGATACGATGGAGCGCGATGACGCAATCCTGGCATGATGTGGACACGCTTCGGGCCCGCGTGGTCGTGTGGCCTGATGGCCCGGCCGATGGGGACGCCGGGATCTACGGCGTCCGGGTCTCCGGCATGCGCGCGACGGTCCGGGATGCCCTGGCGGTCGCGGCGGAGCGCGCGGGCCTGCGGGCGAGCGCCGGTAATGCCGCCACCCTCGTCTCCGGGCCGGCCTCCTTGTTTGATGCCTTCCGCCGCGCGGATCCGCGGGATGTGTGCGAGCGTATTGCCCGAGCGGTTGACCGGGTCCGCACGCCGCCGCACGTGCTCGAAGTCCGCGGCCGCGCGCTCGATCTGCGCCGTCCCCTGATCGTCGGGATCCTCAACGCGACGCCGGACTCCTTCTACGATCGGGGGCGCTACTTTGACCGGTCCGCGGCGCTGGCCCGGGCCGACGAGATGGTCGCCGCGGGCGCCGATCTCGTCGAGGTTGGCGGGGAAAGCGCCCGGCCGGGTCCGCCGATTGACACGGCGGAGGAGAGCCGGCGGGTCGTTCCGCTGATCGAGGCGCTGGCCGGCCGGTTGCCGGTGCCGGTCACGGTCGATACGTACAAGCCGGAGGTCGCGCGGCGGGCGGTCGCCGCGGGCGCGGCGTTGATCAACGACATCAGCGGGCTCGCCGACCTCGGCATCGCCGAAGCCGCCGCCGCTTCCGGCGCGGCGCTCGTCGTGATGCACATTCAGGGCCGCCCCAAGGTTCGCCAGCTCGACCCCCGGTACCGATCGGTCGTGGAAGAGGTCTACGCGTTTCTGGAGGACCGGACGGCGGCCGCGCAGGCGGCCGGTGTGCCCGGGTCGCGCCTCGTCGTGGACCCGGGCCTGAGCTTCGGGAAGGCGGCGCACCACGACCTCGAGGTGCTGCGCCGGCTCGGGGAGTTCCGGAGCCTGGGCTATCCGATCTATCTGGCGACGTCCCGGAAGAACTACATCCGCGATGTACTCGGCCTGCCGTTCGAGGAGCTCCTCGAGGGGACCGCGGCGGCGATCGCGTACGGGGTCGCCCAGGGAGCCCAGCTTGTGCGGACCCATGACGTGCGCTTCATGGCTCGCGTGGTGCGCATGGTGGACGCGATCATGCATCCTTCAGGTCTGCTTGACGCCGCGGCGAGAATCCGGCCCGAAGTGGCGGCACACAGCCGCGGCGACCTGGCGACGCCCTAGCGCACCGGCTACTTCTTGTTGCCTTCGACGATGGCAAAGAACTCCGCCCGTGTCCGCGGGTCTTCGCGGAAGATCCCCCGGGTGGCGGAAGTGACCACCTTGCTCCCAGGTTTCTTGATGCCTCTCATCGTCATGCAGAGATGCTCGGCTTCAATGACGACTCCGGCTCCTCTGGCCTTGAGTCCCCCCTGGCACAGGAGATCGGCGACCTGCGCGGTCAGTCGTTCCTGAACCTGCGGCCGGCGGGCCAGACTCTCGAGCAACCGAGCGATCTTGCTCACCCCAAGGATTCGACCCTGTGGGATATATCCGATATGGGCGAGTCCGTGGAAGGGCATAAAATGGTGTTCACAGTTGTGGGTCAGCACCCCGGTAATGCAAAACGTTGGGTGCGGAGCGCACGAGAAGGTGTAGACGGTATACGGCTTGCATCCTTCGGCCCGCCGCTTCCCCACGCCCGTGACGCGCACATACCGGCTGTCGCGTAGGTCATACGTGTCGATGGATGGGATGAAACCCGGCCGGCCATACCGGCCCGGCTCGTGCCAGTGCTTCGATACATAGAGACTCGCCGTGGCATTGGCGTGTTCCCTCCCCGGGTGCGATCCGACGACCGCACCGCGCTCTCGCAGGAACCGGACATTGCTCGAGATGATACTGCATGCGCCATGACGACGGATGTGGCCGTCGCCATCGATGTATCCGTCGAGGAACCCCTGAGTCATGTCTTGGGTCTGGAGGACACCGGGGGGGAGATGAAACCGCTTGGTTTCCTTTGCAGGTCCGGAGCATCCAAACCATCTCAGCATCAATCCAGCGATATAACTCGACACGATGCGAACCCTGAACATCTGGACGTCCCTGGCGAGAAAGCCGCCCGGTACCTGAATGGGCTCGACGCGTGGGGCTCGGCCGAAGGCTTCCCCAAACGCAGCCGCAAACCGCTCGGCGAACGCGCGGTTTCGTACGGTGAGGCTGATTCGCCGAGCGTCTTGGATTGAGGCGTCCGCGCCGACGGCGCCCAGCACGTAGCCGAGCTCGTATCCTTCGCGAATCGGATACCGCCGTTGAGCGTATCGTCGCGGCATTGTCCATTCTACCGAGTCGCCACGCCGGAGCTCTCCAGCCCGCCGCCATCCCTCGGAGGTCATGACAGGATGCTCCGGCGTCATGTAGATCGAGGCCGAGGTCTCTGTGTCCACTCGCACCAACTCGCGGGCCTTCCGGCTGCTGATGGCGACGACCTTTGTGGTTTGCAACTCACCGTGATCGAGCGTGTACAGCCAGTCACCGACCCTCACGTCGCAGGCGCGCTTGAGTCCACCGACCACGTCAACCAGTTGTCTGGAGGGGACACACATTGAGTAGAAGGGGATGTCCTTGACGATCACCATTTCGTGATGGTTCTCGTCGTCGAAGCCCACGTTGAGGAGTTCGCCGGGATCATCCGTCAGCCCGGAGAACAGTTCCTCAAACATCTCGGCGATCCGGCGGGGGGTGTCTAGTAACCCTTCGCGACTTGGATCCTCGCCGATTGCCTCGATCATCTGACGCATCGCCCGCTCGATCGCCGGCTTATCCACGGGAACGCCTCCCAGCCCGGATATCCCCACCCAGAGTTCAGTGGACAGGGTCATTCTACCCGTAGGGTCCCGGTCTTTGCTATAATGTGGTCGGTCTTTGCTATAATTGCAAGCGGAGCGCGGGAGTAGCTCAGAGGTAGAGCGTCTCCTTGCCAAGGAGAAGGTCGTGGGTTCAAGTCCCATCTCCCGCTCCACTCTTTGAGATCACGGCGACGTAGCCAAGTGGCAAGGCAGGGGTCTGCAAAACCCCCATTCGGCGGTTCGAATCCGCCCGTCGCCTCCACGATCTTCATGGTATGAGTTCGTGGGCGGCCCCCCGAGTCACTGCGGGGGGCCGTGTTGCGCCCGGCGGGGGAGGGGCCCCGGCCGGCGGCGCGAACGTATCCGCCGGGCGAGTGTCGGAACTGGCAGACGAGGCGGACTTAAAATCCGCTGGCCTGAACGGCCGTGTGGGTTCGACTCCCACCTCGCCCACCAG
>Ga0207416_1001373_pt1 | contig 32977 bp, 33 predicted proteins | sample PaiPotPPM11metaG_FD_184107 | JGI IMG/M metagenome (GOLD analysis project Ga0207416, IMG submission 184107) | Iron sulfur acid spring bacterial and archeal communities from Banff, Canada, to study Microbial Dark Matter (Phase II) - Paint Pots PPM... ...
GCCTCCGGCAAATCAATGATGCAGGGAATCACATTCCAACAGCACGTGCTATATGGCGCTCCGTCAAACATTCACACGCTCTGAGGTGCGAGCGAAGCGAGCCTCGAAGGGCGACGGCAGCCAAGTCGGCTATAGCCGACTTGTACAATTGATATCTCGAAATCGGGCAAGCCCGATTTCGGCCGGCCGTGCATCCTTCGAGGCTCGCTTCGCTCGCACCTCAGGATGACGGGCTGGCCGTTGCGCCGCCCCTCGCAACATAGTGAAATCCCCCGTCCAGGGGGATTCGTGACCGCCATCGCCACCAGCGTCGACACTGCGTCCAAGGAATTCCGCGCCAATGCGGCTGCGATGCGCGCGCTCGTCGCCGAGCTTGAGGGCCGCCGCGCGGAGGCTGCCGCGGGCGGACCGGCGCGCGCCCGCGAGCGCCATCTCGCGCGCGGCAAATTGCTGCCGCGCGAACGCGTGATGACCCTGATCGATCCCGGCACGCCGTTTCTCGAACTCTCACCGCTCGCCGCCAACGGCATGTACGACGACGCCATCCACGCCGCCGGCATCATCACCGGGGTCAGCCGCGTTTCCGGGCGCGAATGCGTCATCGTCTGCAACGATTCCACCATCAAGGGCGGCACCTATTATCCGATGACGGTGAAGAAGCATCTGCGCGCGCAGGAGATCGCGCGCGAGAACCGCTTGCCGTGCATCTATCTGGTCGATTCCGGCGGCGCCAATCTGCCGCATCAGACTGAAGTGTTTCCCGACCGCGAGCACTTTGGCCGCATCTTCTACAATCAGGCGACGCTGTCGGCGGCCGGTATTCCTCAGATCGCGGTGGTGATGGGCTCATGCACCGCGGGCGGCGCTTATGTGCCGGCGATGTCGGACGAGACGATCATCGTGCGCAACCAGGGCACCATCTTTCTCGGCGGCCCGCCGCTGGTGAAAGCGGCAACCGGCGAAGTCGTCAGCGCCGAAGAGCTCGGCGGCGCCGACCTGCATGCCCGGAAATCCGGTGTCGCCGATTACCTCGCCGAGAACGATCGGCATGCGCTGGCGCTGTGCCGCCGCGTCGCCGGTCATCTGAACACCAAACGGTCGATCGACATACCGCTCGGCAAACCGGACGAGCCGAAATACGACGCGGCCGAGCTCGACGGCATCGTGCCGGCCGATCTCAAGAAGCAATATGACGTGCGCGAGGTGATCGCGCGGCTGGTCGACAGCTCCGAGTTCGACGAGTTCAAGGCGCTCTACGGCACGACGCTCGTCACCGGCTTCGCGCATATTCACGGCGTCCCGGTCGGCATCCTCGGCAACAACGGAATCCTGTTCTCGGAAAGCGCGCTCAAGGCCGCGCATTTCATCGAACTGTGCTGCCAGCGCCGCGTGCCGCTGCTCTTCCTGCAGAACATTTCCGGCTTCATGGTCGGGCGCGATTACGAAGCGGGCGGTATCGCCAAGGACGGCGCCAAGATGGTGACCGCGGTCGCCTGCGCGCAGGTGCCGAAGATCACCGTTGTCATCGGCGGCTCCTACGGCGCCGGCAATTACGGCATGTGCGGCCGCGCCTACGGCCCGCGGTTTTTGTTCACTTGGCCGAACGCGCGCATCTCGGTCATGGGCGGCGAGCAGGCGGCCTCGGTGCTCGCGACCGTGCGGCGCGACAATATCGAAGCCGAAGGCAAAAAGTGGTCGCAGGTCGAGGAGGAAGAATTCAAGCAGCCGATCCGCGAGCAATACGACGCCGAGGGCAATCCCTATTACGCGACGGCCCGGCTCTGGGACGACGGCATCATCGCGCCTGGTGAGACGCGGCGCGTGTTGGGGCTGTGTTTTTCGGCGGCGCTGAATGCGCCGATCCGGGAGACGCGGTTTGGGGTGTTTAGGATGTGAGTGTCGGGCTGGGCCCGAAATACTCTTCTTGGCCCGGTGTCAGATATCGCCCGCGAAACATAGGGCGCATCTTTTTGCGCTGGATTGCGGGTCGGCCATTCAATGAAACTAGCAAGTAAATTCCAAAATCAAAAAACTTTTGGAACTTTGCTTTCTCTTTCTTTGGAAATCCGTGCGTAACAAGAGTCGGCCAAATTTCAGCGCTCAAGACTGGAAGTCGCCTGCTGCGGACTGTTGCTATTAGGGGCAATAGGAGATCGGACCATCGTGAGTTTCGTTTTGCGGTCGCGAGATTCAATATAGTTAGAAGTGAAGAGTCTTCGATGGCTGAAAGGTCATCGATCGATAGGGAACATAGCCAATCGGGAACCTTTCCCAATGGAAGATATGCAAATTTATCTCTTTTGTAGCCAATTCTTGTGAGTGTATCTTTTGCGTCGTTATCAAAATGAACTAGAAATTCGTCATCGGACCATCCTGGTTGATCAGATACCGTTGCGTACCGTCCAGCATACATTCCTTGAAGCAAAATAATTCTCGAGCCAGGGGGAGACAGAAGCAATCTTTCTCCCCTTGCAGAAGGGACAATTTGATTTGGCGCCGGCATTTGTGAAACTGACCAGAGCACGTCGGACGAGCGGATCTGAGAGGTTAGTCTCCATATTTCATTCTCAAGCGTGCTTGTACTATGTCACCCGCGGATTGATTGCCTTGAGCTTGTCGCCGATGGTCCGCTTGCGCTCCATCAATTCAGAATCGATCTGTAGCCCAATTAAAAATCCCTCTGATATGTTGAAGTAGCGCGCCAGGCGAAGGTCTGTGTCGGCGATGATAGCGCGTTTGCCAAGAACGATCTCATTGATATGTCGCGGCGGCACGCCGATAGCGCGCGCGAGAGCCGTCTGCGACAATACCATCGGTTCAGGAATTCCTCCGCCAAGATTTCGCCGGGATGAGGATTTGAGAGCAGCCGCTTTCTCGCCGCGATGCGCATGGCGCAACTTCCTTTGGATCGTCATGGCCGGGCTCGTCCCGGCCATCCACGTCTTGTCGTCGGTATCGTCGCGCGACGTGGATGCCCGCAACGAGTGCGGGCATGACGAGCTGATGCGGCTATTATAGGGTCGTCCCGATACGAAGTAACGCGGAGGCTGTGCAAAAAATGCCCAAAACTATCGAACACATCCACTGGCAGGGCGCGCCCGATCTGTGGATGCCTTACGCGCCGGCGATCAAAGTCAAAGGCGGCACCACCGTCTATCTCGCCGGCGTCACCGCCGCTCCCGTCTATCATCATCACCCGCACCGGCCGGAGGAGTTCGACGCGATGCCGCGCGACATGGCGGGGCAGGCGAGGGCGGCGCTGGAGAATCTCAAGCGCGGATTGGACGCCGTGGGTGCGCACTTTGCCGACATCGTCACTGCCGACCGCTTCGTCACCGATCTCACCGATCAGGATGCGCTCAACCGCGTCTGGGGTGAGTATTTTGGCGACGCCAAGCCCACGACCACCACCGTGCAGGTGGTGCGGCTCGCCACCGACCCGCGGTGCCTCGTCGAGATCAACGCTATCGCGGTGATCGACTGACTGGCGGCATTTGAGCTCCGGTGATTTGAGGAGCCGCGATTGAACCTTGCCGTGCGAACCGCCACATTAGCGCAGCACGCCGGAGGAACCCGATGACTGAAACTCCCTATCGCACAGCGCTCATTGTCGGCGCGGGCTCAGGCCTTTCCGCCTCGGTCGCCCGGATTTTCAACAAGGCTGGAATGAAGGTCGCACTCGGCGCGCGCCGTCCCGATGGTCTCGCCGGATTGGCGACAGAAATTGGCGGCAAGGCTTTTGCCTGCAATGCCGCCGATCCCGATGAAGCGGCAAAGCTTTTCGCCGAGGTCGAAGCCGCGTTCGGGGCGCCCGACGTTGTCGTTTACAATGCGAGCTACCGGACGCGCGGGCCCTTCGTCGAACTTGATCCGGAGGAAGTTGCCAAGTCGATCGCGGTGACCGCGTTCGGCGCCTTCCTGGTGGCGCAGGAGGCGGTGAAACGCATGCTGCCGAAGGCTCACGGCGCGGTCGTCTTCACCGGCGCTTCGGCGAGCGTGAAGGGCTATGCGCAGTCGGCGCCGTTCGCCATGGGCAAGTTCGCGCTGCGCGGGCTGGCGCAGAGCATGGCGCGCGAGCTAGCACCGCAAGGTGTTCACGTCGCGCATGTGGTAGTCGACGGCGGCATTCGCAGCGAGCGCCGGCCCAACCCGGCGGACAAGCCCGACAGCATGCTCGACCCGGACGCCATTGCGCAGAGCTATCTGCATCTGCTGCAACAGCCGCGCAGCGCCTGGGCCTGGGAAATCGAATTACGGCCGTGGGTAGAAAGGTTCTAATCAAAACGAAAAGTTTTGAAATTCGGATCGCTGCGCGCCTATAACCGTTTCATGTCAAAACCGCTCGCCAAAACCACTCTGCTTATAAATACCGTTTTGCTCGTCACGGTCCTCGCCTCTGTGATCAGCGCGCAGGCGCAGACGCATCGCCGGCATGAGCGCGGATCGCCGGATACCAATCGGCCGGCGCCCGCCGTGCCGGCCGACAAGCGCGACAGCGCCGTGGCGGCGCCGGGCGCCTACACGGGCCGGCCTTACTGGCTGGCGCTCGCGCAGTGCGGCGGCATCTATTTCAAGCTCAATGTCCTCTACACTACGATTGCCGTGCGCGCGCGCGTCACCAAGCCGGATCCCACGCTCAATAACGAGGTCACCAAAAAGCTCAACGATGCGATCAAGACCGCGACGGTTTACTTCACCGCGGCCGAACGCTTCCTGATGAATGACCGCGGCATCGAGCGCACCGATGCGGTCCTCGTCTATTACGAACAGTCCCGCGCGGCAGGCGATCGGTTTAAAGGAGCGGGCGACGATCCCGCCGCCGTCAACACCGCCATCAACGCGGCGTCGAACGCGGCAAAGACATGCCCGGCGCTCTATCAATCCTGCCAGGCGGCTTATCCCAAGGCGTGCAGCGATCAGCTTGGGCCTACCAGCTAAGCTCAGGACCGAACTAAGACAGCATTCGAGCGGGGACGAGGCGCGTTGCGCAGGGAGGAATTCGATGAAGCCGATTGTTGCCGCATTGGTTACCGCGATATTGCTCGCGCCTCAGGCGGTGCGCGCGCAGGACAAGCCGGTACAGCCGGCGCCGATACCGGCGGATGAGCCTTATCAACCCGGGCTCGGCGAAATCATGTCGCTGCAGCAGATGCGCCATATCAAGCTGTGGTTCGCCGGCAATGCCGCAAATTGGCCGCTTGCCGATTACGAGATCGGCGAACTGGGCGAAGGTTTTAACGACGTGACGAAGCTTCTCGGTGCTGACATCGTCGACCAGCATGTCGGGGGTCCGATCGCAGCTCTGCAAAAAGCGATCGACGGCAAGGATCGCAAGGCGTTCATCGCCGCGTTCGACAATCTCAGCGCCGGCTGCAACGCCTGCCACCATGCGCTCGATCACGGCTTCATCGTGATCCAGCGGCCGAATATGCTGCCCTATAGCAACCAGAACTTCGTGCCGCAAAGATAGTTACGGCAAGATCACGTAGAGCCGCTCGTCGTAGAGCGCCCCCGCCATCGGCAGGAGTTGCTGGCGAAATGCACGCGTGTGGGTGGCCGTGACATGGTCCGCCAGCGCTTTTCTGTTGGCCCATGCCTCGACGACAGTGAAATGATTGGGGCGGTTTTTTTGTTGAAACACCTCGTAGCGGATGTTGCCCGGGTCCTGGACTGTGTCGATGCTCATGGAGCGGAGCAGCGCCACGCAGTCGTCTTTGTGGTCGCCGGTGACGTCGATATGGGTGACGACGTAAATGGCGCCCGGCCGATTTTCGTGTTTGGCCGCATCGACATAAAGCGCGGCATTGGTGCGCACGTCGGCGGGCACGCTCTGCATCGTGTCGATCGTTTGGCGATATTTGATGGTGCCGTCGGCCTTGCCGTGCGCCTCGAATGCGGCTTCATCGCTCCAAGCTTCCAGGATGGCAAAACGATTGGGCCGGCCTAATTCGACGAGCACATCAAAGCGCAGATTGCCGACTTCCCGGCGGCTCGCATCGCGGTATCGCTCAAGCGCGAGAGCCGCGCCCGACATTGCGGACAGTGCGTCGAAAGGAAGCGCCTCGACATAAGTGGTCAAGTAAACCGCATCGCCTTCCGCATGAGCAAAAGGCGTCAACAATGCCGCAAAAAATGCTACGCTGAAAAAGAGCTTAAGGAAAAGGCGCACGAATCCTCCGCACCGGCTGATCCTCCGCGCCGATTCGGCAACCTAGTTGCGAAGTTCCATTCGCGTCAACGTGCCGCGGCCGTCCCCGGCAACACACGGTTGGCGTATTTTCCACCGATATTCAGCGCGTGGCGCAGGGCGGGCTTTAACTGGAGGTCTGACCATGACTTACCGCGTCTATTCCGGTCCGCGCGGCTCGCAATCGATCGCTCCACTGGAGAAGGATCGTTATCTCTTCAAGGAATTCAGCACACTCGACGAAGCATTGAGTTGGGCGCGGCACATCAATGCCGGCGGCCGGGTCGCTTTGCTGATCGAAGGCGATGACGGCACGCGGCTGACCAAGCAGCAGATCGCGTCTGCTCTTGTTCATTCCGAGGCCGGCAGAACCGGCGAGCACGCGGCGTAGTAAGACTTGGCAATCGCGGTTAATTGGCAATCGCGGCTAAATCGTTACGACGACATTGCCCAGCATCTTGCCTTGTTCGACCGCTTCATGCGCGGCGGCAATGTCTGCGAGAGGAAAGGTGGCGGCGACATTGTTGATCAATGTGCCGGCTTCAAGCGCGCGTGTAATGGCATTGAGCGCGGCCATACGCTCGGCCGCAGTGAGTTCGTAGACATAGATGAACTTCAGCGCGATTGCGTTACGCAAAAAGAAAAACAGTGGGACTTCGGCCTCAGGCGCGCCGGTTCCATAGACAACGACCGTGCCGCGCGGACGCAGTACCTGCGGCATGTGCTTGGCGTTGGCCGAAATGTCGAGTTCGACAACTGCGTCGACACCCTTTTTGCCGGCCAGCGCCATCACGCGCTCACCGACATTCTCGCGCTTGTAGTCGATCGTGTGGTCGGCGCCCGCGGCTTTCGCCAGTTTGGCTTTCTCCGGCGAACTGATGGTGGTGATGACGGTCGCGCCGGCCGCCTTGGCGAACTGGATGGCGTAGTGACCCACCACGCCGGCGCCGCCGGAGACCAGAAGCGTGACGCCGGGTTTAGCTTCGGCGACCGCAACGGCGTGATAGGCGGTCATTGCCGGAATGCCGAGACAAGCGCCGGCCTCAAAGCTCGTGTTCGCCGGAAGGCGCACGGCGAGTTCTGACGGCAGCGTGACATATTCCGCGCAGGTGCCGAATGCCCGCAGCCATTGGGCGTTCCACGCCCAGACGCGCTCGCCGATGCGCGCAGCCGGCACGCCGCCACCCACCATATCGATGACACCCGCGCCATCGCTGTGCGGGATGACGCGGGGGAACGCGATCTTGCGCGTCGACCCGATACGCGCCTTGACGTCGGACGGATTGACGCCGGAGGCCGCGAGCTTGACGCGCACCTCGCCCGGCCCGGGGCGCGGCGTATCGACCTCGCCGAGCTTAAGCACCTCGCCGGCAGGGCCGTTCTTTTCGTAAAAAGCCGCGCGCATTTTCGCACCTCTGCAATCGTTGGAGAGCCGAAGGGGCTTGGACGTTAGCGGAACGGTTGTCCCAGGTCAGCCTGTGGGCAACGCGTCCCACTCCGGCGGGGCCGCGATAACGCCATGTTCGCGCGCTAGTTTTCGAGTTCCCGGCGATGCACCCGGGAAATGGCTTTGTCCTTGAATTATCGGGCAATTCAGCCATACTGCGCAGCAACATGCGGATGGGCCGCGGGGTCGAGGATTCTTGGAACAGCAGCGTCAAGAGAGCGCCGGTGGCGGCACTGTCAGCCCGTTGAGGTCGAATTCCTGCAACGTGCTCATGATCTATCCGCGCTTCATGGCGGATTCCTTTTGGAATTTTTCGGAGGCCTGCGAACTGGTCGGTGCGCGGTATCCGGCGATTCCGCTTGGGCTGATCACGGTCGCGGCGCTGTTGCCGAAATCCTGGAATGTGCGGCTCGTCAACCGCAACACCGAAGAACTGGCCGAGGCTGATCTCGCCTGGGCCGACATGGTGATGACCGGCGGCATGCTGTTCCAGCAGTCCGATACGCTTGAACTCATCGACATGTGCCGCGCGCGCGGATTGCCGGTGGTCGTCGGCGGTCCCGATGTGAGTTCAAGCGCGCACCGCTACGCAACGGCGAATTTCCGGGTCGTCGGCGAGGCCGAAGATATCATCCGCGATTTCATCGCGGCTTGGGACAAAGGCGAGCGCGAAGGCATCTTCGAGGCGGTGAAGTTCCAGGTCGATGTGACGAAGACACCCATCCCGCGCTTCGATCTGTTGAAGTTCGAGCAGTATCTTTACATCGGCGTGCAGTTCTCGCGCGGCTGCCCGTTCACCTGCGAGTTTTGCGACATTATCGAACTCTACGGCCGTTCGCCGCGCACCAAGTCGCATGCGCAGATGCTGGCCGAGCTCGAGACGCTTTATAAGCTCGGCTATCGCGGCCACGTCGATTTCGTCGACGACAACCTCATCGGCAACAAGAAGGCGATCAAGGCTTTCCTGCCGACGCTCGAGACCTGGATCAAAGACCACGACTATCCGTTCGAATTCACCACCGAGGCTTCGCTCAATCTCGCCGACGACGGCGAGCTGTTGGCGATGCTCAAGCGGTCGAACTTCTTCGCTATCTTCGTCGGCATCGAAAGCCCGGACGAGGAAACCCTCAATGCCATGCGGAAGAAGCAGAACGCGCGCCGCAGCATTGCCGATAGCGTGCATAAGATCTATCAAGCCGGCATGTCGGTGACCGCGGGCTTCATCGTCGGTTTCGACACCGAAAAGGGGTCGATCGCCCAGCCGATGATCGATCTGATCGAGGAATCCAACATTCCGATCGCCATGGTCGGGCTGCTCTATGCGCTGCCGAATACCCAACTCACGCGCCGGCTCGCGCGCGAAGGCCGCCTGCATGTCGATCATGATGCGGCGCCCGCCGGCAAGGGCGATCAGTGTACCGCCGGTGTGAACTACGAGACCAAGCGTTCGCGACTCGAGATTTTGCGCGATTACCGCAAGATCCTCGACAAGATTTACGATCCGGAAGCGTTCTGCGGGCGATTGGAACGGCTCGCGGCGATGCTCGACTGTTCGGGCCGGCGCAAGGAACTGCCCGAGGGCGATATCCGCGGCAGGGTCTCGACCATCAAGCTGGTGCACGACCTGATGACCCGCTTGCCGGAAGGCCGCGAGCGTTTCTGGAAGGCGTTCACGAACTGCATGTCGATCAATCCGAATTCGGTGCGCGGCATCGTCACGCTGATGGCGTTCTATCTCCATGTCGGGCCGTATTCGCGCTACGTCATGAAGCAGATCGATCGCCAGATCGAAGACATCGAGCAGGGCCGTTTCGTCCCGCCGAAGCTTCTGCCGGCGGTTGCACCTGAACCGGTTGCCGTCAACGCTTAATATCTCCCGTTAGGTAACGGCCGACGCCAGCGCCGAGAGATCGGCGATGACGCGCAGCGGCTGCTGCTCGGCATATTCATCCGGCATTTTCGCGCGATTGACCCAGAACGGGCGGAAGCCGAACGCAGCCGCGCCCATGACGTCCCAGCGATTCGATGACACGAAGACGGCCTCTTCCGGCTTGATGGCGAACCGCGCGGTGACGAGCGCGTAGACTTCGGGCCGCGGCTTGTAGGCGCGCACGGTGTCGACCGACAGCACGGCGTCGAACAATCCGGCCATGCCGGACGCGGCGACCGCTGCGTCGAGCATGTACGGCGAACCGTTGGACAGGATCGCGGTTTTCAAGCCGCGCGCCTTGAGATTTTCCACCGTGGCGCGCACATCGGGAAAAGCATCGAGCTTGAGATACGCGTCGAGAAGCTTTTGCCGCAGCGCACAATCGACCGATGGAAAACGGGCGAAGGCATAATCCAGCGCCCGCTCGGTCAGCGACCAGAAGTCGAGATAGCGGCCGGCTAAGGTTAACGTCCAGCTATATTCGAGCTGCTTGGTCCGCCACAGTTCGGAAAATCGGTCGGCATCGGCGCCGGCCGCGGCGCGATGGCGCCCAATCGCGGCATGCACGTCGAACAACGTGCCATAGGCGTCGAAAACAAAAGCCCGCGAGGTAACCTCATTCATATCTTGCTCTCCGCTGCGGAAATCGTGGTGATAAATATCTTGGTGACGAAGGCCGTGCATAACAATGGTAGTTTCGGACAATAGACCGGTGGGAGGATGATGTGACGCGCCGTTCCATCGCCTGGTCGAAGACACTGACGTTTTTCGAGGACGATTGGCACGAAGGCAACGTGCCGATCATGGGCCCGCGCACCCATGGCGCGTGGCTCGGCACCTCGGTCTTCGACGGCGCGCGCGCCTTCGAGGGCGTGACGCCCGATCTCGATCTGCATATCGCGCGCGTCAACAAATCCGCCAATGCCATGTGCCTGAAGCCGGTGGTGACGGAAGACGCCTGGATGGCGCTGGTGCGCGAGGGCATCAAGCGCTTCGATCGCGGCGCCGCACTTTACATCCGGCCGATGTATTGGGCGGAGGAGGGCGCGCCGGGCGGCGTGCGGCCCGATCCGGAATCGACCAATTGGTGCCTCACGATCTATGCCGCGCCGTTTCCAAACCCGGCCGGCACGGCGATCACACTGTCGCCGTATCGGCGGCCGACGCGCGAGACCGCGCTGCTGGAAGCCAAGGCCGGCTGCCTTTATCCCAACAATGCGCGTGCGCTGATCGAGGCGCATGCGCAGGGTTTCGACAATTGTCTCCTCTGCGACATGCTCGGCAATATCGCCGAGCTCGGCACTGCCAATGTCTTCATGGCAAAAGACGGCGTTGTGTTCACGCCGGAAGCGAACGGCACGTTTCTCGCCGGCATCACCCGCAATCGCGTCATCGGCCTCTTGCGCGACGCGGGCTGCACCGTGGTCGAGACCACGCTGTGTTATCCGGAGTTTCAGGCGGCGGATGAAATTTTCTCCACCGGCAATTACACGAAAGTGTCACCGATCACCCGCATTGACGAGCGGATGCTGCAGCCGGGCCCATTCTATCGCAAAGCGCGCGAGCTTTATTGGGAATACGCACACGGCACGGTAGCAGACTAATAATTTGTCTGGTCAATTCCCGGCAGCTCCCAATAATCGAGCATGAAGCTTTGCCGCGCGGCTATCGCGCCGCACGCAAGGTGATTGTAGTCCGTGTACTCGTAGAGATGTAGCCGCACCATGTCGACGACTGGTGAAGCAATTGTGGACTCACAAGCACGTAGCCAAACCCAAATGGATACAAGCTTGATGAAGGCAAGTTAGTTTACCGCAAGTTTGTTCTGCCGAGATAACGCGCTAAGCGGATATGCCTCGCACATGGCAATACCGACCAAAATAACCCAGAGCGAACTGGCGCTCTACGGTGAACAACTCGCCCCTGTTAGGTAACGACGCATTCATCCCAGTCGAAATACTTTACGCGCCGTGTCGCGCGCGATCTTCGTCGCGGCTGGGGGTGACAATTCCGCTAACACGTCGCGCAGTTGATCAGCGAGACCGCAATACATCCGTCCATAACCTTTCCCCGACATGGAATCCGTCCCAAGCATGATTCGATCTGGATAGCGCTCGAATATCGGCTTCCACTCGTTCTTTAACCGTCCATCCTCGTCGACGATCGAATGCTTGAGGGTATACTCTGCAAATACTTCCAGTGACTCGGTGGAGCATCCGCAAGCGTTGTGCGCTCGCGGCTGAACGTCACTGATATCTGTATAGAGATTGGGGTGTACGGCGAGCATCCCATCGATGACCTCCGGCGCAGCGCGTCCAAGATGGCTCCAGATCACACGGGCGCCACGGTTATGTTCAAGCAGTCGCTCGAAGGCCGGTACTGTACTGCGTGCAGCCGGTTTGCCGAGGAAGGCGATGTGCTCGCCCTCTGCCTCGGCCTCTAGGTGGATGGCGACCGGAAGATCGAGACGGGCGGCGAGGTCGATCAGCCTTCGCATAAAATCCGAATCCGCGGGGAAGTCGTAGTCGTGCTCCTTTTCTGGTATGGTGGGCCCGTTTCCGTAATGTCGTAAGCGGATTTCGCCGATGCCTTTGTAAGGGGCCGCGCGCATCCCACTTTCGAGGTGTGCCATGATCTCGTCGAGCCATTCGGCCCACCACGCCTCACGGCAATCCTGGAAAAAACGCATGTTCGGTGTTACGCGTTTGGTGGCCCCCTCCATCAGTACGGTCTGAATGTCGGAGCCCCCGTAAAACGGCAACACCCGCTCGGGATAATTCAAGTAGAAGTCGATCACATCGCTTTCTTCGGCGCCGCCGCGCGGCATGATGCCGATATGTGAGACGTCGGCAGCGTCCATGCTGGCGATGATCGCGTTAAAGTCGGTATCCGGCGCAATGTGCGCGTGTGTATCGATACATTTCATAGCAAGCTCCGTATACCGAGGATGATCACGTTGTGATGGCGCGTTGGAGCACGCGAATGCGCTCCTCACGCATGCTCAGAAAGATTGAGGTATCCGAACGCTGTAGTTCGACATGGGGCTCAGCTTGAACTTGTAGCGTCCACTCGCCGACACGCATTCGATAATTGACGACGTTGCCGAGGAACGCCGAGTCGATGACCTGCGCTGGCCAAGAATTGACAACGCCGGCTGGCCTAACCATGTGAATTTCGAAATCTTCCGGACGAATCGAGAGCAATACGTCTTCGCCGGTATCGCTCCGATACCCGTTGGACCGACACGACACGTCCGCGCCGTCCTCAGTGCGAACGATGTAGCCGCCGGATACAATCCGCGTTATAGTGCCGGGAATGAAATTCGAAGTGCCGACAAAGCCGGCGACAAACTCATTCGTTGGATGGCGGTACACCTCGCCGGGCGCGCCTTCCTGCGCTATCACTCCGCTGTCCATCACGACTACCTTGTCGGACAGCGACATGGCCTCGCTCTGATCATGAGTGACATAGACGGTCGCAATCTTCGCCTTGCGTTGCAGTTCCTTGATCTCAAAGCGCACGTTTTCGCGAACGCGCGCATCAAGATTAGCGAGTGGTTCGTCGAGGAGAAGTAAGCGCGGTGAATAAACGACGGCGCGAGCAAGCGCAATGCGCTGCTGCTGGCCGCCAGAAAGTTCATCTGGATAGCGGTCGCGCAGATGGCCCAGCTTGACCAAATCCAGCGCCCAGGCGACGCGATCTTCGATCTCGGCGCGGCGGAGACGACGGACGCGGAGCGGGTAGGCCACGTTGTTGTAGATCGTGTAGTGTGGCCACAGCGCGTACGACTGAAACACCATACCTATATTGCGTTTGGCCGCCGGCACGTTAATGCCTTCGGCGGAGGAAAATACTAGCTCACCACCGATACGGATTTCTCCCACGTCCGGGGCAACGAGACCGGCAATCATGCGGAGCGTAGTGGTTTTACCGCAACCACTCGGTCCAAGTAATGAGACGAACTGCCCTGCCTCCACGCTCAGGCCAACGCGATTGACCGCTATTCGGCCGCCAAGACTTTTCACAAGACCAAAGGCTCGCATCATGGCGATGATGCCTTCGCTCGGCGCGCGGCGACATTGACGAAGCTCAGACGAGACAGTGGCAAGACAACCGCGATGCAGGCGAGCACGACTACCGAATTGATGACAATGAACGAGGTCATCGCCTGCCAGCGGCCTTCCTCCCACGCATTGAAGATCGTATAGGCAAAAATCTCGTTGCCTGGACTGAAAAGCAGAATCGAGGCTCCTACCTCGCGGGTCATCGAGGCGAACACCATGACGAAGCCGACAACCATCCCAGGACGGGCGAGAGGGAGCGAGACCGTGAGAAATTGACGAAGCCAGGACGCACCGCAAAGCCTCGCCGAATCCTCGAGCTCCGTGTGAATCTGACGTAATGACGTATCGGCGGCCTGGAACGCGAGCGGTAAATCTTTGGCGATATAGGTCAATATTATAATCCAGATGGTGCCGTATAAAGCGAATGGATAGGTAGTATAGCCAAAGATTGCAGCGACGCCCAGGACGACACCCGGCAATGTCAGCGGAATCATGCAGACAAAAGCGAGCGCATTGCGGCCGCGTAGCTCGGTGCGTTGTGTGATGTACGCCGCGATAGCTGCGAGCCCTATGGCGACGGCGGCTGCAATGACCGATATCCACAGACTATTCGTGATAGCTCGCTGCGACGCGTCGTTATAAAACAGAGCGTCGGCGTATTCCGAAAAATCCGCGTTGCGCAGCGCAGCGAACCAGCTTGTTCCCGGCTGGAAGCTATAGCGGCTCAATGACCGCAGGATGATCACGGTGTAAGGTAAAACTGCGACGACAAACACATAGAAGCTACAAAGCGCGAACGCAGCCCACCGCCAGTGGCCTAGGGCGACCCGCTCGACGCGAAAACCCTTGCCGGTTAGAGTCGCATAGCCGCGCTTTCTAACGACACGTGCCTGCAACCAAATCGCGGAGGCGGCAAACGCGAGCAAAACGAGACCCTGGATAGCGGCGCGTTGAAAATCAACGGGCATTATGTTCATCGACGCATAGATCGCCGTGGTCAACATCCATACGCCTGCCGGCCGCCCGATTACAGCGTGAATACCAAACAGATTGTTGGAGTACATGAATGCAAGTAATGCGCCCGACGTTATTGCTGGCAACAGCAACGGAAAGCTCACACCAAAAATAGTGCCGATTCGCGAAGCGCCGCATACGAGTGAGGCTTCTTCTAGTTCCAAATTAATCTGCCGCATCGGACCGACCGTCAGAAAAAATACGAACGGCACCATATAGAGGCTACTTACGAAGATGAGCCCGCCCAGAGTCAGCACGTTAAACCAATGGCCGAGGCCGAGATCGCCAAGTAGAATGTTCAGCAGTCCAGCTTCGCGGTCGCCGAGAATTATCCAGGCGACTCCCGAGACGATCGGCGGTGTGATGAACGGCACCAAGGAGATCATCTCGAAGACGCGCGCACCAGGTACATCCGTGCGTCCGACAAGAAAGGCGAGCGGCACGCCGACGGCGACGGCTGCAACGGTGCCGAGGATCGAAACCACGAGTGTGTTGCGGATCGCCTCCAGCATGAACGGCGCTGCGGCCGCCTCGCGCCAGTGTTGCAGCGTTAGGTGGCCATTATTCGAATAAAAGGATCCGGCTACCAGCCACAGCACCGGCCACAATACGAGGAACGCGATTGTTGCGATCGCACACCAGAACACCACGGATTCGACGTGGATTTGTCCCGTAATGCGCCGCGTTAGCGCTATCCTTGGAAGCGCTATCGAGGCTACGCGGTTCAGCATCGTATCGTTCTCAATGGCCGGCACCCAATGTTTCGCCAAGCTTCGTGACGAATGCGCGTGTCTGATCCGGCGTGATTTTTTCGATATCCATGATCCAAGCGTCGGAAAGCGGCATGCGACCGGGCAAGAAATCGGATGTCTGCATGTCCTTTCGTACGATGTTCATGGCGACGTCCTTGACCATAATTGTTTGCCCTTCCTTCGAGAGGAGCCAATTCAGGTAGAGCCGTGCCGCGTAAGGATCCGGTGCCTTGCTGTTCACCGCGCCGAGGATATGCTGCGCCACCGTGCCTTGCTTGGGGTATTTCCAGCCGAGATCGGCGCCTTGTTTGATAGCTTCGACGATCTCAGTATCCCAGTGCTGGAGAACGATAGGCCGGCGGCCAGATACAAGTGTATCGGTTAAATTGCCGAGCTGTCCGGCGAGTAACAGCCCGTTTTGCGTCATCGCCGACATCCACTTCCAACCCAAGCCGGGCGGCTTGCCATTGCTCCGCGGGTCCTGTGGCCGATCCCCCGCAGCGAAGCTGTACCAGTTGAGCGCAAATCCAGCGCTAAGCGGATCGCCGCTCGCTGTCTTGTCTTTCCAATCGGGTTTCGTAAAGTCCCAAAGATCAGAGGGGACCTCGTCGTCCTTTATGAGCTTGCGATTCCAGGCAAGCACGTGGAGCGCGTAGCCAAAGGCGATGTAGCGACCGCTCGGTGCTTTCGCCAAGTCGATAACATTTGACCATTCGGGCAGATTGTCGACGCGCGCGATGTAGTCTGACTTGGCCCATTCCGGGTAGGCCTCTGCGGCGCCACTGTAAATTACGTCCATGTTCTCGACGTTGCGCGCCTTCTCTGCGGAGAATCGCTGCGCGATGACGGGACCGCCGCCGCGCACGACCTCGGCCTTCACGAACGGATAAGTGTCCATGAAGGCCTTGAGCAGCTGCTGGTTAGAGAACTGCGGTAGCGCGCTGTAGAAGGTAAGCTTACCCTCTTTTTTTGCGCCATCAATCAGTTCGTCCAGCGTGATGCTTGGCTTACCTAGATCTGATGCGGCGACGCTGGCGTGAACAAAAGCGCCGACGAGAAACACGAGGCCGCCGAGCATGGTGCCGATCACGCGAACCACTATTATTGCTTTGCGCATATCAACGCTCCTCCACGACAGCGAATTCTGCAACGACAGGCGACGCTTGCACCGGCGGGCGTTTTGTTTCCGCGTCCATCAAATAATCGGGATGGTGCACTGCGAGAATTTCGTGCAACGATTGCTTTGTTGTGGAACGCAGCTCGGGCCTGCAGAATGAGGTCAGCGCTTCCGATAGGTTAACAAGCTCAATCGCAGGAATAGCCCAGGCGTTATCGATCGCATAGCTGTAGTATTCACCGAAGCGTATTGCCCGTGATCGCGCCGCACTGGTTAGGAACCGTTCGGCGTAGCCTCGCGCAAGCATTAGGCCACCGGATTTTTCGGTGCGGACTCCGGTGATGCCCGGCTCGAAGCGACATGTCTCTATCGGGGCTCCCCACGGGGTGAACATCGAGCTGTTTCCTTGGTCATGGCCGCGCTCGCGACAGACTCGACTGTAGGATCAGCGAGCCTCCAACCAAAAACGAAATCGCGAAGGCTTGTCCGCTGGTTGCCGGAAAGAGCAGGCTGCCCAATCCCTGAGCGAAGATGGCTCAACCATTAAGCGTTGATCGCCCAGTTCCGTTGCAGCTAGGGACTTTCACTGGTGCTCAACTTCGCAAAGCGGATGCCGGATCGGCGCGGTGCCACACCAGGTGCGTATTGTGGATGGTAATTGCGCCTCTGCGCTCCAGGCGCTTCAACGCGCCGCTGATCCATTGCCTTGTGGTACCTACCAAATGCGCAAGATCCGCATGCGTCAAAGTGAGTCCAATTGAGATGCCTCTGTCCGTCTGCACGCCATGCAACTCGGCAAGGTGATCAAGCAGTCGCTCCAGGCGCTGTTCCGCGGAGCATGTGCCCAGCATCTGAAACTGTGCGGAATAGCACTTGGCCTTGAAGATTAGACTTTCTATGACGCTGAGGGAGAGGTTTGGAATGCTAGCTACAAGACGACGCAAATCGGTGCCGGGTAACAATAATACTTCGCTTTTGCGCATGGCGCGTGCTGACCAGACGTGGCGACCACGCCCGAAAATTTCCGGTCCACCGACAAAGTTTCCCGGGTACCAGAACGCTCGTGTGATTTCGCGGCCGGAGGACGCGAGACAGTAGACGCGTATGAGGCCGCTCTCAATCAGATAGATGCCTTCATTGGGGCGGCCTTGCTCGAACAGGATATCGTGCCGCTTTAAATGCCGGCGCCGGCAGAACGCCATGACAGTTTGACGTTCTTCGAGCGTAAGACGCGCGAGAATGCTGTCTGGTTGCGGCGCTATGCTCTCCTGCTCTACTACAAGCAGAGCGCGCGGAGACATGCCGCCATTGAACGGGGCTGGCTGCCGAAAGCGGCCGGCTGGTAAAGATATAGCCGGCTCACGGCGTAGTGGAGACACTGGCCGATCCCGATGTTTGCACTCGTGGACAAAGCAAGGCGCGTGCCATTCAAGCGGGGGGCCAATCGCCCACCGTACTCGCAGTTGAGCCTGGCATGGGCTCAGGAGCCGAGTATGAACGGCCCTCTGCCGCGCACACATTATCGCAGAGCTAATGTTAGGCCAGCCGGCTACCCAGTTGCACTGACAGCCGCCCACTAGCGAGCTGAATTCTTTCATGCGCTCGCTCAGACGGACGTTGCGCCCAATGCGGAGCAGTCCACGATCTCAGGCCATCGCCACAATGACGGATTTGGACCGGTCATGATCGCTAACGTCACGGTCGAGCATATTGCACCATGCCGGTCGGTATGCCTAGTTTTGGTCCGTCGCGAAGTGGCGGTACGCGCCCTAGAAATTTGTCCGATCAATCCCCGGCACCGTGAGCAACGAGGTAATCGCGCGGCCGCGAATGTCGTAGACTCGCGCATAAATGATCCCGTCGCGGACGACGTCCAGCAGCACCGGCGCATCTATCTTGGCGCAGTAGAACTCGCCGAGCACCATGGCGAAATCGGCGCCCTTCGGATCCCAGACGAGGTTGAATTGCGGGCCGAGCGCGACCGCGACCGGCGGATGGGGACCGCAGACCGCGATCGTCCACTGTCCGCGCGGCGGCTTCTGATGGCTTTGCGCGAGAGTGGCGAGCAATTGCCGCGACGCCTGGCGAAACGACAGCCCCCAATAGTCGAGCATGAAATCCGGCCGGGCGCCCGGCACGCCGCCCACGAGATGATTGTAATCGGTGTATTCGTAAGGATGCAGCCGCACCATATCGACGACCGGTGAGGCGATGCCCGCCGCAAAAGCAAGCCCGCCGGCGATAACGGCGCTTTTGCCGTAGGCGTGCAGGCGCCGCGCGATCCACGCCGCGGCAAGGCCCCCGAGCACGGCGAATGGCGGCAGCACGAACACGATATGCCGGATGCCGTTGTAAACCACCGGCCGCGTCGCGACCGCGATCGCGATCGGCAGCGTTGCGGCAAGCACGACCGAAAAAAGCGCGGCGCGTCGGCCGGCGTCGGCGCCGCTCTTGTTTTCGCCGCTCTTGCCTTGCCCCCTCGCGGCGAAGATGAGCGCACCAATGAGCCCGCAAATCCCGAGCGTGAGCATCAGCTCCGGCACTTGCACGGCAAACAGTGTCGGCACGTAGCTGCGCGGCATGTCGTCGACGGGGATCAACTGACCGTCGAAGAGCTCGCGCCACGGCTTTTCGAAGACGGTCGAGAAATATTCGACCGCGCGGAATGGATTGAGCAACGACACCACGCTCCACGGCCACACCAGGCCCATGAGCAGATACGCAAAAACCGCGGCCGGGATGAACGACACAAGAAACGACGCACATTCGGCAAGCGCCGGCTTGAGGCCTGACACGCGCGATCTGATCGCGAGCAGAAGCGGCAGCGGAAACAGCGCCTCCATCAGCGCGAAGCCGCCGAGCACGCGCGCGCCGATCGACAGCCCAAAGCCGATCCCGCACAATACGAGCGTTGCCGGCGTCGGACGCGGAAATTCCTCGAACGCGCGCACGAGGCCAAGGAGCGCGACGACCATGACGGCGGCGAACGGCCCGTCTTTCGCGTTGATGAACATGTGGCCGTAATAGAGCGGGCAAGTGGCGACAAGGACCAGCGCGATCAAGCCCGCGAACGGCCCGCCGAGCCGCCGCCCCAACCGCCAGGTCGCGAACAAGCCAATGAGGCCGACAATGGCGCCGACGAGGCGCCGCGTCTCGAATAGGCCGAACGGCAACACTTTCGCGGCGAGCGTCGCGATCATGTCGAAGCCGCCGCCATACATGTAGAGATTGACGAACGACAGTGCCCGCTGGTCGGTGAAGCCGGACTTATAGAGCGACACCAACAGCGCGCCGTATTGCGAATGCGTGTAGTCGTCCCAGCCGAGCCCATAGTCGCGAAAGGTCGCGAATGCGATGACGGCGGTCACCGCCAAGACACAGAGCGCCAGCGCATCGAACACCGGCGCCGCGGGGATCGATTTCGACTGCAAGGGGAGGGAATTCACGGCGGCGTGTTGCACGAATCGGCCCAGTTTCGGATGCACGCCATTCAATTCTTGCGGCGCAATTGCAAACAGGACAATGCGTCAAAAAGAGCAGTTGGCGTCAAATGGCCACCCCGTAGCGCGGAACGCCGGCGGCTCGACGAAAAAGCGGGGCCGATGGCCCCGCTTGCGTCGACGGAGCGCGGCAAGACGCGCCCATTTGCCGCTCGTTACGCGCTTACTTCGAGGCGGCTTCGTACATCTCGGCCACATGATCCCAGTTGACCAGGTGATCGAGGAAGGCCTTAAGATAATCCGGCCTGCGATTGCGATAGTCGATGTAATAGGAATGTTCCCACACATCGCAGCCGAGAATGGGTTTGGCGCCGTGCACGAGCGGGTTCTCGCCGTTCGGCGTCTTCATGATGGTGAGCTTGCCGTCCTTGACTGCAAGCCAGGCCCAGCCTGAGCCGAACTGCGTGATGCCGGCCTGGGTGAAGTCTTCCTTGAACTTCGCCATCGGGCCGATGTCGGAGGTGATCTGCTTCTCGAGCTTGCCGGGAAGTTTGTCGCCGCCGCCGCCCTTCTTCATCCACTTCCAGAAATGGATGTGGTTGTAATGCTGGGCCGCGTTGTTGAAGAGGCCCGGCACTTTGCCGTAGGTCCCGATCACGACTTCCTCGACCGACTTGTTTTCCCATTCTGTGCCTTTGGCGAGATTGTTGCCTGCGGTCACGTAGGCCTGGTGATGCTTGTCGTGATGAAATTCCAGCGTTTCCTTGGACATATGCGGGCCGAGAGCGTCATACGGATAGGGAAGCTCGGGCAGGGTGAATGCCATGGGTCTACTCCTCAATGTGAAACCGGGACGGCGGATATGCGCCGATGAAACCGCGTGGGAAAGAGAATGGTTCCTCTAGATAGGGCCAATACAGGGGGTTCGGCAACGCCCGTGCCGTTAACGAGATTGCGAAATTCATGCACGCCAAGCGGGTGAATGGGGATAATAGTCCTTGCGCGGTACCGGAAGCGCCGCCAAAATAATTGCAAAAGGCGGCTCCCACGTGCCGGAATGGAGCCGGTGAGTAGCTATGTATTTGTTTTTGTTGGTGTTTGGTGCTATTTTGAGTTTGGCCGGCGTCGTCCTTGCCGCATCCGGTCTGTCGATCCACGATCGTAGTTTCGACCCCACGCTCTTTACGCCAGGCATCGTTGCCGTCGCCGGCGGTCTCCTTCTGATCGGTCTTGGTCTGGCGCTGCGGGTGTTGCAGCGCATCGAAAGCGCGCTGGCAGTCCGCCCGATGACACCGCGCACGGCGCGTGCCGATGAAGCGGCCGAGCCGACCCTAGCCACTGCGACAGCGGTGGCTAAAGCCACAGTGATTCCGGAACTGCCGACCGAGCCGTCGCGAATTCCATTCCCGGTGAAAATCACGCGCCTGCCGCAAACCGCGCCTGTCGGCGGGCCAGTCGCTGCGCCTGCGCCGCTCATCCCCGCCGCCGAAAGGCGACCGGCAGAACTGCCGCAAAAATTTGCCAAAGTGGCCCAGGCCGCGAACGCGCCGGCGATCGAGGAGATCGAACTCACGCCGAGGTCACTCGCGTCAGCTGCACCCACGCCGACCGCGTTCAATGGCGCGGAAGAGGATGATGGTCAGAACGTCGGGCCGTTTGTCCCTCGTGCCGTTAGAGCACGAAATGGCGCCGCGCCGGCGCCGAGGCTTTCGACGCGGCTCGACGCGGCCGCGCGGGCGCCGCTTACAACCGAGCGGCCAAAAGGCCCGGCATTCGACGCGCTGTGGCCGAAAGGGCCGCGACCGTTGCGAGCCGGCGCACACGCCGCGCAGGCGCAGGAGAGTGCGATGCCTGTCGCTGCGCCTGAGCCGGAGGAGCCGGCGCCCGATCCGTCGCCCATAGCGGCGCCGGATGAGGCAGCCGAGCCAGTCACGATCCTCAAATCGGGGATCGTTGATGGGATGGCCTATACTTTGTACTCGGACGGCTCGATCGAGGCGCAACTGCCGCAGGGCATGCTTCGCTTCGGCTCGATCAGCGAGTTGCGGGCTCACATCGAGCAAGACTCCCAGAGCTAGCCTTCCAGAGCTAGCTGATACTGAATTATACAGTTTTCATTATTTGCGGCCGGCTCGCTGCAATAGTGTTTTATTGCTTTTACTCCAGCGACGTAATATACGCTAAGTGTACGTGGATAATTCCACTGTGTACCGCCCGCACTTTAGCGTTCGAATGCTTGCTGTTTGAATGGAGTCGGAAGCAGATCGCGCGCGGCGCGGCCTGGGGAAGCGAACTGCAGGCGCAACGCCATTCGAGAGATCAGATTATGGCCGAGAATCCTGGGGACAGCGTCTATATCGAACTGACCGCGGACATTGTGTCCGCTTACGTCAGCAACAATTCGGTGCCGAGCGCCGAGATCCCCACTCTGATCGGTCAGATTTTCTCCGCCTTGAAACGCGTCTCCGGTGGTCAAGTGGCTGCCGCGACCGAGCCGCTTAAGCCCGCCGTGCCGGTCAAGCGTTCTGTTACCCCTGAATATATCGTCTGCCTGGAAGACGGCCTGAAATTCAAATCGCTCAAGCGCCATCTGCGCACGCGCTACAACATGACGCCCGATCAATACCGCGAGAAGTGGGGCTTGCCGTCCGACTATTCGATGGTGGCGCCGAATTACGCCGAAGCCCGTTCGCAGCTTGCAAAGCAGATGGGGCTTGGACAGCAGCGCCGCCGCCGCAAAGAGCGCGGCTAGGATTCTGGCTCAGCGCTGCAAGACGCCGACCGCGCGATTGGCGAAGCTCAACCGTTCCGACATGACAGAAACGATGTAGCCGAGGAGGGCCTGGCTGAGCGCCGGCTCGTCTTTCTTGATGCGCTCGTACGCCTCCGCGGTGAGCTCGAACAGCACGCTCTCGGCCTCGGCCACGATGGTGGCGCTGCGCGGCCGCCCGGTGATCAACCCCATTTCGCCGATTGTGGTATGCCGCCCGAGGCTGCGCACGCGCACGGTCCGCCCGTCGCCCAGATCGACGACGATGCCGATACGGCCCTCGAGAATGAAATGCATCGAGGCGGCCGTGTCGCCTTCGCGCGCGATGACGTCGCCGGTCCGGACTTCCATCCGGTGGCAATGTTCGGTCAGCCGATCGGCGTATTGGGCGTTGCCGAGCGCGTCGGCGAGCCAGGTGCGCAACGATCCGGCGTCGTCGTCTCCAGTGTGGTGCGCTTCGATGATCTGCTGCTCGCAGGATTCCAGCGCGCGGTCGAGATCGGGGGCAATGATGACATCGTTCGAAATAAAATGCGCGGTGCGGAATGCGCGCTGCAATTCCGCCGTCAGATTGACCAGCACGATTTGCGCGTTGTAGGCGGTGGCCGCGGCCTTGATCTGCGCAAAACTGTGGGTCGCCGATGAATCGATGCCGGTCACCAAGCGAAAATCGAAGATCAGGAAGCGGCAACTCGGCTGGTTCATCAGCAGCGCTTTGACGTGCTGATAAAGCCGATTGGCCGAGCCGAAGAACAGGTAGCTTTGCAGCGTCATGCCCTGCAGCTCGCCGCCGTGATCGGCCAAGAGCGACAACTCGTAGGGCCCACGATCGAGCGAGGAACGAAATTCCGAACCGTCGAAGCTGAACTTGATCGCGCTGACGCGGCTGGCACTCAGCGCAAAAGTGGCGCAGCCGATCACGATGCCGATCAGCACGCCGGCGATGAAGCCCGAATAGATGATGAGGACAGCGATGGTGAGCAGCGAGAGATATTCGAGCGGCAATAGCCGCCGCGACGAGTGAAGAAGCCATTGATAGACGAGGTCGGCGCCGAGATAGAACAACAGGCCGGCGAGGATGAATTTAGGCACATAGCCGAGGAATGAGGGATCGGCGATGAGCACCGCTGCCGAGATTGCCGCCACGGTCAGCCCGCCGATGCGGCTAGTAGCGCCGACAGTGCGTACGAGGATCGAACGGCTCAGTGACGTGCAGCTCACATAGCCGCCGAGCGCTGCCGCCGCCATATTGGCGAAGCCGAGAACCTTGAGATCGCGCTCGATATTGGCTTCGGAACGGGTGGCGATCTCGATTCCCGTCGTATTGAGCAATAGTGTTGCGATGGTGATGAACATGACGGCGAGCACGTCGCCCGCGAGCGAAGGCAGCGACGTCCAGGGAAAGTCCTGCAGCGCCGCGGCTTTCCACGGCAGGCTCAATCCCGCCGCCGGCTGCAGACGGAACATCCAGCCCGCGGCTTGCGCGTCGGCCAGCGTGGCGCCGGTCAAAAGCCGCACGATATGGGCCACGACAAACGCGGCCAACAGCACGCCGGGCAGGATGAACGGATTCTTGGAGCGCCGCAGCAGGGCAAAGAGCGTGCCCGCGACGATCACGCCGGGCGCGATCCGCGCAGCGATCGAAGCGTCGAAAACGCGCCGAGATTGCCCGAGCGCCGGACGCTGATTTGTGACGATCTGGATGGCGCCGGTGATCATGAGCCAGCCGGTTGCGCCGAGAAAGCCGCCGATCACCGGGTAAGGTACGAAACGGATCGCGCGGCCGGCATGGGTGAAGCCGAGCACGCAGAGGAGGAGCCCGGTGAGCCCGGTCGCAAGCGACATCGCGATCAGCGCTGGACCGAGAAGATCGGTGGTGCCGCCGGCCACGAGCCGGTGCACTACGGTCGTGACCAGCGCCGCAACGACGACGGAGGTCGAACTGTCCGGTCCGGCAACGGCAAAGGGCAGCGAGCTGCGCAGCGCCACGATCGTTCCGCCGACGGCCGCCGACAGGAACGTTACCGCGATGCCGTAGGACAAGTAATGTTCAAGCGGGCCCGTGAAAATCAGAGCCGCGTAAGACAGGCAATAGGCGATCGACAGGACGCTGCACACCGCGCCGGCGAATATGTCGATCAATCCTGCGCGGAGATTGAGAGTGCTCAACGGGGTGGCCCACCTACGCCCGGGATGAGATTACACGATCGTAGGCATGGTTAGGTAGGTATGGTTAGGCAGGCACGGCTAGAACGACCGCGTTACGCGGGCGCGAGGGCCGCGCGCGCGTCCGATTTGATGCGTTCCACCATTGAGCGAAAGCCGTTCGAGCGCTGCGGCGTCAGGTGTTCCTTGAGCCCCAATCCTTCGAACAGCTTGACGGCATCGATCGCGACAATGTCCCGGGCGGCTTTGCCCGAATAGGTCGCCAACAGGATGGCGATCAGCCCGCGCACGATATGGGCGTCGCTGTCGCCTTCGAATGTCAGTATGGGACCGGCCGCGCCGTTTCGGCTCACGCTGGTATCGAGCCAAACCTGGCTGGCGCAGCCCTGAACCTTGTTGGCGTCGTTATGCGCCGCTGCCGAGAGTTGCGGCAGTTCCCGGCCCAGCTCGATCAGATAGCGATAACGGTCGTCCCAATCGTCGAGGATCGAGAAATTGTCGGTAATGTCGTCGATATTGGCCATGCGCTCTATATAGGGCGTCAGGTCCGGCAGGTCGACGTGTTCCGGCCGCTCTGCGACAGTATTAGGGGGAGTGCGTTAGACGGAATGCTTGGCGTCCTTGCGCGGCGCCGGTCCGCGCCACGCCGGTGCGAGATCGGCGGGCGCGAGAGTATTTTGCGATGCGCGGTCGAAGGCGGCCCGCTCCATCGCGGGCTTGTCCATCGCCAATTTGCCGAAGCGCGCGCCGGCGCCGGCGACCGATCCGGTCTCCTTCGGCGCGAGCGTGTCGGTCAAGAATTCATAAAGCATCTTCGCGCCGGCCTGGGCTTTGTAGCCGAGCTCCGTCGCCACGTGCGAGCCGACCGTGCAAGCGTCGGGCTGACGCGTGCAGAACTGCCGCAGATCGCCGACGGTGGCGGAAGCCGCCGAAATGGCATCGGTGGGGCCAACACCATTCGCCGGCGCCGGCTGCGAAGAACCGGTCGGCAGAAGGATCAGCACCACGCTGAGCCAAAACGCCATGCGCACCAGAAAGAACATGACACCCACATCCCCCGCGACATACGTTGTCGCACGTGGGGGCACAGTAGCAGGCAGCATTGAAGGCTGGGTTCGATCACCCGGTACGTTTTTGCGCATAATCGACGAGAATAAGCCGCAAATTTTCGAACAAATTGAAATAATTTTATTTACCTAAAATTTGAGCGAACGCCCGGTCGCGCGCGTTGTGGGCGCAGATAAAGCGTGCGTCGGCCGTTTGCCTCGATCAATATTCGCGATTCCTTTGCGCACGACGCGTGGCGCGCAATTGTGACGGCGATTTTGGCAACGAGCCATTCACCATGACGTTGGAATCCATCCTCGCGGGCGGCTCGTGCGCGCCCGGCAACGACCCCGTTACCGGCGGTGCGCCCGACGCCTTAGCGTTCGCTTAAGCGGCCTCTGACACGATTGAACCCATAGAAAAAAGGGGCGCGTCTGCAAAGCCGGGCGTGCGATGGGAAATTGGCCCTGTTTGCGCCGATACGACATTATATCGAGACGCTGGTTCATCCGACGGCGCGGCAAGACGTGCTGACCGCGGCGCGCCATCGCGCTTTTATCGCGCCGCGCCTTCTCGGCAGCGTGATCGCGCTGGCGTCTTTTCCGGTCTATCTCTTGATCCGCGGCGCCCCGAGCACGATCGAATTGCTGGCCTTTGCCTGGCTCATCGCGCCGATCCTGACCGCATACTTTCTCTCCCGCACCGGCCGCTACGAGAGCGCACATATATTGTCGTCGCTCGCGCTGACCGGATTGGTGACGGCGGTCGCGGCGTCGACCGGCGGCATCGCGTCTTTCGCAGCGATCTGGCTTGTCATCGTGCCGCTCGAGGCGGCGCTTTCGGTGTCGCGCCGCGTGGTGGCGGCAGCGTCGACATTCGCGTTGGGCGCCGCCGGACTTTTAGTGCTGCTCGGCGAATATCATCTCCTGCCGCCGCCGTCATCGAGCACGCCGGCCGCGTTTGCGGCGCTGGGCATCGTGTCGGCCGGGCTTTATGCAACCGGCCTCGCGCTCGGCGCGGAAGCGCTGGCGCGCACCAGCTTCTGGCTGCTCTACGCCGAGGAAGATCGCTATCGGCTATTGGCGCGCAATATTACGGACGTGATTACGCGGCACGGCCGCGACGGCGCCGTCTTGTTCGTCTCGCCGGCGGCGGAAGCGCTGTTCGGCGGGCGCGTCGCCGACTTGCATGGGCACGGCCTGTTCGACCGGGTTCATGTCACCGACCGTCCCGCTTATCTGACCGCGCTGGGCGATGCCGCGGCGCTCGGCGAAACAAGCTCGGTGGAATTTCGCGTGCGGCGCGATACGGCCGATGCCGACGGTCGGCCCGCGGCGGAGTTTGTCTGGATCGAAATGCGCTGCCGGCCGTTCGAACAGACGACGGGCGATGCGGATGCCGTGGATCGCCGCGAAGTCGTCGCGGTCTTGCGCGATGTGACCGAGCGCAAACGGCTGCAGCAAGCGCAACTCGACGCGCACGCGGGAGCGGAACGGGCCAACGAGGCCAAGAGCCGCTTCCTCGCCACCATGAGTCATGAGTTGCGCACGCCGCTCAACGCCGTCATCGGCTTCTCCGACATGCTGATGCAGGAAGACGAGCTGATGCTCGACGGCAAGCGCCGCAACGAATATGCCGACCTCATCAACACGTCCGGGAAGCATCTGTTGTCGGTGGTCAACGGCATTCTCGACATGTCGAAGATCGAGACCGGCAATTTCGAGATCACGCCGGAGCCCTTTGCGCCGTCGCAAGCGATTGCGAGCTGCTGCGGCCTCCTTACGCTGCGCGCCAGCGAGGCGGGCGTCCGGCTCGAAAAGCTTGCGGCCGCCGATCTCCCGGAGATCGTGGCCGACAAACGTTCCGTCAATCAGATATTGATCAACCTGCTGTCGAATGCGATCCGCTTCACCGATCGCGGCGGTACGGTGAGGGTCAGCGCGCGCGCCGAAGCGGCCACGATCACTTTCGCCGTCGAGGACGACGGCGTCGGCATCAGTGAAGCCGATCTCGTGCGCGTCGGCGAGCCGTATTTCCAGGCCGCTACGTCTTACGACCGCCGCCACAGCGGCACTGGTCTCGGCCTTTCCATCGTCAAAGGACTGGTGCGGCTCCACGGCGGCGAACTTTCGATCCGCAGCCGGGTCGGGGAAGGCACGCGCGTGACCGTGCGGCTGCCGCTCGATTGCGAGCGCGCGCGACCGGCGAAGAAGCCTGCCGCGCAGCAATCGAATGGCGTGGTGAGTTATTTGGCCGGCAGTGGCGCCGCGCCTCATGCCGTAAGTTCCGATGCCCTGCGCGAGGCCGCACCGCAGCTCTACCGCGAAAACATTCAGGTGAAGAAAAGTGCCTAAGCGCCGCAAGCCTCGCGTTCCGCTTCACATGCGCGCCGCAAATGCCGGCGGCGCGCTGCTGTTCGGCATTTGGGACAGGGCGGCGCAGCGGCCCATGGATTTTGTTGCGATCCTGGCCGCGGCCACGATAAGCACCATTATCGTCGTGAACGCCGTCTTCCTACAGACGGGCTCGCGATCGGCGCCGTATTTCGCGCCACCGGGCTCCACGGCCAGTACGGCGGCGCGCCCCACGACTGGGACCACGACGAGTTCCTTGCCGGGTTCCTCGCCAATCACCGGGACTGCGGCAGCCAAGCCGGTCGAGCAGATCGTCGCGCCGCGCCCAGTTGCGCAACAGGTCTCGGCACGGCGCGATGACCCGATCGCCGATCTGATCGGTGGACCGTCACCGCGGGTCACGGCGGTGCAGCGCGCTCTGTCGGAATACGGCTATGGCCAGATCAAGCCGTCCGGCGTTCTGGACGAAGCGACAAGCAGTGCAATCCAGAAATTCGAGCGCGAGCACAGAATGCCGGTTACCGGGCGCATCAGCGAGCGCCTGGTCAGCGAGCTCACGTCGCTGGTCGGCCATCCGCTGAATTAGAGCATGATCCGGAAAAGTGGAAGCCGGTTTCCCGCCTTCGCGAAGCCCGCTTCGGCGGGCGAAGGAAGGTCCGAAAAGATCATATGGTCTAGGCGGGCCGGGCCTTCGCAAGGCGCGCTTTCCGTGGTTATGGATTTCGGTCCTGCGGATTTCCTCCGCGTCCCGGAATATCGCCATGCTTTTTGAACATGCGCCTTAAATCCGCATTGTGGGTCGCAGCCTATCTGCGCCGCTGCCAGGTCGAGGGCACGTTCGGCGTGGTGCGCCGGCGCGGCGCGGAAGAGGCCGGCGCCATTTTCGTGCGCATCGACAGGCTCAACGGCACATCGGATCTGTTCGCGCCGGCGCCGCAGAGCGAAATCGACAGCGGCCGCGGCGATCGTTCCTTTGTTCCCTGCCTCGCCGAGCGGCCGGCGCCCGATGCGGCGGTCGAGGCCTATCTGGCGCGCGAGATCAAATTCGATCCGGATGTGTGGATTGTCGAAGTCGAGGACGCGGCGGGCCGAAATTTTCTCGACGTCGTGACAGGCTGATCCGAGGACCGAAATCAAGAAACGTCGCGGCGCTCGTTGGTCCGCCTTGCAGCCGGCGCGCGGCGAACCGTTGCGGTTGCAGTCCGCGCGCGGGCCCGCGCTTCCTCGTCCCGCGTCAGCGGCCGATGCGTGACCGCGGCGGGTTCGTTGCGGTGCAGCGCCTGCCAGATCGCGACCATGTGCTCGGCCGCTTGCACCGTCATCTCATCGTAGAGCGCCGCGAGCGCATGAACGCGCGCGACCGAATGGCCGATCGTCGTATTGACGAAGAGCAGGATACGATAGAGCACGTCGCGCGGCATGTTGATCGCCTTGGCCGCCGTCACGATCGGTTCGCCGAGATCGTCGCCGGCGATGCGGCGCGCCTGCGCGCGCGGAATACGCAGCGATTGCGCAAGATAGGCGGCGAAATCCTCGCGGTTGCGCGCCAGCGCCGCGGTTTCCAGACGCTGGATGACGACGGTTTCTTTGCTCAGCCCGACACGGCCAGCCGGCATCGGCGCGACGACGTGCAGGTTGAGAAGAATGAGACGCCGCTCGTCGGCGCTGGCTGCGAAAAACAATTCGTTGAGCTCGCTCGCGTCATCGGCCGTGATCGTGCTCGGTGCGGCCGCGGCGGGGCGTTCCGGCGCGTTCCGTTTTGGCGGGAGCGCGGGCGCGACCGGAGCAGGGCGGGCCTCGTCCGGTTTGATCGGCTCGGGTCCTCGCGCGGCGGGCGCGATCGGAACCTCCGGCGCGCTTTCGCTGCTCTTCGGCTGCAACAGGGGATGCGAGCGCAGCGGCGCCGCGACCTCGGGTACATCCGCCGCCAGGTGCACGATCACCTGCGGCGGCGGCGACAAGTGGCGCGCCAGCCGGCCGGCCACGGCCACGCGCGTCGCCACGTCCACGGCATCGAGCAACCGAAGCGCGAGTTCGGTGTAGTGCCGCTCCTCATCGGGCGTGTGCGCCAGCTTCTGGACATAGAGGTCGGTGAGCACGCGTATGAGCGTGGGCCGCATGTCGACCCCATCGCGGAAGCCAAGATGCGTGAGATTGTCGAAGCTCGACAGGCTGCCGCTTTCCATTCGCGTCGCTCGATCGCAACAAACCAGGTGATTTGGATCACCACCCTAAGTCCCGCGCGTTAGCGAGCCGTTAACCTTGGTGCCGCTTAATTACGGTGATGCCGACTTCCGCGCATGGGGGCAGAACGCACTTTGCCGGCGGCAGAGGAAAACGGCTGGTGGGTAACGTAATCAAATTCCCGGATGAGGGGCGCATTGTGCGTTTCGGGCGTGACGCTGCGGAGGAATCCGCAACGATCATCATCCTGCCGGTTATTCGGATCGAGCGGTACATGGATCCGAAAACCGAAGGGGCCGAACCGCAAACGCATCCTCCGGCACAGAATGGCGGCCGTCGACGGCTGAGGCGGCGCTAAGCGGTTCGCCCATGTTGACGCGTGACTGTTGCCGACGCGTGACGAGGCCGAGGGCGGCGTTGGCCGTCCTCGCGCTTGTCGTCCTGTCCGGCTGTTCCAGTATCGGCGATCTCGGGCAGCTCGACCCAGCGCCGGTTTCTGACGGCATTCACGATTGGGTCGGCCAGGAGGCCGCGGTGAGAGGCGGCGCCCCTATCTCGGCGTTTAACCTCACCGACGACGAACACACGCTGCGCGATCTGGCCTTTCCCCTGATCGAACCGCCCTACGACCGGCAGCGCTGGGATGCCGTGGTTTACGAATGGGGCGACAAGCATTTGTTTCAGCGCGCCTTGTGGAATTACGATCCGACGGCCTATTACCGGCACCTCCAGAACGAGCTCGATCGCTCGACGGCTGCGCGCTACAATCAGATCATCGACGATATTCGCGACGACCTCGTGCGGATCGATCCATTTTTCATGGCGGCGCGCAAGGTTGCCGATCTCGATCGCCGCCGCCAGGCGACCATGGCGCAAATTCCCAGTCTCAGTCCGCCGGAGCGTTTCAATGCGCAGGCGCGTATCGCCGAGAACAGCCTGACCATTGCCTGGGTTCACACGTCGTTGAATCAGCGCTGCGCGAGCTACCGTTTCGCCATCGAGCATCTCGCGGTGGCGGAGCCGGAGCTCGCGGCGGGGGAAGCCGACCGGCTGTTGACCGAACTCTCGCAGCAGATCGCCGCCAATGACGTGCAGGTCGTGTCGGCGCCGCGCTTTGCCTATGCCTCGGCGCCCGCGGCCGTCATCACGCAGCCGCGCGTGAGATAACGCCGGACTTTACTGCTGAACCGGCTGAAGCTGGCATTTCGCCGCGGCAAGCGCGCGGCGCGCCATCGGCATGAGGCCGGGCTCCGGCGCCAGCGCCCGCAACACGATCAGCCCCACCGTGCTCGGCGACTCAATAATCAGCCGGTCGGCGGCGGTGACGTCTTCTTCCTCCGGCATGTCGGCGTGCTGCTCGGGCGTCATCAAATCGAGCTCGATGGTGCGGCGGCCGGCGGCGCGGTCGTTGATGGCGTAATAGGCGACGCTCTTTCGCGTATAGAAGGTGACCGACGTATAGGCCTGGCTCACCGGCGCGATCAGCTTGATCGAGCCGTTGCTCAGATCATAGCGGCACACCGCCGCGGCGAAGGCCGGATCCATGAACGGCATGATCGTCGTCTCGGCCGTCGGCGGCGCAAGCGACACCATGGTGTTGACGGGCGTCAGCGGGGTCAGCCGCGAATAGGCGTCTTGCGTCGCCGCCTGCGGCATGGCGAGCACCGTCGACAGATGCACGATCCCGCCCAGCAGGAGGCCAGAGAGAATCCACAACAGCACGCGGATCATGAGCAGCCCTTTCGCACGACCGCCGGCATCGGCCCTTCCTTGGTCGTGCCCGTGGAGACGCCGATCGGCGTATCGTAGAGGCGCAACACCAGCACGAACTTGTCGACGCCGCCGGTCGGCAGCCAATTGCCGGGGCGCGCCAGCGGCGCGACCGTGACGGCAAAGCTGCCGTCGCCGCCGCGGACGATCTCGTCGCTGGTGAAACTGTGCCGGTCGATCGTGTTGGCGACGAGTTTGCCTTCCGGATCGTAGAGCGTGATGGTCCAATACCGCGCCGCCGGCGTCATGCCGCTGATCGTGAACGTGCAGCGGCCGTCGAAGCCGTTCTTGGAATCGTCGCTGCGCGCATAGAACGCGACGCCGTCGCCCATTCCGGTCGGCAATTCGCCGGTGCGCGCGATATTGGCGCGCGCATAGGGATCGATATCGACCGAGCCGCTCTTCGGCCACGCGGTCCAGGCGCCGATGGTCAACGAACCGAAGGCGACGCCGCGCGTCAGCGTGAGCCACGTCGCGCCAAGCCCGACTGCAGCCGCGATCAAAAACGTGAAAACCGAACCGAACAACAGCCGCATTATCGAACCGGATCGAAGTGATGTCGCGCAGGCACTATGGCTTTGACTCTAATCGCTGGATCAATCGCCGAGCTAGTGTTCCGTTGCTGACAGACGATTCACAAATTGGCGCGACCGTGCGAGTCTGCGCCGATGAGGAAAATCGAGCAGATTTCGATCAGCGCGGCTGATCGTGAACGATTGGAACGATTGGTTCGGG
>Ga0207416_1001374_pt1 | contig 32971 bp, 37 predicted proteins | sample PaiPotPPM11metaG_FD_184107 | JGI IMG/M metagenome (GOLD analysis project Ga0207416, IMG submission 184107) | Iron sulfur acid spring bacterial and archeal communities from Banff, Canada, to study Microbial Dark Matter (Phase II) - Paint Pots PPM... ...
GGGTAGGGAGGGGGCAGGACAGAGGAGGGCGCGATCCTCAGCCATTTCTTACCGCAGCGAGGACGCGAATGACCAAGCGCCATCAGGCGAAGTACAAGATCGACCGGCGGATGGGACAAAACATCTGGGGCCGGCCGAAAAGTCCGATCAACAAGCGCGAATACGGCCCCGGCCAGCACGGGCAGCGGCGCAAGGGCAAGCTGTCCGATTACGGCGTGCAATTGCGCGCCAAGCAGAAGCTCAAGGGCTACTACGCCAACATGTCGGAGCGGCACTTTCGCGGCCTCTACGACGAGGCGCGACGATTCAAGGGCGATACCGGTGTGCACATGATCGGTCTCCTTGAACGCCGGCTCGACACGGTGATCTATCGGGCGAAATTCGTGCCCACCGTGTTCGCCGCGCGCCAGTTCGTCAATCACGGCCACATCACGGTGAATGGGCGCCGCGTCACCATTCCGAGCTACCGGGTGAACGTCGACGACGCGATCGAGGTCAAGGAGAAGTCGAAGCAGCTGGCGCTGGTGCTGGAAGCAACGGCACTCGCCGAGCGCGACGTGCCGGACTATATCGACGTCGACCACACCAAGATGACTGCCAAGCTCACTCGCGTCCCGGGCCTCGGCGACGTGCCCTACCCGGTGGTGATGGAACCGCACCTGGTGGTCGAATATTACTCGCGCTGACGCGGGCGCGCTACGTTGCGACCGTTCGAGCGCACGGCCGATCTCATTAGGCTGGCTGACACCGCGAACTAGGTCGCCGCAGTTTCCTTCACGGTAACGCCCTTGCCCTTGAGCAGGGATTGCAGCTCGCCGGACTGGAACATCTCGCGGATGATGTCGCAGCCGCCGACAAACTCGCCCTTGACGTAAAGCTGCGGGATGGTCGGCCAGTCGGAATAGGATTTGATGCCCAGGCGCAAATCGTCGTTCTCAAGAACGTTGAGCCCCTTATAGGCGACGCCGAGGTAATCGAGGATCTGCACGACCTGGCCGGAGAAGCCGCACATCGGGAACTGCGGCGTGCCCTTCATGAACAGCACGACCTGGTTCGCCTTGACCTCATTGTCGATGAATTGATCGATGGACATCGCGGTCATCCTTAGCTTAGGCCGCGGGCGTAATCCTCCCGCGCCGAATCCCATCCTGTGTCGCTGAATATATGTAACGCAAGCCGGGCGCAAAGCCCATGCGCAGTTTCGCGCCTTAAATGACAAAATTTCGCCAAAACGGCGCCCTGCCCGGCCGCCTCCGCGGAGAATGCAATTCCATGAGACGCAGAGGGCGGAGAAGGATGGCCTTTTGCGGGCGAAGCGGCATCAGCGCTCGGGCGTCCCGGTCTGCAGCGCCAGCGCGTGCAGCTTGCCGCCCATTTCGGCCTTGAGCGCGTCATACACGATCTGGTGCTGCTGGACGCGGGATTTGCCGCGAAACGACTCCGCAATAACGGTCGCTTTGTAATGGTCGCCGTCGCCGGCGAGATCCTGGATCGTGACCTCTGCATCGGGGATGCGAGTCCGGATCAGCCGTTCAATGTCGCTTGCTGCCATGGCCATGGCGCGTCTCACCGGTGCATTTCGGCTCACAGATAGAGCCGCTCGGCCGAAAGCGTCAATGCGTCCGCGCTACGCAGATCCGGCCATATAGGCCGGTAGCCAGGCCTCGAAGCGCTCGGCAAGCTTGGCGATCGGCAGCGGACGCTCGTCCGCCATCGCGAGATCTCGTCCGCCGGTCGCGCCGAGACGGGTCACGGGCACCGCGGCTTCACGCGCCCGCTGCGCGATCCTATCGGCGGCCCGCGTGGTGACCACGTAGCGTGCCTGATCCTCCCCGAACCAGAACGCGTGGGCAGGAATTTTGGGCAAGGCTTCCAGCACTGCACCGATGCGCGATGCCATAACCATTTCCGCGAGCGCCATCAGGAGGCCGCCGTCGGAGACATCGTGGACGGCCGTCGCCAGGCCGGCGAGAATGAGGCCACGGACGAAATCGCCGTGGCGTCGCTCGGCGGCAAGTTCGACCGGCGGCGGCGCGCCCTCCTCGCGGCCGCAGATCTCGCGCAGGTAAAGCGACTGGCCGAGCCAGCCGCGCGTATCGCCGATGAGCAGGATCGCCTCGCCCTCGGCCTTGAACGCCAGCGTCATCGATTTGGTGAAATCGTCGAGCAAGCCAACGCCGCCGATCGTTGGCGTCGGCAGGATCGCCCTACCCAAATCTTCCCCCGGGTACATGGTCTCGTTGTAGAGCGACACGTTGCCGGACACGACGGGGAAATCGAGTGCGCGGCAGGCCTCGCCGATGCCGCGGATACAGCCGACCAGCTGGCCCATGATCTCGGGCCGCTCGGGATTGCCGAAATTGAGGTTGTCGGTGAGCGCGAGCGGCCGGGCGCCGACGGCGGTGAGATTCCGCCAGGATTCGGCCACCGCCTGCTTGCCGCCTTCATACGGATCGGCCTCGCAATATCGGGGCGTGACATCGGACGTGAGCGCGAGCGCCTTCGGGCCTTCATTGACGCGCACCACGGCGGCGTCGCCGCCCGGCCGCTGCACGGTATTGCCAAGAATGACATGGTCGTACTGCTCCCATACCCAGCGCTTGGAGCAAAGGTCCGGCGAGCCGATCAATTTCTCCAACGCATCCGCAACGCTCATCGGCGGATCGATCGAAGCCGGGTCGATCACCGGCCGCTTCGGAGTTTGCACGAACGGCCGATCGTAGACCGGCGCCTCGTCGCCCAGTTCCTTGATCGGCAGATCGGCCATGGCCATACCGCCGTGCCGGACGAGGAAGCGCTTGGTCGGAGTTGTCTCGCCGACGATTGCGAAATCGAGGCCCCACTTGCGGAAGATCGCTTCGGCTTCTTTCTCCTTTTCGGGCTTGAGCACCATGAGCATGCGCTCCTGGCTCTCCGACAGCATCATCTCGTAGGCGCTCATGCCGGTTTCGCGGCATGGCACCTTGTCGAGATCGAGCGTGACGCCGAGATGGCCCTTGGCTCCCATTTCCACCGCCGAACAAGTGAGTCCCGCGGCGCCCATGTCCTGAATGGCGATGACGCAGCCCTTGGCCATGATTTCCAGGCAGGCTTCGAGCAGAAGCTTTTCCGAGAACGGGTCGCCGATTTGCACGGTCGGACGCTTTCCTTCGGCGTCGGCGCCGAACTCGGCCGAGGCCATGGTGGCGCCGTGGATGCCGTCGCGGCCGGTTTTCGAGCCGAGATAGACGATGGGCATGCCGACGCCGGACGCCGTGGCGTAGAAAATCTTGCCGGCTTCGGCGAGACCGACCGCCATCGCATTGACCAGGCAATTGCCGTCGTAGCGGCGATGAAACCGCACTTCACCGCCGACAGTGGGCACGCCGAAAGAGTTGCCATAGCCACCGATACCGGCGACCACGCCGGAGACGAGATTGTGCGTCTTCGGATGTTTCGGATCGCCGAAGGACAGCGCGTTAAGGCAGGCGATCGGCCGCGCGCCCATGGTGAACACGTCGCGCAAAATGCCGCCGACGCCGGTCGCCGCGCCCTGATAGGGCTCGATGTAGCTCGGGTGGTTGTGGCTCTCCATCTTGAACACGACGGCAAGCCCATCGCCGATGTCGATGACGCCGGCGTTTTCGCCCGGCCCCTGGATCACCCAGGGCGCCTTGGTCGGCAGCGTGCGCAGGTGGATTTTCGAGGATTTGTAGGAGCAATGCTCGTTCCACATGGCCGAGAAAATGCCGAGTTCGGTGAAGCTCGGCTCGCGGCCGATGAGTTTTAGGATACGCTCGTACTCCTCCGGCTTGAGGCCGTGCTGGGCAATCAGATCAGGCGTAATCGCAGGCTCGTTGGAAATCACGGGCGACGGGCTCGGTTCGCTTCCCTCTCCCATATGGAAAGCGGGTTGTCACGCCGCCAGCTTGAAGTGATCCACAAGCCCCGCGAACAGGCCGCGGCCGTCGGTGCAGCCCATCAAAGCTTCGACGTGGTTCTCCGGATGCGGCATCATGCCGAGCACGTTGCCGCGCTCGTTGACGATGCCGGCAATGGCATTCATGGCGCCGTTGTGGTTCCAGTTCGGATCGACGATCCCGTCCGGCGAAGAGTAGCGAAATACCACCCTGCCCTCGCCTTCCAGCCGCGCGATGGTCTCGCCGTCGGCGATATAGTTGCCCTCGCCGTGCGCCACCGGCACGCGGACCACCTGGCCGGCATTGTAGCCGCGGGTGAACGGCGTATCGGAGCGCTCGACGCGCAGATAAACGTCGCGGCAGATAAAGCGTAGCTGCGCGTTGCGCATGAGCACGCCCGGCAACAGCCCGGCCTCGCACACGATCTGAAAGCCGTTGCACACCGCGAGCACGAGCCCGCCCTTTTGCGCAAAAGCGCGCACCGCATCCATGATCGGCGCGCGCGCTGCGATGGCGCCACAGCGCAGATAGTCGCCGTAGGAGAAGCCGCCCGGGATGACGACCAGATCGGTGCCCGCGGGCAGCTCGGTTTCGGCATGCCAGACCATTGCCGGCTCACGCTCGGACATGAGCTTGAGCGCGCGCGCCATGTCGCGCTCGCGATTGATGCCGGGAAAGACGACAACGGCGGATTTCATCACGATCCCTGTCCGGCCGATTTCACCCCGTAAGCTCGATCCGGTAATTCTCGATCACGGTGTTGGCGAGCAGCTTTTCCGCGGCATTTCTAAGCGCCGCCTCGGCGCCGGCGCGGTCGGCGCCCTCGATCTCGAGGTCAAAAACCTTGCCCTGGCGGACGCTCGCCACCCCGCGCACGCCGAGCGATTTCAGGGCGCCTTCGATGGCCTTGCCCTGCGGGTCCAAAATACCCGATTTCAAAGTCACGGTAACGCGGGCTTTCATCGCCCTTTCAATATGGATGAATCGCGGTTTCCGCAACGGCCCGCGGCGTCTAATGCACCGGCTCTCCGGCCTGTTCGAACAGCCGCCCGTAGCCGGTAACCTGGCCGCTTTCGCCGACGAGCCGCATGGCGGCCCAGAACGCCGCCGTCGCCGAGGACACGACCGGAATGCCGTGGCGGGCTTCGAGCGGCTTCGCCACGCCGAGCGTGCGCAAGCCGCCACAGGAGATGAGAATTCCATCGGCGCCGTCGGCGTGTTCAACCGCGCTATCGCTCAGCCCAATAATGTCGGCTTCGCTCTTGTTGCGCGGCCCGCCAAATTCGCAAAGATCGAAGCACTCAAGCGCGAGCACGTCGATCTGGGCCGCCTCCAGGAGCTCCTGCAAGCGCCGGTTCACGAGGTCGGTATACGCCGTGGCGACGGCAACGCGCCTGGCGCCGACCTCGCGCAGGCCATCGATGATCGCCTGGCTCATCGTGCTCGCCGGCAAACCGGTTCGCTGCCGCAGTTCCTTGCGCAACCACTCGTGCGCCGCCGGCCCGCGGTAAAAGGTCAGCGATGTGCCGATGACCATAATTGCATCGACGCCCCGCTTGACGAGAAATTCGGCGGCCGGCAGGATTGCGTTCCAGGCGGGCTCGTAGCCCTCGGGCGTGAGCGCCCGCACGCCGACGCCGCGCGGAACGAAGCGCACGCCCGGATACATGATCGGGCCTTCGAACGGCACCTCGTCCTTCGCGAACGGAACGACGAGGCCGATGGTAATGTTGCCGCGCATGGAGCGCGGCGCCGCTTTGGCGGCGCCGATTTGGAATTAGCCCTTGACCAGGACCGGACCGGTGCCCTGCGGCCGCTCGCCCTCGCTCATGATGCCGAGCCGCTTGGCGACTTCCGTATAGGCTTCGAGCAGGCCGCCGAGATCGCGGCGGAAGCGGTCCTTGTCGAGCTTTTCGTTCGACTTGATGTCCCACAGCCGGCAGGAATCGGGAGAAATCTCGTCGGCGACGACGATGCGCATGAGATCGTTCTCCCACAGCCGGCCGGTCTCCATCTTGAAATCGACTAGACGGATGCCGACGCCGAGGAAAAGCCCCGAGAGAAAATCGTTGACGCGGATGGCGAGCGACATGATGTCGTCGATCTCCTGCGGCGTCGCCCAGCCGAAGGCGGTAATATGCTCCTCCGACACCATGGGGTCGTTGAGCTGGTCGTTCTTGTAATAGAACTCGATGATCGAGCGCGGCAGCTGTGTGCCCTCCTCGATGCCGAGCCGCTGCGACAAGGAGCCGGCGGCGACATTGCGCACGCAGACTTCGAGCGGAATGATCTCGACCTCGCGGATGAGCTGCTCGCGCATGTTGAGGCGGCGGATGAAGTGAGTGGGAACGCCGATGTCATTTAAGTGCTGGAAGACATATTCGGAGATGCGATTGTTGAGGACACCCTTGCCCTCGATCACCTCGTGCTTTTTCGCATTGAAGGCGGTCGCATCGTCCTTGAAGTGCTGGATCAGGGTTCCCGGCTCGGGTCCCTCATAGAGGACCTTCGCCTTGCCTTCATAGATGCGGCGACGGCGGCTCATCGGAGTATACCGTTGCTTGGTGAAATCCATGTGGATGCCGTGGCTCCATTTTGGGTTCGAGATCCGCGGCGGCGGAAGTGAGCGGCTCGACTCATCGCAGCGCTCCCTCCGCAGGTTAAAGCTAGCCGATGGCGACGCGGAGTACAATTGACATAGACCCGCGCGCCGCCCGCCGCAACGCCGATGTGCGCTCCCTGATCCCCGTTGCCTTGACGGGGCACCCTCGATATGCAAGGCGGCAGACGATTGGCGCCGTTCCAAGCCACATCGGGGCGAAGGCATGACTATGTTCGACAAACGCGAAGAGGCCTTCGAGCAGCAATTCGCGCACGATGAGGAACTTCGCTTCAAGGCCACCGCGCGCCGCAACAAGCTGCTCGGACTGTGGGCTGCGGAAAAACTCGGGCTCAAAGGCGCGGAAGCGGACAGCTACGCGCTCGCCGTCGTGATGTCCGCTTTCGAGGATGCCGGCGGGCACGACGTGATGGGCAAGATCCGCAAGGATTTCGACGCCAAGGGCGTCGCCCAATCCGACCACCATGTCGGCCGGCAGATGAGCGAGCTGATGGCCAAGGCGATTGACGACATCAAGGCCGGCAGATAGCGCGAATAAACAGCTAGTCCGATAGAGTGACGTCAACCATGGCCATCGCCACTTTCACTCTCGCCCGGCGGCTGCGCGCCGGAGAAACCGTATTCAGCGGCTGGTGCGGCCTGCCCTATCCGATTGTCGCCGAAACGATCGGCCGCGACGGCTTTCCCGCCGTGACGCTCGATAGTCAGCACGGATTGTGGGACCTCAATTCGATCTTGACCGCGATCGCGGCGATCCGCCAGGGCGGCGCGGCGCCGATCGTGCGCGTGCCGGTCGGCGATTTCGCCACCGTGAGCCGCGTGCTCGATTTCGGCGCCGAAGGCATCATCGCGCCGATGATCAACAGCGCAGCCGACGCGCGCGCATTCGCCGCCGCGGCAAAATACCCGCCGGTCGGCGAGCGCAGCTGGGGGCCGCACCGCGCGACGACGCTCGCCGGCCTTTCCGACCAGGCGGTCTATCTGCGCGAAGCCAACGATCACGTGATCGCGCTCGCCATGATCGAGACCCGAACGGCGCTTAACAATCTCGACGCCATCGTCGACACGCCGGGTATCGACGGCCTATTCCTCGGTCCCTCCGATCTGTCGATCGCGCTGTCGGAGGGCAAAGCTCTCGACCCGCTCTCCAAAGACGTGGACCGCGAGCTCGACCGCATCCTCGCCGCCACGCAAAGGGCGAAAAAGATTCCCGGCGCCTACTGCCATTCGGCCGAGCGCGCAGCGGCGCTCGCCAAGCGCGGGGTGCGCTTCCTTGCGGTGATGAGCGATCTTGCGATGTTGCGCGCCGGCGCAGCCGCGGCGATGAAGGTGCTTAAGGGCTGAAAGCCGGACCGACTCGTCCGACAGACCGATTAATTGAGGCGCGACGGACGATCGTCATTCTCCGATGAGCGGATGAATCCGGCAGCGATCGGAGGCGAGGGCGTTGCCGGCGGAGCCGATTCGACCCGGCTCCCGCGCGACCTTCGCTCATAGCCGCGATAGGACAGCCAGCCGAACGGCAGGCTCGCCAGATAGGCGAGCGTGCCGGCCGTGAGCAGCACCCACGGATAGGCAATGAGGAGCGCGAAGAACAGCACCACGACAACGATGAGCGGCCCGACCAGTTCGGGCGTCACGCGCGTGCCGACGCGCTTGCCGGAAAAAACCGGCAGCCGCGACACCATGAGCGAAGCGATGCCAAGCGTGTAGACCAGCATCAGCCATGTCAGCACTGCCGAGCGGGGAAGGCCGAGAAAGGAAGCATAGATCGGCAGCAGCACCGTGATGGCGCCGGCGGGCGCCGGCATGCCGACGAAAAAATTGCTGGCCCAGGCCGGCTGATCCAGATCGTCCAACATCACGTTGAAACGGGCGAGACGGAGCCCGGCGCAGATGGCGAAGACCATGGCGGCGATCCAGCCCGCCGATTTCAGGTCATGCAGCCCCCAGAAGTAGAGGATGAGCGCCGGCGCCACGCCGAAATTGACGAAGTCGGAGAGGCTGTCGAGCTCGGCGCCGAAGCGCGAAGTACCCTTTAAGAACCGCGCGAGGCGGCCGTCGATGGCGTCGAGGATGGCTGCAAAAACGATCGCCGCGAGCGCAAGACCGTAACGGTCCTCGAACGCCATCCGGATCGAAGTCAACCCGGCGCAGAGCGCCAGCAACGTGACCACGTTCGGCACCAGGATACGCACCGGAATGCGGCGGAAGCGCCGCCGCCGCGGCATACGCGGACGGTCGGAACCTGACTGATGCATGGCCATGGCGGCAATATAGCCGTTTCCGGCCGGGCCTGCCATGCGATGCGACGCATCGCGTTAACGATCCCTTCTGTGATCCGCCCCGTGCGTCAAGGGGGGCCGATACTCGAACGTTCAGCTATTTCGAACGCTCGATATCGAGAATGTCCAGCACCGGGCAATCGGGAGCCGTCTTGCCCGCACATCGGGCTACCGTCGCGGCCAGCAAGCGTTCGAGCTTCTGCAAATCGTCGAGCTTTGCCCGGATATCTTCGAGATGATGCGCGGCGATCTCGCGGACTTCGCGACACGAGGCTTTTTCAGGCCCCCCGAGCCGAAGCAGGGCGCGGATTTCATCGAGCGAAAATCCGAGTTCGCGCGAGCGGCGTATGAAAACGAGGATGCGAAAGTCGGTTCGGTCATAGATGCGGCGACCGCCGGCCGTGCGCGGCGGCGGGGCCAGCATCTTGACCCGCTCGTAGTAGCGGATGGTTTCGATGTTGACGCCGCTGCGCTTTGAAAGCTCGCCAATCGGGAGCGTTTCCGCTCGCGAAGCCGTGATCGCCGGCATGAAATAGTCCTTGATCCTGTAGTCGCTACAGGATGCATATAACCGTACAACGATGAAAACGGAAGCCGGCCGCATGCATGAGCAATTCCCCGTGGCAATGGTTCCGGCGGAAAATGCGCCGACTCAGTCCGCTGAACCCGCCGGTCTGGGACGACGACAAAAATTGGCCGCCGCCGGCGGCATTTTCGCCGCCCTCGGCGCGGCCTCGTGCTGCGTGGTTCCCTTCGCCCTGTTCATGCTGGGCGTCAGCGGGGCCTGGATCGGCAACCTGACCGCGCTTGAGCCTTACCAGCCGATTTTCGCGGCGGTCGCCTTCGGCTTCATCGGCTATGGCGCTTACCTCGTCTACTGGAGGCCAAAGATAGCCTGCGCGGACGGTTCCTACTGCGCCCGGCCGGCTTCGAGCCGCATGGCGAAGATCGGCCTCTGGAGCGCGGGAGCGCTCGTCGTGATCGCGGTCGGCTTTCCGTATCTCGCTCGTGCCTTCCTCGGTTCCTGAAAAACAAAGCAATGGAGATAGAGTGATGATCCGCCAAGCTGCTGCCGTTCTCTCGCTTGCCCTCCTCGCCGCCCCGATGGCCGCTCAGGCGGCGGAGGCGGTCGTCACGCTGGATGTCCACAATGCCCGCTGCGAGCTGTGCCCTCTGATCGTCACAGCCGCGCTCAACCATGTGAAAGGAGTGGAGTTGGTCGAGGTCGGTAAACCGAACGGCGCCGGCGACATGAATGCCAACGTGGTCTTCGACAATGCCGTGACAACACCGGCGGCACTCGTCAAGGCGACGACCGATCACGGATACCCAGCGCAAGCCGGGATGGCGATGACGACGGCGGCGATCGCGAAGATGAAGCCGATACAAAAGAGCAAGTGAGGTCATCAATGAAACATTACCTTAAAGAGCAAGTGAGACCATCAATGAAACATTACCTTGCCGCAGCCCTGGCGCTCGGTTTCTTCGTCGCCCCCCTGGGCGCACAGGCGGCCGAGACCACAGCCGTGCTGGACGTGCATCATGCCGGATGCGTGCTGTGCGGCCCGATCATCAAGAGCACGCTGGAGCACGTGAAGGGCGTCAAGGCCGTGCAGGTCACGCAGCCGAACGGCGATGCGGACGTGACGGCCACGGTGACCTTCGATGATGCCGTGACATCGATCTCGACGCTCATCGCCGCCACGACCAATGCCGGCTATCCATCCGCGCCGAAGGGCTGAGCGTTCCATGAGGGCCGCCGCCGCAATTTCAGTGGGCATCCTTGCGGTGATCTGCTGCGCCGGGCCACTGCTCATAGCAGCGATTGGTACGACCGCGCTTGCCGCATGGCTTGCCAATTCATGGTACGTGCTGATTGCCGTCGCACTGATCGCTGTCGGCGGTGGCGTCTTGTGGTTGCGGCATCGTCGCGTAAGCGCGCAAGACTGCTGCCGGCCGGAAGCTCTCAACAAGGCGTCAAAACATGAATGACTGTTGCGTTTCTGAAAATCGAGGCAAGAGTTTTGATCTTGCTGTCATCGGCGCGGGTTCGGCCGGCTTCTCGGCAGCGATCACTGCGGCGGAACACGGCGCGCACGTCGCGCTCGTTGGTCACGGCACTATCGGCGGCACATGCGTCAACGTCGGCTGCGTGCCGTCGAAGAATTTAATTCGCGCGACGGAAACGCTGCATCAAGCGAAGTCAGCCTCGCGATTCACCGGTATTAGGCTCGACGGCCGCGTCGAGGATTGGCACTCCGTTGTCCGCCACAAGGACGAGTTGGTCTCGTCGCTCCGCCAAGCGAAATATCTCGACCTGCTGCCGACCTACAACACGGTCGCCTATCTGGAGGGCCAAGCGCGGCTCATAGACGGCGGCGTCATCGTCGGCGGGAACTTCGTGAAAGCCGGCAAGGTCATCATCGCAACCGGCGCCTCCCCATCGCTGCCGCCAATCCCGGGCATGGCGGACGTACCGCATCTGACCAGCACCACGGCGCTTGAACTCGAACGGCTACCGAAGTCGCTCCTCGTGATCGGCGGCGGCTATATCGGTTGCGAGCTTGGACAGATGTTCGCGCGCGCCGGCGTCAGGGTCACGATCGTCGACATCGTTCCCATTTTGTCAGCGGGCGAACCCGAAATTTCGAAGGCGCTGGCCGGCTATCTGCGCGAAGAAGGGATTGTCATCCGCGAGAGCGTGAAGACGAATGCCATGCGCAAGACGGAGCGCGGCATTAGTCTCGACATTTCCGCCGATGACGAGGTGGAGAGGTTGGAAGCTGAACAGGTGCTTGTGACCACGGGGCGCCGGCCTAACACGGCCGGCCTCGGCCTTGAGCAGGCGGGCGTCGAGCTTCTGCCCAACCACGGCGTGAAGGTCGACGACCGGATGCGGACGACAAAACCGGGCATCTATGCTGCCGGCGATGTCACGGGTCGCGACCAGTTCGTCTACATGGCCGCCTACGGGGCCAAGATCGCGGCCGAGAACGCTCTCAACAGCGACGGTAAGCGCTACGACGCCACGGCCATGCCGGGAGTCGTGTTCACCGATCCGCAGGTGGCAAGCGTCGGCTTCACCGAAGCGGCAGCGCGGCAGGCTGGTTTCCCGGTAAAGACTTCCGTCCTGCCGCTCGGCTACGTGCCACGAGCTGTCGCGGCGCGCGACACCCGTGGCCTGATCAAGCTGGTGGCGGAGGTGGGGAACGGCAAGTTGCTGGGCGCCCACATCCTGGCGCCCGAGGGTGCCGACAGTGTCCAGACGGCTGCGCTGGCGATCAAGTGTGGGCTCACGGTCCAGCAGCTCGCTGAGACGATTTTCCCCTACCTCACCACGGTCGAAGGCCTCAAGTTCGCGGCGCAAACGTTCGAGAAAGACGTAGCGAAGTTGTCTTGCTGCGCAGGGTAGCGACCGATGAGCGGCGTTAGTAAATCCTCGGCGTCGCGGATGACAAAATGGAGTTGTATGATCTTATCGTGATCGGCACCGGCACCGCTGCGCAAGTGGCTGCGGCGCACGTGCGAAAGGCAGGCCGCTCGGTCGCGGTAATCGACCATCTCCCCTTCGGCGGAACTTGCGCGCTGCGCGGTTGCGATCCCAAGAAGATGTTGGTGAGCGGTGCCGAGGCCGTCGATTGGGCGCGTCGGATGCACGAGCATGGCGTGGTGGGCGAACTGCGCATCGACTGGCGGGAGTTGATAGCCTTCAAACGTACTTTCACTGATCCTGTACCGAAGCGGCGCGAAGCGAGCTTCGCCCGACAGGGGATCGACGCCTTCCACGGCATGGCCCGCTTTAGCGACCCCAATACGGTCACCGTCGAAAATCGCGCGCTCAAAGCCGGTAATGTTCTGATTGCGACCGGCGCCCGCCCCGTCCCGCTGGGATTTCCGGGCGCAGAGCATGCCACCACCAGCGACGCATTTATGGAGCTTGAACGTTTACCCAAGCGCATCGTCATGATCGGCGGGGGATACATCGCGGCGGAATTCTCACACATCGCCGCCCGTGCCGGTGCCAGCGTTACGGTGCTACAGCGTAGCGCGCGCATGCTGACCCAGTTCGACGCCGATTTGGTCGAATGGCTGATGCCGACTTTTCGTGAAATCGGCATCGACGTGCGCACCGACCATGCTGTAACCGGCATTGAACGCCTGCAAGACGAATTCCGCGTGGCCACCCAAACGCCGGCAGGCATGACGGCGTTTCCTGCCGACCTTGTGGTGCATGCAGCAGGGCGGATGCCCAATATTGCCGAGCTAGATTTGTCCGCCGGCCATGTGGATGCGGAGGACGGTCGCCTTCGGCTCAATGCCCATCTGCAAAGCGTCTCCAACCCGATTGTCTATGCCGCTGGGGATGCCGCAGGACAGGGTCCCCCGCTCACGCCGGTGTCGAGCCATGACGGCAAGGTCGTGGCCGCCAATATCCTGGAAGGCAATCGTCACCGTCCCGACTATTGGGGCGTGCCCAGCGTCGCTTTCACGCTTCCCCCGATTGCCGCAGTCGGCCTTTCGGAAGACGCAGCGCGCCAGCAAACACCTAGATTACGGGTGAATTCGGCTAACGTGTCCGACTGGTACACGGCACGGAGGGTCGGCGAATCCGTGTACGGATACAAGACGCTCGTCGAGGAGGAGAGTGGCCGGATTCTCGGCGCGCATCTGGTCGGGCCGCATGCTGATGAAGTCATCAATTTGTTCGGCCTCGCCATCCGACACCATCTTACAGCCGATGATCTTAAAGCCTCAATGTTTGCCTATCCGACCGGAGCCTCGGACATAGGCTACATGCTTTAGGATTTCGACCTTGAGGAGCACAATGATCTTCCAATCTGTCATCACTTGTCCCAACTGCGGCACCGCCAAAACGGAAGCAATGTCGACCGATGCCTGCCAGTTTTTCTATGAGTGCACCGGCTGTGGCACACGCCTTAAGCCCAAAGCTGGCGATTGCTGTGTCTTCTGCTCATATGGCGACGTGCCGTGTCCCCCGATTCAAGAGGCACGCGCAAGCGGCGCTCCGGCAGACTGTTGTGCGAGATAGCCAGCTATTGGCGAACAGTACCACGCAGTCCGCTCAGGATTGGACAGGGAACGTCTACACGTACGGCTTAGTGTGGGGACTCCCAATTGCTGTGATGGTGGGAGGCTTGCTCGTTGACGTGCCCGCCCGGACAGCCATTTGGTCTGTCGCGCTATTGTGGAAGGGAGTGGCGTGCATCCTGAATGCACGACGCTGCCGCCGCACCCATTGTCGCTTCACGGGGCCGTACTACCTCTTCATGATTCTCCCAGTGCTCGCGCTTGGATCGGGTCTCGCTCCGTCTAGCTTCTACGGATGGTTCGCGCTCGGTGTCGTTATCATTCTCGGCAGCAAGATCATCTGGTGGGCGACCGAACGGGTATGGGGCAAGTTCTCATAGTCAGCATGTCGAACGGCCCCTTCCTTGCTGTCAGGTCACCCGAAACGTCCGTCCCGCCTCTGCCACCCTGAAATCGGCGAGCACCGTCTCGCCGGCAATGGCGGTCTGGCCCTCCGCGACCAGCGGCCACGTTCCCTCGGGCAGATAGACGTCCACCCGCGAGCCGAAGCGGATCATGCCGATCCGCTGCCCGGCGCCCACCGCCTCGCCCTCGCGCACGAACGGCACGATGCGCCGCGCCACGAGGCCGGCGATCTGGATCACCGCGATACGCGCCCCGATGCCGGTTAGGATGACGAAGGCGTTGCGCTCGTTATCCTCGCTCGCCTTGTCGAGATCGGCGCTAAGAAATTTGCCGGGGCGATAGACGATGCGCTCGATGCGTCCGCCAACGGGACTGCGGTTCACGTGGCAGTCGAACACGCTCATGAAGATGGAAATGCGCGGCAGCGGCCGGGCGCCAAGCGCAAGCTCTTGCGGCGGCACGGCATTGGCCACTTGGCTGACGCGGCCGTCCGCCGGCGCCACCGCGATGCCCTCGCGCAAAGGCGTCACCCGCTTCGGGTCGCGGAAAAAATACGCGCACCACAGCGTGGCGAACGTGCCGACCCAGCCGAGCGGCGGCCACAGCCAGAACAAGATCAGGCTCACGAGCGCAAAGCCGCCGACGAAGGGATAGCCCTGCGGGTGGATCGGCGAAAATTGCGAACGGATCGAGTTGATGACGGACATCGGGTGATTTGTTCCCTCTGACTGTCATCATCCGCGAAGGCGGACGATCCAGTCCTCGCTGCCGTTCGAGATTTTCGTCGGAGACGGCGATTACTGGATGCCCCGCCTGCGCGGAGCATGACAATGTATCATTACGTCACTCGGATTCGGCGGCGGCGAATGCTTGCTCCGCCTCCGGTGTATTTGGACTGGCAGCCGCCCGATCCCCATTCACCCCTGGTGGATTGCGATTGGGAGTGGCAGGCTCCTCCTCCCCGACCTCCTCGAGAATTTCGCGCGCCATCTGCGCCTCGCGCTGACGATTCCACATGCTGGCATAGAGGCCGCCGTGCGCGAGCAATTGATCGTGGGTGCCGCGCTCGACGATCGCGCCGTTGTCGAGCACGAGAATCTGGTCGGCGCCGACGATGGTGGAGAGCCGGTGGGCGATGACGAGCGTGGTGCGGTTCTTCGCTACGCGATCGAGTGCGTCCTGGATATCCCTCTCGGTGTGGCTGTCGAGCGCCGAAGTCGCCTCATCGAGCAGAAGAATTGGCGGCGCCTTGAGGATGGTGCGGGCAATGGCGACGCGCTGCTTTTCGCCGCCGGACAATTTCAGCCCTCGCTCGCCGACCTCGGTCTCGTAGCCCTTGGGCGAGAGGCGGATAAAACCATCAATCTGAGCGAGCCGCGCCGCCTCCTCGACTTCGGCGTCGCTTGCGTCCCAGCGCCCGTAGCGGATGTTGTAGCGGATCGTATCGTTAAACAGCACGGTGTCCTGCGGCACAATGCCGATTGCGGCGCGCAGCGAAATCTGCGTGACGTCGCGGATATCCTGTCCGTCGATAAGGATGCGGCCGCCGGTGACGTCATAGAAGCGGAACAAGAGCCGCGAGATCGTCGACTTGCCGGCGCCGGACGGACCGACTATGGCGACGGTATGCCCGGCCGCCACCTCGAAGCTCAGGCCTTTAAGGATCGGCCGCGCCGGCTCATAGGCGAACGAGACGTTCTCGAAGCGGATGGTGCCGGCGCGCACTTTAAGCGGCCGGGCGCCCGGCCGGTCCTCGATCTCCGGCTTGCGCCCGAGCATCGCGAACATGATCTCGATATCAATTACCGCCTGCTTGATCTCGCGGTACACCATGCCCATGAAGTTGAGCGGCTGGTAGAGCTGAATCATCATGGCGTTGATCATGACGAAGTCGCCGACCGTATTGGTGCCGCGCTCGATGCCGTAGACGCACAGCACCATGGCGGCGCACAGCCCGATCGTGAACACGACCGCCTGCCCGGCGTTGAGCACGGTGAGCGAAACGTAGGCGCGCACGCTCGCTTCCTCGTAGCGCGCCATCGAACCGTCGTAGCGCTTGGCCTCGCGCACCTCGGCGGAGAAATATTTGACCGTCTCATAGTTGAGCAGCGAATCGATCGCCTTCACATTGGCGTCCGTGTCGCTCGAATTCATCTCACGGCGAATGCCCATGCGCCACTCGGTGGCGTAAAACGTAAACGCGATATAGAGCGCGACCGTCAACAAGATCACGACCAGGTAACGCCAGTCGAAGTGGAACAGCAGCACCCAGGCGACGAGCGCGACCTCGACGACGGTCGGCGCAAGCTGCAACAGCAGCATGCGCACGATTGTCTCGATGGCGTTGCGCCCGCGCTCCAGGATGCGCGTCAGTCCGCCGGTCTTGCGCTCGAGATGAAAGCGCAGCGACAGCAGGTGCATGTGCTCGAACGTGCGCATCGCGAGGCGCCTTACCGCGTTCATCGCCACTTTGGCGAAGATGGCGTCGCGCGACTGGGTGAAGAGCGCCATCACGATGCGCATGCCGCCATAGGCCAGCGTCATCATCACCGGCGTCGCCAGCGCCCAGGCGATGACATCGTCCGGCCCGAGCGGCGCGGTGCCGTGGCCGGCGAGCGCGTCGGTCGCCCACTTGAAGGTGAACGGCACCGCGACGGTCGCCAACTTGGCGGCGAACATCAGCACCGTGGCGACCACGACGCGCCCTTTCAGGTCGCGCCGGTCGGACGGCCAGATGTAGGGCCACAAATGCAAGAGCGTCGAGAGCAGCGCACCGCCGTCGGCGCTGACCTCGCGCTTGAAAACGTGTGCAGGCCGTTGGAAATCGCTCATTGCAGACAGGGACCGGGACAGCGGCGATCGCGCCGCCAGGGTCATATAGAGGGTTTTGCGCCGCTCTGCATCCGCGGGGAACGCGCCGCGCAAAGAGCTTGCAGCGGGCGCGAATCGACGCCACATCTATCGCTCGATGAGTATCACTCCATGAGCAAAATCGATGCGCTGTGCGTCTATTGCGGGTCGAGCCCGGGGACCGACCCAGCCTTCACGGCCGCGGCGCAATCCTTCGGTAAAATCCTTGCCGAAAACGATGTCCGGCTGATCTACGGCGGCGGCTCGGTCGGCCTGATGGGAACGCTCGCCCATGCCGTGCTCGATCACGGCGGCGAGGTGACCGGCGTTATTCCGGAATTTTTGACCAAAAGGGAGCGGCCGCGCCGGCTGCCGCAGGAGCTGATCGTCACACCCGACATGCACGCGCGCAAGCGCACGATGTTCGAGCGCGCCGACGGATTCGTCGCTCTGCCGGGCGGGCTCGGTACGCTCGAAGAGGTGGTCGAGCAGCTCACCTGGGCGCAGCTCGGCCGCCACAAGAAGCCGATCCTGATCGCCAACATCAACGGCTATTGGGATCCGCTGCTGACGCTGGTCGAGCACATGCGCATGGTAAAATTCGTGCCGTCGGCGTTGAGCGTCGAATTTCTCGTCGCCGAGCGCGTCGAGGAGATATTGCCGAAGCTGCGCCGGGCCGCGCGCGAAGTGGCCGAGGCGGAGAAGACGATGGCGGTGCCGGCGGAGAGGTTGTGACCATGGTCATTTCGGGGCGCGCCGAAGGCGCGAGCCCGGAATCCAAATTCGCAGTTGTTCGAGTCGTGCTCCAGCGACCGTCCTGCCAAATTTGTCGATATGGATTGCGGGTTCCTCGCTTCGCTCGGCCCCGGAATGACGAAGCTACTCCGCCGCATCCGGCAAAAACGTCACCGCCTCGATGCGATTGCCGTCCCTGTCGCGGATGAACGCGGCGTAGTAGGCTTTCGAATATTGCGGCCGCTTACCGGGCGCGCCGTCGGATTTGGCGCCGGCTGCGAGCGCTGCGGCGTGAAAGCCGTCGACCGCTTGCGTGTCCGGCGCGCGCAAACAAATATGCGCGCCGCTATCGTCGGGCAGCGATTTTAAATGCGGGCGCTCGTTGAGCCAGAATTCCGGATAGCTTTTGCCGTAACCGACGGTCTTCGGCGCTTCGCGCACGCGCATCATGCCGAGCGGCGCCAGCAAGGCATCGTAAAACCGCGCCGACGCTTTGAGTTCGCGGACCGCAATGGAGATGTGATCGATCATTGCACCCTCCTTCACCTCTCCCCGGTGCGCGGGGAGAGGGAGTTCACGCCGGCGCGCCGGATTTCACCAGTTTGTAAATAATGGAATCCATCAGCGCCTGAAACGACGCGTCGATGATATTCGACGAAACGCCGATCGTGGTCCAGTGCTCGCCCGTTTCGTCGGCGCTCTCGATCAGCACGCGGGTGACCGCTTGCGTGCCGCCGTTGAGGATGCGCACGCGATAGTCGGTGAGTTGCAGCCCGGCGATGAAACTCTGATATTTGCCGAGGTCCTTGCGCAGCGCGAGATCGAGCGCGTTGACCGGACCGTTGCCTTCGGCGACCGAGATCAGGAGATCGTCGCCCACCTTCACCTTGACCACCGCTTGGCTGACGGTGACGCGCTCGCCCTTGGCATTGACGCGCTGCTCGACATTGACGTCGAATTTTTCCACGTCGAAATAATGCGGCACCTGGCCGAGCATGCGCCGCGCCAACAGCTCGAAAGAGGCGTCCGCGGCCTCGTAGGCGTAGCCGATGGCCTCGCGCTCCTTGACCTCGTCGAGCAGCCTGACGACACGGCGATCGTCCTTGTCGACGGATAGGCCGACGCGCTCGAGCTCGGCGAGCACGTTCGAGCGGCCGGATTGATCGGAGACGAGGAGCTTTCGCCGGTTGCCGACAAGCTCCGGCGCGACGTGCTCGTAGGTCGCGGGCTCCTTTACGATCGCGGATGCGTGAATGCCGGCCTTGGTGGCGAACGCGCTCTCGCCCACGTAGGGCGCGTGGCGGTTGGGCGCGCGGTTGAGTATCTCGTCGAGCGCGTGCGAGACGTGGGTGAGCGCGTGCAGTTTCTGCTCCGACACGCCGATCTCGAACTTTTCCCAAAAATCCGGTTTCAACTTCAGCGTCGGGATGATGGAGGTGAGATTGGCGTTGCCGCAGCGCTCGCCCAGTCCGTTGAGCGTACCCTGAATCTGCCGCGCGCCGGCGCGCACCGCCGCAAACGAATTGGCGACCGCCTGCTCGGTGTCGTTGTGGGCGTGGATGGCAACGTGATCGCCGGGGATTTTTGCACAGACCTCGCGGACGATGCGCTCGACTTCATGCGGCAGCGTGCCGCCGTTGGTGTCGCAGAGCACGACCCAGCGCGCGCCCTCCTCGTAGGCCGCTTGCGCGCAGGCGAGCGCATAGGCGGGCTTGGCCTTGTAGCCGTCGAAAAAATGCTCGCAATCGAGCAGCACCTCGCGGCCCTTGGCCTTGGCGGCGCGCACGCTGTCGCGGATCGAGGCAAGGTTCTCTTCCTCGGTGGTCTCCAGCGCCACGCGCACGTGATAATCCCAGGATTTGGCGACGAAGCAGATGGCGTCGGCTTCGGCAGCCAGCAACGCCGCGAGGCCGGGATCGTTCGAGGCCGAGCGGCCGGGCCTACGCGTCATGCCGAAGGCGGTGAGTTTCGCGCGCAGCTTGCGCCGCTCGGCGAAAAAATTCGTGTCGGTCGGATTGGCGCCCGGATAGCCGGCCTCGACGTAATCGACGCCGAGATCGTCGAGCAGGCTTGCAATCGCTAGCTTGTCGGAGAGCGTAAAGTCGACGCCGTTGGTCTGCGCGCCGTCGCGCAGCGTCGTGTCGAACAGATAAAGTCGTTCGCGCGGCATTTTGTTTTCAACCCGAATAAAGCCGATAGACCGTGTAGAACGTGACGACGACCGCCGCCGCGATCACCGCGTATTTGAGGATCAGATAATAGAGCCAGTGGCGCTGAAACGGCGAGTCCTCGCGTTTCACGACACGCTCCCTTTTTTCGCCTCGAGCGTTTTGCTCATCGAAGTATTGACAAGCCACTCGCCCGCGAGCGAGACCGTGTTGCGGGTGCGGCCGACAAAGCCGCGATGCTCGAAAAAGCCGCGCGCGGTGTCGCTCGCTTCGACCGTAAGTTCTTTCGTTCCGCGGGCCGCGGCGAGTTTCTCCAGCGCGTCGCACAGCATGGCGCCGGCGCCCTGCCGGGCCGCCGCCGGATGCACGTAGAGCATATCGATGCGCCTATTGTCGGCGAGCGAGCCAAAACCGATTGCGGCGCCTTCGTAGGTCGCGACCAGCGTCAGCTCGCCGGCAAGTTTTTGGCCGAATTCCTCCTCATCGTCGGCCGCCGACGCCCACGCCTCCTGCTGCGCCGCGCTATAATCGTCGGCGGTCAATTGCTCGATGCTGGCGCGGAAAACCTCCGCCAAGTCCGGCACATCCGCCGGCAACATCGGCCGCATCGCCAGCTTGGGCTGCGCGCGCGGGGTCATGACCATTGCACCTTCAATGCTTGCGCGAGCATGGTCATCACGCCTTCGAGATTGGACAACACCTCATTGTTCCAGAAACGCATCACGCGGAATTTATTCGCGGCAAACCAACGATGCCGCCGCCGGTCCCGCAAAGAATCGGCGTGCTGGCCGCCGTCCACTTCGATTACGAGTCGTTCTTCAAAACACACAAAATCCGCAATGAACGGCCCAAGGGGAACCTGGCGACGAAACTTAAAACCGGCGAATCTTCGATCGCGCAGCGCGTACCATAATCTGCGTTCGGCATCCGTCATGTTGATCCGCAAGGCCCGCGCCCGCCGCCGCATCTGCGGAGTGGTTGATGATTTGTCGATGCCATTCTTCCCCTCCCCCCTTGCGGGGGAGGACGTCGGCGAGCGCAGCGAGCGGACGGGTGAGGGCCCGTGGGAGCCCGTGCCGCCGAGGACAACCGCACCGCCCGGGCCCTCACCCGCCCGCCGCCGCATCTGCGGAGTGGTTGATGATTTGCCGATGCCATTCTTCCCCTCCCCCCTTGCGGGGGAGGACGTCGGCGAGCGCAGCGAGCGGACGGGTGAGGGCCCGTGGGAGCCCATGCCGCCGAGGACAACCGCACCGCCCGGGCCCTCACCCGCCGCGCTTCGCGCGGCGTCCTCTCCCGCAAGGGGAGAGGGGTTTTTCGGAGTGCGCTCGACGCTCATCGCGCGATCTCCCAAGTGGTGCCGTCCTTGGTGTCGTGCAACACGACGCCCATCTTCGCGAGTTCGTCACGGATGCGGTCGGCTTTATTAAAATCCCTCTTTTCGCGGGCGATGTTGCGAAGAGCGATTTTTTCCTTAACCACTTCTTCTACGGACTTTTCTGAAAAAGACAGTTGAATGTCACCATCTTCCATTACCCTAATATTGGCGCCCGTGTTTCTAATTGCCTCTAACAAGCTCGATGCTTCGTGTAGATTATTTGCAGTGGCTATCCTCGCATATATCGCGAGCTCGTTTGCTTTGTGTGCCTCTTCTTCTTGAGCCTCCGGCGAGTAGTACGCAATTCCAGATCGAAAGTATCCAGCCTTATCGAGGTGGGCGAGGCCCAGCAAATTCGCTGCCGAAAGAAATCTTGGCAGATCGGAGACAGGGTCTAGACAAGCATGTTTGTATAATTCTCTGAGTCGCGTAATCGCGTTTGGCGTATCAAGGTCATTCGCTAGGCACTCAACAATCACTTGGTCGATTTCCGTTGATGGGGCTATATCTCTATTGCCGTAAACCAAATCGGACCATTGCGCCATTTCTTGCCGCGATTGTTGCACCGCTAGTTCGGTCCAATCGATCGGCTCGCGATAATGGGTTTTTAGCATTGTAAATCGAAGCACTCCACCAAACACTCGTCGCAATAGATCATGGATCGTCACGAAGTTACCCAACGACTTCGCCATCTTCTCGCCTTCGACCTGAAGAAAGCCGTTGTGCATCCAGAAGTTCGCCATGACCGGCGTGTGGAAGGCGCAGCGCGTTTGTGCGATCTCGTTCTCGTGGTGGGGAAAGACCAGATCGATGCCGCCGCCGTGGATGTCGAAGGTTTCGCCGAGATAGCGCCACGACATCGCCGAGCATTCGATGTGCCAGCCCGGCCGGCCGCGCGCGGAGATGCCCGCGGGCGACGGCCACGCCGGCTCGCCGGGTTTCGACGGCTTCCACAGCACGAAATCGGTCGGGTCGCGCTTATAGGGCGCGACCTCGACGCGGGCGCCGGCGATCATCTCGTCGAGCGGCCGTTTCGACAGCCTGCCGTAATCGGCCATCGACGGCACGCTGAACAGCACGTGATCGTCGGCCACATAGGCGTTGCCGGAGGCAACAAGCCGCTCGATCAGCGCGCGCATCTCGGCGATGTGCTCGGTGGCGCGCGGCTCGACGCTCGGCGGCAGGCAGCCGAGCGCGGCCACGTCCTCGTGAAACTGCCTGTCGGTTTTTTCCGTGACCTGGCGGATCGCCTCGTTGAGCGGCAGAGCGGGATATTCCTCGGCGGCGCGCGCGTTGATCTTGTCGTCGACGTCGGTGATGTTGCGCACGTAGGTGACGCGGTCGGCGCCGTAGAGGTGGCGCAGCAAACGAAACAACACGTCGAATACGATCACCGGCCGCGCGTTGCCGATATGGGCGAAGTCGTAGACCGTCGGCCCGCACACGTACATGCGCACGTTCGCCGGATCGAGCGGCTTGAAAAGCCGCTTCTCGCGCGTCAGCGTATCGTAGAGTTTTAATTCCATCGGAGCGAACCGAAATGCACGCCTGGCGGCCTGCTGGCCGGGCGTCCCAAAATTCTCGATCGGAGAAAAGACGGCCGCAGCCAGCGTTGCCGCTAGCGAATAATCTCCCGGCAAATGCCGCAGATCTGGTTAAGGCCGTTCATGGCGCGCAATGTGGTCGAGGACGGCTCGCGCGTCAAGGTCCGACACCAGCCGAAAGGTTGGGCAGTCGCGCGAAGCACCCCCTCGGCTTGTGGAAATGATGCGATTTCGGCCCGCAGCGCATTGCCCGCGTCCGCGGAACGTGGGAGAGCCGAATCGCTCGCCTGGCCGCGCCGGTTAACGAAACCTTCACTCCACCGTCGCATTGTTAAGCCTAATTGCAACCCAGATTCGCGGGCTTTTTCGCCGCCGAGGGGGTTCCATGCGTTCCGTGATCGCGGCGATAGCTGTCGCCGCAGTAATGTTCGGCGCCACCGCTCACGCCGAGAAGCGCCTTTTCATCATCGCCAACCATGCCGACGGGTACGGCGTCGACAACTGCCTCGCCACCAGCGCGGCGTGCGGCAAGGCCGTGGCCAATTCGTATTGCCGCTCGCACGATTTCGCCCAGGCGCTGGCGTTCCGCAAGGTGGACCGCGATGACATCACCGGCGCCATCCCGAGGGACGACGGCAGTCCCTGCAAGGGCGGCAGCTGCAACCGCTTCGTCGCCATCGAGTGTTCGCGCTGAGCTGAGAGCGAATAGCGAAACAGCGAATGGCGAATAGCAATTCGCTCCTACCACTCGCTATTTGCCACTCGCCATTCGCGCCTTAAAGCGCGCACCCGCAGCCTACTCAGCCCCTGCCCGAATTGCCCAAGCAGCGGCCGGCTGGCGCTCGCCGTTGCGTGGAACGGCGAGTTCGGCCATGTTCGCGCCATCGGGGCGACGCGGCATTGGCAGCGCCGTAGGACATGCAATGGCCAGTCGACGGGCGAGCCAAAGCGACGCGGCGAACGAACCGGGCACCGCCTCCGCAGCGACGGGCGAAGCTGCGCCGCTGAAGCTTGAGCATTTTTTGCCTTATCAGCTCAACGTGGTGGCGAGTCTCGTCTCGCAGGCGCTGTCGCGGGTGTATGCGCGGCGCTATCGGATCGGGGTACCGGAATGGCGGGTGCTGGTGACGCTCGGCCAATACGGGGTGATGACCGGAAAAGCCATCGGCGCGCACACGCACATGCACAAGACCAAGGTGTCGCGCGCGGTGGCGCTCCTGGAAAAACGCAAACTCCTGGTACGGCGCAGCAATCGGGCCGATATGCGCGAATCGTTCCTCTCGCTCACCGCCGGCGGCCGCGCGATGTACGAAGAACTGGCGCCGCACGCGCTCGATTTCGCCCACCGCCTCACCGAGATTTTGACGCCGGCCGATCGCGAAGCGTTCAATCGCACGGTAAAGCAGCTTGCCGACCGGTCGGCGCAACTCGTCGCCGAAGCCGCGCAGGAGGGCGAATGAACCGTCATTCCTCGGCGCCGCGTAGCGGCGGCCGTTGCGGCCGCCAGTAACATACCGAAGCCGCGGGCGCCCACGAGAGGCGCCCCTACGGCTATGACCTATAAAGGAGGAAACGTGAAGCTCTATTCCTATTTCCGTTCGTCGGCCGCGTACCGCGTGCGCATCGCGCTCAATCTCAAGGGGCTCGCCTATGAGACGATCTCCGTCCACCTCGTCAAGGACGGCGGGCACAACAAACGGCCTGACTTCCGCGCCGTCAATCCGCAGATGCGGGTGCCGGCGCTGGTCGCGCCGGAGGGCGAGGTGCTGATCCAGTCGCTGGCGATCATCGAGTATCTCGACGAGACGCATCCCGATCCGCCGCTATTGCCGAAAGACCCGATCGCCCGCGCCAAGGCGCGCGCGCTGGCGCAGCTCATTGCCTGCGACATTCATCCGCTCAACAATGTCGGGCCGCTGCGTTACCTGAAAAACCAAATGGGCCAGGAGCAAAGCGCGATCGACGCCTGGTACCATCATTGGGTTCGCGATGGCTTCGAAGCGCTTGAGGCGCTGATCGCGCCCGCTCCTTACGCCTGCGGCAAAGCCGTAACGCTTGCCGACATCTGCCTGGTGCCGCAGGTCTACAACGCGCGGCGCCTTAAGGTGCCGCTGGAAAAATTCCCCAAGATTGTCGGCGTCGACGCCGCTTGCCTGGCACTGCCGGCCTTCGATCGCGCGCGTCCGGAGAACCAGCCGGACGCGGAATAGCGAAGGTCAGAGGGCGGACGACAGCGGACAGTTGACGACTTTAGGGCCGGATGAGCCTCGTCTTTTTTTCCGTCCTCCGTCCTCCGTCGTCTGTCGTCTGTCGTCTGTCCTCCGTCATCCTTTCGTCACCATTGGTCGGCTTGATCGCAAGAAGCCGGGGAAAACCAGGGTGTCGGGCTCAAAAATGATCAAACTTCCGCGCGGCCTTGGCCAAAGCGCACTTTACGTCGCGTTTGGTACGCTCGCCCTTACGGTGTCCGCGTCCGGGCAGAGCTATCCGCCGCGAGGCTATCCGAGCTATCCGGCGCAAAGTTATCCGGCTCAGACTTACCCCGCTCAGGCTTACCCGGCGCAAGGCTATCCGGCGCAAGGCTATCCGGCGCAAACTTATCCGGCGCAAAGCGCTCCGAACCGGCCGGTGGCCGCGTCACCGGTCTGCGTGCGCTTGGAAACCCAGCTCGCGGTGCTCAATAATAGCCCCGCCAATTCAGCGCTCGCCGACCGGATCAAGCGCGACGAGGACGCCATCGCCAAGCAGCAGGCGGATCTCGACCGCACGCAGGCGCAAGCGCGCAAGGTCGGCTGCGCCGGGCAAGGATTTTTTTCGCTGTTCTCAGGCTTGTCTCCGCAATGCGGACCGCTCAACTCGCAGATCGACCAGATGCGCGGCAACCTCGACCGCATGATGAGCGATCTCGAGCAGATCAAGAGCGGCAATAACGACCAGCAGAGCCAACGTGCGGGCCTTATCGGTCAACTGGCGCAGAACAATTGCGGATCGCAGTACACGGCAGCCGCGCGCGCGGCCGGCCCGCAAGGGTTTTTCGAAGCGCTCTTAGGCGGCGGCACCATCGTCAACCCCGGCGGCAATGGGGCGCCGGCCGGCACCTATCGCACCGTCTGCGTGCGCACGTGCGACGGCTTTTATTTCCCGATTTCCTACTCGACCGTGCCGAGCCGGTTCGCGGCCGATGCGCTCACCTGCCAGCGGCTGTGCCCCGCGGCCCAAGTCACGCTCTACACCTATCACAATCCGGGCGAGGAGATCGAGCAAGCCGTCTCGGTTGACGGGGCGCCGTATACCGCGTTGCCTAACGCTTTCCACTATCGCAAGGAGCTGGTTTCCGGCTGCTCTTGCCGCAAGCCCGGCGAGAACTGGGCGGAAACGCTGCGCAATGCCGACGACAGCAGCACGCTGGAAAGGGGCGACATCGTCGTGACCGACAAAAACGAGAAAGCGCTCACGCAAGTGCCGCAAACTGCGCCGGGCAAACCGCAAGCCGGAGGCGGCGAGCCGAGCGCCAACGCTACACCTGCCCCGCCAGATGCCGGCGCCGCGAACAACGTCGTGACCGATTCCAAAAACCGCAAGGTCCGCGTCGTCGGACCGCCGTTCCTGTCGCAGCACTGACGGCTCAAAAATCGGCGGCGGCCCTGGACGCGGCTGCGCCCGCGACCAGCGTGCGGTCGGGCTCGGGCGGCGGCGTTCCCGGGTCGCGGAACCGGTTGACGATCGGATAGCGGCGGTCGCGGCCAAAATTCCTCAGCGTCACCTTTACGCCCGGCGCGGCCTGCCGGCGCTTATATTCGGCGAGATAAAGCATGCGCTCGACCTTCATCACGGTATCGCGGTCGAAGCCCGCCGCGATGATGCTTGAGGTCGGTTCCTCGCCCTCGACGAGCCGCGCCAGGATTGCGTCGAGCACGTCATAGGGCGGCAGCGTGTCCTGATCCGTCTGGTTGTCGCGCAGCTCTGCGCTCGGCGCGCGCGTGAGCACGTTCTCGACGATGACCGGCCCGTCCGGGCCGAGTGCGCCATCCGGCTTCCAGCGATTGCGCAGCCGCGCCAGGCGATAAACTTCGGTCTTGTACAGGTCTTTGATCGGATTGAAGCCGCCGTTCATGTCGCCGTAGAGCGTGGCGTAGCCGACCGACATTTCCGATTTGTTGCCGGTCGTCACCACCATCAGGCCGAACTTGTTGGAAATCGCCATCAGGATGGTGCCGCGGGCGCGCGCCTGCAAATTCTCCTCGGTGACGTCGCGCGGGGAACCGGCGAACACGCTCGCGAGGGTCTCCTCGACGCCCTGCACGGCGCTCTCGATCGGAACCATGTCGTAGCGCACGCCGAGCGCGCGTGCGATCGCGGCGGCATCGTCGAGCGACTCTTGCGCGGTGTAGCGGAACGGCAGCATCACGCAGCGCACGCGGTCGGCGCCGAGCGCATCGGTCGCGAGCGCCGCACACAGCGCCGAGTCGATGCCGCCGGAAAGGCCGAGCACGACGCCCTTGAACCCGTTTTTCCCGACATAGTCTCGCAGCCCGACCATGCAGGCTGTGTAATCCGCGTTGTCTGCCGCGGCCGGCGCCCCGATCGGCCCTTGCGTGGCGCGCCACCCGTCGGCGGTTCGCGACCAGCGAGACGTCGCCACCGTTTCGGCGAAGGCCGGGAGCTGGAATGCAATCGAGCGGTCGGCATTGAGCGCGAAGGATGCGCCGTCGAACACCAATTCGTCCTGGCCGCCGAACTGATTGATGTAAACGAGCGGCAGGCCGGCCTCGGTGACGCGCGCGACCGCGACATTGAGGCGTACGTCGGTCTTATCGCGCCAGTAGGGCGAACCGTTCGGCACGAGCAGAAGCTCGGCGCCGGTTTCGGCCAGGCATTCGACCACGTTCTCGTAATCGCCCCAGTCGGTCCAGGTGTCCTCGCAGATCGGCAGGCCGAGGCGGACGCCGCGGAAGTTCACCGGGCCCGGCGCCGGGCCGGTGGCAAACACGCGCTTCTCGTCGAATACGCCGTAGTTCGGCAGGTTGACCTTGAAGCGTATCGCCGCGATCCGGCCGGCCGCGAGCAGCGCATAGGCATTGTAGAGCTTCTTGTCCTCCAGCCACGGCGTTCCCATGAGCACCGCGGGTCCGCCATCGCCGGTCTCGCGCGCGAGCGTCTCGACGGCGGCACGGCAAGCCGCCTGAAACGCAGGCTTGAGCACCAAATCCTCGGGCGGATAGCCGGCGATGAACAGTTCGGAAAAGGCGACGATGTCGGCGCCGTCGCGAGCGGCCGCCGCGCGCGCCTTGCGGGCGCGCTGCAAATTGCCGGCAATGTCGCCGACGATCGGGTTGAGCTGCGCCACTGCAATGGCCAGACGGTCGGCGGGACTCTCGTTCATGGCGCAGGTCTAGCGCCGGATGAGCCGATCCGGCAATGGGCCTACACCCTCGTTCCCTCCCCGCTTGCGGGCGAGGGAAGGGAGGGGAAGTCGTCAGTTCATGCTCAGCGGGTAGGGACCGCCGCGGCCGTCCTTGCGCGAGGGACAAAACAGTGTATCATGGGACGTATCACATATGTGATACGTTGTCAGCCTCACACAAAACGCATGGACATGAGCAAAACGGGGTACATAACGGCGCGCGTGGAGCCGAAGCTGAAGGCACGGGCAGGGCGTGTGCTGGCCAAGGTCGGCGTGAGCACCACGGACGCGATCACGATGTTTCTGACGCAGGTTGTGCTGACCGACGGACTGCCCTTTGAGGTGCGGACGCCGAACGCTCAGACACGCAAGGCGATCGCGGAGTTGGAAGCCGGAGGAGGCGAGGCCTTTCGAAGTGGCACGAAGCAAGTCTTTGACGGCGTTGTTCGGCTTCGGCGGAAGCAGAAGGCATGAAGGCCTCCGATTCGGCGGAGCGTTCCGAAAAGACCTCAAGCGGATCACGAAACGCGGCTACGATCGCGCGTCTTGATTTCATCGTCGACACGCTGCGGCAGGGAAGTTCATTTCCGGCATCGTTGCGCGCTCATCATGGTAGAAAGGCTTGGCGATTCGGTACACCGACTGACGTTTTGCAGTCCGGGCCGATCTCGCAGGCAATTGCTCGATTCTCGGAAGGAGAACCCCGGTGAGCGACGACAAAGAGACAGTGACGCGGGCTGACGCCTTTTCGCAGGGCACCGGGAAGATCACCGGCCGCGAAAAGATCGCATTGGAGCAAGTGAACAAGCGCGTTCGTGAGCTTCAGGTGCAAGGCGAGCCGCTAAAACGGGCGCTCGACAAGGCGTTCAAAGAGGCGCGAGACAATCCGCGCAAGGATTGGCGCCGGGGTTAGTGCGATGTCTTATACCACCAACACTGCAACCAAAAGCCTCGCCGCGACCTATGCTGACAGGCGCAGGGAGTGTGAAAGTCTTTTCAAGATAACGCGAGAGATGGAGTCGATTGCCTTTAGTAACGAGTCTTTTTTGGATGACCCGCGTTTCGCGGAGCTAGAAAAAGAATTTGAAGCTGGATTTCTAAGACTATTCAGCTTGAAATAGTGATTTTGAGCGACTCGACAATGCGCATGTAGGTGACCGCATGAGCGTTGAACCCACAGAAGCGCACATTGTTGGGTTACGGGCTTCCCCCTAACCCAACCTGCGGGCTACGGTGAATTCCCCATCTCACGCCGCTCGCGACGCAAAATCAAAATTTGCGTCGCCATCGCAAGATGATTCATTCATAGCGCATTATCGTCCGAATCGTCTCACCCTTCACGAGAGAGCAGCCGGTTAGGTCTATCGGTTCGCGCTGCATAGGTGCGACTTGTTTAAGGTTGCAGTCGAGTTCGAAGGCTGTTTGGAAATAAGGAAATTTGATCTTCTGACCGCCAATGGCCGCATCACGTCGCGGGCTCGGAAGAATTGTCTGAAACATTTCGTTTCCATAGCTGAGAACAAAGCTTAGGTATGGGACCGGCAGTTTATCGGTCCTTCGTCGGAGCAACATTACCGCGGTACCGAATGGGTTGTTTCCTGGGACGAAGGTGTAAAGGACCGGAAAGGCGAAGAGTTTCACCGGATCGGCTTGATGATCGGCGTTACGTATCCATGCGATTGCCTCCTGAAAGTTACGCAGCTCCTCCTCCGGCAGAACGGAAAGCGCCATCTTTGCAAATGCTTTCAGCACGGCGACCGGCGTGTATGGATCACAGGGAACCGTAAGGGTGATTTGTTTGGTGGTCTCATTCACAACAACAATTGGATTGCCTTTGTCATGCGTAAGCTTAAGCCCTGCGGCGTCATGTTCTAAGCGCCACTGTCTGCTGCTCGATTCTTCTTTAAGTGCTGGCACTCGGTTTTTCTTTCCCCTGACACCAGATAACGCACGTTGCGCCTTGGACCAGTTGCCGAAATCGTTCTCGATGCCTACGCCGAAAAATTGATTGCAGTCGTCCCACTCATATCCCGTGATGAGGCTCTTGTTGCCCGTGCACTCCGGGATTGCGTGGGCTTCGCTCTTGAAAGTCACCTCGGGGGCTCTCAAACAGCAGAAACGGCATACGCTGGGTTGCGAGGCTCGCAAGATCACTTTCTTTCCAGGCTGTAGTATCCACTGCCGAATGGTGGAGTAGTTCTGCTCATAAAAACGCAATGCGTCCTTCGTCTTCTGCGTCGCACGTGGGAAGAGAGCTTGGAGCATAGGCGGTTACCTCTGGTCGGCATATAATATCCATGTGGTGGCAATTCCTGGGCGTAGGCCCAAGCCCGTAGGGCGCAATAGCGAAGCGTATTGCGCCGCATTGGTGGTGATTGGCGGATTACGCTTCGCTAATCGGGCTACGGGCTATGGCTTGTGCGACTAACGCTTCTCCACCCGCATCGCCTCGACGATTTTCATGGTCTCCACACTGACACGCGTTACGCGCCGCAGGAGGTCGATCACCTTCTCCTTGTGATCGGCGAAGCGGTAGGTGTTGAAATTCTCGCGGATGGTCGGGTCCTTCGGCGTCTTTTCCTTGTACTGGTCGAGAATCCATTCCAGCGCCGAACGGTTGCCGAGCTTGTAGGTCCACGCCTGCGGCGGCACGCCGGTCAATTGCGTCTCGCTGTCGAGTTGGATGTTGCCGGTTTCCTTGTTCGCCTTGAGCATCGCCTTCGGCGCGAGCCCCGCCTTGCGCGATTTTTCGTCGGGCGTGTCGATGCGCTCCAGCGGCCACGGCTCGACTTTCTCATAGCCGATGTGCAACGCCATCAGCTTCTCGCCCCAATCGGCCCAGCGCCAGAAGTCGGCATAGAACGGAATGCGCGGAAACTCGCGCTTGAGGTTAAGCGCGTATTTCTCGCGATAAATCGGATCGTGAAGGATGCCATAGACGTAGTCGAAGATCGCGTCCCTCGTTATCGAGGGTTTGGACTTCTTAACTTTCTCGTAGTGCGCGCAGAACCGATCGAGCGCCCAATCAGTGATATTATCGATGCGCTCGCCATCAACAAATCGGAAACGCGATACGTGCTGGTAGGCATCGACTGCGGCGCCGAAATGCAGATCAGCCAATCCATCAATGGCGAGCACACAGTAGTCGGTTCTCGACCCGATATCGCTGAAGCAGATCGCAGAGTTTTTGTTGGCCGGAGGAAATAGAGTATCGGAGAGTCCCGGCCGATCGATGAACAGCGATGATTGATAAAGGGAAACTGAAAAGAATGGGCGATAGGCAGCGCGTCGAATAAGCGTCTTGCTAAACGGTTCCAACTGGCCGGAATGCTTTCGCCTTTTGAGTGTTTCCGACCATTTGACCTCATTGGGAAACTCGACAGCGTTTTGCTTTACGCGATCGTATTGCGCAATCAGAAACTGGACCTTCTTTCCCAACTCGTGTGGATCAAGGTCGTAGAGCCATTCGTCCCGATTTGTTGAAATGCCCAACGAATACAGCCGAAAGATCGCGCGCTCTTGTCCCGCGACTTTGGTGGACTTTGTATCTTTGTCAGCGATCGGTAGAAACGATTCGAAGTCATTTTCCACAATGCTGACCCAATTGCTATTTTTGTCGGGCTTCAGCTCGTCGAATTGACGTTCGCTAATAGGCTTGACCTTGAGAAAGTCGCTTTTCTCGTCAGCCTTGGCATAGTCGCGGACAGCTTGGTATCTAATCCGACAACCCGATGCCCCACGCTTTTTTATGCAAAATGAAATAGCAATTCCCACTTTGATCTGATCGCCAAAAATGTTGCCGCCCTGTTGTCTCCTGCGCTCGCCTGACGACCTGGCATCACCCTTTAAGTCGACAATCCAAATTTCGTTGAATTCCTTAGCGGCAGTTTTTCGAAATCCATCAAAGCTCGGCTTGTGGACGAAAGATGAATTGCTGACGAATGTGACAATGCCATTCTCGTCCACGCGGTCCGACGCCCAGCGGAAAAACCGGGCGTACATATCATAGAGCTTCGTCTTCTGCGCGGTTGAGGCGTCGATGTAGGTTGCCTTGATGCGCCGGTCGATCTCAGGATATTCGCGGTTCTTGTTATTCTCGTTTTCGTTGAGTTGGTTGGCATTGTAGGGCGGGTTGCCGATGATAACGCTTATCTTTTTCTTGTTCTGGCGCTTGATGCGCGCGACGTTCTCCTCGCTCACCCCGCCGAATAGATCGCCGACATGCTGATTCTTCTGCGCCTTCAGCGCTGCCGTGTTGTCGAGCGTATCGACGAAGCACAGGTTTGGATATTCCTCGTATCCATTGATGGCGGCGTAGGTCGCCTCGATGTTCAGGTTGGCGACGTAATAGGGCAGAATCGCCACCTCGTTAGCGTGCAGCTCCTCCAGGTATTTGTAGCGCATCTTCTGCGGCTGGCCGCGAAAGTGCTCGATCAATTCGGTGATGAAGGTGCCGGTGCCGGCGGCGGGGTCGAGGATTTCCACGTTCTTGTCGATCAGCGACTTGCTAAAGCGGTTCCCGTCCGATTTGAATCGGTGGGATTCCCAATGAGTTATGGATGAGCGAGTGTTTGTGCATTGATTCTTCATTGGGAGACTGAGAATGCCGAAGGCCTATTCTGGTGACCTGCGGT
>Ga0207416_1001376_pt1 | contig 32933 bp, 25 predicted proteins | sample PaiPotPPM11metaG_FD_184107 | JGI IMG/M metagenome (GOLD analysis project Ga0207416, IMG submission 184107) | Iron sulfur acid spring bacterial and archeal communities from Banff, Canada, to study Microbial Dark Matter (Phase II) - Paint Pots PPM... ...
ACCAGCGGTCCGGCGCCTCCGGATTCCGGCGGCGCGGCGCCCCGCCCCGCGCCCCCCACCGGGCGCGGGGCCGCCTCGTCGACCGCGGGGTGCCCGACGTAGACCACGTCCGCTCCGGCGCGCCGGTAGGCCTCGGCTTCGAACGGCAGCACGGCGAGCAGGCGCACCGCCGCGCGCGCCATGCGCGGAGCCGACCGTCCGCGGCGGGCGTAGGTCTGCGGCGGCACGTAGTAAATGATGGGCAGGCGGCCGGAGAAGCGCCGCACCAGCTCGCGGTTCATGCCCGGAAAATCGACGAGCAGCAGCAGATCGGGACGCTCGCGCTCGATGAGGCGGACGAGCCGGAGATAGCGCAGAGCGAAGATCGGCAGCCGGATGTAGGCTTCGACGTAGCCGATCAGGCCCCAGGCGGTGCTGTCGACCAGGACCCGGGCGCCGGCGGTGGCCATGCGGCCGCCGCCGGCGCCGCTGATCTCAAGATCCGGCCGCGCGCGCCGCAGCGCGCCGATGAGCCGCGCCGCCTGATGGTCTCCCGAGACTTCGCCGGCGACGACGAAAATGCGGCGTCCCACCGCGATCAGCCGTGTGGAACGGCGACGAGCGCGATACCGGCGTCATCGGCCTGCGCGATCAGCCGATCGCGTTCGAGCAAGAGCGTACGCTCCGCCTCCACGGCCAGGACCGCGCCGCCCGCGGCCGCGAGCCCGGCGACGGTCTGCGGCCCGACCGCGGGAAGGTCGTAGCGCGGATCCTGGCGGGGCCGGCCCACTTTGACCACCACCGCGCCGCGGGTGTGCGCTCCCGCGCGGGCGATCATCGCGTCCGTGCCCTCGACGGCCTCGACGGCGATGACCATCCCGCGCCGGACGGCGACGGCCTGACCGATGTCGAGCGCGGCCACGGCCGCGGCGATCCGCGCGCCGAACACGATGTCGCGCTGCTCGTCGGACGACGGCGCCCGGCGTCCCAACACACCGGACGCGGCGACGAGATGGGGCGCGTAGCGCGCCTGCGGCGCGACGACGAACCCGGACTCCTCGAGGATCGTCACGAGGGCGGCGAGGATGCTCGCGTCGCCGAAGTCCGTAAGCCGGCTCGCCACGAGCAGGCCGAGCGCGTCGAGCGCCACGGCGCCCGCGGCCGCGAGCTTGTCGACCTTGCCCGCCAACACGATCTCCCGCACCCCGCGGGCCCGGAAGGTCTCCACCATCGCGCCGAGCTGTCCGAGCGCGACCGTTTGGTAGTCGTCCGCGACCTCACGGAGGCGCGGGTCGGCGTCAAAGACGTTGACGCACACGACGCGGCGGCCCTCGCGGTGCGCGCCTTCGGCGATCTCCACCGGCAGAACGCCGCGGCCGGCGATCACGCCGATCGGTCCGTCCGCGGGCGCGCTCACCGCCGGATGCCCATCCCCCGCTCCTGGCTCGCCCGGAGAAACTCGACGAGGTGGCGGACCTCCGGGCCGTCGCCGCACTCGGCGGCGATCTGCTCGATCGCGTGCGACAGATCGAGCCCCGACCGCACGAGCAGGCGGTGCGCCCGGCGCAGCTGCGCCTGCGCGTCGTCTGAGACCCCGGCCCGCTCGAGGCCGATCCGGTTGATCGCCACCGTCCGGTACGGGGTGCCGTTGACCAGCATGTACGGCGGCACGTCCTTGTCGATCCGCGTGAACCCGCCCACCATCGCCAGCGTGCCGACGTGCGCGAACTGGATGACCCCGGCCATGCCGCCGATGTTCGCGAGGTCTTCGATCACAACGTGGCCGGCGAGCTGGCAGCCGTTGGTGATGATCACCCCGCGGCCGATCCGGCAGTTGTGGCCGGCGTGGCTGTACGCGAGGATCTGGGCGTCGTCGCCGATCGTGCTGGCCGCGTCCTCGCCGGTGGCGCGGCTGATCGAGACGTACTCACGGAGCACGACGCGGTCGCCGATGCGGAGGTAGCTGCGCTCGCCGCGGAAGTGGCGGTCCTGCGGCGTGCCGCCGAGAATCGCGCCCGCGGCGACGCGGCAGTCGCGGCCGAGCGTCGTCCACTCCTCGATCACCACGTGCGGACCGATCCACGTACCGGGTCCGATCGTGACGTGGTCGGCGATCACGGTGTAGGCGCCGACCCGCACACCGGCGCCCAGTTCGGCCGTCCGGGCGATGATCGCGGTGGGGTGCACCGCCGGCGCCGGCCCATCGGCCGTGGACCCGCGCCCCGCCGGGCGGGGCGCGGACTCAGCGTCCGGCACGCGGCGCTTCCTCGCGCAGCGCGACGTCGGAGCCGGTGGAAGGTCCGGCCGATTCGGCGCCGCCGGGCCCGCGATCGAGCGGCGCCATCGAGTACGTGAACACGCCTTCGGCCACGACCACGCCGTTGACGCGCGCGGTCGCCCGCATCTGCCCGATCCGCGAGCGCGCCCGGAGCACGATGACCTCGGTGATGAGTTGGTCGCCGGGCCGCACGGGCCGGCGGAACCGGCAGCGGTCGATGCCCGCGAAGTACGCGATGTTGCCCTCGCTGCCCGGCAGGAACGACGCCAGCACGCCGCCGACCTGCGCCATCGCCTCGGCGACCAGCACCCCCGGCATGATCGGATGGCCGGGGAAATGTCCCTGAAAGAACGGCTCGTTCGCGGAGACGTTCTTCATGCCCACGATCCGCCGTCCCAACTCGATCTCGAGGATGCGGTCGACCAGCAGCAGCGGGTAGCGGTGCGGAATGCGGGCCATGATCGCCTCGACGTCCATCGCACCCGGGCCCGGTCTGTCGCCGCCCACCGTCATCCCTCCATTGGCTGTGCCGCGAGCGCGCGTGCCAGCGCCACATGGAGCATGTGGCCGGCGCGGACCGCGACCACGGCGGCTTTTAAGTCTGCGCCGAGCAGCGCGAGGTCGCCCAAAAGGTCGAGGACCTTGTGGCGCGCCGGCTCGTTGGAGAAGCGCGGCGGGTTGAGGAAGCCGCTTCCGCCGATCGCCAGCGTGTTCTCGAGCGACGCGCCGAGGGCGAGGCCCCGCGCGCGCAGCGCCGCCGCGTCGCGTTCGTATCCCCACGTTCGCGCCGGTGCGATGGTCTCCTCGTACCCGCCCGTCCCCGCGTCGAACGTCGCCGCCTGGTCTCCCGCCGCGGGCTCCCGCAGCGTGACGACGCACGTAAGCGAAAGGCGTTCCGCCGGCAGCGCGACCGCCCAGCCGGCGTCCCCGCCGCCGGCCCACACCGCCGTCCGCAGTCTCAAGATCGCGCGGAGCGCCTCCTGGGCGCGCAGTCCGGCCTCCCGCAGCGCCCGGACGAACGGCAGCGCGCTGCCGTCCATGCCGGGGACTTCGGGACCGTCGAGCTCCGCGATCAGGTTGTCGACCCCGAGCGCCCTGGCCGCCGAGAGAAGGTGCTCCACCGTCTGCACGCCCGCATCGCCGCCGATCGCGACGCACGACGAGGTCCCCGTGACCTGCTCCAGTCGCGCCGGGACGGCGGCGCCCGGCCGGTCGGTGCGGCGGAATACGATGCCGGCGCCGGACGGCGCGGGACGCAGGACCATCTCGATCTCGCGGCCCGTGTGCAGACCCACCCCGCGCAGCGTGACGGGCGAGACGATCGTATGCTGCCGCGTGCCCGCCGGTCCGCTCACGCCGCTACGGCTTCTCGAGCCGCTCGAGGCGCCGCCGCAGATCCGCGAGCTCTCGGAGCGCCTCCGGCAGCCGCCGCGCCGCGGCCATGGCGCGATGGTACTCCATCCGCGGCCGTGCCGGCCGGCCGGCGACCACGGTCCGCGGCGGCACGTCGCGCGTGACTCCCGTGTCCCCGAGCACAACGGCGTCGTCGCCGATCGTGAGGTGATCTGCGACACCGCTCATGCCGCCCATCAGCACGCGGTTGCCGATCCGCACGCTGCCGGCGATGAAGCAGGCCGCGGCCATTGCCACGTCCTCGCCGATCTCGACGTTGTGGCCGATATGCACGTAGTTGTCGAGCTTCGTGCCCCGGCCGATGCGCGTTTCCCCGAGCGTGGCGCGGTCGACCGTGGAGTTCGCGCCGATCTCGACGTCGTCGCCGAGCACGACCGTCCCCACCTGAGGGATTGGAACGTGGCGCCGCGCGGCGTCCTGCGCGAACCCGAAGCCGTCGCTGCCGATCACGGCCCCCGACTGGATCACCACCCGCGCGCCGAGCGTGCACCGGCGGCGGATCGTCGCCCGGGCGTGCAGCACGGCGTCCGGACCGATCCGGACGCCGTCCTCGACGATCCCGTGGGCATGGATCTGCGCGCGGTCGCCGATCTCCGCATCCGCGCCGACGACCACGTACGGGCCGAGGAAGACGCCGGCGCCGAGCCGCACGCCGCCGGCGAGCACGCAGGTCGGATGGACGCCCGGCGCGGGCCGCGCGGCCGGGGTCAGCGCGCGCAGGGCGTGCGCGAGGGCCAGGCGCGTATCGCGCACCCGGATCGCCGGCCCCCGCGTCGCCGGCGCGTCCTCGTGCACGATCACCGCGGAGGCCCGGCCGTCGACGTGCGGCAGGAGGTTGGGATCGGAGACTACCACGACCGCGCCGGGCCCGGCCTCGGACGGCGGCGCCACCCGGACGACCTCCACGCCGGGGTCGCCGCTCACGGTACCGCCGACACGTTCGGCCAGATCCGCCAGCCGCATGGGTCCGCCCCTTACTTCAGCTGGTCGATGACCTGTTGGGTGACGTCGCGGCCGCCGCGGAGAGCCGCGCCCTTGACGATGACAACGCGCAAACCGTCCTGCCGGGCGACCCGTCCGGCGACCACGTAGATCTCCTGGTTGAGCTGCGCCTCGAGGTCGCGGCGCATCTGGGCGAGTTCGGTCAGCAGGCGGGCCCGCCTCGCGGTGAGCTCGGCCTGGCTGACCTGCGGCGCCAGCGCCGAGAGCTCCGCGGCCATCTGCTTCTCGCGGTCGTCGAGCTGCCGCTGGTACTGCAACGCTTTGACGCTCTCGTTCAGGACCCGCTGGCTGTCCACGACGCCGATCGTACTGCCGCAGCCGCTGGCCAGCACCACGGCGCCAAGGACCAGGATCGCCCCCCGAAGGCCCCTGCCCGTCAACAACGATGCGCTCCTCACTTCTTGATGCGGTCGATCAGATCGCCGGTCACGTCCGGGGCGTCCGGCGCGTCGATCGCCCGGGTGAGCACGACGTCCCAGCCCTTCTGCTGCGCCAGCGCGACCGTCTCCACCCGAAGATCCGCCATGATCGAGGCCAAGAGGCGCACGCGCTCGGCCTGCGCCTCCGACAGCTGCGCGCGCAGGGACGTGACGCGGACCTGCAGGGTTTGCAGGGACTGTGACTGCGCCACGGCCATCTGCGACCGCGCGCCGGAGATGATCGCCTGCTGGCGCGCGTGCATGTCCGCCTGCATCCGCTTGGTCAACTCCGCGTTGAGCTGCGCCTGCTTCGCCGAGAGGTCCGTGTGCATCCGCGCGCTGATCTCCCCGGCCTTCTGATCGACGAGCTGCTGGCCCTGCTTGCCGAGCTGGTCGCCCAGCGCCCGGAGCTGCGCCGTGAACGAGTCCTGCTGCTCTTTCTGATAGGCTGCGAGCGCGTCTTGATTGGCCTTGTCGTGCGCCGCCATCTTGTCGTCGCGCTCCTTGGTGAGCGCCTGCAGCTGCTGCGAGACCGCTTCCGACGCCTTCTTGTCGGACGGCGCCGCCGCGTCGAGCTTCAGGCGCAGGTTCAGCAGCGGCAGCCGGTACTGCTCGAGCGTCTGCTGCTGAAACTTCGCGGAGTCCTGCTGCAGGGCGGCGGCCTTGTCCTGGACGTTCTTCTGGACGGCCGCCTCGATCTGGACCCGCTTCGCGTCGAACTCCCGCTGCTGGTCCGCGCGGACCTTGGCGGCGTACGCGTCGAGCTCGCGCTTGCCCGCGGCCTGCGCGTCCTGGGCCTCCGCGTCCATGCGGCGGCGGAACTCGGGCGCGAGCTGCTGTGACTCTTGGTGCGCCGCGGCGCGCAGTTCCGGCGTCAGATCCACCGCCGGCGGCGCCCCCACGCCCGCCGACGCCGTCACGGCCGAGAGCTGGCCGACCAGGTCCTGGATGCGCTTGTCCAGCGCGTCCACTTCCGCCCAGCGCGGATGCGCCCGGCTGGCGCGGTCGAGATCGACGACGACGATGCGGGGCAGGCGGGCCGCGGGCGCCGCCGGCGGCGCGGCCGGCCGGCCCCACGGAAGCTGCATGCCGCCGCAGCCCGCGAGTGCCGCGGCCGCCGCCGCGGCGAACATGAGGCGCAGGAGGCGGGTGCTACTTGCCACTGATGACCTTGATCACCTGGTCCGTCAGATCGACGCCGCCGTACAGCACGACGTCGCGGCTCAACACGACGCTGACGCCCTGCTGCTTCGCGACCTTTTCAACCGCGGCCCGGATGTCCTTGTCGAGCGCGCCGAGCAGCTCGGCGCGCTTCTTGAAGATCTGCTGGTCGACCTGGCGCTGCAGGTCCTGCTTTTGCGTCGCGGACATCGTCTTCATCTTCTGCTGCGCGTCCGCGACCTGCGCCTGCGCGTAGTCCCGCAGCGCCGACTCGGCGCTCGCGCGGCCGGGGTGCGCGTCGAGCGCGCGCACCATGTCTACGTAGCCGATCGTCATCGACTGTCCGAACGCCGGACCCGACCGCGCGGCGAAGAAGCCCGCCGCCGCCAGCACCACGATCACCGCGATCGCGATTCCCAGCGTTTTCGTGTTCCACCGCATCATGCCGTCAACTCCTCCCCAGGTCGTTCACCGCCGGCCGTCTCAGAACGTCACGCCGGTCGAGATCCACAACTGGTTCCCCTCCGAGCTGAATCCGTAGTCGAGCCGGAACGGCCCGAACCCGGTCTTGATCGCGATACCCAGACCGTAATCGTAGTGGGGCGTGAAATTGAAGCCTTTGCTGAACGGCTCGGTGTCCCCGGCGTCGGCGAAAACGATGCCCGTCAGCCCCGTGAAGGTGTGGAGCAGCGGCAGGTTGCTGATCGGGAAGTGGTATTCGCCGGTGAGGAGCACCATGTCGTCGCCGCGGAACCGCCCGGACGCGTAGCCGCGCAGCGTGTTCTGCCCGCCCAGGTAGTACTGCTCCTGCAGCGGCAGCGGGCCGCTCGCCGCGCCGAGGTGCGCGTGCCCCACGACCGTGGTCCCGGGGCCCATCGGGAAGAAACGCGCGTAGTCCAGCTCGTACTTCTGGAAGGTGAAATTGCCGCCGAGCGCGGTGAGCGCGGACTCGAGGCTCAGCGTGACGTGCTCGCCGGTCGTGGGGTCGAGCGGGTCGTCGCGGGTGTCCTCGATCGCACCCAGCACGAGCGCGGTGACGGTGCCCGGCGTGAAGACGAAATTGGCCGGCGGGTTCGTCCCGACGTAGGGCTGGCCGAACGTCGTGTTCACGTACTTCAGGCCGTACGACAGTGTGTACGGCGAGTTCCGCTTCCCCGTCAGCGGCTGGGCGAACGAGGCGCTGCCGCCGGTCTGGTACATGTTGTAGCTGAACGGGTTCGCGAGCCCGAGCGAGTAGTCCGTCGGAATCGACACGACGTTGTAGATCTGCAGGTCCATCGCCGTGCGCGTGCCTTCAAAGTAGGGTTCGTGGAACTGCAGTGTGTAGCCGCCGCCGTTCAGCGCACTGCTGTTGTACTGGGCCAGTACCGACTGACCGTTGCCGCCGAAGTCGCTGTCGCGGTACGACAGGATGCCTTCCAGGCCGGCCGTGGTGTAGTAGCCGACGCCGAAGCCCACAGAGGCGGTCTTCTGCTCGGTCACGATGATCGTGACGTCGACGGTGTCCGGGGTCGTGCCGGGTCCGGGCTGCGCCTTGACGTCGGAGAAGTACTGCAGCTGGAAGAGCCGCTTCAGGCTCGCGTTGACGTCGTTGGCGTTGAAGACGTCGCCGGGCCCAAACGACAGCTCGCGCCGCACCACGAAGTCCTTGGTCTTGTGCAGGCCTTCGATCTTCACGGCCTCGATCCGGCCCTCGGCGAGCGTGACCGTGAGGACGCCCTGGTCGCTCACCGCCACGTCGGACACGCGGGCCAGGATGTAGCCCGCGTCCTGGTACAGCTTTTCCACGGCGCGGGCGCCTTCGCGGATTGCCACGGTGTTGAGGACCTGCCCCGTCTGCACGCCCAGCGCCTTGACGATGACGTCCGTCGGCTTGACGGTGTTGCCCCGCACCACGACGGACGTGACGACGGGGTTCTCCACGACGATGAAGATGACGCGCACGCCCTCCGGGAGCGGCTCCAGCCGCACGACGGCGTCCGCGAACAAACCCGTCGCCAGAATCGCCTGCACGTCGTTCCTGACCTTCTCTTCGTTCAGCGGGTCGTTCACCTTGGTGGACACGGTGTTCAGCACCTGCTCGGTCGGCACGTGCACGTTGCCCTGTATGACCACCTCGACGACGCGCTGGGGCGGCACGACCTGCGGCGGCACGCCGGGCTGCGGCACGAAGGGCGACGGCGCGGCGGGCCCCGGCGGCGGCACCGGGACGGAGGGCACCGGGGATGCCGGCGTCACCGGCGGAGCCGCCGTCGGCGTCACGGGTGACGTCGGGGTCACCGGCGCCGCGGGGGCCGCCGGTGGCGCCGGCGCGGCCGGCTGCGTGGGCGTCGGCGTCGCCTGGGCGCGCAGCAACGGCGGCATCCACTGTGCGGCCGAGAGTCCGGTCAGCGCCGGCGCCAGCACGGACGCGGCGCCAAGCAGCAGCGCAAGACACGCCACCGTCGCGAGCACGCGCAGTCGTCCCTGTCTCGTGTCGTCCCTGGGTGCGGTCACACCGACCTCCGTCTCAGATACCGGCGTTCAGCGTTCCCGGTGCGTATTCGCGCCGGGCCGCGCGTGCTAGAACGTCGGCGAAGGCGTCTTGAGATCCACCGGCACCGCGAATTGGAGCGGCCGGCCGTCCCGTCCGGTGAAGCCGGGATCACCCGGCCTGCCGGCGGTGGTGCGTTCACGATCAGGCATCAAGAATTCTCCCGAGTCGAGCCGCACAATCGTCCGCGAAATTCCCCCGCCGAGCTGCCCCTGCCCCGGAAGAGCCGCCGGCTCCTGCACGGCGAGCGTATCGTGCCGGGCCAATCCGGGCCCCAGCGAAGCGTACCCGGCCCCCGCCGCGACGACGGCCGCGGCCGCGATCATCGCGGCCGCGCGCGGCCACCCCGCGCGGCGGCCCCGGCCACTCTGTCCTCCCTCCCGGGAAGACGCGGACGGCCGCACGGCTGTGCCGGCACCGGTCTCGCGGGCGTGCCGGATCTCCGCCTCGGCCAGCATCAGCCGCAGCATCGCCGCCGGCGCGTTGCCGCGCCGCCAGTCGCCCCGCGCGCGCCCCAGCCATTCCTCGGCATGGCGGATGTGACGCAGCAGCGGGTCCGGCCCAGGCATCCCTATTCCTCCACCGAACGCGGCCTGAGCGGCGGCGCGAACATCTCGCGGATCTTCCGCAGCGCCTGCTGCTGGAGGCGGTAGAAGTGCGACAAGCTGATTTTCAGTTCGTCGGCGATGCGACCGGGTTCCTCCGCGGCGAGAAACGCCCCGACGAGAATCCGGCGCTCGCGGGCCGGCAGCCCGTCGATCGCCGCAACGATCTGACGCACGAGCACCGCGTCCTCGACGGACGCGAGCGCGTCTTCGGCCGCGGCGTCGGGCACCCTCGCCAGCGCCTCGGCGGCGTCCTCGAGGTCGGTTCCCCGGCCCCGCTCCCGCCGCAGCGTGTTGAGGATGCGGCCGCGAATGCGGTAGGTCGCAAAGGTACTGAACCGCACGCCGCGATCCGGATCGAATCGCTCCACGGCCTGGATCAGTCCGACGGTGCCTTCCTGGATCATGTCCATCAGGACGGCCTCGCGCAGCCGAAGCGCCATCGCCACCTTGAACACCAGGGGCTGATAGGCCTCGATCAGCCGCGCGCGGCTCCGGCGGTTCCCGCGCTGCTTGTACGCCTGCCAGAGACGCCGCTCCTCGGCCGGCCGGAGGAGCTCGACCAGGTGCAGCTCGCGCAGATACTCGTTCAGCACGGACGGCGCCCCATCCCTACAATATCCACGCCGCGGGCCCGGCTTTCTCCGGTCCGCCGGGAGCCGTGGCGGCTAGAACGGGAAGTGCGTCAACAGGAAGAATCCGTTGTCCCCCAATGTGTCCACGTCGTACGAGAACGAGATGCTCGGGCTCACGAGATAGTCGAGCCCGAGAACCGTGTAGGACTGCCCGGCCAGCGTCGGGCGCGTGAACGGGCCCGCCAGCACCGTCGGCGTCGTTCCCGGCGACGTCGGCTGCGCGAACACCTCGGTCAACGTCACGTAGAACTTGGCCGACAGAAACTTGCCGATCCGCAGCGTCACGGGGCTCTGCGTGTCGTAGGAGACCGACAGTTCGTCCAGGTGCAGGGCCCGCTGAATCGCCGAGGTGACCGACCCGATCAGCAGGCGGCCCAGCTCCCGTCCCGCGAACCCGGTCGGCGTCCCGGCCTCGCCGGTCGCGCCGAACACGAGAGCCAGGATGTCGGTCTGGCTCATCGGCGGCTCGGAGCTCCACACCACCGACGGGTTGGACAGCGGCCCCGCGACGTCCACGAAGATGCGGGTATCGCCGATCTGGCCCTGGGCCCGCGCCGTCACGAGCGGCGTGAGGCCGAGGCCCTCCGAGAACGTCGCCCGCCCCTCGAGCACCGTGAACGCGGTGCCGAAGAGGTTGACGCTGCCGCCGTCGGACCGGACTTCGCCCGACAGTTTGGGCTGTGCCAGCGTGCCGCCGGCGTGGACGCTGCCGGCCAGCGCGAGCTGGACGGGGCCCTCGCCGTACGACACGTCCGCACCGGTCCCGACCGTCACGTCAAGATTGACCGGCGGCGCCGAGGCCTGCGCGAGCGCCGGGCCGCCTCCGGGCGGCGGCCCGGCATACGTCACGCGGCCGCCGGACACCGTGACCGCTCCCGAGAGCAGCGGGCCGCCGGCCGGTCCTTTCAGCGCGAGGTTCGCGTCGATGTGGCCGGCGTACCATCCGGGCACGTCGACGTTCAGCTGCTTGGCGGTGAGACCGAGGTCCAGCGTCTGCAGCCGGAAGTCGCTCACCGCCGCGGTGCCTTGAATCGCGAGATGTCCGCCCCCGATGTCGGCCGAGATGTCGTGCACCTCGACCAGATCGTGGGAAAACGTGACGTTCGCCGCCACGTTCCCGATCGGGGTCCGCATCGGCGCCCACCGCATCCGGCCGCCCGTGGCCTGCACGGACCCGGTCATCGTCGGCTTGGCGACGGTGCCGCCGACCGACACTTCCCCGGCCACCGTGCCGGACGCGTCCTGGATCGCCGGCGTCAGCAGCGTAAGCAGGCTCAGATCGGCGTCCTCGAGGTGCAGCGCGAGGCGGAGCGGCCCCTGGGGGTCGAGGGCGAACCGGTCGGACGCCACCGGCAGCGTTCCCTCCACCACGAGCCGGTGGTTGCCTTTGGCGAGCATCCCGTCCTGAATCGTGATCGTGCCGTTCTTGTAGTAGGCCAGCACTGCCACCCGGTCGACCGTCCCGCCGGGCACGCCGGCGTCGGTCGCTTCGAGCGATAGACCGCCGGTCGGATTGGCAGCCGGTCCCGTCCACTGCGCCGTAAAGTCCACGCTGCCGACGAGCGGCTGCTTCAGGTGGAAGATCGGTACGAAGATCCCCGGGTCAAGACTCGTAGCGGACAGCTCGACGGAGCTCGTGCCGTTGAGGCTGACCTGACCTCGGGCGACGATGCTGCCGCGCCCGGGATGGAGCTCAAACTGCCGGACGTCGATCGCGCCGTGGCTCAGCACGAGGTCCGCGGCGCCGGTCCCCGCGGGCACGCCGCCGATGCTGGCGTCGGTGAGCGCCAGCGTCAGCTGGGCCGACGGGTCGCTCAAGGACCCGGCCAGTGCCACGTCCCCGTCGATCAATCCCTCGACCTTCGCCGGCAGCCGCAGTCCCGCGGCATCGACCAGCGTGGCGATCTGGCCGTGCGTGACGTGAAGGTTCAGGTCGGCGACCGGCTCGCCCACCCAGGAGACGCTGCCGGTCAAACTGTAGCTCGCGGAATCTTGGACCAGATCGAGCGGCGCAAGTCGAACCTGGCCGGCCCGGTAGTCTATGATCCCGGAGGCGGAGAACGCCTGGCCCTGCGTCCACAGGTCGGGCGAGACGAGACGGCCCTGGAACTCGGGATCGGCAAGCGTGCCCGTCACGTGGCCGTCCACCGTGACCGAGCCGTACGGCACGACGCCGAACCGTGTCAGCAGCGAGACGTCGGCCAGACGGATGCGGTCGGCCTGGAAATTGAGATCGAGCGGTCCGCGGGGATCCACGGTGCCGGACAGGTGCACAGACGAGCCCTTGGCCCGCGCGTCCAGCCGGGTCACTTGGATGATCCCGCCGGAGCCGGCGAGATCGGCGTCGGCCTGGTCGACGATCTGCCCGAGCACGCTGCCGCGCTCGAGCGCCACGTGGCCGGTCACCGACGGACGATCCACCGGTCCGTTGACGCGCACACGCCCGGAGAGGGTGCCGGTCACAGTGTCGACGCCGACGGTCTCGCGCAGGAACGACTGCGCCGGCACGCCTTCCGCGTCGATCGCGACGTCGCGGGCGATCAGCGGCCGAAGCCCGAGCGCGCCGCTCACCCGGTAGTACGCGCCGCCGTTGTAGAGATCCGCGTGGCTCGTCGACAGGAGGCCGGACGTCACGCTGAGCGTGCCGGTGGCGAAGGTGTAGGGCAGCGGGCCGAGCCAGCCGTCCCACGCCGCGATGTCGCCCGAGAGCGCCGGCGACGCCATGGTCCCGCCGATGCGGCCGTCGAACCGGCCGGTGCCGTTCAGTTCGGACGGCGCCAACCCGGTCCGCGCCGCCACCACGCCGAGGGGCAGGTCGTGGCCTTCCGCGGCGAGGGCGAGCGCGCCGTCCGGCGCGACGGATCCCGACGCGTAGACGGTCGCGGATCCGACCTGGACGCGCAGGTTGTCGAGGAGCAGCGCCCCGTTGTCGTCCCAGAACAGCGCGGTCAGGTTGTCGAAGGTCTGACCGTGCAGGCTGCCCCGGCCGAGCGAGACGCCGCCGAGGATCTGCATCCGGGAGCCCTGCCCCGTGCCGGCGACCGCGCCCGATCCGCGGGCGGTCATGCCGTTCACAAGCGGCAATCCCGCGCGGGGAAGCGCCGCCGCGTCCACGTTGTCCGCCGTCGCGGCAAACGTGTAGGACGGATCCGGCTGCGCGAGGTTGATGACCGTGTCCCCGGCGAGGTGTCCGTCGCCCACTCCGACGGACAGATCGCGCAGCGACAGGACGCCGTCGTCGTAGGCGAACCGCGTCGTGAGGCCGGCGAAATCCTGGCGGTTGAAGCGCCCGTCCGCCGCGGCGACCGTGCCCGAGAACGACGGCGCGCTGACCGGCCCGGAGATCCACATGTCGCCGCTCGCCCGCCCGGCCAGCGTCATGCCGGTCCCCGGGAAGAACAGCGTGCGCGCCCGTGCCAGATCGAGGCGCTGCGACCGGATGACGAGATTCAGCCACGGGTCGCCGGCGTACGAGACGTCGCCGCGCACCCACACCGGGGCGTCGCCGGCGACAAGCGTCAGACCGTCGGTGGACACGTGCCCCGAGGTGACCTGCATGTCCCCGCGGACGTGCCGGAGGCCCGTCGAGGCCGGCCGGTAGAGGGTGTCCGCGTCATCGAGCCGGATCGCCGCCGTGTAGTCGACGTTGACGCCGCCCCCCGCCGGCGTCGCGAGCAGGTGAACGCGGCCGGAGAACTGTCCACCGAGCCACCGCAGCGCGCGGAGGCGCACGAGGTACCCGCCCCAATGCCGGACCGATCCCCGATCGACGGTGATGTCGAAGTCAAAGGTGCCGTCGGCCGCCGCGTACCGGCCGTGCACCGCGGCCCGCTCGCCGTCGGTGCTGCGGCCGCCGAGCGCGACCACCAGCCGGCCGCCGGGTGCGGAGGTGAGCGTGCCGTCGATGCGCTCGAACCGCGTGACGAACGGCGGCGACTCCACGCCCCAGGAATCCGCGTATGCGATGACGCCGCCGTGCACGACGATCTGCCCGTGGAAGGTCGGACCGAGCGGGCTCTCCGGCCGCGTGAGCAGGTCCTCGAGGTTCCAGCGTCCGCGGGTGTCGCGCACGAGCTCCACGTGCGGGGTGGTGAGATCGGCGCGGGTGATGCTCGCCAGCACGTCCCGCGGATGCCGGACGAGATCCCACAGCGACACGGTGAGGTGGACGTGGTCGACCGAAAACGCCGCGCCGCGGCTGAAGCCGCCGCGCTCGGCGATCACCAGATCGTGCAGATCGAGGCCGTCGAGGAGGTTGCCGCCGACGCGGCCGAGGGCGACGGCGCGGCCGAGCGAGTGGCCGAGGCGCGAGACGATGGCCTGACGGATCGAATGCGCCATCCAGCCGCTCGAGACGACGCCGGCCCACGCCGCGGCCGCCAAGACGGCGGTCACCGCGATGACGGCGACGCCGCGGCGGAGCAGGCGAAGACGCGCACCCGGCTGTAGTGTCATGTTGGCTTCAATTTCAGGGCCCGCCGCAGAGTGGGCGGCCGGTCCGGCAGTGCGCCACCTGGAGCCGAGCCCGTCAGTGCGTCCCTCCCTTGGCGATCACGATGGGAAGCTGCACGCGGCCGCGCACGACCCACGGCGTGGTCCACTGCGCGGACGGTCTCGCCGCCGCGGCACCCGCGCTGTCGGTCCGCGGCGGCAGGCCGCCCATCAACTCCACCACGACGTCCGTATTCTTGTCTCCGTTCTCGAAGGCCTTGATCGCGTCGGCCAGCGTGCTCGGGCCGGCGTTCCGGAGGCCGGGCGGCGTACCGCCCGCGCCGCCCAGCGTCGCGCCCCCGCCCGCGCGGATGAGGAGTGTCGCCGGTCCCGCAACCGCGTTCGCCGGAATGGTCAGCGCGACGTTCTGCGTCTGGGGCGCCGAGCGGAAGGGACGGACCGTCACGCGGACGTGCACCGTGTCGCCGGGGACCACCGGGTCGTGAGGCCCCTTGGCCTCGACGATCGACGCCGTCTGCTGGGCGGAGGTCACGCGGACGTCCAGATCGATCGACGTCGGGCCGACATCCTTGAAGTCGTTGTCGAACAGAAGGCTCATCGCCTGCGGCAGCTCGGCGAGCGCCCGTCCGGCGATCCCGCTCGAGCCGTAGAACATGTTCTCGCGGACGACCGGCGTCGGCAGTCCGCGCCCGTAGAGCGTCATGCGGACCGTCGCGGTGCCCTGGCCGCTGCGGTTCAGGGCGCGCTCGATGGCGCCGCGCGAGCCGACCGGCACCACGACCGGGGCGATTTCCGTGCTTGGGATCACCTGGAAATTGTAGTCGTGGCCGGCGCCGCTGTCGGCATCGGTCACGTGCACGTGGACCCCAAACATGCGCGGCATGACGCCGATCGTGCCGCCGATCCCGGCCGGCCGGTCCTGCGACACGATGCCGACCGGCGCGCCGACGGCGCCGATCTTGATGTTCTGCTGCTGCCCCTGCACGACCTGAAAGATCTTCGCGTTCATAAGGAGGTAGCTGGCCGGCCCGATGCCGGTAAACGGATGCCCGAACGCGAGCATCCGGTTGCCGTCCCGGTACGTCATCGTGCCGATGGCGTAGGCCGCGATGTCGCCCTTCAGCAGCGCCACGCCGATGGCGCTGCCCGGCTCGAGCGGCAGCGACGCGGGAATGTTCGCCTCGGATCCCCCGGCGACCGGCGTAAGCCCCATCGGCGCGAGGACGCTCGTCAACGCCTGAAGCCCGGCGCCGCTCATGCCCGACACGAACAGCGGCGTCTCCGCGGGAACCGCGACGAGTGTGTCCCGGGACGGGCGGCGCGCGGCCCGCGCGGACGCCGCGGCGACGACCACGCGGCGGACGGTACGGCCGCCGACGCGCATCGGCGCGAGCGCGTAGACGCGCGGCGCGGCGGGACCTGACTGGGCTGATCCCGGCAGCACGCGCAGCATGTCTTCGATCGGCGTGAACAGCCCGACCGTTGGATCCGACGCCTGGAACGTATACGAGAGGGCGCCGGCCAGTTTGCCTTGGAGATAGATGGGGCTGCCGCTCATGCCCGCGGCGATCCCGCCGACGCTGTGAATCGCCGGGCCCGACGCTCGGAACAGCACCAGGTCGCCGGCCGGCCCCGCGTTGTGCAAGATCCCCAGCACGCGCACGTTGAACGGCACGACGGAGGTCCCGATGATGACCGTCTTCCCGACGCCCGTCATGCCGACGGCGATCGCGTGCGACGGCATGATCGCCGGCGCGGCCGCGCCCGGCGCGGGTGTCATCCCGACCCCGAGCACGGAGAGGGCGACAAGCAGGGCCGCGGCAAGCGCGCCGACCGGCCTGAGACCGGCCATCAGCACAAAGCGGGCGGCCCGTCTGTTCGGCAGTCTCATCACGGTGTGCTCCCCTTCACGGTCATCGGAATCTGGTACTTGCCGAGCACGACCCAGTCCGTCTCCAACGTGGTGCCCGCCGGCGACTCGAAACTGGGGTTCGCGTTGGCGCCGACGGCCGTCAGCACGGCCTCCGGCACCAACTGAATGATGAGATCCGTGTTCTTGCCCTGGTTCTCGAACTGGTCGATCGCCGATTCGAGCGATTCCGCGCCGCTCGGTGTGGCCTCGGCCGCGACCAGCGCCTGGAACTTGTCCGCGGGCGACGACGAGTCGTTGAGCGAGCCCGCGGTGCCGACGAGCAGAAACGCGGGTCCCTCCGGAAAGTCCTTGGCCACCGTGAACGTCACGGTCCGGGATTCGGCTTGGCCGCCGCCGAACGGCCGCACCCGCACCTCGACCTGCACGCGGTCGCCGGGACGCACCGTCCGGACGTTCGGCCGCGCGCCGACCAGCAGAGCCATGTTGGGCTTCGCGGTCACCGAGATATCGACCGTCAGGTCGACCGGGTCGAGTTCCTCGAAGAAGTTGGTGAAGAGCAGCTGGGTCGCCACCGGGACGTCGAGCGCCGCGGCCGTCGCGATGTCGCCGACGTCGTAGGCCAGGTCTTCCCGCACGGCCGGTGATTTGAGGTTCCGGGCCCGCAGGCTGATGCGGACCGCGGCGGAGCCGCCGGCGACCCGGTCGAGCCCGCGCTGGATGAGGCTGAGCACGGCGCTCGGCACGAGGCTCCCGGCGAGGTCCTGCCGCCGGACGACCTGCGCGCTGTACGAATGGGCGCGGCCGGTGTCGAGGTCGCGCGTGTTGACGCGGACCACGAACGCCCGGGGAAACTGCCCGAGCATCCCGGCGATCCCGGTCGTCCGGTCCTGCGTCAGCGTGCCGACCGCCGGGCCGAAGCTGCCCTCTTTAAATGGAAAGTCCAGGGAGCGCACGATGGTGTCGATCCAGGCGCTCGTCATGAACAGGGACGCGGTGCCGGCGTTCATGAGCGGATGGCCGAACCCGAGCACCAGGTTGCCGCGCCGGTACGTCGCCGTGCCGATGGCACCGACTTCCACGTCGCCTCGGACCAGCTCCACGCCGAGGGATGCCCCCGGCTCGATCGGCGGGGCGATGAAGCTGCTGCCGCCGGCGTAGCTCTGGCGCGGCACGAGATTGAACCGCTTGAGCGCGCGCTCGAGCACCCGCATGCCGCCCGGCGTAACGCCCGCCGCGGTCATCGGCACCATCACCGGCGCCACCGCCGCTGTCCCCGCCGCGGCGTGCGCGTTGTAGGCGGCCGCCGCGGCGGTCGACCCGACGACGATGACGCGGCGGAGCGGACCGAACGCGGTCGCGATCGGTGCGTCGCTCCGGTATTCGCGCGGCCACAACGTCTGCGGAGCCGGCGCCGGCGCCGCCAGCGTCTTGAGCATCTGTTCGATCGGGGTGGCGAGGCTCAGGTCCGCGTCGGGACCGGGAAAGTGGTAGCCGTACGAAAGCGCGCCGGCGAGGCGGCCGTTAAGGTAGATCGGGCTGCCGCTCATCCCGGAGGCGGTGCCGCCCGCCCGCGTGATGAGGGGCCCGCTCGCCCGGAACAAGATCAGGTCCGTGTCCGACGCCCCTTCGCCCTTGAGCACGCCGAGCACGCTGATGTCGAACCGCTGGATGGTCGTGCCGTGGACGACGGTGAGACCGTACCCGCGCATCCCGGCGTGGACGGCGGAGAGCGGCAGCACGGCCCGCGGATCCGCGCCGGCCGGCGGAAGCCCGGCCGTCACGAGGCTCAACCCCACCGCGATGATTGCCGCCACCGCACGCATCATGCCGCGCACGTCCCCCCTCCGTTTACCCGCCCGTCTGGCGCAGGACCTCCGGCCGCCTTCGCGGCTTCCTGCTGCCGTCCGCGGCGGCCGCTACAAACAATACGAGGGGGAGGGCCCCCCTCGTCACAACTCCCGAGTGCGGCCTCCGCTACGGGGCCTCGATCACGGCCACGGGGTCGCCGATGTTGACGAAATCGCCGACCCGCACCATCACCTGAATAATCTTGCCGTTGGCCGTCGCCCGGGCCGCCGGAATGGCGCTGCCGGTCGACGTGCGCACGAACACCAGCGTATCCCCGAGCTTCACAGCCTGGCCGACGACGGCGAGCTGCAGCGGCAGCACCGCGCCGGAGATGCCCGACCGGACCACGACGTTCGAGGCGGTCTGCGCCGACGCCATCGCGACGACCAGCGTGACGACCACGACCGTGATTCCCAGCACACCCGCGAACCGGCGCATATTCCCCACCTCTCCACCACGTGAAATTATGCCCGCGGCCGCATCATTATAGGCGCGGCCGGCTTTGACTGTCAAACGCCGAATTCGTCTGGCAAGTTCCGCTCGAACCCGAAGTAATGCCGCAGCACACCGACGATTCGCTCGGCCGCGCGGCCGTCGCCGTACGGGTTGCGCGCCCGGCTCATGCGCGCGTACGCGTCCGCGTCGGTGAGCAGCTCGCGCGCCGCGGCGAGAATCTGCCCCTCGTCGGTGCCGACGAGGCGGGCCGTGCCCGCGCTCACGCCCTCGGGCCGCTCGGTCGTTTCGCGCAGCACGAGAACCGGCCGGCCGAGCGCCGGCGCCTCCTCTTGAATGCCGCCGGAGTCCGTGAGGATCAGCGTAGCCGCCTTCATCACCGCGACCGCCGTCGCGTAGTCGAACGGCTCGAAGAGGTACGCGCGCGGATGCCCGCCGAGAATCTCGTGGGCCGGCCGCGAGACAGTGGGGTTGAGGTGGACCGGAAAGATCAGCGAGAGGTCCTCGAACTCGTCGAGGAGGCGGCGTGTCGCGTTGAAGACGCGACGCTGCGGCTCGCCCCAGTTCTCGCGCCGGTGGGTCGTCATGAGGAGGCGGCGGCCCGGGCGCGCCAGCGCCTCGCGCAGCCGCGGCTCCGCCGGGGGAATCTCGCGGCGGGCGACGTCGAGCAGCGCGTCGATCACCGTGTTGCCGGTGACGGTGATCCGCGACCGCGGCACCCCCTCCCGCTCCAAGTTCGCGCGCGCCGCGGCGGTCGGCGCGAAATGCAGGTCCGCGAGCACCGACGCCATCCGCCGGTATATCTCTTCGGGAAACGGCTGGTACTTGTCGTCCGTCCGGAGCCCGGCCTCGACGTGGGCGACGGGAATCTTGCGGTAGAACGCGGCGAGCGCGCCGAGGAAGCACGGCGCCGCGTCCCCCTGCACGACGAGCAGATCGGGCGCGATCTTCGGCAGCAGTTCGTCGAGCCGGGCAAGCGTGCGCACGGAGATGTCGACCAGCGACTGCTGCTCGGCCATGACGTCAAGATCGTAGTCGGGGTGGAGATCGAACACGTCCAGCACCTGGTCGAGCATGTGCCGGTGCTGCGCGGTGACGACGACGACCGGCGTGAACTCCGACGGGCTGGCGGCGAGGGCGCGGACGACCGGCGCCATCTTCACCGCGTCGGGACGCGTGCCGAACACGGCGAGCACCGTCCGGGGGCCGGACGGGCGGGCCGGACCGCTCACATCACCGCTCGCTGCTGCCGGAGTCGGTGCGCGCGGGCAAGCCGGGTACGGCCGCCGCCGGAGGCACGGACCCGGGCACGAGCGGCGGGGAGCCCGGCAGATCGGGCGCGACCGAGGCGGCCGGCGCGGCCAGCGGCGGCGGCATGAGCAGTCCCGTCCTCCTCGCGCCGAGGGCCAGCAGCGCCAGCAGCAGGCCGAGGATCGCGATGATCGGGAACCGGCCGACGCCGGTGACCATGAGCGCGCCCGCGCTCAGGATGCCGGTCACGAGGTAGAGCACCGCGGTCGTCTGGCGCGGCGTGAGCCCGCGCGCCAGCAGCCGGTGGTGCAGATGCTGCGTGTCCGCCTCGAAGATCGGCCGGTGGTTGCGCCACCGCCGCGCGATCGCGAACGCCGTGTCGGTGACCGGGACGCCGAGCGCGGCCAGCGCGACGAGCAGCGACAGCGCCGTGTAGCTCTTGTAGGTGCCGAGCACGGAGAGCGCGCCGAGCAGATAACCGAGCAGCATCGACCCGGTGTCGCCGAGGAAGATCCGTGCGGGGTTGAAGTTGTACGGGATGAACCCCAGGGCGCTGCCGGCGAGCGCCGCGGCGAGAATCGCGGTCCCGACGTCGCCGCGGTGGTACGACGCGACGAGCAGCGTCGCGCCGGCGATCGCGGCGATCCCGGACGCGAGCCCGTCCACGCCGTCGATCAGGTTCATCACGTTGCACAACGCCACGATCCACGCCACGGTCACGATCGCGCCGAGCGGACCGACGAAGAACATCCCGCCGAGGGGGTTGGTCAGCACGTCCATGCCGACCCCGAACGGCAGCAGCACGGCGGCCGCGACGATCTGACCGGCGAGCTTGATCAGCGGCCGCGTCCCGCGGATGTCGTCGAGCGCGCCGACGAGCGTGATCACCGTCGCCCCGAGCAGCAGCGCGACGATGGGCCGGTCGATCGCCGGCAGGTACGGGATGATGACCGTGATGCGGTGGGATTCGAACGCCACGTGAATCGGCCGCTCGACCGGCAGGCCGACGAGCACGGCGGCCACAAACGCCAGGTAGATCGCGAGCCCCCCGAGGCGCGGCACCGGCACGCGGTGGATGTGGCGGCCGCCCGGACGGTCGAGCACGCCCATCTGCGTGGCGAGCCATCCGACCACCGGCGTGAGCAGGTACGCGATGACGAGGCCGAACGTGCCGGCGACGAGGAACGGGTAGATCGTCACGGCGGCTCCCGCTACTCGCCCTCGGTCGCGGCCTGCATCACGCGCGGAGCGCCGAACAACTCGCTTACCGACTGCTCGGCGTGGACGCGCTGAACGGCTTCGCCGATCAACCCGGCCACCGAAATGACCGCGAGCTTCGGCGTCCGCTTCTCCGCGGGCACGGGGATGCTGTCGGTGACCACGAGCTGCTCGATCGGCGAGCGCTGGATGCGGGCCATCGCCGGCGGAGACAGAATCGCGTGGGTGCAGCACGCGTAGACCGATCGAACGCCGCGCTTCATGAGCGCTTCGGCCGCAAGCGCCAGCGTGCCGCCGGTGTCGATGATGTCGTCGACGAGAATCGCCGTCCGGCGGTACACTTTGCCGATCACGTGCACGATCTCCGCGACCTGGTTGGGCCGGTCGCGGCGCTTGTCGATGATCGCGAGCGGCGCCCCGAGGTACTGCGCGAACTCGCGCGCCCGCTTGACGCCGCCGATATCCGGCGATACGATGACCGGATGCTCGAGCGCCAGCGACTTGAAATAGTCGCCGAGGATCATCCGCGCCGGCAGATGGTCGAGCGGGATGTCGAAGAACCCCCACAGCTGACCGGTGTGAAGATCGACGGTGAGGATGCGGTCCGCGCCGGCCGTCGTCAGCAGGTTGGCGACCAGTTTCGCGGAGATCGGCTCGCGCGGTTTGATCTTGCGGTCCTGGCGCGCGTACCCGAAGTACGGGATCACGGCCGTCACCCGCGCGGCGCTGGCCCGCCGCAGCGCATCGATGATGATCAGCAGTTCCATGAGCGTCTCATTGGCGGGCGGGCAGGTCGATTGGATGGCGAAGACGTCGAGGCCGCGCACGCTCTCGTCGATCCGCACGCCGACCTCCCCGTCCGCGAACCGGAAGACGTGCATCGCGCCGACCGGCAGACCAAGGTACGCCCCGATGCCCCGGGCGAGGTCCGGATTACTCGTACCGCTGAAGATCCGGATCTGCGGATCGGCCATCGTCCCCTCCCCTCTCCCGTATTATCCTGTTTGCCCCAGGACGCCGTGCTACCGGCCGCGAGGGGTCCCGTTGAGCGAGCGGATCACCCGCGCCGGCACCCCGACGGCCATGCGCCGCGGCGGTACGTCCTTCGTCACGACGGAGCCGGCGCCTGTCGCCGCCTCGCGGCCGATGCGCACCGGGGCCACCAGCATCGAGTCGCTGCCGATGTAGGCGCGGTCGCCGATGGTGGTCCGGTGCTTGCGCCGGTCCAGCCCGTAGTTGCAGGTGATCGTCCCGGCGCCGATGTTGACCTCGATGCCGATCTCGGCGTCGCCGAGATAACTCTTATGGTGGACCTTGGTCCGGTCGCCGACCCGCGAGTTCTTGAGCTCGGCGAAATTGCCGATCTCGACGTCCCGCCCGACCACGGTGCCCGGGCGGAGATGCGCGAACGGCCCCACCCGCGAGCCTTCGCCGATTCGGCTCTCCTCGACCCAGGAGTCCCAGACCCGCACGCGCCGGTCCAACACCGAATCGTGCACGCGCGCGCCCGGCCCGACGATGCAGCCGGGGCCGATCACGGTGCGGCCGGTGAGAAACGTGCCCGGATGGAGCACCGTGTCCCGGCCGACCTTCGCGGTGCCGTCGACAAACGTCGTCGCCGGATCGATCACCGTCACGCCGGCCGCCATCAGGCGCTCGAGCACACGGCGGCGGAGGATCGCGTCGACGGCCGACAGCTCCGCGCGCGTGTTGACCCCGACGAGCTCCTCGGGGTCGGTCACCGGCACCACCGCGACGTCGCGGCCGTCGGCGGCGAGGACGTTCACCGCGTCCGGCAGGTAGTATTCGCCCTGGCGGTTCGCCGGCCGGACGCGGCGCAGCGCCTGGGCCATCTCCGGGACCCTGACGCAGTAGAACCCCGCGTTGACTTCGCGGATCGCGGCTTCCTCGGGCGTGGCGTCGACGTATTCGACGATCCGGAGGAAGCGTCCGTCCGCCCCGCGCACGATCCGCCCGTAGGGCGGCGTCGGCGTGGGCGTGCCCGTGGCGATCGCCGCGGCCGCGCCGCCGCGCACGCGGCCGCGCAGCGACTTGAGGGTCTCGGGAGAGACGAGCGGCATGTCGCCGTTGACGACGAAGGCGACGCCCCGGCCGCGGAGGCGGGGCATCGCCTGGAGGAGCGCGTGCCCGCTGCCGCGCGGCTCGCGCTGCACGACGAAATCGACGCCGTCGCCGAGCGCCTCGCGGACCGGACCATGCTCGGGGCCGATGACGACCAGCGGGCGCCGGACGCCGGCGCGCCGCAGCGCATCGACGGCGTAGGCCACCATCGGCCGTCCGCGGAGCGGATGCAGCACCTTCGGGAGGTCCGAGCGCATCCGCGTACCCTTCCCCGCGGCCAGGACCACGGCCGCCGTCTGCTGCGTCCCCGCGAACTGCGCCAAAAAATGAGCCTCCCGGGCGCCGCCGGCGCCGGCACATCCAATCTCGGGTGCATCGCGTCGCGGACAGGAGCGGGCGATCCCCGGCCGGCGGCTAACGTCGCGACCGGCGGCGCGCCCCCAAGATTCGCGGCCCCGTTCCGGCCTACCTGCGGCGCGCGGACGCCACGAGGCGGGCGGCCAGCCGCGGATCGCCGAGAAAGTTCAGGTGGACGTAGGACGCCAGGACGCCGGACCGACAGTATCCGTCGAAACGGGACGACGACGACGGCCCCGCCGCGTCGGTCACACGGTACGCCGCGGCGCCGGTCCGCGGCGCCGGGACGAGCGACGACGTATGGAACTCGTGCCCCCGCAGCAACGTGCCCTGGGGCGCCACAATCGTGTCGCGGACGGTCTCGGCCCGCACGTACGCGACGCGCGGCCGCGGGCGCATCCGCACCCACGCCGGCACGATGCCGGCCAGCCGGCGGCGCCGGCCACCCGCCGCGATGCCGCGCGCGAGATACATGAGCCCCCCGCACTCCGCGTAGAGCGCCCCTCCCCTGCCGGCAAACGCCCGCACCGCGTCGAGCGCGGCGCGGTTGTCGGCGAGCGCCGCGGCAAACAATTCGGGATAACCTCCGCCGAGCACAAGCGCCCCCGTCTCCGGCGGCAGCGCGCGGTCGGCGAGCGGACTCCACGGCACGACGTGCGCACCGAGCGCTTCCAGCAGATCGATGTTGTCGGCGTAATGGAACGTGAACGCGTCGTCACGCGCCCAGGCAATGACCGGCCGGGCCTCGCGCCGCGCTCCCCCGCTCCGCGACCGCGCCAGCACCCCGGCCAGCGCACGCGGCGCCGCGGCGCCGGCCCGGCCGGGCCGTGCGCGGGTGATCGCGAGGAGCCGCGTCAGGTCGACCCGCCGCTCCACCTCGTGCGCGAGCCGTGCGAGGAGGCGGCCGAGGGACGCGGCCTCGTGCGCCTGCACCAGACCGAGATGCCGCTCCGGGAGCGCCAGACGCGGATCCTCCGGCAGCGAGCCGAGGACCGGCCGGCGCGTCGCCCGCTCCACCGCGTCGGCGACCCACGTCCGGTGCGTCTCGCCGGCGACGCGGTTCAGAATCCAGCCGGCGATCCGGACGCGCCGATCGAACACCTGGCATCCCCGCGCGACCGCGGCGACGCTTCTCGCGGCGCGCGAGGCATCGAGCACCAAGACGACCGGAAGATCGAGCAGCCGCGCGACGTGGGCCGTGCTGCCGGTGTCGTCTCGCCCGGTCAGCCCGTCGAAGAGTCCCATCATCCCCTCGACGACGGCCGCGGCCGCCCCGGCGTGCTGGTCAAACAGCCAGCGCACGGTCGCGGCGTCGAGCAGCCAGGCGTCGAGGTTGCGGGCGGGACGGCCCGCCGCGCGGGAGAGAAAGCCGGGATCGATGTAATCCGGACCGACTTTAAACGGCCGCACGTCGACCCCGCGCCGCCGGAGCGCGGCGATCAGGCCGGCCGTCACGGTTGTCTTGCCGGCGCCGGTGTGGGCGGCCGCGACGACGAATCGCGACGGCGCTCGGCCGGTGCTCAGACGGACTTGGAGCGCGCGAAGACCGGAATGAGGGCGCTGATCACAACCGCGGTGATATAGTGCACCGCGAGGTAGATGCCGTGGTACGACGCCGGCATGTGTCCGCGGCCGAACCCTCCGATTCCGGCCAGCGCGAGGATCTGCAGCAGCGGCGTCACGATCCCGGAAAGCGGCGCCAAACCGAGACGCCGCCCGGCCGTCGGAAAGGGCAGCATGAAGATCACGACCGTGTCGATCGTCGCGACGAGGAGGCTCGTCACCCACAACGCCGCCACCGGGCGCGTCGAGATGCGCGTCCACATCGCATAGACGAGCCCGGCGAACGCGCCCGCGAGCACACAGGACCCAACGGTTGCCCGGAGCGGCGGGATATGGGAATGGGTCAGCAGGAGGAGGCCGAGGTTGATCAGCCCGCTCGCGATCCCGGCGGCAGTACCGGCCGCGAGGGCCGATGGAACCGACACACCGATCGTGCCTCTCGTCCGTATCACCCGTAGGCTCCCGCGCGTCCGCTCCACCGCCGTCCCTCGTGCGCCTGGCCGGTAAGTCGTTCGCTTGGTTTGTTCCCTCTTCGCTACTGTTCGAACTGGATCCGGTTCGTCCTGGTGCGGCCCGCCTACCGCGCGGGGACGACCCCATCGCGCGGCCTGAGGTCGAACAATTGAAGCGGCGCCGCGGCGCGAAACGCCGGCGCGGCCCCGCCCGCGGCGGCCGGGCCGGACCGCCACAGCGCGGGATCGATCGGGCGGCCGGACACCATTACGCCCGCGAGGGCGGCGAGGGTGCCCGCAGCCAATGAGCCCGCAGACCCAGGGCTGCCAGCCGCCCGGCACCGCCGGCCCGCCCATGAAAATCCCATCCGGGCGGCGCCGGACGCGGCGACGCCGCGCATCACGTACAGCTGCCAGACAGCCGTCACCAGGAACGCGCCCGCGAGCGCGAACCTGTCCCCTGCCCGCTCGCGGCGCCGCGACCAAAGCACCGTCAGGCCGATCGCGGCCAGCGCCGCGAGCAGCGCGGCGCGCTCGCTGAACCGGCGCCGGACCAGATAGTAGAGCACCGCGATGGCGGCGAGGCCCTCGAGCAACTGCGGGAGCAGCACGCTCAGCCCGCTGAAACCCAGCACTTTCGCGCTCAGCACCTGGAGCCAGAACGCGACGGGCGCTTGTCGAGAGACACGAATCCGGACGGATCGAAGGCATTGTAGAAGAAGTTGTGCCAGTTGAGCAGCATGCTGCGGACGCCGGCCGAAAAGTACTGGTTGCCGTATCCTCGTCCGCCGATCTGCCAGCCGCGAAGCGCGAATGCTCCCAGCAGCACCAAACCCAGTCCCCACCAGGAGCGCCCTGATGTGGCCCCGCGCGTCTCCGCCTCGATCGCCATCGACGCCTGCCTTTCCGATCTGGTCCGTGTCCCCGGCGACCTGGATGCTACGCGGCACGTGTGAAAATCCAGTGAAGGCCGCGTAACGCGCGGCGTGATGCCGCCGGGTCACCTGAAATTCCGGCTCGCGACGTCCGGAACGCGCGGCAGACGCGGCCGCCAGAGCTCCCGCGCGATGACATGGACGATCTCGTGCTGCCGCTGGATGCGTCCCGTGACGCCGAGGAACACCGCGGTGCGGGCCAGCCGCGCGAATTCGTCCATCACGGCCGGCCAGACGACCAGGTTGACGAAGCCGGTCTCGTCTTCGAGCGTCATGAACGTGACACCCGACGCGGTGCCCGGCGTCTGCCGGCAGATGACGATCCCCGCGTAGCGGACGCCCGCACCGTCCCGCATCGCCAGTACCGCCCGCGCCTCCGGCAGGCCCGCCTCGCGCAGCGCGGGGCGCATCGGCGAGAGCGGATGTCCGCGGGTGCTGTGCGCCGATGCCCGGTAGTCCCACGCGATCTCCTCGGCGGCGCTGAGCCCGTCGAACAGCGGCAGCGGCTCGCGGATCTGGACGGGCAGCACGATGTCGCGGCGCCGTGCGAGCGCCCGCGCGTCCCACAGCGCCGCGCGGCGATCGACGCCCAGCGCCTCAAAAGCGCCGCTCTCGGCGAGCTCCACGAGCGAGCGGGCATCGAGTCCGGTGCGGCGGATCAGACCGTCGAGCGACCGGAACGGCTCCGCGGCGCGCGCCGCCACCAAGCGCCGGCCGTCGTCTTCCGCGAGCCCTTTGACGTAGCGGAGCCCCATCCGGACGGCGTGGCGCCACTGTTGCCTGCCGGCGTGGGGATCAGCAGCGGCCGGAGGTACCGCGGCCGGCTCGAGCGTGCAGTCCCAGTCGCTGGTCGTGACGTCGATCGGCCGGACTTCAACACTGTGCCGCTTGGCGTCGTCGACAATAGTTGAGGGAGCATAAAAACCCATCGGCTGCGCGTTGAGCAGGCCGCACGTAAACTCTGGATGGTGGTGGCACTTCAGATATCCAGAGGCGTAGGCGATAAGCGCGAAACTGAAAGCGTGAGAATTATGAACTATTAGATCATTTGCGAGAAAATTGTGGTCACCGTCGATGTGGAGATCGTAAGTCTCCTGCTTCCCGAGCGGCTCAATGCATGTGACCCGATCCCAGTAAATATCCGAAGTGGCGAGCCGGAGAAGGGTTTTCGATTTGAAGTAGTGCCCCAGGCGTTTTATGACCCATCGACGGAACCCAGCCTTGGAACTCGTCCGAGCCTGTATTTCCCTCATTCCAAGCCCTGTTGTCCTAGCCACGTCAATCCAGCGAACTCCGAGTCGATTACGCTCAAGGTGAATCATCGACCGGACGCTGATTGGCACGGTATCGCGCGACGCACAATCACCGATGTTGCCATGGCGATCCATTCGTACAGTAGCGATCATCTGAGCCGATCTGCGCTTCTGAGAATCAAGAAACAGTCGACCAATTTTTTCGTTGAACCGAATCACGTTTTCTGACCCACAAATCAGAACGACGAAACTCGTTACAAATCGTTCCCGATAAGGACGAATTCGCGTAGATAGCCGAGATATGATCCCAAACCTCAGCAACAAGTGTTGAATCTGTTCTGCCAGCCGCCTTGAAACCGTATCGTATGAAACTTGACGAGTCTGAACGGCAACATGACCGTCGCCTTCCCAAAGTCGAGCGAGGAGTAGTGCGGCATCATCTTCATGCAATCCGAAAACGGTTTGAGGTAGACATTTGTCGTGAGCACCAACACCTCTCAGTCCTAAACGTCCCGCCCACTCAACCGCTCCGACCGGTTGCTTGCGGTCTCGACGCCGTACATGAATGCTGAATGAACTACGATGCCGCGCGATAGTTGCGCGGGTGTTAGGAAACTGTTCAACGGCTTCCACATATTCGTCGCGATAGAGTGGATTGGTTGTGTAGAAGTACATCGTCACGGGATGGCAGAGATTACCTTCAGCGACTAGCCCCGCCAGCACAATGATCTCATGGCGCGGCCAACGCATTCGGCCTAATGCCGGAAGCCGGCGAGCACTTGCGATTCGGTCTCCTGGACGAAGCTCTCCAAGGCGACGCCATCCATCCATGGTTAAGAACGGATGTGAGGCCGTCGCTACGATAGAACGCCCCAGCGCTGTGCGCAGGCAAAAGACTTGCTTCATGCCGCTGCGCATTACTTGAAGCACACGACGCTTACGGATTCGCATCTCGGAATCGCAGACCAACGTCTCATGGACTCCGCTGGGATTGCGCGCCGCGTCCTCGATCGCTATCCAACGTCCGGTGGTGGCATCAACAACCCTTGTATCTGATCCTACGCACATCGGAAATCCGTACTCCCCAAACCCCTTGATCTGATCAAAGACACGCTCCGCCATCTCCGGTTTCACGCCCTTGGCGACCATCGCGGACACGAGGCGGTCGTGATGGCGCTCCAGCCGGCCCGAGCGGCGCCACGCCGCCATGTCGCGGCGCAACTGGTCCGCCTCGCCCGGCGAGTAGTCGGCGGCCACCATCGCGATGCGGATCACCTGCTCCTGAAAAATCGGCACGCCGAGCGTCTTGGCCAGCACCGGCTCGAGCGCGGGGTGCGGATACTCGACCGGCTCCAGCCCGGCGCGGCGGCGGAGGTACGGATGCACCATCCCGCCGACGATCGGCCCGGGCCGCACGATCGAGATCTGCACGACGAGGTCGTCGAAGGTCGTGGGGCGCAGGCGCGGCAGCATCGACATCTGCGCGCGGCTCTCCACCTGGAACACGCCGATCGTGTCCGCGCGCGACATCATCTCGTACGTCTCGCGGTTGCCTTCGGGCATCGCCGCCATCGACAGCGCGCGGCCGCCGGCCGTCTGGACCCCCTGGTCCTCGAGCAGCCGGAACGCGATGTCGAGGTGCGAGAGCGCCCCCAGCGCGAGCACGTCGACCTTGAACAGACCGATGCCCTCGACGCTGTCCTTGTCCCACTGAATCACGGTGCGGCCGGGCATCGTCGCGTTCTCGATCGGCACGATCTGCGACACCGGCTCGTGGCCGAGCAGAAAGCCGCCCGGATGGATGGAGAGATGCCGGGGGATGTCCTGCATCTCCGCGGCGAGCCGGACGAGGTGCCGATGGGCCGGCCGAGAGGGATCGAGCCCGGCATCGCAGAGCAGCTTCGAGGTGACCTCGTCCTCGTGCCAGACGAGCTTCGCGACCCGGTCGAGCGCCACGAGCGGAAGCCCCAGCGCCTTGCCGGCGTCGCGCACCGCCGACCGGAACCGGTAGCGGATGACGTTGGCGACCATCGCGGCGCGGTCGCGGCCGTAGGTCTCATAGATCCACTGGATCACTTCTTCACGCCGGTTGTGCTGGACGTCGAGATCGATATCCGGCGGCTCCGCGCGCTCGCGCGAGAGAAAGCGTTCGAACAACAGGTCGGTCCGCACGGGGTTCACCGCCGTGATGCCGAGGCAGTAGCAGACGGCGGAGTTGGCCGCGGAGCCGCGCCCCTGGCAGAGGATGCCGTGCGCGCGGCAGTATTGGACGATCTCGTGCATGGTGAGAAAGTATCCGCCGTAGTCGAGGTCGCCGATGATCGCCAGCTCCCGGTCGAGCTGCGCGGCGACCTCAGGCGGCACGCGGCCGCCGTACCGCTCCGCCGCGCCGGCGAACGTAAGGGTCCGCAGCCACGCCGGCGACGTCGTGCCCTCCGGGAGGCGTTCGAGCGGATACCGGTACCGCAGCTCGGTGAGCGCGAACGCACACCGCTCGGCAATCTCGCGGGTCCGCGCGACCGCGCCCGAGTCGTCGGCGAACAGCGCCCCGAACGCGCCCGCGTCCTTGAGCGCGTGCTCGGCGTTCGGCTTGATACGCGTGCCCGCGGACGGCAGATCGATCTTGTGCCGGACGCACGTGAGGACGTCTTGGAGCGGGCGGCGCGACGGCGTATGGTACAGCACCTCGTGCGCGGCGACGACCGGCAGGCCGTACCGCGCCGCGCGGTCCCGCAGCCGGCGTTCCAAAGAGACCTCGAGGTCCCGGCGGTGCCGCGCCGCCATCGCGTACAGCCGGTCGCCGAAAGCCTCGCGCAAGACGTCCGCCGCCTCATCCGGATCGGAGCCGGCGGCCGCAAGCAGACTCGTCTCCCCGCCCCACAGCGCGACGAGCCCCGCGGCGTGCTCGGCGACCTCCCGCCACGCGACGCGGCTCTCGCCCTTCGGCGAGCGCAGCCGCCCCGCGGTCAAGAGGCGGCAGAGATTGGCATAGCCGCCCCGGTCCGCGGCGAAGAGCAGCAGCGTCGAGTCTCCGGCGACCGCTTCCATCGAGCTCGATGACACTGCCTCGCGGACGCCCCTTGACGATCCCCGTGGGGCGGCTATCGTCGCGACCGTGACCTGGGCGCCCGTGATCAGCCGGACTCCGCGTTCCTTGGCGGCGAGATGCGCCTCCACGACCCCGTACACGCCGTCGCGATCGGTCACCGCCAATTCTGTGAGGCCGTACCCGGCCGCGGCCTCGATCAACTCTTCGGGGGACGACGCGCCTTCGAGGAATGAAAAGTGCGTCTTGCACCACAGCGGGGCGTACCTCATGCCCGTTCGCTCATTCCACCCGCCCGTGCAGGTACCAGCGGCGGCGCACCTGATCGTAGAACACCCACCACAGCTCTCCCTCTGCGCCTTCCATAAAATAGTAGGCGCGATGCACCTCGCGCACCCACCATCCGCCGGACACGATGAACGGCCCCGCGACGGCAGGAGGCGCATCTTTGGCCCTGGGCCTACGGCGTGAGCCAACGATGCCCGCAAGCCCAGAAGCGGCCGGCACGGGAAGCGGCACCGGCCGCGCGAGGATCCGCCGAACGAGCGATCGGGTCTCGAGCGGGCGCGGCCGCGGCGAAGACACATGGGTCACGGGCTCCCATCCGAACCTCGCCTCCGGCAAATGCCCGTCCCGCAGCACCGCGCACACCACCGCGTCGTCCCCGTACCGCGCGCGCAGCCGGTCGATGGCCCGCGTGCCGGCCTCGAGATCGCGCGCCGGATGCTCCACCCAGAGGGCGATCTGCTCCGGCGACGCGGGGGCCGCGGCGGCTTCCACGTAGACCTCGGTCACACCGGCGCCGACGCGCGCGGTTTCGAGACGCAGGCGCACGAGATCGGCCAGCCGCACCGCGTCGAGGGTCGGCGCGGCGGGCCGGACGGCGTGCGCGGACCACTCCCTGCCGGTGCGCAGGCGAAGATCGAGCGCGGCCAGCGCTTCTCCCCGCGACGCCAGCCTTGCCAGCAGCGGATGCAGGATGTGCTTGACGATGAACAGGAGGCGCTGCGCGTCGGCCTCGGGCGCGTCGAGCATCAGATGGCGGCGCACCGGGTCGATCGCGGGGCGCGGCGCCAGCGGCGACCACAGATCGCCGGACGCCTGCCGGTGGAGGCGCGCCGCCGCCGGTCCGAAGCGCTCCAGCAACCCGCCTACCGGCAGCCGGAGCAGATCGTCCACCGTCCGCACGCCGAGCCGCCCGAGCGCGTCGAGCATCTCCGGCGGCAGATGAAGGTCGCGCAGCAAGACGCCACGGGCGGCGGTGCCTTCTTCGGCCGGATCCGCAAATACCCGGACGCCGCGGGTCACCCGCGCCGCCGCGTATGTGCCGAAGCGCGTGAACCCGACGATGACCGCCGCGTCGTATCCGGCGCGCGCCAGATCGCTCCGGATCCCCTCGGCCCACCGGTCCAGCGAGGCATGCAGGTGCTGGAGTCCCGAGGCGTCGAGCCAAAACACGCCCGGTTCTTCCCGCGCCGGCTCGACGTCCGGAGAAAAATGCCGCAGTCTGCCTGCGACCGCATCCACGGCGCGGACGATGTCCTCCGGCGCAACGGGTGCGGCCCGCAGGTCGGGGACGATGGCGAGCGCCGACCCGTAGCGAAGCCCCGGGGCGACGCCGCCGTCCTGCGCCGGCGCGTTCACCCAGAGCACGGGGCTCTGCGGCAGATCTTCCGCGATGACCGCGCTGGGATGCCGCCGCCACTCCGGGTGCTCGCGCAGCAGCAGCTGCAGCGGAAGCCCCGGAATCTCAGCGCAGGCCAGACGCTCCACGCCGCACTTCCGCATACTGCCACGCCGGCCCGCGATGTTTGTCTTTCAGCGCCACGACCCCGCAGTCGAATCGATCGGCGCCGGCCCGGCGGCGCCGGGCGCGGGCGTGCACCGAGATGAGCGAGCCGAGCGACCCCGGTGATGCGGTCCCCGGCTGCGTGAGAAATACCAACGCCGTATGGTGGCGCCGGGCGAGACCGGCAAGGCGCGCCAGCGCCGCCGACGGAACGGCCGGCGGCACACCGAGATCGGCGACGATGAGACCGAAGCCCCCCGAGCGCAGGAGCAGATCGGCCGCCGAAAACGCCGCGGTCACACCCGGCACTCGTACGACGGGCAGCGCGGCGTTTTC
>Ga0207416_1001377_pt1 | contig 32907 bp, 30 predicted proteins | sample PaiPotPPM11metaG_FD_184107 | JGI IMG/M metagenome (GOLD analysis project Ga0207416, IMG submission 184107) | Iron sulfur acid spring bacterial and archeal communities from Banff, Canada, to study Microbial Dark Matter (Phase II) - Paint Pots PPM... ...
GGTGGTCGGTGCCCGGCAGCGCGCCTCAAGCACCTTCCGTACCTTCGGCTTGAGCCGTACTTCTCTTGCTTTGGGAATCATTCCGATCTTGAATCATGACTCACCTGCGAAGAAAAGTGGGTACTAGCATCCGCCGATCCATGTCGTTCAGCGTCAGCCCCTTGGCGACCAGATGAGGGAAAATTTCGCCGATCGTCGGCCGCTGCAACCGCGTTTTGCTGGCGTCGATCGCCGCGAAGCACTCCCTCACAAAATCAGGATGCAGATTGGAAAAGCGCAAGAGGTCGTCGCGCGTCTGGCCCAATTCGCCGGCAAACTCTGTCGCGAGACGAAGGGCGGGGTTGGATGGATCGCTATCTTTGAATTGCTCGGCTTTCGTTGTCATGGCGCTCAACTCCGATCGTCACTGTGCATAGGAAGAAATTGCCAAGTCCGCGCGTTCAATGATCCCGGGGCAGGGGCACCTCATTGAAACGCGTACTGAAGGTAGGCTTGTCCGCCGAGAATTTGGAATTCCGAACTCTGCGCGTACATGCCCCGGACGCCCACGATGATTCCACTGGTATCCCGAACGCCGACACCGAATTGAGTGCCCCAGAAGGTCTGCGCCGACCCATAGAAGACGGTGTTGCCGATCGTCGGCAGGGCAAGCGCATCCGAATACCCGAATTGCTGGTCGAGCTTCAGCGCCACATAGGGGATCCAGGTCAGCCGGCCATCGGGGATCGTCTCGAACAATCGAGCCGTGCCGCCGGCGTCCCAGAAGCGGAGCCGCTCGGCCCCCCAGACGAATCCGGTGCTGTCGGTAAAGCCGTTGGCTTGGTCGCTTGAATATCCAAGGTGGGCGCTCAGATCGAGCTGCAAGGCGTTGCCGGCTGCGCTTGGCTTCGGCGGCGCTTTCGTGGGCATCGCCGCCGCCGGGCTCGGCGCGGAGGCGGAGCCGGAGAGGGTGAAGACCTTGCCGACGATCGCCGTCGTCGAGTAGCCGTGGATGCCATAGTTCCCGGCAGCGCCGGTAACGGTACTCGTCATATCGCCGTGGCCCCAATCGCCGCCCAGCGCCCCGCCGAAATAGATGCTGCCGGCGTAATACATCAATGCTCCGGCGAGCGAGTAGCGACTCTCTTTCGTGGATGCGACATTGAGGAAGCCGGGGGCGAGCGTGCTGGCGCCAAATGTCGTGCGCGATGAATCGTAACCCACCTGGGCGGCAGCGACGAGCGATTGGTTGGCTGAAAGATTCAGCGTCTTGTTCCAGCCGTTGTAACCCCCGATGGCGCCGCCGCCGAGGTCGGTTGTGTGGCTCGACGCATTTTGGCCGCTGATTGCGCCAGTGGCGCTGCTGACCGAGGCGCCGCGGTCATGAATGCTGGTAAAATCGACAAAAGGATCGTTAGTAATATTTTCGGATAGGTCATTAAATGAGTACATGCCATGCGTGGCATACGCGTTACCGAGCCTGTGAGCAAACACATAATCGGACGCCTGGGTGCTGTTGCAAATCGGCTCGTTATTTTGCGAACCCCCAACGCAGACGTTTATGGATACGAAGCCGCCACCGCTCGTACATTGATTGGCCGAGACGCAGGCCATCGCGGCGGCCGGAAGCGCCAGCAAAAATGCCCCGATTGCCGCAAGGCCGAATAGAACCTTGTAGCGACGCCAGCCGCCGTTGCGGCGGCCACCCTGCTTTGTCATCCGACGCCCCCAATTTGCCCATCCGGCGACTGACGCACTTGCGGTGCAACCCGCAGCCCGGACATTTGCCCACATGCAGCCGACCACGAGGGGGGGGAGCGTCAAGCAATCGGCGCCGCTATCCACATCGACCGACACAGATTCTCCCGCAGTGTGGCGGAACGACCACAGGCCGCACTCCCGAGCGGCGGCCATTGCGCGGCCTGGCAACGCCGTCGTTTTGCTCCCCAAACTGCTCCCAACTTGCTTCCATCTTGGGCTTGCATCGCCCGCCGCCGCGCCTTCTAATGGTCTAATTGTAGGGTGGGTCAGGCGCAAAGCGCCGTAACCCATCCTACGACAGCAAAGAAACGACCCGCGGGGCAGGGGTCCGCGGTACAAAGAACGGAACAACGGCCATGGCAGCCGACCGCCCACAAAATCTGCAAGACACCTTCCTCAATCACGTCCGCAAAAACAAAATTCCGCTCACCATCTTTCTGGTGAACGGCGTCAAGCTGCAGGGCGTGGTCACCTGGTTCGATAATTTCTGCGTGCTGTTGCGGCGCGACGGGCATTCGCAGCTGGTCTATAAGCACGCCATTTCGACCATCATGCCGGGCCATCCGGTCCAGCTGTTCGAAGGCGCCGAAGAACCGCCGGCTGGGGACTAGAGTTTATTGGAGCCGCGCCGCCGCGACACGCGCACCCCCTCCTTATCCTCCCCCGCACGCGGGGGAGGGAAAGGTGAGGGATCCTCCCCCGCAAGTGGGGGAGGAAAGGGTGAGGGCGGTTCGCCGAACGGCGGCCCGGCGACCGGACGCGCGCTCGTCGTTGAGCCAATGCTGCGGCGCGCCGAGGCCCGTGCCGTTGCGACCGATCGCTCGGCCGCAGCCAAGCTCGACGAAGCGATCGGGCTGGCGCGCGCCATCGATCTTGCCGTCGAGCAATCCGGCATCGTGCTGCTGCGCGCGCTGCATCCCGCCACCTATCTCAGCAAGGGCAAGGTCGAGGAAATCGCCGGGCTCGTCAAAAGTTTCGCAGCCGGCATCGTGGTGATGGATTGCGCGCTCACGCCGGTGCAGCAGCGCAATCTCGAACAGGCTTGGAACGCCAAGGTGCTCGACCGCACCAGTCTCATTCTCGAAATATTCGGCCGGCGCGCGCGCACGCGCGAAGGCGCGCTGCAAGTCGAGCATGCGCACCTGACCTATCAGAAGGGCAGGCTGGTGCGAACCTGGACCCATCTCGAGCGCCAGCGCGGCGGCTTCGGCTTTCTCGGCGGGCCCGGCGAGACGCAACTCGAAGCCGACCGCCGTATTATCGAGGAGCGCCTCGCCAAGATCGAGAACGAGCTCGCCAAGGTCAAGCGCACCCGCGCGCTGCATCGCGACAGCCGGCGCCGCGTACCCTATCCGGTCGTCGCTTTGGTCGGCTACACCAATGCCGGCAAATCGACGCTGTTCAACCGCATGACGGCGGCCAGCGTCTTGTCCGCCGACATGCTGTTTGCGACGCTCGATCCGACGTTGCGCGGGGTGGCGCTGCCGCACGGGGCGCGCATTATTCTCTCCGACACCGTCGGTTTCATCTCCGACCTGCCGACCATGCTGGTCGCGGCGTTCCGCGCCACGCTCGAAGAGGTGATCGAAGCCGATGTGATTTTACACGTCCGCGACGTATCGCATGAAGACGCCGAGGCGCAGTTGCATGACGTCGAAAAAATACTGCACCAGCTTGGCATCGATCCAAAAGCGGACACGGCGGGACAGCGCACGCTGATCGAAGTCTGGAACAAGATCGACCGCCTCGACGCGGCCGAACGTCTGCGGCTGCAAAATATCGCCGAACGCCGGGCGCGAGACGAGCGGCCAGTGCTGGTTTCGGCGGTCACCGGGGAGGGGATCGATAGGCTCACGGCGGCGATCGAGACGCGGCTTGCCGCCGGTCGCGTCGTGATCGAACTTGAGCTCGATGCCGCCGATGGCGCCGGCATGAGCTGGCTGCATCGCCACACCGAAGTCCTCGCCAAGAGTTTCGATGCCAAAGGCCGCGGCGCCGTGACCGTGCGTGTTGCGCCGGATAGGGCCCAAGCGGTGAGGAAGAGGTTTGCCTCCCCTGTCATCATCCGCGAAGGCGGATGATCCAGTAACCGCAGTCGCGTTGAATCTTCTCGTAACGAGGAGAATACTGGATGCTCCGCCTTCGCGAAGCATGACAAGACAAGAATTGTTGCCGTTGGTATCACCCCAACCCTCTCCCGCACGCGGGGTGTCGCTACTCCGCCTTCTTCGCTTCGTCCCACAGCGTCTCCATTTCGGCAAGCGTTGCGTCTTGCGGCGCAGTACCCCGCGCCGCAAGCGCGCGCTCGATGGCAGCAAAGCGGCGCACGAATTTCCGGTTAGTCTGCCGCAACACCGCTTCGGGGTCGGCGCGAAGATGCCGCGCGAGGTTGACGGCAGCAAACAGGAGGTCGCCGATTTCGGCCCCCGCCGCCGCGGCGTCAAGCTCGACGCGATCGAGCTCGGCTTCGATTTCGTCGGCCTCTTCGCGGATTTTGCGCAACACCGCGCGCGGATCGTTCCAATCGAAGCCGACCTTGCTGGCCTTGGCCTGCAGCTTGAGCGCACGGGTGAGGGCGGGAAGCGCCACCGGAACGCCGCTCAGCGCGCCTTCAGTATCGGCGCCGCCGTTCCGCCCGGCTTTCTCCTCGGCCTTGATGCGCTCCCACAAGCCTTCGACGGCTTGCGGCGTCCGCGCGCGTTCATTCGCAGAGCCCCGGTCGAAAACATGCGGATGCCGGCGGATGAGCTTCTCGGTGATGCTCAGCACCACATCGCCGAAATCGAAACAACCCTGCTCCTGCGCCATGCGCGCATGGAACACAACCTGGAGCAAAAGATCGCCCAGCTCTACGCGCAGATCGGCAAGATCGCCGCGCGCGATGGCGTCGGCGACCTCGTAGGCCTCTTCCAGCGTATAGGGCGCGATGGTCGAAAAATCCTGCGCCAGGTCCCACGGGCAGCCGGTCTTGGGCGTGCGCAAGGCCGTCATGATGTCGAGGAGGCGGCCGATGTCGCGGGAAGGGATCATGATGAAGTCCTGCGTTTTCGCGCCGACCCTATCAGACTGCGAATGCCTTCGTCATTGCGAGCAAAGCGAAGCAATCCAGCCCTGTGTCTGGATTGCTTCGTCGCGGAGCCTGTCATCGGGCCGGCCACTTCGGACCGGACCCGTTGGCTCCTCGCAATGACGGAGTTTATTTCTACGCGCCGCGGCTTGCTTCGAACAGGAACCAGGTGCGCCGTTCCGCCTGGTCGATGAAGTTTTCCAGAAGGCTTGCGGTGGCGACATCCTCATGGTCGTCGCATAATTTATGACAGGCGCGCATCGCCTCGACGACTTTTTTGTTGTCGGCCATCAGCTCGCGCAGCATGTCGCCGGGCGCCACATAAGGCTCATCGTTGTCCGCGATGCCTTGCAGCTTGGCGATATGTCCGATCGACCGCAGCGTCGTGCCGCCGATCTTGCGCACGCGCTCGGCGAGATCGTCGGTAGCGGCGAAAATCTGCTCGCTCTGCTCGTCGAGCAGCAGGTGATAGTCGCGGAAGTGCGGTCCGCTGACGTGCCAATGGAAGTTTTTGGTCTTTAGATAAAGTGCGAAAGTGGTGGCCAGGACCTCGTTGAGCTTGGCCGAAATCTCGCTCACCGAGTCGGACGACAGGTCGGTCGGCGTATCGAGGGAGGCGACAACCTTGCGGCGCGTATCAAGGGCTCGGACTTTGGTGTTCACGGCATCGCCTCGCAACATGGAACGGCGGGGGGTGGGGTTGCAAACCAACGTCCGCACGACGACCTTGGTTCCATTGCGCAAATGACCAGGAGGCGAGGCGATGCCCGTTGCAGCCTATGTCCAAGCGGTGTTTTTCTTCGTTCTGGCGGCGGTAGCGCTGTTCGCTTCGGCGGGCACGCTCGCAATCGCCGCCTTCTGGGTCTATCTCGCGATCTTTGCAGCCGTCTTCATCGCCTCGTTCCTCTGGCTCGACCCCGACCTGGCGCGCGAACGCATGCGCCCGGGCGGCAAAAAGCCGCCGGTGGCGCTGTGGTTGTTTTCGGGCGTGCTGTTACTGCATTGGATTATCGCCGGGCTCGACCGCGGCCGCTTGCATTGGAGCGATACCGTGCCGGCGTGGCTCCAGGTCCTGGGACTTATCGCGGTTGCCGGCGCTTACGCATTTTCCCTCTGGGCGATGCATGAGAACCGGTTCTTTTCCTCGGTCGTGCGCATTCAATCCGACCGCGGCCAATACGTGATCACGACCGGCCCGTATGCGGTCATCCGGCATCCGGGATACGCGGCAGGCGTCGTCATCATGCTGGCAAGCGGCGTCGCGCTCGGTTCCTGGCTCGCGGCTGCGTTCCTCGCGGTCACGACGCTGCCGTTTCTCCTGTACCGCGCGGTCACCGAAGACCGGGTTCTTCAAGCCGAGCTTGGGGGCTATCGGGATTATGCCGACCGCGTGCGCTGGCGGCTGATGCCGGGGATTTGGTGAGAAGCGGCAAGCAATTAGCTCAAACTTTAAATGCGTCGTGCTTTAAATGCGTCTTGGCAATCCTCGATTCGCATAAGACATATTATGGAACATGTGCCGCTCCTTCAGGATTTACGGGCTTTCTGAGAGCGCGAACGTCATCCCGTCGAACGCCGGCACCACGTGGACCGGCAGCTTTCCCCGCAGCACCTCGTAATCGAGATCGGCATGCAGATTGGTCAGGATGGCGCGGCGCGGCTTCAGCCGGTCGATCCATGTGAGCGCATCATCAAGTGAGAAATGACTTGGATGCGGCCGGTAGCGCAGCGCATCGACGATCCAGACATCGAGGCCGCCCAAGGCCGCGATGCTTTCCGGCGGCAGGCCGCTGAGGTCGGCCGAATAGGCAAGCTTGCCGAAGCGGAAGCCGAGCGAGTCAATGTCGCCGTGCCCCTGGCGGAACGGCAGCGCCGCGATCGGACCTCCCTCCCCCTCGATCGTCACCGGCAATCCGGCCGCGAGCCGATGCTCGGTCACGATCGGCGGGTAATCGCTGCCAGGGGGCGATTTGAAGCAATAGCCGAATTTGGCGTGCAGCGACGCCGCCGTCGGCTCGTCGAGATAGACATCGACGCGCTGCCGCCGCTTGAGGAAAAAAGCGCGCAGGTCATCGATGCCGTGGGTGTGGTCGGCATGCTCATGGGTGTAGAGCACGCCGTCGAGCCAATCGACGTCGGCCTCGATCATCTGCTCGCGCAAATCCGGCGGGGTGTCGACCAGCACGCGCGTGACCCCCTCTCTTCCCTCCCCCGCCTGCGGGGGAGGAGAAAGTAAAGAACCCTGCCCCGCTTGCGGGGGAGGGTTAGCGTGGGGGCGTCGCTCGACCAAGAGCGAGGTGCGCCGCCGCCGGTTCTTCGGATTTTTGGGATCGCAATCGCCCCAGCCCAGCGCCGGCCGCGGCACGCCGCCGGAAGAGCCGCAGCCGAGAATGGTGAATTTCAGCGTCATTTGAGAGTTCATGCGGCAGCGGCAGCCGATCGCGGCACTTTGCCGAACAGGTGGAAGAAATTCGCGGTGGTTTGCTTGGCGATCTCGTCGAACGAGACGCCACGCGTTTCGGCCAGCACTTTTGCGGTTTCGACCACAAAAGCCGGCTCGTTGCGCTTGCCGCGAAATTTTCCGGGCGCCAGATAAGGCGCGTCGGTTTCGACCAGGATGCGATCGGCCGGCAGTTCCGCCGCGATCGCCCGCAGCGCCACCGAATTCTTGAACGTCAAAATGCCGGCGAAGGAGACGAAATGGCCGAGCGCGACCGCGCGGTGAGCCAGTTCACGACCGCCGGTGAAACAGTGCAACACCGCCGGGAAGGCGCCCTTCCTGGTCTCCTCTTCCAAGATGCGCGCGGTGTCGTCGTCGGCGTCGCGCGAATGGATGACGAGCGGCAGTCCGGTCTCGCGCGCCGCCGCGATATGGCTGCGAAAGCCGCGCTCCTGCGCCTCGCGCGGCGAGTTGTCGTAATGGTAGTCGAGGCCCGCCTCGCCGATGGCCACGACTTTGGGGTGCCGCGTGCGAGCGACGAGATCGGCCGCCGTCACATCGAGCTCTTCATGGGCGTAATGCGGATGCGTGCCGACGGAGCAGAGCACGTCCGGGAAACGCTCGGCGATGGCCAGCAAATCGGGCTGCCGCGCCACACGCGTGGAAATGGTGACTAGGCGGTCGATCCCGGCTGCGCGGGCGCGGCCGACCACCGCATCGAGCTCGGCGGCAAAGTCGGGAAAATCGAGATGGCAATGGCTGTCAATGAGCATGTTTTCTTGTTGCTATTGGGCCGCGCGAGTTTCCGGCTCGACGTAACGCGGAAAGATCGCAGCCGGTGCCGGCAGTTTCGTGCTGGCAACGATGCGATGTTTGCCATCGAGAAATGCGAACGTCCGCTCGTCTGCAGGGACCGCCAATAGATCGAGCAGCTTTCCGGCTGAGCTCGGCATGAACGGCAAAGCCAAGATCGCAATCTGCCGCAGCACCTCGGCGGTCACGTAGAGCACCGTGCCCTGCCGCGGCGGATCGGTCTTGGCCAGCGCCCACGGCGCTTCGCCGGCGAAGTAGCGATTGGCATCCGCCACCACGGCCCACACGGCATTGAGCACCTGGTGCAGCTGCTGCGTCGCCATCGCCTCGCGCGCCTTGCCGATCAAGCCGTCGGCAGCGCCCAAAATTGCCCGATCGTTGGCGCAGAACGCGCCCGGCTGCGGCAGCACACCGCCCAAGCCGCGCGCCACCATGGTCAGCGAACGTTGCGCCAGATTGCCGAGATCGTTGGCGAGATCGGCATTGATGCGATTGACGATCGCCTCGTGGCTGTAATTGCCGTCCTGGCCGAACGGCACTTCGCGCAGCAAAAAGTAGCGCAGCGGATCGACGCCATAGGCGTCGGCCAGCGCGAACGGATCGATGACATTGCCGACCGATTTCGACATTTTCTCGCCGCGGTTGAACAGAAATCCGTGGGAAAAAATCCGCCGCGGCACCGCGATCCCGGCCGACATGAGAAATGCCGGCCAGTACACCGCATGGAAGCGCACAATGTCCTTGCCGATTACGTGCAGATCGGCCGGCCAGTATTTCTTGAATCTTTCGCTTTCGGTGTCGGGGAAGCCGACCGCGGTGATATAATTGGTCAGCGCATCGACCCACACATACATGATGTGCTTGTCGTTGCCGGGGACCTTGATGCCCCAGTCAAAGGTCGTGCGCGACAGCGACAGGTCCTGCAGGCCGCCGCGGATGAAACTGGCAACCTCGTTCATGCGCTCCTTCGGCAGCACGAAGTCCGACACCTCGCTGTACAGCTTCAAGAGCGGCTCGGCGTATTTGGAGAGCTTGAAAAAATAGCTCTCCTCCTCGACCCATTCGACCGGCGTGCCATGCGGGCCAAGCCGCATTCCCTTGTCGTCGAGCCGGGTCTCGGTCTCGTCGTAATAGGCCTCGTCGCGCACCGAATACCAGCCGGAATATTTGTCGAGATAGATGTCGCCGTTGGCCTGCATGCGCTCCCAGATCGCGACCGAGGAGGCATGGTGGCGGGCTTCGGTGGTGCGGATGAAATCGTCGTTCGAGCATTCGAATTTTTTCACCATGGCCTGGAAGCGCGGCACGTTGCGCTCGACCAGCTGCCGCGGCGTCAAGTTCTCCTTGGCCGCCGTCTGCAGCATTTTCATGCCGTGCTCGTCGGTGCCGGTAAGGAAGAAGACGTCGCGGCCGTCGAGCCGGGCAAAGCGGGCGATGGCATCGGTCGCAATCGCCTCATAGGCGTGGCCGATATGCGGCGCCCCGTTCGGGTACGCAATCGCGGTGGTGATGTAATAGGGCTTGCCGGGCAAATCTTGTTTCGCTGACATGTCGCGTTGGTATCAACCGCGCGTGGCCTCGGCAAGCAAGCCGAAAACGCTGAAAACCAGCGGCTTTCGCTCTAAATTGTAGATTTCGGCGTCGCGTGCCGCGCGATTGATGGTCGCTGAGGCGTCGGCAAGGCGATGGGCTCGGGCCAGCACGTTCTGCTCGCGATTCAGGCGCTGCGACAGCCAGGCATTGACGGTGTCGACGAAGGCGGCGAGCCGCTCGGTATCGGTTCCGGCCAGCGCTTCGCCGAGTGCGTGCAGCGCCTTGGCGTCGAACGCCGGCAGCCGGTCAAGGAGATCGAGCGCCTGCCGGCGCAACGCCAAGGCGCCCTCGTCGAGGAAGGTCAAAGCCCGCGCTACCGAACCGTCAGCGGCGGCCGCGGCCGCGGCAATGTCGGGATCGTCCGTCGTGGCTCCCGTCGCGACAGCAAGCGCCGCCGCGACATCGGCCTCGCCGAGCGGCCGGAGCGTGAGGATCCGGCAGCGCGAGCGCAGCGTCGCCGACACGCGCGCGGCGGAATGACTGACCAGAAGCAATAGCGCGCGTTCCGGTGGTTCCTCCAGAACCTTGAGCAGCGCATTGGCGCCGGAGCGGTTCAATTCGTCCACCGCATCGACAATGGCGATGCGCCACCCGCCCTCGCCTGCCGTCGAGCCGAAAAACGCCACCGTCTTGCGGATGTCCTCGACCGCGATCTGCTTGTGCAACACGCCCTTGTCGTTGAGCGTGCGCTCGATGACCAGGAAATCCGGCTGCGCCTGGGCGGCAATCCGCCTCGCCACCGGATGTTTGGCCTCGACAAACAGCGAGGTCGCGGCGGCAACGTCGCGCGCCACCGGATCAGGATGCGCGAGTACGAAACGCGCCATGCGATAAGCCAGCGTCGCCTTGCCGATGCCTTGCGGCCCGGCGATCAGAAATGCATGCGGCACGCGGCCGGAGCGATAAGCTGCCAGGAGCGCGGTCTCGGCGAGGGCGTGGCCATACAAGGCCGAGGTTGCGCGCGGAGGCGGCGACCCTTCAACCTGGTCGTCCTGGTCGGCGCCGCGCGGGCTCACGATGCGCCAACTTCGCTGCGCCGGCGTTCGCCATGGACCGGAAAGGTCATGGGATCGAGCCGGGCGCCGACCGCGTGCCGAATCTTTCGCGCCACCGCCTCCTTGGTCCCGCTTGCATCGATGACGACGCAGCGCTCCGGCGCCGCGGCCGCAATCGCCAGATAAGCCTCGCGCAGCTTTTGATGAAACTCGACGTTTTCCGCCTCGAAGCGGTCGGGCTTGGCTTCGCCGCGGCGCTGCTTGACCCGCTCCAACCCGAGTTCAACCGGCACGTCGAGCAGCAAAGTGAGGTCGGGCGCCAGATCGCCGATCGAAACACGCTCGAGCCCCTTGATGAGCCGTCGATCGACCTGACCGAGGATGCCCTGATAGACGCGCGTGGAATCGGCGAAGCGGTCGCAGATGACCCATTTGCCGGAATTGAGCGCCGGCAGGATGGTACATCGCACGTGGTCGTCACGCGCCGCCGCAAATAGCATTGCCTCGACGTCCGGCCCGAACGGCTTTGCCGCGCCTGACAGCAATACGTGGCGGATGATTTCGGCGCCCGGCGAGCCGCCGGGCTCGCGGGTCAGATGGACGGCAAGCCCCAGCGCTTCCAGGCGCAGCGCCAGCATCGCGGCTTGCGTCGACTTGCCGGTGCCCTCGCCGCCCTCGAATGTGATGAACTTGCCTCGCATTGCCAAAACCCTAGCCAGTGCAAACGCCGCCGGGATAAATCTTTGTCTGACGCTGAACGATGAATTTCAGTAACTTATACCGATCTTCGGATGCGCCACATGCAGACAACTGACGCGGCGTGCATGCAATATAATGGGCCGCGGCCGCCCCCGCACCCGCCGGCTCACAGCTTGGCGACGCCGGCGCGCAACAGCCCGATGATAAGCTCGGTGGCGCCGTCCATGGCGCGCTGCGTCATGCTGCCCTTGCCGACATCGTCGGCGGCGTGCAGCGGCACGTCGAGCGCCAGATCGTCGCCGCGCCACACCTTCAGTTCGCCGATGATCTGGCCTTTGGCGATCGGAGCCGGCACCGGACCGGTATAGACGATACGCGCATTGAGCCGCCCGCTGTTATCGCGCGGCAGCATCACCTTGATCAGGCCGGAACCGAGCAGAGGCACATAGCTGCGGTCGCCGCCAAACACTTTGGCTTCGCCGACGGTCTGGCCTTCCGCGAACAGCACACGCGACTTGAAGCCATGAAAGCCCAAATCCAGCAATTTTCGCGCTTCTTCGGCGCGCTCCTTGTCGGTCTTTGCGCCCGTGACCACGACGATCAGGCGCAAATTGTCGGCAACCGCGGAGCCGACAAGATTAAATCCGGCTTCTTTGGTCTCGCCGGTCTTCAGTCCGTCGGCGCCGATGCCCATGCCGAGAAGCGGATTGCGGTTCTGCTGGTGGATATTGTCCCAGGTGAAATCGCGCTGCGCAAACAGCGGATAGAAGTCGGGGTAGGTCTGGATGATGTAGCGCGCCAGCTCCGCCATGTCGCGCGCGGTGACGCGCAGATTGGGATCGGACAGGCCGGTCGAGTTGGTGAAGGTCGAATTTTGCAGTCCGATTTCGCGCGCCCGCTTGGTCAACAGCTGGCCGAAAGCGGTTTCGTTGCCGGCCAGCGCTTCGGCGACCGCCATGCAGGCATCGTTGGCGGAATCGACGATGATGCCCTGGATCAGATCCGACACTTTGACCTGACTGTGAATGGCGGCAAACATGGTCGAGCCATGCGACGGCGCGCCGCCTTTACGCCAAGCGTTCTCGCTGATGGTGTAAGTGTCGTCGAGCTTGACGCGGCCGTGCTTGATCTCGTTGAACAGATATTCCAGCGTCATCAGCTTGGCGAGGCTCGCCGGCTCGACGAGCTGCTCGGCGTTCTTCTCGTACAATATGCTGTCGCTTTCTGGGTCGAGCAGGATCGCGGTGGGCACGCTGGTTTGAAAGCCGCCCTCGGGTTTTACGGCGGCGGCCGGCGCGGCTCGCGCCGGCGCGATCGCCAAGCCCAGGCCGGCGGCAGCAAGAAGCGCTGCGGCCGCCACCAGACAGCAAAATCCCCTCCCCGACAGTCCCGGCCGACGCAGCTTTCGCAAATCCGCCTCCGACTCGCTTGCGCCATTGTATCCCGCGCCGAATAGGGCACATGGTATCCCGCGCCGAATAAGGCGCCTGCAAGTCCGCGATCCCGTGGCGTAAAAAAGCCGCGGGGAAAGCTCAACCGAGTTGTGAAGCAAGCCTAATAAAGCCCACGACCATTGAGGAATTGATCGGTGCCGTCGGCGCCAGCGGGCGGATCCGCAAACGACATCGCACGCGCCGGGCCGGAAGAGTAAGACGCGTCGCGCGCGGTTAAACTCGGCATGGCGCTTGCGAGCCGTTCATTGCGGATCGGCGGCGGCTGGTTGGGGAAGGTCGGCACCAGCGGCGTTGCGGCAAGCCGCACGTCCCACGGCGCCGGTGCCGGGGCGTTCTCCCGAAGCGTTGAGGCCAGCACGCGGTCGTCGGAGCCTTCGATCGGCGCGCGCCCGACATATTGGACGCGCACCCAGGCAAGGCCGCGATTGGTGAAGCCAAGAAGATGCGCGGCCCGCATCGACACGTCGATGATGCGGTTGCCGTGATAGGGCCCGCGATCGTTGACCCGCACGATCAGCGAGCGGCCGTTGCTCAGATTCGTCACCCGGACGTAGCTCGGCAGCGGCAGCGTCGGGTGTGCGGCGGTAATCCCGTTATCGTCGAAGATTTCGCCGTTGGCGGTGGCGCGGCCGTGGAAATCCTCGCCGTACCATGACGCAAGACCGACCGCGTTGTAATTCGGGTCGTACTGCGGGACATAGACGCGGCCGGCCACCACATAGGGCGAGCCGACCCGGTAGACGCCGCCGCCTTTGGGCACCGGCTCGCCCGGCGGGATCAACCGCGCGCTCGGCGAGACCCCGTAACGCGCGTCGACCCTGCTGTTATTGGCGCAGTTGGCGACCAATAGGCAAAGCGCGGCGCAGGCGCCAAGCGGCGCAAGCCGTCGCACTGTCGAGCTGAGCCGACCCCGCATTGTCCCCGTCCCGCACGGAAATATATCGAATTTCAGCGTGGTCACATTGTGGCGGAAATGGACAAGCGGTTCGCGATAGTGAACGGATCATTGCCGCGCCGCGGATGGCGCATCCGTCCCCCGTCCCGGTCGCGCGGAAAATTTTCAAACTTTGCCGGTAGCTTTGCCGGCCGGCTCGTTCTAATTCCAAGCCGCTACGGAAGGGTGGCCGAGTGGTTTAAGGCACCGGTCTTGAAAACCGGCAGGGCTCGCAAGGGCCCTCGTGAGTTCGAATCTCACCCCTTCCGCCAGTGCCCTCCTTCGCCGTCCTTTGCTCTCGTTCGCCACTAGCCACCAAATCACTGATAAATAGGCATAAATTAGAGCACACATCGTTTATGCCGGTTCGCGGTCCTTCGCCACAGTTCGGCCGTTAATTGTGGACAGGATTGTTGATCGAGGTTCGATCCGCAAATCAGCGAGGGTATGGCGATGTCACGGGCGATCGGGCGGCTCACGGCTCTGAAAGTCGAAAAGGCAAAAAAGCCCGGCATGTATGCCGACGGCGCCGGGCTCTATTTGCGCGTCACCGACACCGGCGCGAAAAATTGGGTACTCCGGTTCATGCTCGATCGCCGGCCGCGGTGGATGGGACTTGGGCCGCTCGCGCTCTATGGCCTCCACGACGCCCGCGCGAAGGCGCTGGACGCGCGCCGCAAGCGGCACGAGGGCATTGATCCGATCGAGGCGCGGCGTTCTGAGCAGGCGCGGCAACGGCTCGACGCGGCGAAGGCGATCACGTTCGGCGCAGTTGCCGGAACCTACATCGCTTCGCACAAGGCCGGATGGCGCAACGGCAAACACGCGGCGCAATGGGAAACGACGCTCAAGACACATGCCGCGCCGATCATGTCTCTGCCAGTGCAGTCGATCGACACGGCGCTTGTGCTTAAAGTTCTCGAACCGATCTGGACGACGCGGCCGGAAACGGCTTCACGTTTGCGCGGGCGGATCGAAAGCGTTTTGGACTTCGCCAAGGTGCGGGACTTTCGCGACGGCGAAAACCCGGCGCGCTGGCGCGGCCATCTCGCCAAGTTGCTTGCCGCGCGGTCCAAGGTGCGCGAAGTGAAGCACCACAGCGCCCTGCCCTATGCCGAACTGCCGGCCTTTCTGGCGCGCTTGCGCGAGCAAGAGGGCGTCGCGGCCCGCGCCCTGGAATTTTTGGTCCTCACGGCCGCGCGCACGGGCGAAGTGATCGGCGCGCGCTGGAACGAGGTTGACTTGCCCGATAAGACTTGGACGGTGCCGGCCGCGCGCATGAAGGCGCACCGCGAGCACCGCGTCCCGCTCTCCGCGCGGGCGCTCGCCATCCTCGACGAAATGCAGGCGGCTCGCCAAAGCGACGCCGACGACGCGTTCATACTTCCCGGTCGCAAGCCAGGCTCACCGCTTTCCAACATGGCATTTTTGATGCTGTTGCGGCGCATGGGGCGCGGTGACCTGACAGCGCACGGCTTCCGTTCCAGCTTCCGCGATTGGGCAGCCGAGCGAACGAGCTTCCCGAGTGAAGTTGCCGAAATGGCGCTCGCGCACGCGATCGGCAACAAGGTCGAGGCGGCCTATCGGCGCGGCGACCTGTTCGACAAGCGGCGCCGGCTGATGGGCGCATGGGCTGATTTTCTTTCCAAAGCGCCGGCCGACACTGCCAAGGTCGTTTCGTTGCGCGGTTCCTGATAAGCTCTTCCCGCGGCGGATAGGGTCGCTCCCGAATGGCCGGCTCCGCACTGGCCTTCCGCCGCGACCATCATGCGGATGCATCATGCGGAGGTGCGGCGTGGCGTTGCCGAGTCCGGATTCATTGTCGCTCTCCGAAGCCGTCGCGCTTGTAATGAGGCGGTGCGATTGTTCTGAGGATGATGCAAAGGAGGCATTGCGCCGCGCTGGCCTCGATCGTCGATTGGAGGCCATCGGTTCAATTCCACTGTCGGCGCATCCCGATCCTGCCATTCGCGCCCGCCATCGCGCTCGAAGGCGCGAAGCCGTCAGCCCCGCAGATTGGGACAGCAACATTGATTGGATTAATGGGACGATCGGTCCCTATTTCTCGGTTTCCATCAGCCGAGCGAGCATCGACGATTGGCTAGGCACCGAGCGACCTGAGCAATCAACCTCGACCTTGAGACGAGCGTCAAAGCTCGCGATCACCAAACAAATTCGAGCAGTGTACGACACGGCCAAAACCACCAAGCAGAAACCGCCAAACCTGAGAGAGATTGTCGAACCCGTCCAAAGGGCATTGCGCGCCGAAGGATGCGATGCAAGTGGCAAGCAAATTCAAGACTTGGCCGGGGCCGAAGAATTCAAGAAGCGACGCAGGAAGCCGGGGACGACAGTAAGGAGCGACCAGCGCCGGCAAGGCCCGTAGATTTCGCGGCAGATTTCCTATTAGCTTTCGAGCTTTCTCGCCTCGAAATCTAGCAACATTTCCACCATTCGCTACCATTTCCCCGCGTTCAGTACACAACGCGGAGCACAATTATGCGGTCAATTCATTCCGGAGTTGCCGGCCGCGCCGACAATCAACTTGAGCCGCTCGCCGTGTCGCCGCGCCAGGCATGTCTGCTGTTGGGCGTAGGCAATACGCGCCTCTATCAACTGATCGGCAACGGCGAGCTTCAAAGTTATTTGGACGGCCGCGCGCGCCGGATCACGATGGAGAGCATCCGCCGCCGCGTCGCCCGCTTACTTGCCGCCGCAGGGGCACCCGGCGCTGACATCGAAGCTGCATCGCTTCGCCGTCGAGGCCGGCCGCGCAAAGGCGCGCCTCGAAGTGGCAGGAGCGCCTAAGCCGTGTCGCAAACCGAACTTCCCCCACTGCCGTCCCTCTCAAAATTAGCTCGTTGGGAATCCGGTCCGGTGACCGTGTGGCAGCCGTTGCCGTGGCGCGTTGGCCCCGTGCGATTGGTGGTCGGCTTCCTTCGCATCCTCTTGGTGGTTGAAAATTGGCCCCATCGCGGCTGGCACGTACTCGATTATTTCCCACTGGTAAGCCGCGACGATGGCGACTTGTTGCTGATCGTGCGGCAGATGAAGTTTGTGGACCACGGGGAAGCATATCGCATTCAGGGTGAGTTGTCGCCGTCCGTTTTCTCGCCGCTCGGTGCGAAAGACCCCGAGGCGCGCGCGGCAATGGCGCGGCTTGGGCGTCGGGGATTCGCAGTTTCAAACGACATCACCACTATCGCCGATGCCGAATTTGTTTGGTGGGCCGACGGACCGCGCCCGCGTCGCTCGCGACGTTGAGCCGCCGAGGCGCAAATGCTGGCACTCCCCCCGAACCCCGACTCCCTGATTAGCCGCGAGAAAGCTGAATTATTTCTTCTCGCGCTTGACCCGGAGGCCGAAGGATTCACCTTTCAAACCTTCACAGATTCGAAGCAGGCCAGGGAGAGCCGCAAAAGTGCAAACACACGCGATCCACTAGCCCGAATTTTGCATGGTTCCTTAGAGCAACATTGGAGCACACTCGTTGAACTATCCGCGACAGGTGCCGGAATATATGTTGCGATCAACAAAACCGATTTTTGCGGCCGTTCCGCTTCCAACATCGTTTCCGTCCGTGCGTATTTTGTTGATCTCGACGGCGCTCCGCCTGCTAATTTGAGGCGACTCGGACTTTCCCCGCATTTGTTCACGAAGACCAGTCGGGGGCGATTTCAAGCATTTTGGCGGGTGGCCGGCGGGAGACTCGAAACCTTTTCCGATACACAGAGGCGCCTTGCGGCACTACTCGGTGGTGATCCGAATGTGAGCGACTTGCCGCGTGTCATGAGGCTACCCGGGTTCCCCCATCAGAAACAACAGCCGTCGCAGGTCGATTTCGTTGTCAAAAATGTTTCGCCTTACCGTGAAGCGGATTTTCAAAAGACACTCGCTGGCGCGGAGGTATCGCAAACCCTCCATGGTGACCGTCGACGGCTGGGTGTGACTTCCATCACCGGAATTGCCGCTCCAACGGATATGACGCAGGGATTTCCCGACGGTCAGCGAACGCACGAACTCACCAGACGTGCGGGATGGTGCCTCGGACCGGCCTGCAATATGACCGAAGCGCAAGCGATCGTCGCCTGCCTCGACTGGAATAGACACAACAATCCGCCACTCTCTGACGAAAAAGTATCTTCGACGGTTGCTAGCATTGCACGCGCGGAAGCAAGAAAGCGTGTGCCAGACGCACAACCGGTTGATATTTTGCCGTGTGCTGCAATCGCAGCCGCTAGCGAACCAAACATAACATTTCAACGGCTCGCTATCCTTCCCCCGTACGAATACGACCGCCTCCGCGCCCAAGAAGCCGAAAGGCTTGGCGTACGTGTTGGCACGCTCGATGCGGAAGTGGATAAATTTCGACCGGTCACTGACCCTGGGCTAGGCGCTGGGCGCCCCCTCACGCTGCCCTCACCGGAGCCATGGATAGTCCCAGTACAAGGCACCGAGCTGTTGAAGGAGATTGCAACTGCGCTCCGACGGTACGTAGTGCTGCCACCAGAAGCCATCGTTGCGGTGACCTTGTTTGTTGTTTACGCGCACGCATTCGAGGCGTGGTCAATTTCACCGCGTCTGGCCATTACGTCGCCAGAAATGCAGTGCGGCAAGACGACGTTGCTGTCGGTAATCGAGTCGATCGTTCCTCGGGCGCTTAAGGCTGACAACGTGACCGCCGCCGCGGTGTTTCGTGTTGTCGAGCAAGCACGTCCAACACTTTTGATTGATGAGGCCGACAGCTTTCTGAAAGATAACGAAGAATTGCGCGGCGTGCTGAACAGTGGCCATCGCCGCAATGGCCAGGTCATTCGATTGGTTGGCGACAACCATGAGGCGCGAGTTTTCTCGACATGGTGTCCTACGATGATTGCCGCGATTGGCAGGATACCGAGCACGCTGGAGGATCGGAGCATTTCGATTTCGATGCGGCGAGCATTGCAAGAGGAAGTCGTCATCCGTTTCGATGAAAACGAACGCGCCGCGCTCGCGCCCTTGGGGCGCAAGGCCCGGCGATGGGCGGATGACCACATGGAGTTGCTTCGCAGCGCTGATCCGCAGGTGCCGGATGAATTGCACGGTCGTGCGGCCGACAATTGGCGCCCGCTGCTCGCGGTCGCCGAAGTCGTGGGCACCCCCTGGTCCAGCTTAGCGCGAAATGCGGCCATCAAATTGACCTTGCACAAGTCAGCCGACCACGAGTCGGTCAGGATACAATTGTTGGCGGATATTCGAGCCCTGTTCGAGGATCGCAACGTCGAGCGGTTCCCATCGGGCGAAATGGTGCAGGCACTATGCTCGCTCGAAGGACGCCCGTGGCAAGATTGGGGCAAAGGGAGGCCAATGACAACTAATCAACTCGCCCGCCAGTTGGCGCCGTTCGGTGTCAAACCGAAAACAATGCGGGTCGGCAAGGAGCAACCGTCAAAGGGCTATGAGAGATCGGCGTTCAACGACGCATTCGCGAGGTATCTTGCGGTCCTGAAACCCTCCGCCAATCCGTAACATCGGTTACAGCTTTGCGGCATAAGCTTTTTCGGGTCTTGAGAGCCGTAACATGCCGTCAGTTTGTTACGGTTGATCGTTGAAAAACTGTGAATGAACACAAGGCTGTAACCGATGTTACGGTTCGAAGCCATGCAAAGTAGGCAACCGCAGCGCTAACTGAATCCAATATCTCGAATTTTGAAATGACGTTCAGTGCGTGCGTGCGACCACATTTCCATGGACTTTGATGTACGGCGCAGAAGGTGAATTGATTTGTTTACAGGATAAAAAGCTGCCTCTTCGGGTGACAATCAAAATTGGAGAATAGCTCGATGAGAAGATCGCCGCGCGTTCGACGGCGGAGAAGAGCGTCCTGGCGTCGCCGCTGCAACGCGCACTGCAAACAGCCCCCACTGCGCTATTGCCGGAACTGGGCCGTGCCGGGGAAACGCAGGTGCCGCTTTCACGGCGGCTTGAGTACCGGCCCCAAAACGGTAGAGGGCAAGGCGCGCGTGGTTGCCGCGATGCGCGAGGGCCGGCATCGCTGGGTCATGAAGATGAAGGCGGAGGGTAGAAAATTTCCCGGCGGCCGGAAGCCCGGTTCGCGGGCCAGACTGCAAACGGCCGTCATGCCGCGCAAGAATTACCGCAGGATGACGTTCGAGGAGCGGCGGGCGGCGGCTATGGAAGCGCTCGACGTGCTGCGGGAACGGCTTCGCCGGAGGGGTAGCCTAACCGGTTGATCGCTACTCAATCGTTTTTCAGGAGGCGCCATGGCTCGACATGAAGCCCCTTAGCGATCCGAGCGATGTTGTCGATGGAAACGTTGCGCTCCGCTCGCTCAACGGCACTGAGGTAAGTCCGGTTCATGCCCGACCCGAATGCCAGGGCCTCCCGACTGAGACCACGCGCGGCGCGCAGCCGGCGCATGTTCTTCGCCAGGGTATCGCGCAGGGGGCCTTTGTGCGTCCGCTTCACGAACGCAATGGTGCTGATTGGTGCTTTTTAGGCGACCTCATTTAAGGTACATTCGATTAAATTGAATCGACAAACGACCATGCTCATGCGGGCGAGTCAGCAAACTTCTGACTGGACATCATGCCGATAACCATCACCACTGGTGCCATCGTGGTAGTTTGGTACGCGATCGTGTTCGGCATTAATCGCAAGGCTCTAACGAACATTCGAGAGTTTTTGGGAGTGGTGTTAGTCGCCACAGTCTGGCTTGGGGTTGGGTACGCTGTTTGGCATTTTCATGAAAAGGACGATGCAGGTCGCCTAGAAGCCAAGGATCGCGTGCCTAGCATTTCGGAATGGCTCGATGAATGTTCGCCATTCGAGTCGCTGGACGGAACACGTAGCCTCGATTTCAAGATTAGTGATAACACAGTGGAAATGACAGAGGCGGTTGACGAAGAGAAAGCCGCGGGTGCCCTTTTGGCGAAGCATCCAAAAGTCGACCGAGGGACATGGAGCGCGGACGAAGCAACAAAGCAGGTAATTCTCGGCTTCGACACTGTGAAGACCCGTTATCTGCTGGTCATAGCGTTCAGCGAAGATCAATGCATTCTGTCTGCCGGCGATATCAGCTCTGCCGATTTGCGGACCAGCTGGTTCGGTACGGCGCCGTACGTTGAACCCGACGTGTCAGATCGCGATCCAGATTTTTGACCATGAACAAGTTGCAAAAGGCCATGCTAAGAGTCGTGCTGCTCCTTGACGTGGCGATGCTCCTTTACCCTCCGTACACGTCCACGCGTGGCAACGGCCGCCACGACAACCTCGGCCATCACTTGCTGTTCTCCAGCAGCGGAGACATAAACTTTGTCACACTCGCAGCACAGATCGCAATTGTTTCGATTATCGGGCTGACCGTGTTCATGCTCGCGAAGCACGAGGGTAACGAGTAGTTCGACGACCGTTATTTCTAAGCAGGGTGGGTTCCGTGGCCGAACACGATGGACGCATTCTGAGTATGCGAGACGCGATCCTGCGGGCTATCATCGTTGGCACAGCGATTGTAATCGCATGGAATTCTCCGGTTGCGTGGTACTGGCAAATCGGGATTTTCATCGGAATAATGTTCGTAGTCGGCGTAATCCGCCAATTGCGGTGATTCCAGTCTCTCAGAATGTAGCGCCCCGCTGGAAAATCGGGGGCAGGAGGACAGCATGATCATGCGCGTATGGAATATTATCGGCGGGACAATGCTGGGAATTATTACTATCTCTCAGCTTGTTTTTTCTCTCGCGGTAGTGGCGCTTTGTTTTTTTGTTTTAGCCGCAGCAATCAACGATATTTGGGTTTCTGCCACCCAAACTGACACCGTTTGGGACGGCGGTCTATGGCAAAAAATTGCTCTCTTACTGATTTTCATACGCGTATTTTGGACGGGACGCCGAATAAGAAAATTGGAGGAGTGGATCGAGCAGCTACGCATGATTTCATTTGCGACAGCTAGCTATCTTGAATTCGAATATGGAAATCGAGAACTCGACGGGATTCACGGGCTCGTGAGAATTGCAATGCATAACCTGTGGAAAGTGCTCGTTAGTTTTATTGGATTCGCCGGTGGGGATCATGTCTTATACCATTCTTATGCGAAGCGCGATGGTGTGCGGATCACGCTTGCGGATGATCTCAAAAAATCATTTGGAAGCTAACTCACAGTTCCAGAATTTCAAAATCGCTCGCAAAATGCGAGCACAAGGACATTATTTTTCGCTCCCCGTCCCATCCGCTCACGATTCCCGAGTTAGCCGTATTCGCGGCTTGCTCCTAATTTTCGACCTGCGTTCCTACCGGATTCATTTCCGAGCTTCGTTTGCCTGGCTATGCCCCAACAGCGAGCGTGGAATGGCTTCCTGCATCCACAAGCAGCGGGGGGTTCCAGAAAATCAAAGCGTGTCTGACGACGCCATCAACGCATTTTGTTCCTGCTACACAAATGCGGCGGCTGACTCGACCACCCGCGAGGATATTCAATATCAAGCGAAGTATGACACAATGTCCGCCGATGCAAAGGACAGGCTCACAGCGGCGTACAATAAATGCCTACCTCGAAAGCCGTGATTGTCCAATGTGATTGCATCACGGCCGCTTTACATCTTCAAATAAATAAGTAGCAGAATGACAATTATTACGGCGGCCCACGATGGAATAGTGGCGAACCACCCGAAGGCGGATAGAAGAAAGTAAGCCCCGACTACAGCGACAATCAGAACTAAGGGAGCGAGAATAATTAGACCAAACGTCCATTTAATCGTTCGATCTGCCTTCTCATTTGACCAATCAAATACAATAGCGAGCGACGAGATTACGGCCATCATTGGAAAGAAAACCGCACCACCTGCGATGATCCAATAGCCTAATCTGGAAAAGTTTGCAGGCTGCGAGGACAGAACGAATATTTCGAGAAATGAGAAAAATAAAAAGACAATGAGCGCCACCCAATAGTCTCGCCGACGCTTCGCAACTTTATCGTCCATGAGTTGCGGTTGGAAATCTTGTTCTCTCGCCATTGCGTCCCCGTCCCTTGGGCACCCCTATTCCTTGGTGTCGGCCTTCCCGACCGGGACTATAGCGCAACCCCTAGTCGGCGCACAATCTCAGTAGCCGCGAACGGCCCGCGTTGCGCTAGGATCGTGTCCGATGTGGCGAGACACAAACAGCGTCGTTCCGACCTTGGCCGAATTGCGCGAGCACAGCGCATGGGTATGGCTGTGGTGCGAGCGGTGCCAACATCACGCGCCTGTAGCCTTCGTGCCGCTTATGATCCGTTGGGGCGCGAACGCATCAAGCAACAAGCTGAGACAGTGCGCGCGATGCAGCGTGTGCGGCCGTAAGGGCGCGACGCTACAGCATCCCGGCTGGGTTGATACGAATGTCGGGTTTCAGCCGTTCCCTACCGGCGCGGAGAATTGGGCGGTGGGGCCGCGCTGGTTCCGGTAGGCGTCATCGGTGAAGGCGGCATCGTTTCTGCGGTTTCGGATTTAGCTAAGGCAGAACCGGCGCGACCACCTTCCGCGCGATAGAGTGCCATCGCAGTGGCAAATTTCGCGTCACCTTTGTTGCGCGATTTGTGGACAGGAAAGACGGCATTTTCCTAACTGCTTGGCAAATTAGGATATTACCTGGCCTTTGGGCGGACACCCCTTCCGCCATTTCAGGACAGAACTGCGAACGCCGGGCCTAGCCGATTTTACGCCTGAGGCGGCGGCGAGGGTTCTGAGCAGATCGCCCTTCAATTTCGGGGTCTGTGACCGGCACGCGCGCGGGCCGATCGTCCACCACGCGCCACGTCTCAACGTCGTGTTTGACCGGGCCGCCGAGACGCGGCCACGGACCTGGCGCGACATAAAGACCAGGCGGCAGTTCGCCGAACGTGGCGCGGTCGCGCGAAGGGTAGCGGTGCCGGGACATTGCGGCAGGCAGGATCGCCCGAGCGGACAATAAGCGGAACGGGCAATCCTGGCCGTGGCTACGCTTTGGACCATTGCTCGTCACGCCGCCTGCTTGGTCCTTGGCGAGACAGCCAGCCCAAGGAACACGAGAATGGCCTGGTTGAGCCGTAGAATGTCCTCGTCGTCCAACCTGCCGACGCGCGCGCCGACTTTGGTCTTTTGGACGGTCGAAATCTTGTCCACCATCAAACGGCACGCCGCCCGCAGGCCATTGCGCTCGTTCGGCTCGACCGGCAGGCGGAACAGGGGAGCATCCGTCTCGTCAGTGGTGAAGGCGCAAATAGTGATCGAGTCGGTTGCATCGAAGCTGTCGTCCTGAATGATGACGACGGGGCGTGGCTTCCCGGCGTAGTCCTTGCCGCCGGCGACGGTGCAGATGTCGCCTCGCCTCATTCATCGCCCCAGTCCGATATCGCGTCGATGAAAGCTTGATCCTCCCGCGCGTGAGCACTGGCCGCGATGGCAGCTGATTGGCGATGTGCTTCGGAACGGAAGGCGGGGGAGCGCACGTCCGGCACCCAAATCTGGATCGGGCGTAGCCCCTGCTCGCGCAGACGCTCGCGATGTTCCCGCACCTTGATACGCGAGGGCTTGGCGCTTGATGCCGAGGCCATGACAAGTCTCCGAATAGGTTACATGTAACCTACCATAGACCGTCGGATATAGCCAGTCCCTTTGCCGCGCGCACACCCTGCTCACCTCTTGGCGAGCGCGTCGAAGGCCTGGGCGAAACCGTTAAACGAGATCGGCACCGATACGTCGTGGCCGCCGGCATCGGCGAACGACAGCTTGCCGGTGGAGGTAGCCTCGCGCAATTTCTTGAGAATGTCCTCGCGCAGATCGAACGCCGCAAAGCAGCCATTCGGCGTGCAATTGGCAAACGGCGCGACCACGCCGGGATCGGCCTCGCCGGTCTGGATGTGGACTTGTTTGGCAAACGACGCATTGACCGGGACCTGAACCACGAGCTTGACCGGCTGGCCTTTCTCCGGACGAGCGATGGCGACCCGCGAGAACGGCAGGTTCTTGCCTTGCAGCTGCGTCACCTGCGCCATATCGCAGACCGGCTCCGACGGCGGAGAACTGTTCTCGACGCATTGCACGACCCAATCGCCATAGGTCGCGGTGGTTCGTTGCGGCGCTTCACTCAACACCTGAGGTGACGCGCGTGCCGCGGGCGGCACGGGATGGGCGGGCGCCGCTGGATGCGGCGGCTGTTGCGCCTGTACCGTTGCGGCAAAAGTGACTGCGACGACGGCGGCGACCCAAGACGCAGCCCATTTGCCGGTGATTTTCATATGGTTTGCGACTCTCAGATTCCGACCGCAACATATTGCGATCCCGGGACATTCTGGCTTGCTTCGGGCCGAATGTGAAGCCGCCTAGCGGCTCTTCTTGGCCCGCCACACAGCCGCGTGGTAATCGGACGATCATGGCGCAAGCCGAAGTCAACCAAACTCCCAACCAGACACCGATTCCGCTCGGCGAAGCGCTGATCTACGCCGAGCGCTGCCGCACCGAAGGCAAGCTGATGGAGGCGGAGGCGGTCTGCCGCCAAATCCTCCAGGCGCAACCCAATGTGCCGGAAGCCGAGCATCTGCTCGGCGTCATCGCCCACCAGAACGGCAGGCTCGGCGAGGCCATCGAGCACGTCAAGCGTGCGGCGAAGCTGGCGCCGCAAGTGGCGCTGTTTCACGCCAATCTCGGCGAGATGCTGCGGCTGGCCGGCCGCCCGAAACTCGCCGCCGACGCGGCGCGCGCCGCGCTCGAGATCGAGCCGACGATGCCGGCGGCGCTGAGCAATCTTGGCGTCGCGCTCTACGAGCTGAAAGATTACGAGGGTGCCGCGCGCGCCCAACGCAAGGCGATCGCGGCCAAGCCGGATTTCGCCGAGGCGCACAGCAATCTCGGTAATGCGCTGCATGCCTTGCGGCGCTTCGACGAAGCGATCCCGGCTTACCGCCGCGCCATCGAAATCAATCCGAATTATGCCGACGGCTGGGCTAATCTCGGCACCACGCTGCATCACAGCGGCAGCTTCGCGGAGGGCATTTCGGCGCTGCGCCGCGCCATCGCGCTTTCGCCGCATCACGCTAATGCGCGCTCGGGCCTCGGCATTCTCTTGCTCATGCGCGGCGACCTCGGCGAAGGCTGGGACGAATATGAATGGCGGTTGCGCTCGACCGAGCGCAAGGGCCCGAAATTTCCGGAAATTCCCTGGCAGGGCGAAAACCTCACCGGCAAGCATATCTACGTCCAGGCCGAGCAGGGTTTCGGCGACACGCTGCAATTCGCGCGCTATATGCCGCTCCTTCTGGCGCGCGGCGCCAAGGTGACGCTGCGCGTGCACCAGCAGCTCGTCAGCCTGATGCGCGAGAGCCTGCCCGGCGTCGTCGTGCTCGGCGATCGTGGCGATCCGGCGGCCTATCAATGCGACGCCGTGCTGTTGAGCCTGCCGCGCGTTTTCAAAACGCGGCTCGAAACCATTCCGGCTCAGGTTCCCTATCTGCGTGCCCCGACCGAGGCGCTGCAGCGCTGGAACAGCCGGCTCGCAAAAATGAAAGGCTTGCGCATCGGCATCGTCTGGGCGGGCAATCCCGACCACGTCAACGACTCCCGCCGCTCGCTCGATCTGTCGATGTTCGCGCCGCTCATTGCGGTGCGCGGCACGACGTTCGCAAGCCTGCAATACGGCCCGCGCGCGGCCGATCTGAAAAAATTGAAGCGCAAGACGCCGATCGAGGATCTGGCGGCCGGTTTCGAAGATTTTATCGACACCGCCGCCGCCATCGACGCGCTCGACCTCGTCATCACCGTCGATACGTCCGTCGCGCACGTTGCCGGCGCGCTGGGCAAGCCGGTCTGGGTGCTGTTGCCTTGGGTGACCGATTGGCGCTGGCTGCTTAACCGCGAGGATAATCCCTGGTACCCGACCATGCGCCTGTTCCGCCAGAAGAAGGGCGAGGATCAAGCCGACGTCATTGCGCGCGTGGAAAAAGAGCTGAAAGCCGTGGTGCAAGGCGATAACGAACGGCTGACGCCGTTCAAGGCCGAAGGCGAGCGCCGCGCCGCCGAGGCTGCGGCCATCATAGCGGCAGAAGCCATGCAGGCCGGAAAACCCGTTGCGCCGCTGGCACAGGTGGCGACGCCGGGTCAGGCTCTCATTCTCGCCGAACAGAAGCGCCGGCACGGTTTTTTGGCCGATGCCGACGAGTTGACGCGCCGCGCGGCGGCGGCAGAGCCGGACAACGCCGAGGCCGCGCACATGCTCGGCATCATCGCGCACCAGTCGGGCAAGACCGCCGAAGCGATCGATCATATCCGCCGCGCCATCGCCATCAAACCGGACGTCGCGCTCTACCATGCCAATCTCGGCGAGATGTGCCGGCTCGCCGGCCGCGTCGACGAAGCGATCGCCGCCGGCCGCCGCGCCATCGAGATCAATCCCCATTACGCCGGCGCGTTGAGCAATCTCGGCATCGCGCTGTTCGACCAGGGCAAGTTCGACGAGGCGCTCAGCCTCTACGACCGCGCCATCAAGCTCGAAGACAATTTCGCCCAGGCCTTCAGCAATCGCGGCAATGCGCTGCAGCGCCTCAAGCGCTTTTCCGATGCGGAGAAGGACTACCGCCGCGCCATCGAATTGCAGCCGGCATTCGCCGACGCCTGGAATAATCTCGGCACCTGCCTGCGCGAACTCAAGCGCTCCGAGGAAGCCGAGACCGTTTACCGCAAGGCGCTGGAATCCGCGCCGAACAATCCCGATACGCTCGACAATCTGGCGCTGGCGCTCAAGGACCTCGATAGGCTCGATGAGGCCGCCGATCTGATGCGCCGCGCGCTGACTATCGAATCGCGCGACGAGAAGCTCTACGTGCACTACGCCACGGTGCTGCTCGACCAGCGCAAGACCGACGAAGCCGCCGCCGCCAACGAGCGCGCGCTGGCGCTCAACGCCAACAACCATGACGCCGTCAATCTGGCGGGCCGTATCGGCTTTGAGCGCGGCGACCTTGCCACCGCGCTCGCGCAGTACCGGCGCGCACTGACGCTCAAGCCCGATCTGGCCGATGCTTACAATAATATGGGCAACGTGCTCAAAGAGCTCGGCCAGCTCCAGGAGGCGCAAGACGCCTATCTGCAGGCGATCCGGCTCGATCCGAACATTGCCGGTGTTTATGTCAATCTCGCCGATTCCAAGAAATTTGCGCCCGGCGATACGCATCTCGAAATGATGGAGACGTTGGCGGCCAAGTCCGACGGCTTGTCGAAGACCGACCGCTTGCAGCTCGATTTCGCGCTCGGCAAAGCCTACGGGGATTTGAAGGACTATCCGCGCTCGTTCACGCATCTTCTCGCCGGCAATGCGGCCAAGCGCGCGACAATCTCCTATGAGGAGGCATCGGTCTTTGCCCTGTTCGACCGCATCGAGGCCGCCTTCACGCGCGAACTGATCGCGCAAAAATCCGGCGGCGGCGATCCTTCGCGCATGCCGATCTTCGTGATCGGCATGCCGCGCTCGGGCACGACCTTGGTCGAACAGATCATCGCCAGCCACCCGCTGGTGCACGGCGCCGGCGAATTGCAGACTTTCAACGACGTCATCCTCGCCGTGCGCGGGCCGGACGGCAATACGCTCCGCTATCCGGATTTCGTGCCTGCGCTCGACGCAGCGGCGTTACGACGGATCGGCGCACGCTACATCGCCGACGTGCGCAAGCTCGCGCCAAGCGGCGAGCGCGTCACCGACAAGATGCCGTCGAATTATTATTTTGCCGGGCTCATCCATCTGGCGCTGCCGAACGCAAAGATCATCCATTCCATTCGCAATCCGGTCGACACCTGTATTTCCTGCTTCTCAAAACTTTTCACCGCCGAGCAAAACCACACCTACGATCTTGCCGAGCTCGGCCGCTATTACAAACGCTACGAGCGGCTCATGGCGCATTGGCGCCGCGTACTGCCGTCGCAAACCATCCTCGATGTGCGCTACGAGGACGTGGTCGCCGATCTCGAAGCGCAGGCGCGCCGCATCATCGCCTATTGCGGCCTGCCCTGGGACGAGCGCTGTCTGGCATTTCACGAGACCGAGCGGCCGGTGCGAACCGCGAGCGCGACGCAAGTGCGCCAGCCGATCTATAAGAGCGCCGTCGGTCGCTGGCGGGTCTATGAGGCGGAGCTCGGGCCGTTGTTGCACGCGCTTGGCATCGCCGCGCCGGTCACGGGTTGACGTTGCCGCCCCCGACGTTCGCGACACCGTTCCGGCGGACCTTGCTTATGGTGACGAACGGATGACGCCATCTCCAATTGCGCGCTCATGACGTTACGCGCCCATGCGTTACGCGCTCATGACGTTACGCGCCCATGGCGTGCTCGTAAATTTCCTCTTCTTGGGCATTATGGACGCGCACCAGGGCGTCCAGCGACTCGATGATGCGCTGCGCGTCACGGATCAGGTAATGATCGATCTCCTCAGGCGTGAGTGCGGCGGCGAGGCGGTGCAGAAGTCGCGCGAGGTGGATTATTTCCAGATGCGCACGGCTCATTGCTCCCAGGCCGTGGCGGTCGGCCAGGAATTGGGCCACGCGGGGATAAACCGCAGTTTCATCGTCGCGCTCATGCTCGACTATTTCCCGCGCGACGATGCGATCGGCTTCCGAAATCAAGATGGCGGCACCGGCTCCTTGCGCGTAGTCCAGCGCGTCCGCGATTTCTCTTAGCCGATCGAGGTTCGATTCCATTCGCTCGTGCGCCAGGCGCAGCGTAGCGGCTGCGCCCGCCGGCATGTTGCGCCGGCTAAACGAGTGGCCCGACGTCAATGCGCGCAGCGCATTGAGAATGACGGCGACGTCGATTGCTTCCTGAGTCAATGCTCCGGCCACCGGAGGCAATAAGCCAATGGCGGCAAAAAGCATCGCCAAACCCGACATTGCCATCCCGGCAATTATGCTCTGCAACGCGATGCGGCGCGTTCGTCGCGCGATCGCGACGGCGTCGGAGACACGATCCAGGCGATCCACGAGTATGACGACATCGGCAGCCTCGGATGATGCACTTGCGCCTCGCGCGCCCATCGCGATGCCGACGTTCGCGGCCGCCAACGCCGGCGCGTCGTTGATGCCATCGCCGACCATCACCGTGGGGTTTCGGCGTTGCTCGGCGGCCACGGCATCGACCTTATCCGATGGCTCGCGGTCGGCGAGGACCGCATCGAGATCGAGTGCTGCGCCGATTGTCTCGGCGGCCTCAGCCCGATCGCCCGTCACCATGACGATCCGCGACACCCCGGCGGACCTCAGTGCCTGCACGGCGCGCGGCGTTTCGCGCCTGAGCTCGTCGCCCAGGATTATGGCTCCGATGTTTTGGCTATCCACGGCGACGAACACACACAGAGCCGAACGCCACGTTGCGCGTCGCAGCGCCCGCAATGCCCACATTTCCGGTTTGCGGCCGCCGCAGACCATCTGATGCGATCCGACGCGAATAATTTGTCCCCCGACCACGCCCTCCAGGCCCGAACCCATGGTTTCCTGCACCCGAGTCGGGAGTACAAGTTGGAGCCCCTTTTCCTTCGCGGCCGCGACAACAGCGGCGGCGACGACATGATGCGAGGCCTGCTCCAAAGAGCCCGCGGCCCGCAGAACGTCGTCGCTGCTTTGGCCCGGAGCGGCTTCGATGGCGACCAGGCGCGCCCCGCCGACGGTCAACGTGCCGGTTTTGTCGAACATGACCGTATGAGTGCGGGCCAGCGCCTCGAGAGGTCCGCTGCCCTTGAAGAGGATTCCGCCCCGTGCCGCTTGCGCAACGCCGGCGATAAAGGCGACCGGCGCGGCTAAGATCAGTGGACAGGGAGTCGCAGCCACCAGGACGGCGAGCCCTCTGACCGGATCGTCGGAAAAGAGCCAAGCGGCGCCCGCAACCGAAAGCGAGACCGGCAACAGCAGCAGCGCATAGCGATCGGCCAACCTGATGAACGGCGACTTGGCGGTCTGCGCTGCCGTCACCATTCGCACAATGCCGGCGTAGGTGCTTTGGCTCGCCATAGCGGCAGCGTGAATTTCGAAAGTGTCGCCGGCATTGAGCGAGCCGCTCCGCGCGAAATCTCCCGCCCGCCGGACGACCGGGATCGGTTCTCCCGTCAGCGCCGCCTCGTCGATTGTGGCCGTTTGGTTGACGATGATCCCATCGACAGGTACGACCTCGCCCGCTCGCACCAGAATGTCATCTCCGACGGCGACCTGCTCGACGGGAACATCTTCGATCGCTGAATCGCGGCGACGATGGGCGACTCTTGGAGCGCGATCGATCAATGATTTCAGGTCCCGCTCGGCGCGGGCAACTGCAAAATCCTCAAGCAGGTTGCCGCCGGCATACATGATGGCGACGACGATGCCGGCCAGGGCCTGGGCGAGGACGAGTGCAGCGGACATCGAAACAAACGCGATCGCGTCGACTCCGACGCGACCTGCCAGGAAATCGCGGAGCATGGAGACGAGCAATGCAACCACGACGGGAATGGTGCCGGCTGCCCAAGCCCATTGTGCCAAGTCGCTCCGATCCAAAGACCAGGCCGCGAGCCCCGCCAACAATCCGCCGAAAGCGATGACCACCAATGCTTGGCGGATCAGTCTCTGGTCGAAGATCCTAGACATCCATTACGCTCGCTGACGAGGGTTCTCTTGAGCACGGGCCAGGCGCCAGTCCAGGCTATTGCACGTGAAAATCGCTCCTGCCCATTGACTCAAATCAACGTGCCTGCGGGCCGTTCGCCGCGATTTTACCACCATCGTCGCGGTCAGCACCGTCCGAGCGCCCGGCGGGCAGCCCACATTAGTTATGATCGGCCGCTTCTCACCGGATGTATTTGATGCCAATCAACTGGTGAAAGCTCCGCCCGCACCATTTGGACCCATCTTCAAGGAGACAAAATAAGGAAGCCATGACCCAACCGATCGAACTCGGTCTCGACACCTTCGGCGACATTACAGCCAGCCCCGACGGCAGCGCAAAATCGCACGCCGAGGTCATCCGCGACGTGATCGAGGAAGGCGTGCTTGCCGACGCCGTCGGCGTCGATGCCTTCGGCGTCGGCGAGCATCACCGGCCCGACTTTGCCATCTCGACGCCCGATATCGTGCTGGCGGCGATCGCCGGACGGACGAAACGGATATGGCTCGGCTCGGCGGTGACGGTGCTGTCGTCCGACGATCCGGTTCGCGTGTTTCAGCGGTTTTCGACGCTCAATGCCGCGTCGAACGGCCGCGCCGAAGTCACGCTCGGGCGCGGCTCCTTCATCGAATCGTTTCCGCTATTCGGCTATGAGCTGTCCGACTACGAGAAGCTGTTCGAAGAAAAACTCGATCTGTTCGCAGCTTTACTGCGGCAGCAAATCGTCACCTGGCAAGGCACGACGCGGGCGCCGCTCGACAACCAGCGCGTCTTTCCGCCGATCGAAACCGGCGCGCTACGCACCTGGGTCGGCGTCGGCGGCTCCCCGGAATCGGTGGTCCGCGCCGTGCGCTACGACTTGCCGCTGATGCTGGCCATTATCGGCGGCGATCCCAAGCGTTTCATGCCTTATGTCGATCTGTATCGTCGCGGCTATGCGCAGCTCGGCAAGCCGGTGCGGGCGATCGGCGTGCACTCGCACGGCTACGTCGCGGAGACCGACGAGAAAGCGTGCGAGGAATTATGGCCCGACTATAAGCGCATGCGCGACCGCATCGGCGCCGAGCGCGGCTGGCCGGCATTGCAACGCGCGGAATTCGATCGCGAAGCCGATTCCGGCTCGCTCTATGTCGGCGCGCCGGAGACCGTCGCGCGCCGGATCGCGGCCACCGTGAAGGCGCTCGGGCTTCAGCGCTTCGACATGAAATACTCGGCCGGCACGCTGTCGCACAAGAAGATCATGCGCTGCATAGAGCTTTTTGGGCGCAAAGTGATGCCGTTTGTCAAGGAGATGGTGGCGTAGTTCCGTCACCTAAGGGACGAGCGAAGCGAGCCTCGAAGGGCGACAATCTCGTCCGTTCCAACTTGCGATGAAGCGGAAAATCGAACTCCTTTCACCGACACTTTAGCTCTTTATTACAATAATACCAACGGCATTAGAGAGTAACCGATGCCCAGTGGCGTGTTGCTATTGATTGGATGCGGCCTGGTTCGGCAGTGAGTGCATTCCAAGCATCGCAGCAGGCATTGACGATGGCTTCGTAGCTGTCG
>Ga0207416_1001378_pt1 | contig 32888 bp, 24 predicted proteins | sample PaiPotPPM11metaG_FD_184107 | JGI IMG/M metagenome (GOLD analysis project Ga0207416, IMG submission 184107) | Iron sulfur acid spring bacterial and archeal communities from Banff, Canada, to study Microbial Dark Matter (Phase II) - Paint Pots PPM... ...
CATCAATGAGTTGGAATCCGAACCAGGGACAACCGGGGCAAGACCCCAATCAGCCGAGCCAGTATGGTGGCTACGGCAATTATTCTCCCCCACCGCAGCAGCCGACCGATCCTTATAGCCAGCCGGGTGCGCAAGGCCAGCCGGGTGGCTATGGCAACCCGCAGCAAGGCCCGCAAAACCCGTATGGGGCAGGGCAGCAGCAGTACTACCAGCCGCCAGTAGGCGGGGGAGCCGCCGCCGGTCAGTATGGCCCAAGCTCGATGAGTATGCAGCCCAATGTGGCCGCCGGTCTCAGCTACATAGCGATCATTGGCATCATCTTCTTTTTCACCGAGAAGGTGAATCGCTTTGTGCGCTTCCATGCCGCACAGTCCATCCTGTTGCTGATTGTCGCCGTTGGCTGGCAAATAGTCAGCAGTATTCTCACTACTGCCATTTATGGTGGTTTCTACTACTTTGGCGGCTTTGCCCTATTATCCTGCCTCTTTTCTCTGATCAGTCTTGGCATTTTCGTGGTGTGGCTGATCACCATGATCCAGGCTTTTATGGGCAAAGAGTTCAAGCTGCCCATCATCGGGGACATCGCCCAACGTTGGGCCAACCAGGGCATTCCGGGTATGCCCGGCGTGTAATCCCATCTCAGGGAGTGAGAAGACCCTGAAAAAGCGGGTGCGTCGCCTGCTGTGCCTGCATTGCCCGGCAGGCACAGCGAATGAGAAGAAATGAGCGACGCACCCGCTTTTTGTGTTGCGGGGCAAGCCGTAGGGGCGTGGGCTTGCCCCGCCCAAAAATCGCTGCCCAAGATCGTACATCGGCAAAAACAATTGGGCGGGGCAAGCCCACGCCCCTACGGGTGCTATAATAGGACGTGTGGGAAAACAATGACTCCAGGAGTAATGCCGAATGGGTACCGATATGGAACAGGCACCAACAGAGCGACCGTCACAAGCAGTAGAACTGGATGCCGCGCGCCAGGTGCAGGCACGCGAATACGCGAGCATCCGCCGGCAATTGAGCTTTACCGGTATGGGCATTGCCGCCATCGGCATCCTCTTTATTTTCATGAGCGGCTTCGATGTGGCCCTGCGCGACTGGCTGCGGCCGCTGGGCTGGCAGCCGGTGAGCGGCTGGTATCCCGTGCAGGTGCTGATCTTCCTGCTCGTGCTGTCGCTGGCCTACGAGGTCATCACATCGCCGCTCGGCTACTACGGCTTTGTGTTATCCCGCCGCTATGGTCTCTCGACTCTAACGCTGAAAGGCTGGCTGGCCGATCTGTTCAAAGGGCTAGGCATCGGGCTGATCTTCGAGGTGGCCGCCGTCGAGGTGGTGTATCTCCTGTTGGCGACGCAGCCGCGGTTGTGGTGGCTGTGGGTAGCAATCGTGCTGCTCTTCTTTACTGTGATCATGGCGAACCTCGCGCCTGTCCTCATTCTGCCACTTTTCTACAAATTTACCCCGCTGCCCGACGGCGCGTTGAAGGAGCGCTTGCTGGCGCTGGCCGCACGCGCTCATACCCGCGTGCGCGGCGTTTTCACCATGCACATGAGCAGCAAGACTACTGCCGCCAACGCCGCGTTGATGGGCCTGGGCAACACGCGGCGCATCGTGGTGGGCGATACCCTGCTCGACCGCTACACGCCCGACGAGATCGAGGTCGTGCTGGCGCACGAACTGGGGCATCATGTCCATCGCGATCTCTGGAAACTGATCATCAGCCAGTCAGCGATTATGCTTGCTGGCCTGTACCTGGTAAGTATCGCGCTGAACTGGGCCGTGAACACGCAGCACTACTACCGCGCGCTGGCCGATCCCGCCACCATGCCGCTGCTGATGCTGCTGCTCGGCATCTTCGGGCTGGTGATTATGCCCTTGAGCAACGGCATCAGCCGGGCCGTCGAGTACCAGGCCGACGAATACGCCTTGCAGTCAACGCGCAAGGTTGAGGCATTCAAAAGCGCGATGACTCGCCTCGCCAATCAAAATCTGTCCGAGGTCGAGCCATCGCCGCTGGTCGAGTTTTTCTTCTACGATCATCCCGCCGTCGGCAAGCGCCTGCAACACGCCGGCCGCTTCGCCGCGCGTCACAATCTGTAGGGGCGAACCGGCAATGTGGCGGCAGGGTGGAATGTGGCGGCGCAATTCATTGTGCCAGTCAGCAGTAGCCATCGAGGCCGATCCTGGTGCAATGAATTGCGCCGCCACGTTTCTGGTCCTCAGACACATTTGGGTTAGAGGCTGTCTTTACATCTTCAAGGCATCCATCAGCGCGGCCAGTTTGGTCCCGGCCTCATCGACGGAGCCGACGGGCATCCCCAGCAGCGGCTCATCGACGCCCAACGCGCCCCACTGATCAAGCTTCGCCGCCATTTCGCCGGGCGTGCCGATGATCGTTGTGGCGTCGAAGAGAGCTTGCGAGACCGCCTCCGCGGGATTCTTGTCCCTGTGCTTCCATGCTTCCTGCACGATTGCCACATCTTCTCCAAAGCCGTTGCGCGTGAGCATGTCGGCGTAGTATACGCCCATCTTGCCGATGTAGAAGGCCAGCCCGGTGCCGGCCAGGATGCGAGCGGCGGCGCGCTCGTTCTCGTCGGCGTTTTCATCTAAGATGATCGAGGTGACGTAAGGTGCGATAGCGGCGCTGTGCGGCGGGCGTCCCGCTATGCGCGCTCCCTCGTCGAGCTGGCTGCGCAGCTCGCCCCACTTGTCGCCTGGCCAGTAGACGGGCAGCACGCCGTCGGCAATTTCGCCTGACTGCACCACGTTCTTCGGCCCCATCGCCGCGATATAGATGGGCAGGTCGGCGCGCAGGGGCGTGAAACGCAGCTTGAAGCCGCGTTCGAGGTTGAAGAATTCGCCGTGATAGACCAGCCGCTCCTGGCGCAGGATCATGCGGATGATCTCGACGTACTCGCGCGTGCGCCGCACCGGTTTCTGGAACGGTACGCCATGCCAGTGTTCGATCACGTTCGCGCCGGACGGACCGAGGCCCAGAATGATGCGCCCGCCGGAACGCTCGTCCAGCGTGGCGGCGGCGCTGGCAAGCACCGCCGGGGAGCGCGAGTAGACGTTGGCGATCCCCGCGCCGATCTTGATGCGTTTGGTAACGCGCGCGAGGTCGGCCATCGAAGTGAAGAGTTCGTAGCCCCAGGACTCACCCAGCCAGATAGAATCGTAGCCCAGTTCGTCGGCGATCCTGACCTTTGCCATCACCTCGTCCCAGGGGCCAGGAAAATTGGGAATTTCGGCGACCAGCCCCACGCGCTGGCGGTAGGCTTTTGCGTCGTGCGCGCCGGGTTCGTGCTGCGCGTCAGTTGTCATGTATGCTCATCCTTCCGGTATCTAAAAAATAGGAACATGTGATATTGTCCTGTCATTATATCTCATGGTCTGCCGCGCTCCATGATTGTTGGTTTTGGGGATGAAAAATAAAGCATTGCGCCATTACATATGTTACAATCTACAGAGACGATCATCGTAGTTCCGGCATCGACCCCTCTATCACAACTCCAAATTTGTAGGATGCCGCGCTGGCATGAAAGGAGACATCCACAATGCAAACGGTAGGAAGCGACGTTCAAGATGATGTCTTTGTAGATGAGTACACCGGCGGATTGGTTGGCCCCAGCCTCGGTTTTGCTGCAACGGTCAGGGATGGCGGGTATATTCGCTGCGTCGTCCCGCCCGGCTGCTGGGGGCCGATGATCACCCCCGAATTTCGCGGCGGCCACGAGGTGACGCGCCCCGTCGCTGTCGCGGGAGCAAAAGTCGGCGATGCTATTGCTATTACTATCGAGTCGATGCGTGTGCTTTCGCTGGCGACGTCTTCGGGTACAATGGTCACGAATCAACCCGCTTTTGGCGACGACCCCTTCGTCGATAAGAAATGTCCCGGCTGCGGCACACCCTGGCCGGAGAGCCGCGTCGAAGGGACGGGCGAGGCAAGCATTCGCTGCGTCAAGTGCGGCGCGGTCGTCAATCCCTTTAGCTTCGAGGAAGGCTACACTATCGTTTTCGATCACGATAAGATGGTCGGGCTGACCGTTGACGAAGCCAACGCGCATGATTTCGCCACGCGCGCACGCGAGGTGGCCGCGCTGCCGCCCAACGCGCGCCAGCACCCAATCCTGCTCTTTGAGCCGCACACGATTCCCGGCACGCTGGCGCGCCTGCGTCCCTTCATCGGGAACATCGGCACGACACCCAGCGCCGACATGCCCGACTCTCATAACGCGGGCGATTTTGGCAGCTTCCTTGTGGGCGCGCGCCACCAGTACGGCATGACCCTGGAAACGCTCAATCGCGCCAAGACGGACGCGCATCTGGATACCAACGAAGTCCGCCCCGGCGCGGTGCTGATTTGCCCGGTCAAGATCGACGGCGGCGGCGTCTACATCGGAGACTGCCATGCTAACCAGGGCGACGGCGAGCTTGGCCTGCACACCACCGATATTACAGCGGAGGCGCGTGTTCGCGTCAATGTGATCAAAAATCTGCCGCTGGATGGTCCCCTCCTGCTGCCCGTGGCCGAAGATTTGCCGTACATCACACGCCCGTTCTCGCAAGCAGAATGGGCCGCCGGAGAACGGCTGGCTCAACGCCACAATATGACGCTGCAGCGCAGCGTGGGGCCGGTACAGTTTATCGGCACGGGGCCGACCATCAACGAGGCGGCCGACAACGCCATTGAGCGCGCCGCCGAAGTTCTGCTCATGACGAAGGCCGAGGTGCGCAATCGCTGCACCATCACCGGCGGCGTGGAAATCGGGCGCTTGCCGGGCGTCGTGCAGTTGAATATGCTAGTTCCGTTCGCGCGTCTGGATACGCTTGGAATCGGCGACTACGTGCGCCGCCAGTATGATCTGTGATATCAATATGGAGTTAGAAATGAGGAGGGAGAGCCAGAGAAATGTGGCGGCACAATTCATTGCGCCGCCACAAGCTCTAACACTCCTCCGCAACAGCATGTTCAAAGAGGCAAAAGATGCAGGTACGTGTCGCATTATTCGGCAGCGCGCGCGTCGTTACCGGCGAGCCGGGCATTGTCCTCGCGTTTGACGCGCCATATGCCACGCTGGCTCAGGTGATCGATGCCATTATCGCGCGCTATCCGCGCGCCCGCCCGTATCTGCTTGGTGCTTCCGGCAGCCTGCCGCCGCATATCCGCGTGCTGATCAATCAGGCGCGTCCGCAGCCGGATGCCACGCTGACCACGCTCGTCCGCGATGGCGATGAGGTGGCTCTGCTGGTCGCCGTGGCCGGTGGCACGTAGGGAAGCGGGCTTGAATAGAGATAAACCCCCCTTGTCGTATCACCCCGTTAGACGGTACACTAGCAGTAGCTTCGTTGTGTGTGCATTGCCGGGAAGGATGGATCGCTCATGGACTTTGAACTGCCGGAAGAGCATAAACTGGCCTACGAAAGCGCGCTGGCTTTTGCGCAGGAGGTCATACGACCGCATAGCGACGAATTTGAACGGGAGGACGATTTCCCGCGCTGGCTCTGGCTGCGCCTCGCCGAGCAGGGATACACGGGGATCGCCATTCCTGAAGAGTACGGCGGGAGCGAGGGCGATTTTCTGATGGCGGCGCTGGTGGCCCGCGCCATCGGTCGCGCCAACGGCGGCATCGCTATGTCATTCGGCGCGCATCTGAATTTGTGCGCTCACAACATCTTGCGCAACGGCACGGAGGAGCAGAAGCAGAAGTACCTGCCCGGACTTGCCAGCGCGGAGCTGATCGGCGCGCTCGGCCTCACCGAGCCGAACGCTGGCTCCGACGCCATGGGCATTCAGATGGCGGCGCGCCCCACTGACGGCGGCTACCTGCTCAACGGCATGAAAATGTTCATCACCAACGGCCCCATCGCCGACCTCATGGTCCTCTATGCTAAGACGCGGCCAGAAGCTGGCAGTCGCGGCATCACCGCCTTCATCTTCGAGACGAAAACGTCCGGCTTCCAGGTTTCGCGCAAGCTGCAAAAGGTCGGGATGCACGGATCGCCCACCGGCGAACTCGTCTTCCAGGATGCCTTTGTGCCGCAGGAGAACGTGCTGGGCAAGGTCAACGAAGGCTACAAGGTGGTCATGAGCGGCCTCGACCTGGAACGCGCCTTCTTCGCCGTCAGCGCCATCGGCGGGCTGGAAGCGGCGCTCGAAATCTCCCTCAAATACGCCAAAGAGCGCGAGCAGTTCGGCCAGCCCATCGCCAATTTCCAGTTGATCCAGGCCAAGCTCGCCGATATGTACACCGACCTGGAAGCGGCGCGCCTGATGGCCCATCGCTGCATGTGGCTGGCACAGCAGGGAAAGCGCGTCAGCAAAGAGGCCGCCGCCGCCCTGCTCTTCACGGCGCGCGCCTCGATGCGGGCGTCTGACGAAGCCTTGCAGATACATGGCGGCTGGGGCTATCTGACCGATTTCGAGGTTGAGCGTCTGTGGCGCAACGCCAAGCTGGGCGAGATCGGCGCCGGCACGAACGAGATTCGCCAGTTGTTGATCGCCAGAGAATTGTTGGGGATGCGGTGATACATAACAGGTAGCCTGGCCCCCACACCAGACCCACGGGCCAGACCCCCACAAGGGAGGTCTCTACATTTCACGCGCCGTTGGGGATATATTTCACTCGCTCATTGGGGATAATATGTAGAGACCTCCCTTGTGGGGGTCTGGCTCTACATTTCACGCGCCGTTGGGGATACATTTCACTCGCTCATTGGGGATGATATGTAGAGACCTCCCTTGTGGGGGTCTGGCCCGGGCGTCTGGCGTATGATAGGAGGTATCGTGAAATCCGTGCGCATCGCCGGGGGGCTTGGCTTCTACGGCGACTCCTGGCAACCGATCAAGGCGAGCATCGAGCGCGGCAACGTGCAGTATGTCTGCTCCGACCACCTCGCCGAATTGACGCTGGCGATTTTGCAGAAGGATCGCCAGCGCGACCCCAACCTGGGCTACACACGCGATCTTGTGCCGATGCTGGCCGAATTGCTTCCTCTGGCCGTGCCACGAGGGATCAAGTTTGTTCTCAACGCGGGCGGTCTCAATCCACTGGCGGCGCGCGAAGTCTTGCTGAACGCGCTCAAGAAGTTCGGGATCAAGCTCAAAGTGGGTGTGGTACTGGGTGATGCCGTGCTGGAGCGGCTTGATGAGTTGCAGGCGATGGGCGTCTCGCTCGCGCATATGGACACGGGCGCGGATATCGCCGCGGTGCGCGATCGCTTGCTTTTCGCCAGCGCGTACCTGGGCGCGCGGCCCGTCGTCGAGGCGCTGGAGGCCGGAGCGCAGATCGTGCTGACGGGGCGTGTGGCGGACGCCGCGCTTTTCCTCGCGCCGCTGGTACGCGAGTTGGGCTGGCGCTGGGATGAGTGGGACAGGCTGGCACAGGGTGTCGTGGTAGGTCACTTGCTGGAGTGCAGCGGACAGGCCACGGGCGGCAACTTCGGCGGCGCCTGGCGATCAATGCCCGATCTGGCCCATATTGGCTACCCTGTTGCCGAGGTATGGGAAAATGGCGATACTATCATCACCAAAGCGCCGGGTACGGGCGGGCATGTCTCGTTCGATACGCTGCGCGAGCAGTTGTTGTATGAAGTGCATGATCCGCGCCACTACCTGACGCCCGACGTCGATGTCGATATGACGACGCTGCGTCTCGAAGAGATCGGCGCGGACGCGGTGCGCGTGACGGGCGCGACGGGGCGGCCCGCGCCGCAGACGCTCAAGATCGTGGCGGGCTACGAGGATGGCTACATGGGACAGGCCATGATCGGCTATGCCTGGCCTGATGCCTTTGCGAAAGCGCAGGCCGCCGCCAGCATCATCGAGCAGCAGATGGCGGATAGCGGCCTCAGAGCCGAGGAGACGCTGGTCGAGTACGTGGGCTACAACTCGATTCACGGCCCGCTGGCCGACCCATCGCACCTGGATGAGTTGAACGAGGTCTATTTGCGCGTTGCCGTGCGCTGCGCCGACAAACGCGAGGCCGCGAAGCTGGAGCGGCTGTTCCCGCCGTTGGCGTTGAGCGGCCCGCCCTTCATCGGCGGCGCGGGCGGCATGACAGGGCCGCGCGGCCTGCTCGGCATCTGGCCGACGCTGGCTCCGCGCGCCATTATCGAAGAATACATACGTGTCAGTGTTGAGGAGTCCGAGCTATGAAAAAACGCCTGGTCGATCTGGCTCATGCCCGTTCCGGCGACAAAGGCGACAAGGCCGATCTCAGTCTCTTCGCCTCTGATCAACAAACCTATGTTTTATTAGCGCGCGAGGTGACGGCGGAGCGCGTGCGCCAGCACTTCGCCGGTATCATCACCGGCCCTGTCGAACGTTTCGAGGTTCCCAATGTTCTCGCGCTCAAATTTGTCTTGCACGGCGCGTTAAACGGAGGCGCTTCGCGCTCGCTGCGCAGCGATACGCTGGGGAAATCCCTGGCATCAGCCTTATTGCGAATGGAGATTGAGACATGATTATTTTTGTGTATCTGCTCTCGGCGGTATCAATTATCTGGGGCTTCCGGTCGAGAAACAAAGTGATGGGACAGTTCAAGAACACATGCCCGCAATGTAGAAAAGTTGGATTTCAGACGGTAGTGCGTTCGCGCCGCTGGTTTACCCTCTATTTTATTCCCCTCATTCCTTCGTCTAAGAGGACGATAGCGCGCTGCAATCTTTGCGGTTTCCAGTATGTCATGAACAACGATCAGGCCGATGCCTTATTTCCACAAGGGCAGGAGGGTGTGGCAAATGGGCCGCCTCCACAGGTGCAATCGGCGCCGCAGGCGCAGCCGCAGAAGACGACGCAGCAACTCATGGAGGAGGGAACAGCGTATGCCCAGGCCGGTCGGTATAACGAGGCCATAGCCGCCTTTGACCGGTTGATCCTGCTCGCGCCCACCTATGCCGGAGCGTATTTCAACAAAGGAAACGCCCTGTATGCTTTGAGACGCTATGAAGAGGCTGTCACCGTCTACGATCAAGCAATCCAATTGTCCCCCAATGTAGCCGACGCCTACAGCGCCAAAGGCCGCGCCCTGGAGGCCCTGGGTCGGGTAGATGAAGCGCAAAAAGCCTACGCGGATGGCCGCATATACGGCTACCGCGGCTGAAACCCCGCTGTGGGGGATGACTGGGGATGTGGCACTGGCTGGAGATGTGGCGGCTGGCTGGGGATGTGGCGGCGCAATTCATTGCGCCAGTAGGGGGCCGATTGATCGCGCCCTGTATCAATCCTGGCGCAATGAATTGCGCCGCCACGTTCCATTCCATCCCATTACATCACATCAACATTTGCATAGCCGACCTGCACGCCAAGGCCGAGCCACAGCAGAAATTCGCGGTTGCCGTCGCGGCCCAGGATAGGCGAATCGGTCAGGCCGCGTACTACGAGCGGCGTGTGCCGCGGTATCCACGCTTGCAGTTCTTCTAAGATACGAGTATGGACGGCGGGATCGCTGATCACGCCGCCGCCGCGATCGGCCTCGGCTTTGCCCGCCTCGAATTGCGGCTTGACCAGGGCCGCGATCCAGGGAGTAGCCATCGCCGACGAGGCCGTATCCAGCAAGGGGACGACGGCGGGCAGGACCAGGCGCAGGGAGATGAACGAGACATCGATGGAGACGCACTGCACCGGCTCCGGCAAACTCGCGAGGTGGCGGATATTCGTGCGTTCCATCACCACGACGCGCTCATCGTTGCGCAGCGTCCAGGCCAGTTGCCCGTGGCCGACATCGACGGCGTAGACGCGCCGCGCCCCGTACTCCAGCAGGCATTGCGTGAAGCCGCCGGTGGACGCGCCCACATCGAGTGCAACCCGGTCTCGCGGGCTGAGGTGAAAGGCGTCGAGCGCCTTTTCCAGCTTCAGGCCGCTGCGGCTGACATATTTCAGTTCGGTGGGCGTCTCGGCCAGGCGGCACTCTGTAGCAAACGGGACGAGCGTCCCCGGCTTGTCCACCATACGCTCGCCTACGTAGACCTGCCCGGCCATGATCAGAGATCGCGCGCGTTCGCGGCTCGGCGCGAGTCCGCGCCGCACCAGCGCCACGTCTAAGCGTTCTTTGTTCGTCGCCATCTTCATATGCCTCCACGCCCCTACTCCAGGGCGGAGATCTGGTAATAATAGATCAGCGCGCCCGCGCCTATCAGTCCCACATTCGCTCCCAACTCCGCCAGTGTGATGCGCACGGCTTCGCGGGGTACGCGCATCGTGCGCTCGCGCACCAGGCGCAGGGCCGGTTGCAGCAAGAGCGGCCCTATCTGCGTGACGCCGCCGCCGAGGACGATCACTTCGGGGTTGAAGCTGTGAATGATGTTCACCAGGCCGACGCCGAGGGCTTCCGCCGCGTGCTGGATGATCGCCTGGGCCGTAGCGACGCCCGCCGCGGCGGCCACACCCACTACGCGGGCTGTGGCCTGCAACTCGCCCGGCTGGCCTTGCTGAGCGCGCAGAAACGCCAGCAGATCAGCGCCGCGACCGGCTGCCAGCGCCGCGTTGGCCTGCCGCGCAATGGCCGTGCCGGAGGCGATCACTTCGAGGCAGCCGACATTGCCGCAGTTGCAGCGTTCGCCTCGCCAGTCGATGGTCATATGTCCCAGTTCGCCCGCCGTGCCGCTTGTTCCCTCCATGATCTTGCCGCCACTGATGATGCCGCCGCCGATGCCCGTACTGATAGTGAGATACACCATATCCCCGCAGCCGCGTCCTGCGCCAAACAAATATTCGCCCAGCCCGGCGGCGTGCGCGTCATTTTCCACAAACACCGGCAGGCCAAAACGCTGCGCTACCATGTCGCGCAGCGGCACGCCCTGCCACGCGGGCAAATTAGGCGGATTGTAGATCACGCCCGTCTTGTGATTGAGCGGGCCGGGAGCCGCGATGCCGATGCCGGCTATCTGCTCGCCGCTGGCGGCGGTTTTGTCGAGCGTCTCCTGGATGGCGTCATACACACGCGGGATAACGCGCTCCGGCGTCGGATTCTCGCCCGTCAGCAATCCCACGCGCGTGTAGAGCGTCTTGCCGCGCAGCGCCGCCGCGCGTATCTGCGTGCCGCCGAGGTCTACGGCAACGACAAGCGGCAATTGCTCCTCGCGCATTCCTTGATTCGCTGGTATAGTAGAAGTATCTGTCATAGCATTTTTTCCTGAATAGGGATGTAGGTGAAAGAGTTTTGGTAGAAGTTTCACCGTTATCACCAAATGATAACGCATTCGCGTCGCGCGGGCAAGGGCAGCCGTAAATCATCATCCAATGCAGCGTGTAACATGGTATAGTATTACTTGTAGGTCGCTATCTCAGGTGAAATCAGGCTCAAGTTTATGAATAATCCAACCAGAAAACAACGTTTTGCCATCGGCTTTACCGCCGGGCTGGCTGCCGGGGTGGTCGCGACCACCGTGATGCTCCTCCTCTATGTCTACGGCCTGGGCGTTTCCTTGCCTGAAGCTTTCGGCTCCATGATCACCGCGCTGATGCCCGCGTCGGTGTTTAGCTCTCTGCACCAGGCTATCGGCGACAACGCCAAAAACTATCTCTTTTATATTATTGTGGTGGGACAATGCCTGGTCTTTGCCCTGAGCGGAGCCGTTTGCAATCTGCTGTTGCTCTCCGCGCAGCCCGCTACGGGCGCGCCCGCCGCTAATACCGGAACCTGGGCGCGGTCTTTGCGCCTGCCGCCGGGAGAGACGCGGCTCAGTTCCTATCATGGCCTTGCGCTGGCGTTTGTTCTCTGGCTGCTCACCGGCTTTGTGCTGCTGCCGCTCACCGGCTCAGGCATCTTCGGCGCGCTGCTGACCCTGGGGCTTTACAGCAGCATGATCGGCCTGGCGCTGACCGGCGTCGTTTTCGGCCTGCTCTTTGTCTCCATCCAGAACTGGCTTTTTGCTCGCGGCGCGCTGAAGGGTTCGCCCGTGTCCAGCATCTCGCGGCGCTCCGTGCTGCGCGGCGGCATCGTCATTGCCGGGGTGGCGCTGCTCGGCGTCGGCGTGTGGCGTTTATTCAGCACGGCGGCCAGCAACGGAGCCGCCTCGGTCACGACCCTGCTGCAAAACTATAAAAGCAAGATCGTGCCGCCACCCACGCCCAATTACGGCGTGTTGCAGCCGGTGCAGTCTCTTTCGCCCGAAGTTACTTCTGACGATCAGTTCTACATCGTGTCTAAAAATCTCTTCTCCGATCCCACCGTCGATGGCAGCACGTGGCAACTCACGGTCGATGGACAGGTTGATAATCCCCTCAAACTCTCCTACCAGCACGTGCTGGCATTACCGATGCAGCAGCAATACGAGACGCTGGAATGCGTCAGCAATGATGTCGGCGGCGGCTACATGAGTAACGCCCTCTGGGAAGGCGTGCGTTTGTGCGACCTGCTAAAGCAGGCGGGCGTCAAGAACGGGGCGATCAAAGTCGTGTTCTATGCCGCCGACGATTACAGCGATAGCATCTACCTGGAGAAGGCGCTCGAAACCACGACGCTGCTTGCCGTGCGCATGAACGGCGCGACTCTGCCGCAGGAACACGGCTTTCCCGTGCGGATGCTCGTGCCGGGCATCTACGGCATGAAGCACTGCAAATGGCTCACACGCATCGAGGTGGTGAATCAGAATTTTCAGGGCTACTGGCAGCAGCGCGGTTGGAGCGATCTCGCCACCGTGCAGATCACTTCGCGCATCGATACGCCCGCGGCGGGAGCGAATATACCCCACGGCGAGACCGCGTACATCGCAGGCGTGGCCTTTTCCGGCAATAAAGGTATCGCGGAAGTCGATGTCAGCGTCGATGGCGGCAGCACCTGGGAGCGTGCCACGCTCAAAAAGCCGCTCTCCGCTCTCACCTGGGTGCTGTGGGAATATCCCTGGCAACCGGCCAAACAGGGGACATACACCCTGGTGGTGCGCGCCGTCGACTTAGGTGGCAATGTCCAGACTCCGCAAGAAGCGCCTCCCGCGCCAAATGGAGCAACTGGCTATGATAGCTTCGATGTGTCCGTCGTGTGACAGCTTCTCTTTGGTTGAATACGCCTGAAATGTTGTGGAGAGGCGCGATGCGTCGCGCCTCTCCACAACATTTCAGGCGTACCCTCTATGATCTTCAAGATAAGAAGATTTTGCTAGTTCCTGGAACAAGCGCAGCAAATACACTATAATAGATGCGTCGAGAGCCACGGGGGGAACCTGGAACGAGACAATACGATACTGCCAGACCGTACATCTGATATTCATCTGATATTCCTTTGCTATTCTTTCGCTAAAGCCAGGAAGCGAACAGCGCGGCTCATAGAGATAGATGGATGTTTTTGTCCGGTTTGACCTTCCTCATTGATTATATCCAATAGAGGCACAAAAAACGAGAGAGTATAGTGGATAAGGCCAGAATGGTGACGGATGTTCAGGTGGTAGAGAGCCTGCGAGCGGGAAATGCAGAAACGTTCCGTGCGCTTATCGAACAATTAGAACAACCGATCGTAGGATATCTGCTTCGCCTCGTGGGGGATCGCGAGACGGCCCTTGATCTTGCTCAGGATACTTTTTTGCAAGTATATAAAGAACGAGGTAAGATGCCGCCCGATCATCACGAAGCCTGGATTTATCGTATCGCGACTAATTATGGCCTTCGCTATCTCAATCGGAAGCGCCTCCGGTGTATGGTTGGACTTGACGAATCGACGCAATTGGGGAACCCAGGTGATCATCTGATCGTGCAAAGCCCGGAGAACCAGGCCGAAGTTCGTCTCCTGGTTCAGGAAGCGCTTCGTCAGATGAAACCGGATGATGCTGTATGCCTGCAACTGCATTTCGGCAATGGCTTTACCTACGAGGAAATTGGCCGGGTGATGGCAACCAGTCCAGAAGCAGCGCGTAAACGTGTGGCTCGTAGTGTTGAGAAATTTCGCGCCTTTTATGATGCTTCCACGCAGAGCGGGAAGCAGCAGCGGCAGATAAGGTAGTCGGCTTATGTCGGAACAATCGTGGAGGTCAGGTGATTCAGGCGGCTTAGAACATCCTGATGACGCTGCACTGCTTGCTTTCGTTCGTGACGAGTTATCGATGGAAGAGGCGAAGGAAATCTATCACCATCTTGGCGACTGTCCGCAGTGCCAGGATTACTGCCGCGTCGGCCGCTTAATCTCCAGGGAGATGCTGCCAGCATACGCGGAGCAGATGTCAGTTGCTGACCAGGTCTATCAGTACATTAACAATCCAGCGAGTGCGTGGTTCGCGAAACAACGCCAAAGTTTGCGCCAATTCCCGGAAAATATTGAATTGGGGCTGGCGCTCGTCCGCTACCGGGCAGAGCAGAAAGCGCCCGCGTTTCTGTTTTCATTCAAGGGCAAAGTGTTCAGGGCAACGCCGCCGCCGCATCGGCGTATGAACAGTATCCCACTTATTGGGACCGTGCTCGTACTCTTGCTGGTGAGTGTTCTGATGGTAATAGTGCTGGCGTACACGTTGGCAGGGCGCCACAGCAATACGGGCGCTAAACCGAAAATGGTTCTCACTACCGCTACCGCGCAGAGCCGTATTACCCTGCCGAGCCTGCCGACGGCCACGCCGACTCCCCTTCCGGGCAGTTCGCTGGGCGCGTCAGCGCCGAGGCTTCAACTTTGCAAGGCGTCAACGGATAGAGGGCCGTACCGCGTTGGCATCTGCGGCTATAATTTTCACCCCGGTGATAAGCTAGAACTGATTGTGTATAGCAGGAACTACGGCCAATCCAGACCCTATCGCACGCTGACGGTGAATGCCCGCGGGCAATTCCAGACTTTCCTGGCAATCACGCCATGTAGAGAAGCGATCAAGGGCATTTACGTGCAAGATTTGACGAACAGTTCGGTGAATCCTCCTCCTCTGACGAATATACCGATCGGAAGATGTATGGCGTCTTCCTCGTGAACGAGTTCCTTGGTGAAACTCACGAGGTGACGACAGGAGCAGCAAGGAAGTATCAGGAATCATAACGAAATAACGAGGTTGGTGAGATGGGAGTACGACAGTGCGCATGGTGTTTACGATTGATTAGCAGCACTGGAGAGCGCGTTTCGACGCTACCGGTGCCAAAGATTTACGAGGCGACGCACGGGATTTGTCGCGGGTGTACGCGGCGCTGGTTAGAAAGCATCGGCAAAGAGACAGGCGCGAGCGCCGTAGTTGAGCGCGCGGAAGATGGGCGGTACCGCGTGCGCGAAGAGGAAGCGCCTGGCTAACTGCAATAAAAATTTTCTTCTACTACGTGGTGACTGGCGTTGATGTCTGGGGCTCTATGCTCCAGGTATCCACCGTGCCACCAGGGAAGCCGGATTGTCCGCTCATGCCCACATGAGCAAGGTCGTATTCTCCCCCCCAGAATGCGCCAGCAATTCGGCTTCTCCTTTTTGCTTTGTTTTTGTGGCGGCGCCACATCAAACCTGCATCTCCGACTTCATTATTGCGCCGCACCCTATGTCTCCTCAGCGAGAAATTCCAGCATCAGCCGGTTGACCTGCTGCGGCTTTTCTTGCTGCACCCAGTGGCCGCTATCAGGGACACGCCTGACGCGAATGTCCTTCACCCATTGTTCGAGACCAGTCGTAAGTGCGATATCGAGCGCGATATCCTGCTCGCCCCAGATAAGCAGCGTCGGCGCGCTGATCTGGGCAACACTAGCGGTTATTGACGCGGGCCGGAGCATGGCGCGGAAGCTGATGCGATAGTAGCTCAGGGCCGCCCGCATGGCGCCGGGCTTGCTCATCGCGCGCTGGTAGCGCGCCGTCACTGCGCGCGGAAACGCCTCTTTCTGGACGGCTGCGCCGCGCAACATGCGCCCGATCGCGTTGGCATGGTTGCGCAGCAGCGCCATTTCCGGCAGCCAGGGCAATTGAAAAAGGAAGATATACCAGCTTTTGCGCAGTTGCTTCACCGTGTGCAGTTCGCGTACCATCGCCGCGGGGTGCGGCGCGTTCATTACAATCAGGCGCTCGGTCATCGAGGGATAGCGCATGGCGAACGACCAGGCCAGTACGCCGCCCCAGTCATGTCCGGCGATAGTCGCTCGCTCGTATCCCAGGCCCGTCACCAGGCCCGCGATATCTCCTATCAACGTCGGGATATCATAGCCACCGCGCGGCTTCTCGCTCTCATTATAGCCGCGCAAGTCGGGCGCGACGACAGTGTAGCCATGCCCGGCCAGAAACGCGATCTGATAGCGCCAGGAATACCAGAACTCAGGAAAGCCGTGCAATAGCACGATCAGCGGCCCCTTGCCCTGCACAACATAGTGCAGGCGGACGCCGTTGGTCAGGATGGTGCGATGCTCCCACGTCTCTATCTCAGCCAGCATCAAAATCTCCTTTCAGAGAACTTGTTCCTCCTTCAGACATATTGTTGATATTATAGGACATAACGTTGTTCGAGGTGGACGAGGGTCTCCATCCTTTGCGGGGAAACCCGTAGGGGCGTGGGCTTGCCCCGCCCTGACGAGCAACAGCAGACCTTCACTATTTTTGGGCGGGGCAAGCCCACGCCCCTACGGGTTTCGGCCATTTTCCCCTGGAAGGACGGAGAGCCGCGGACAACCGCTACTTGACATCCATCCCTGGCTGGTGTATCCTTGACACAACCAATACAAACGCGCCGATCAGGATCAGTAGGCGACGGCACAGTCGAGCAGCGAGCCGGGAGAGTGCAAGCCGGTGGATGGGGCCGCGTCGAACCCACCTGAGAGCGCCAGTGACAAGCTGGCCGGAACCTCACCGTTAACACGAGGAGCGGTCGCTGCGCGAGTGAGAGCAGAGACCGTGCGAGTGGAATTGCGCCGCGAGGAGCGATTCAACAAAGGTGGTAACACGGGTCAAATCTCGTCCTTTCCAAAGGGCGAGTTTTTTTATGGGAAAAACACGAATTGTATGGTAGGGGCGACCCTTGCGGTCGCCCTGGAACGCGCGAACGAACCGTCTATGGGCGCGAACGAACCGTTTATGGTAAACGCGGAAAGGAAGAACAACAACATGGCAGACGAAGAAAAGTACGGTGAAGAACTGGTTGACCAGGACGACAATTTCTCGCAGTGGTATAACCAGGTGGTGCGCCACGCCGACCTGGCCGACTACGCCCCGGTGCGCGGCTGCATGATCATCAAGCCCTATGGCTACGCCATCTGGGAAAACATCCAGCGCCTGATGGATGCCCGTTTCAAAGAGACCGGCGTCGTCAACGCTTACTTCCCGTTGCTCATCCCCAAGAGCTTTTTGGAGCGCGAGGCCGAGCATGTTAAAGGCTTTGTTCCCGAAGTCGCCTGGGTGACGCGCGGCGGCAGCGAAGAACTGGAGGAGCCATACGCTATTCGACCCACCAGCGAAACGATCATCGGCTATAGCTACGCGCGTTGGATACAGAGCTATCGCGATCTGCCGCTGCTCATCAACCTGTGGAACAACGTCATGCGCTGGGAGAAGCGTACCATGCTTTTCTTGCGCACGTCGGAGTTTTTGTGGCAGGAGGGCCACACCGCGCATCGCAACATCGCGGAGGCCGAGGAGCGCACGCGCATGATGCTTGAGGTCTACCGCGCCTTCGCAGAGGAAGACGCGGCCATGCCGGTTATCGCCGGCCTCAAGAGCGAGAACGAGAAGTTTCCCGGCGCGCTGCGCACCTACTCCATCGAGGCGCTGATGGGCGACGGCAAGGCGCTGCAAGCCGGGACGAGCCACAACCTGGGCGAAAACTTCGCCCGCAGCTTCGATATCCAGTACCTCGACAGTGATGGACAGCGCAAATACTGCGCCACCACCAGTTGGGGGGCCAGCACGCGCCTCATCGGCGGCGTCATCATGGTGCATGGCGACAAATCGGGCCTGATCCTGCCGCCTCGCCTGGCGCCCTACCAGGTGGTGATCGTCCCTATCTGGCGCAAAGACGCGGAAAAGTCCCTGGTGATGGAGCAGATCGAGCGCGTGCAGAAGCTGCTCAAGGGCAAGGTGCGCTTCACCACCGATACCAGCGAGAACACACCCGGCTGGAAGTTCAACGAGTGGGAGATGCGCGGCGTCCCGGTGCGCATGGAGATCGGCCCGCGCGACGTTGCCAACGAGAGCGTCACATTGGTGCGCCGCGACAATCGCGCCAAAGAGCTGGTCAAGGTCGATGCCCTTGAAGCTCGCTTGCCGGAACTGCTGGAAGAGGTGCAGAAAGCGTTATTCCAGCGCGCCGTCGCGTTCCGCGAGCAGAACACGCACACTACCGAGAGCTACGACGAGTTCAAAGAGATCATCGCCGAGAAGCGCGGCTTCGTGCGCGTCAAGTGGGCCGAGGACAGCGCCGCCGAACTGGCGGTCAAGGAAGAGACCAAAGCTACGCTGCGCGTCATTCCGCTTGACCAGCCGGAGGGCGGCGTCACCGGCAAATGCATCTACACCGGCAAACCGGCCACCTGCGAGGCCATTTTCGCCAGAGCGTACTAATTTATACAGAGGGTATGCTGACATTGCGGTACAGCGAGCGCCGCTCGCTGTACCGCAATGTCAGCATACCCTCTGTATTCCAACTATTATCTTGACACTCCTTCTTCCCGCGTGCTAGCATGAACGCAATAAGCCTCTTGTAGTACACAAAGGAAGTGATTACCATGCAACTGGAGCAGGATGAGCTGCTACAGGTCTATTTTTTTATGCGTCTCACCCGCGCGCTGGAAGACCGCACGCGCACGCTTTTTTTACAGGGGCGCGTCGTTGGAGGCGTCTATACCGCGCAGGGACACGAGGCGACGACGGTGGGCGCGGCAATGACGCTGCGCGATGGCGATTGCATTGTGCCGCAGCACCGCGATCTGGGGATGCATCTCGTGCGCGGCACGGCGCCGCGCGCCGTGATGGGCCAGTGGCTCGCGCGCGGCAACTCGCCATCGCTGGGCCGCGATGGGCAGCTACATATCGGCGATGTCCATCATGGCATCGCACCCTCGATCAGTATGCTCGGCGAATCGCTGCCGGTGGCGTGCGGCTTCGGCCTGACCATAAAGATGCGCCGTCGCTCTACCATCGTCCTGGCTCCCTGCGGCGACGGCGCGACCAGCACCGGGCCGTTCCACGAAGCCTTGAACTTTGCCGCGGTGCAGAAGTTGCCCATTGTCTTTCTTATCGAGAATAACAGCTATGCCTATTCCACGCCGAATGCGAAAGAATTTTCCCTGCAAAACCTCTCCGACCGCGCCCTGGCCTATGGCATACCGGGCGAGAGCGTCGATGGCAATGATGTGCTGGCCGTCATGGAGACCGTGGGGCGCGCCGTGGAGCATGTGCGCGGCGACAAAGGCCCGGCGCTCGTCGAGTGCAAGACGTTCCGCGTGCGCGGGCATTCCGAGGCCGACAGAGCCGATTACGTCCCTAAAGAACTGCGCGAAGAGTGGTTGGCGAAAGACCCTATCCAGCGGTTTGCCGCCTATCTGAGCGGGCAGGGTATCTTGAGCGAGGCTGCTCAAGCCGAAGTCGAAGCCAGAGTCAAAGCCGCGGTCGATGACGCGGTCAGTTTTGCCGAGCAGAGTCCCGCGCCCGACGCGGCGGCGGTGGCCGATTACCTCTTTGCCCCTGACGGGCCGGTTGCCATGATCGGCGAGCCGGGCGCGGGCGATCCCTACTACGTCAACGCGCTGGACCGGCGCACCGGCCAGCCCTACAATACCGTGCAGCAGACGGAGGAGGTCATGGCAAGGCGATGAGTACCATCATAGAAACGAAAGTGACCTACCTGGAAGCGATCAGCCAGGCCATGCGCGAGGAGATGCGCCGCGACGAGGCCGTCTTCCTCGTGGGCGAAGACGTGGGTACGTATGGCGGCGCGTTCAAGGTCAGCGCCGGTTTTCAGGAAGAATTCGGGCCGGAGCGCGTCATCGATGCGCCGATGTCCGAGGCGGCGATCATCGGCTCGGCGGTGGGCGCGGCCATGATGGGGATGCGCCCCATTGCCGAGATGCAATTCATCGATTTCATCACCTGCGGCTTTGACCAGATCGTCAACATGGCGAGCAAGATGTACTGGCGTTCCGGCATTCCCCTGCCGCTGGTCATTCGCGGCCCTTCCGGCGGCGGCACGCATGGCGGCCCATTCCACTCCGTCAGCCCCGAAGCGTGGTTCTTCCACGTACCCGGTATCAAGGTTGTTGTTCCCGCCACGGCCTATGACGCTAAAGGGCTGTTGAAAGCGGCCATCCGCGACAATAATCCCGTGCTGTACCTGGAGCATAAATATCTCTATCGCCTGCCGGAACTGCGTGAAACCCTGCCGGAAGAAGACTATATCGTCCCCATCGGGCAGGCCGTGGTGAGGCGCGAGGGCGAAGATATGACCATGCTCACCTATGGCGCGATGGTACACCAGTGCCTCAAGGCCGCGCGCACGCTGGAAGAAGAGGACGACCTGAGCGTCGAAGTGGTTGACCTGCGCAGCCTCGTGCCGCTTGATCGCCTGACGATCGCCGCGTCGGTCAAACGCACGAATAAAGTCTTGATTGTGCATGAAGACACCTTGACAGGCGGCATTGGCGCGGAACTGGCGGCCATACTGGCGCAGGACGTGTTCGAGTACCTCGATGGGCCGATCACGCGCGTGGCCGCGCCGGACGTACCGTTTCCCTTCGCCCCCGCGCTTGAGGAGGCGTTCTTGCCCAACGCGGACAAGATTCTCTCGGCAGCGCGAGCGCTGGCCGCGTATTAGGATACACGAACAAAGGAGTTTTTGTATGGCAACGCCGGTAAAAATGCCCCGCTTAGGAGAGTCGGTTGCTGAAGGAACCATCGGGGCCTGGCTGAAAAATGAGGGCGAGCTGGTCGAGCGTGACGAATCGCTGGCCGAGATCGAAACCGATAAAATCAATGCCGAACTGCCTTCCCCCGTGGCGGGTCGCCTGGCGAAAATTTTAGTGCAGACGGGCGCGACCGTTCCCGTCGGCACGGATATTGTGCTGATCGAAGAGGACGCGGACGTCTCCGCGCCTGCTCCGGCGCAGGAGACGCCAGCCCCCGCCGCGAGCGCGCCAGCCGCCGTGCAAGCGAGCGCGAGTGCGGCTCCCAGCAATGGCGCGAGCAGCGCCGCCATGCCAGAGCGCCGCGACGGCGAAGAGGAGCGGCAGCGCATCTCGCCGCTGGCACGCCGCCTGGCCCGCGAGCATGACCTGGACTTGAACCAGGTCGCCGGAACGGGCGCTGGCGGGCGCGTGCGCAGAGATGATATCATGGCCTATCTCTCGCAGCGCGAAACCGCGCAGCCGGCTGCTCCTGTGGCCGTCGCGCCGCCGCCCACGTTCGCTCCGCCGGTCGCGCCAGCGCCGAGCGCGGCTGCTCCGATAACCGCAGCGGGCGAAGACGAAGAACTGGTGGTACCGAGCCGCATGCGCCTTGCGATCGCCGAGCATATGGTACGCAGCAAGCGCACCTCGCCGCACGCGACGACGGTTGTTGAGGTCGATATGACCAATATCGCGAAGTGGCTGGAGAAGCACAAGGAGGAGTTCAAACGGCGCGAAGGCTACAGCATCAGCTACATACCCTTCGTGATGAAGGCGGTGTGCGAGGGCATTCGCCAGTTCCCGTTCCTCAATTCGAGCTGGACGGAGGACAACAAGATCATCGTCAAGAGGCGCATCAACCTGGGTATCGCCGTCGCTACCGATGCCGGATTGGTCGTGCCGGTCGTGCATGACGCCGACCAGTACACGCTGGCCGGGCTGGCGAAGCAGGTATCGGGCGTCGCGCAGCGCGCGCGCGCCAACAAGCTCACCGTGCAGGATATGCAGGGCAGTACCTTTGTGGTGAATAATCCCGGCACTTTTGGTACAATAATCTCAGTGCCGATCATTAACCAGCCCCATGCCGGTATCCTGAGCATGGATTCGGTAGTGAAGCGGCCTGTAGTCATCGAAGACGACGCTATCGCCGTGCGCTCGATGATGTACCTGTGTCTCTCGTTCGACCACCGTATTCTGGATGGCGCGGGCGCGGGCGGCTTTTTGCAGGCCCTGCGCACCAAATTGCAGAGCTATGGACGCGAAATTGATGTGTATTGACGCTATGGGCTACAATTATGGAGAATGAAATGGTTTCATAGGGTGGGGCAGAAGCCCTACGCTATGGAATTGTGCTTCTATCCATCCTTGACGGAACGGGAAACCAGGCATGACAACAATCATTCCAGAACGCCGCCCTGAGTGGCTGCGAGTGCGACCGCCAAAAGGCGAAAATTACGAAAACCTGAAACATCTCATGCGCAGCAAAGAACTGCACACGGTCTGCGAGGAGGCGCGCTGCCCCAACATCGGCGAGTGCTGGGGCCACAAAACGGCCACTTTCATGATCCTGGGCCGCGTCTGCACGCGCAGTTGCGGCTTCTGCGCGGTAGAAACGGGGCGTCCGCTCGGCCTGGACTGGGAAGAGCCGAAGCGCGTGGCCGAAGCTGCGCAGAAGATGGGCCTGCGCCACGCGGTCGTGACCTCGGTCAATCGCGACGAGTTGAAGGATGGCGGCGCGGCAGTCTTCGCGGCGACGATCCGCTGGATTCGCCGCCTGAACCCTGAGTGCCGCGTCGAGGTGCTGACGCCGGACTTCAAGGGCGCGCGCGAAGCCTTGCAGCTCGTGATGGACGCGCAGCCGAACGTCTACAACCACAACGTGGAGACGATTCCGCGCCTCTACCGGCGCGTGCGCCCGCAGGCGATCTACCAACGCTCGCTGCAAGTGCTGAAGTGGGCGAAGGAGATGAATCCGTCCACGCCCACCAAGTCCGGCTTCATGCTTGGCCTGGGCGAGACGTGGGACGAGGTGATCGAGGTCATGCATGACCTGCACGAGCATAGCGTGGATATTCTGACCATCGGGCAATACCTGCGCCCATCGTTCGACCATTTGCCCATCCAACGCTACGCGCCGCTTGAGGAATACGCGGCGTTGAAGGCGGAGGGCAGAAAAATGGGCTTCCGTCACGTAGAGGCTGGCCCGTTTGTGCGCAGTTCGTATCACGCGCACGAGCAGGCTGAGGATGCGATCAGCGCGCCCGGCGCGAGCGATGAGGGCAGTGACGCATGAAAGCAGTAGTGAACGGCGTAACGCTGGCTTATGACGATCACGGCGCGGGCTGGCCGCTCATTTTCCTGCATGCCTTTCCGTTGCAGCGCAGCATGTGGGGGGGCGAAATGGCGGCGCTGCTGCCGCAGGGACGCTATCGGCTGGTGGCGCTGGACTGGCGCGGCTTCGGCGAGAGCGAGATCGTTGGGGACGTCTCGACGATGGAATTGTTCGCGGACGACGTGGCCGGTCTGATGGATACACTGGGTATGCAGGACGCTATTCTCTGCGGCCTGTCGATGGGCGGCTACGCGGCCTTCGCCTTCTTACGCAAGTACCCGCGCCGCCTGAAGGGGTTGATCCTGGCCGATACACGTCCAGGCGCGGACGCGTCGGAAGCGCGCGCCAATCGCGAGAATGTAGCGCGACTGGCGGAGACGGAGGGAACGGGCGCTATCGCCGATCTCCAATTGCCGCGCTTGATCAGTGAAGAGACGCGCCTGTATCATCCTGACGTGGAGGCGCGTCTCCGGCAAATGATCGACAGTGCGACGCCGCAGGGCATCGCCGCCGCCGCGCGCGGTATGGCCCTGCGCGCCGACTCCAGCGATCTGCTGGCAGATATCAGCGTCCCGACGCTGGTGATCGTCGGCGAGCAAGACGCCATTACGCCGCCTGCCGTGGCGCAGGAGTACGCGGCGCGCATCCCCAACGCCCAATTGATCGCGATTCCCCACGCGGGTCATTTATCCAATCTTGAGCAACCGGGGGCATTCTTGCAGGCCATAGGCGGATTTTTGGCGACATCATTTGCATAAGAAAATGGCGCTGCCCCTACGAATCGGCAGTTGAGGAAAGAGCGAAGCATGAATCGACCGCGTATCACTGGAGAGGATCGTCACCCGATTGTGCTGGTTATTGACGATAACCCTGCCATTCGCGACATGGTTTCCTGGGCGTTGGAGCTTGACGGCTACGAGCCGGCAGAAGCCGCCGAGGGCTACGAGGCGCTGGCCTGGATGGATAACGCCGCGCGTGAGGGGCGCTACCCCAATGTCGTGCTGCTCGATCTGGCGATGCCCGGCATGGATGGCTACGCTTTTCTGCAACACCTGCGCACGCAGTGGGAGCTGGTTCACCCGATCCCGTCGGTGATCGTCATTACCGCCGGTTTGTCCGGCCCTGACGCCGCCTCTCTGGGGGTGGACAGCGTTATCGTCAAGCCCTTCCACGTGCGCGATCTGCTCGATCTGATCCACAATTTGACCACGCCAACCGCGGCGTAACCAGGCCACCTACGACCTCTTCCACCTGTGATCTCGCCACCCCTCTCTGTGGGCGCAATGAAGGACTTTCATAAAATAAACTGCCACATCTGACCTGCATCTCCAACTTCATTTGTTTCATCATTGCGCAATCTCCCTTCCTCCAAAAACTCTCCACCTTACGTTCAGTCAAGGTAGAGCATTTTTCGAGTCTCCATCCTTCGAGGGGAAAACCCGTAGGGGCGTGGGCTTGCCCCGCCCTGGTAAGCAACACAACCCGCTCGCTGTTTTTTGGGCGGGGCAAGCCCACGCCCCTACGGATTGCGGCCAGTTTCCCACAAGGACGGAGACCCATTTTTCCGCGTTATTGGCGATATTTACTAAATAGAGGCGTTCAGGTATGAAAGTGCGTTCATTGTATCCCGTCATTGTGGTTCCGCTGCTGAGTATGATCGTCGTTGGTTCGCTTTTGTGGGCATACGTTTCCTATAGCCAGGCGACGGCGAATGTCCCGCGCGGGCTGCTGCCAGATAGCATCAGCGCATTTACCAGCCAGAGCCAGGTGATAGCGCAGACGCCCGCCGATCAGCAAATTGCGCTGGCGATTGGCCTGAATTTGCGTAACCAGGCCGGGCTGGCCGCTTATTTGCAGCAAATCTATACGCCGCATTCCCCTATCTACCATAACTATTTGAACACGCAGACCTTTGACGCGCTCTATGCTCCGCTGCCCTCCAGCGAAGCCGCGCTGGCCGCCTATTTACGCTCGCAGGGTTTCACCGTCACCGGAACCTATGCCAACCATCTCATCGTGGATGCGCGCGGCAGCGTGGCCCAGGTGGAGCAGACATTCCAGGTGCAACTCAACAACTACGCGGCTCCCAACGGCCTGCGCTTCTATGCCAATGCCAGCGCGCCCTCGCTGCCTGCTTCTCTCTCCCCGCTCGTGGCCTCGGTCGCTGGCCTGGATGATGCCGTGCAGTATAGCCGCATTCCGCTCGCCAATGGTTCGGCGAAACCTGGTTTTGCCGCTTCGGCTGGCGCTTCAAACATCACCTGCCCGCAGCCGGGAGCGGCTGCCGTGCCGACATCCTACACGCCGCCGCAGATCGCCACCGCCTATAACCTCAACCAGCTCTATGCCGGCGGCGACCTGGGCGAGGGGCAGACGGTCGGCTTGCTCGAACTGGACGGCTACTCCTCAAATGATATCGCCCTCTATGCCTCGTGCTTTGGCGGCAACAACGTTCCCCTCCAGACCATCCCCATCGACGGCTACAACGAGGCGGCTGGCCCCAACGCCATCGAAGTCGAACTGGATATGGAGACGGTGCTGGGCCTCGCCCCGCGCCTGGCCGCGCTGCGCGTCTACGAGGCGGCGAACAATCTGGCGTCCTATAATGATGCCTGGGCGCGTATCATCGCCGACCGCGTGCCTGTTGTCAGCACCAGTTGGGTGTTTTGCGAGGGAGGCGCGGGCATCGCCAGCGAGTTGCAGCAAGAGAACATTTTCTTCGAGACGGCAGCGGTGCAGGGACAGACCGTCCTTTCCGCCAGCGGCGACCTGGGCGCGAATGGCTGCTACAACCCGCAGAACGGCTCGGGAGCGAATCCCGCCGTGGATGATCCGGCCTCGCAGCCCTTCGTCACCGGCGTCGGCGGCACGCGATTGCTGATCAACCCCGACGATTCGTACCAGTCCGAGCAGGTGTGGAATGACCGCGCGATCAGTGATGGCGCGAGCGGCGGCGGTGTGAGCCAGGTGTGGCGGATGCCGGCCTGGCAACAGGGGCCGGGCGTTGCCAACGCCTATACGACGGGCTACCGCGAAGTGCCGGATGTCTCGCTCAACGCTGATCCACAGACGGGCTACGATGTCTACTGCTCGGTCGGCGGCTGCGCTAATCGCGGCTGGCAGGTCGTCGGCGGCACATCGGCTGCCGCGCCCGCCTGGGCGGCTATGGTCGCGCTGGCGAATGAAGCCGCGGCGAAAGCCAACGGCTACGCGCTCGGCTTCCTCAATCCCAGCCTCTATGCCATCAGCCACGGCACGGCTGGTACATCCTATGCCAGCGCTTTTCACGATGTCGTACCCGTGCCAGACGGTACCAATGATAACGATTACGTGGGCAGTGGCGGCACGTATCCCGACACAACCTCGTATGATCTGGCGACGGGCCTCGGCTCATACAACGCCGCCAACCTGGTGCAGAGCCTGCTCACGCTCAGCCTGGGCGCTGTCCCGAACGCCATACCCACCAGCACGAAGTGGTACTTCGCCGAAGGGCGCGTCGGCGGCCAGTTCCAGGAATATCTCACGCTGGAGAATCCCTACGCGGGGCAGACGGCGCAGGTGCAGGTGACGTATCTCTTCCCCAACAGGACCGGCCCAACGATTGTGCATAGCGTGCTGCCGCTGAGCCGCGCCACCATCAGTGTCAATACGGACGTCCATATCCCTTTCGCCGGTCCTGGCACGTCGCTCTCTATGATCGTGACCTCGCTCAACGGCGTGGGCATCGTTGCCGAACGTCCCATGTACTTCACCTACAACGGCATCAGCAGCGGCAGCGACACGCTGGGTACAACGCAATTGGGGCAGGATTTCTACTTCGCTGACGTCGAGTCCGAGCGCAACTATAACAGCTTCATCACCATTCTCAACCCGCCGGGTGGCAAGACGGCCAACGTGACGGTCAACTATTACGCTTTTGGTTCGCAGCTCGCCACGACGACCATTGTTGTGCCGCCGGGAACGCGCGGCACAACCTCGCCGATGGCGCTGGGTATCAATCAAACGGCGGCAGTAGCCGTCCACTCGGATCAGCCGGTGGTGGTCGAGCGACCCATGTACTTCAGCACGGCGCGCTCGAACATCAGCGGGCCGGTAACGGGCGCGGCCACGCTGGTTGGTGCGCCTGCGCCCAGTACGACCTGGCTCTTCGCCGAAGGCTACACCGGCGCGAATTTCCACGAATACCTGACGCTGGCGAATTTCAGCGCCACGACGGCCGCCAATGTGACGGTCACGCTGCAATTCGCCAACGGCGCAACCGATCCCACTACCGTGACCGTCGCGCCGCAGTCGCAGTACGTCTTCGACGTGAACCGCGTCGCGGGCGGCTTTGCGCAAGCCACGTCGGAGGTATCGGCGCAGATTACTTCCGCTAGCCCCATCGTGGTGCAGCGTGAGGAGTATTTCCGCTACAACGGCGTGACGGCGGGCGGCACGGATGTGCTGGGCCAGTCGCGCGCGGCTCAGGCAGGCTACAGCTTCGCCGAAGGTTACACTGCCAATGGCTTCTCGGAATTCCTGACCCTACAGAATCCCAACGCGAGCAGCGAGGATGTGGTGGTGCGCCTGTACATGAGCAATAGCATCACCACGGCGCAGGTGGTAACGGTGGCGGCGCAGACGCGCGTGACCATCAATATCGGCGGCATCGTGCAGCCAATTGCGCAGATTGATCGCAGCGCGGGCTATGCCGTCGCGCTCTCGGTGCAGGCGGCAAGCGGGACAATCGTCGCCGAGCGGCCTATGTACTTCGATTATAACGGTTTCGCCCTCGGCGGTACGGACGTGGTGGGATATGTAGGATAAAGTCTGAGGGATGTGGCGGCGTCACATCCCTCAGACTTTATCCCACATTGCTATTTACGAGGGAATTTGTTCCGCGATGCGCTCAAACAGGGCTTCCCAGATGCTTTCGTTGTCGATGCGGTCATCGAGCGAGGCGACACGCGAATTGATCGTCTGGAAAATGCTGCGCAGGATGAGTTGAAGCACTCGCGACGCTTCCTCGTAAAACGCCTTGCTTTTCTGGATATCTGACCCGTAGACTTCGTAGCAGAGCGCCGTGAAGTTCTCGATGTCGATATGGTTCTGTACGATCTTGAATTCGTAGTTGCCCATGTAGCGCAAGTTCTCGCGGTAGAGCAGCGCCTGGAGGGTATTGGGATCGAGTTCGACGTTTTTGGCATGACAGGTTTGCGCGAGCGTATCCATCGTCCAGTTGACGAATTCGGCCAGCGCCGGGAGTTGCTCCATGGGTGTGCGCCGCTTGTACCATTCTTCTTCCATGCGACTGATCAAATAAGGCAGTTCGAAGCCCTCCATACGCAATCGTTCGGCGGGCGCGGGCAGGCTTATGTCGCGCTCGCCGCTCTTCTGCGGCGGCGCGGCGTTCTCGAGTACGGGTGTGAGGTAGCGCATATAGACCAGGTACGCCAGGTCGCGTGCCACTTCGAGTTCAGGGCGGCGCATGGAAGTGGCGATGCGGCGCACGCGATGATAGAAGTTGACGTGGAAGAACAGTTCCAGCGTGCGCATATCGAAGTTGAAGGAATAGGGGATGGCCTGCGTCATATAGAGCATAGTGCGCACGCCCTGCGGCAAAAAGCGCCGGAGGTGATCCCATTCATCGCTGTAACGCACCATTTCCATGATGACCGGCATGACTTCGAGATTGAGCGAGGTTTCCCGGTACGGCAGCAAATTCTGACTTTCCTGGTTGCCGATAAACTCGTAGGTTCCCTCTTTCCAGAGCGCCAATTCGCGCGCCGTCCATAGCACCTTGGCGCGTAGGGCTTCGTGCAGTTGCGCCGCATTGATGATGCCCATTGCCATCAAGCGTTCTCCAATGCGTTTCCCGAACGGGTCGAGCAACTGCTGGGCAAAGGCGGCGTCGATCTGTTCCTGGGTAGCCATCGCGAGTTGTTGTAAGATATCGCCGAGCGTCAGCGCCCCGGCGTCCAGGTCGGAGCAATTGGCGACTTTGCCGTCCTGGAAATACAAAACGCCGACACGCCCCGTTGGTGGGGGCTGCTTCAGGCGGATGGCCCCCGTCGTGCTGCCCATCTCCATCATTTGCAGGAGTTCGATGAGGCCGAAATCCTTGAGCGAGCCTTGTAACGTGCTGGCATTAAGGGTCATAGTATCCTCGTGCTATCCAGAATGACCGTGTTCTTCGACATGATAGCTAAATTATAGCACGATTCCGTTTGTTGTGCGTAGGAGCGCAAAGCTTTGCGCTCCTACGCACAACAAACGGAATCGTGCTATAGTAGGGGCGGGAGTGGTTGGGTGTGGTGTGGGGGCGCTTGCGCCGCCTGTTGCTCGAAACATATGATCAGGAGTTGTCATCTATGCCAGAAGAACGCAAGCTCGTCACTATCCTCTTTGCCGATGTCACCGGCTCGACCGCGCTGGGCGAGCTGTTCGATCCCGAAGATGTGCGGGCGTTGATGGGCCGCTATTACGAACACGCGCGCCGCGTCATTGCCGACCATGGCGGGACGATTGAAAAATTCATCGGCGATGCTGTGATGGCCCTTTTTGGCCTGGCGCAGGCGCATGAGGACGACGCCGAACGCGCCCTGGCAGCGGCGCTGGCGCTGCACCAGGCCATTACCAGCGATGAGATCCTGCGCGGCGTGTCATTCCAGTTGCGCATGGGCGTCAACACCGGCGAAGTGGTGGCGACCAGCGACCATAGCAGCGGCGATTTCCTGGTAACGGGCGACACAGTGAACGTGGCGGCGCGTTTGCAGCAGAACGCCAGCCCTGGCGAGATCATCGCAAACGAGCGCACCTTCAACGCCGCGCAGAACGCCTTTCTTTTCGACGAGCCGCGCTTGATCGAGGCCAAAGGCAAGCGCGAACCCCTGCGCGTCTATCCGCTCAAGGGGGCGCGCGAGGCGCGCGCCGTCTATCGCCCGCCGTTCGTGGGCAGGAAACAGGATTTGATGCAATTGCAACTGCTGGAAGCGCGTGTGATCGAGGAGGAACGCCCGCAGCTCGTCTCGATTGTTGCCCCGGCGGGTACGGGCAAGACGCGCCTGCTCGAAGAATTCCTGCGCCGCCTCGACCCCGACGAGGGTTTCCAGATGGCGGCGGTGCGCTGCCTGCCCTACGGGCAAACTTTGACGTACTGGCCCCTGCGCGGCCTGCTCAACGGCTTATTGCTGGGGCAGGAGATCACGAAAGCGCCGGTCATGGCCGTCTTCACACAGACCGGTTACAAGGCCGAGGATGCCGCGCGCCTCGCCGATATCATCCTGGCAACGCTCGGCATCGAGAGTGATTCAACAACAGCGATTGATCGCGAGAGCCTCTTCGCGGCGTGGCGGCTGCTCATCGAAGCCTTCGCGAAGCAGGCTCCGCGCGTTCTCATCTTCGAGGACCTGCATTGGGCCAGCGATAGTATGCTCGATCTGGTGGAACACATTACCCAGCAGCACACGCGCGCGCGGCTGCTGCTGATCGTGCTGAGCCGTCCCGAACTGCTGGATCGCCGCCCCACCTGGGGCGGCGGGCGGCAAAACTTCACGGCGCTGGCCTTGCAGCCGCTCACGCCAGCGCAGACGGGCGACCTGGTGGAGCGCCTTTCGTCTGATCTTTCATCGGAATTGCGCCAGCAAATCGCGGAACGCTGCGGCGGCAATCCCTTCTTCGCGCTCGAACTGGCGCGCGGCTTAGCCGAGCGCGGACTATCCGGCGCGGCGGCGACGCGCGACATGCTGCCCGATACCGTTCACGCGGCGGTGCAGGCGCGCATCGATCTGCTGACAAAGCAGGAGCGCGCCGTCTTGCAGATCGCGGCGGTCGCCAGCCGCGGCATCCGTCCCGCTATGTTGCACGCGGCGCTGGACGAGTACAGCCTGCGTGAGATCGAGACCGCCCTGGATGGGCTGCTGGCGCGTGATATGCTTGTGCCAGCCGAGGGCGACGCCTACGCGTTCCGCCACATCCTGATCCGCGACGTGGCCTATAGCACGCTCTCGCGCGCCGAACGTGTGCGCCTGCACAGCAAGCTGGCGGCGTGGCTGGAGTCGCTGGCCGGTGATCAGGTCGATGCCTACGCCGAACTCATCGCCTACCACTACCGCGAGGCCGTGCTGCTGTCGCGCCAATCGGCTATTCCCAGGCCCATGCCTCATGAGACGGAGCGCGCCGTCTTTTTCCTGGAGCGCGCGGGCGAGCTGGCCGCCCACTCCGGCGCCTTCGCCGCGGCCAGGGAACACCTGCGTGACGCCATTGTTCTCGCGCCAGAGTCCGATCACCTGCGCCTGTACGAGAAATTGGGCGACACCATTGTCTGGGGTGATGCCATGCTTGAAGCGTATCGCAGCGCCCTGGCACTCTGGAGCGCCGGGGGCCGACAGGATACCCTTACCGGCGCGCGCCTGCTGCGCAAGCGCCTGCTTGCCTACTACAATGCGAATGAACACCTGGAGCCGGAAGAACTCGATGCTTTGTGGAGCGAAGCTCAGCAGCTCGTGGAGCAGGCCGGCGACGAGGCCGAGTTGTGGCGCTTCCGTGTCGCTCAGCTTGATCGGCTCTTAAACAAGGCGCTCCTGCGCGGCAATATTGACGAAGCCGAACAGCGCGCAGGGCTGGCGACCTGCCAGGCGGCAGCGGCCTTTTTCGAGCAGCAGCAAGATTGGGCTGCCCTCGACCAGACGCTGGACAAGTGGGCGGCCTTTTGCCTGAGCATCGGGGCGCACGCGGACGCGATTGCCGTCAGCCAGCACCGCCTTGCTATCCCCGGCATCGCCGCGCGCGAACGCGGCTCGGCCATCCAGACACTGGCAGTAACACGCTTCTTCCTGGCCGATTATCCTCAGTGCCTCGCCGTCGTTCGTGAGGCCCTGTCCGCTTTGCGCCCAGGAGAACCCGTGGAGTACCTGGCCGAGGTTCTCTCGGTAGGTATCTGGGCCATCTATGTTTCCGGGTGCTGGGACGAAGCCCCATCCTTGCTCGATGTCCTCAGCGAAATCTGGGAACGGCTGCAACTGCGTCCCGGCGCCGGGGGAATGGTGTTCGACGCCTATCTGGCCGCGTTGGAGCTGGCAAAAGCCCGCGAAGATCGGCCCGCGATAGACATGGCCGCCTCGACGCTTGAACGCATTCTCCCTGAATCATCCGGGAATAAAGACTTTATCGCTGCTATTCGCGATGGCGAGCCGGGCAAATTCGACCTGGAACGCATCGGTGTAGGTGTGCCAGGGCTGTTCCTATCCTTTTTTAGCGAGGCCGGTCTGCCCCCGCCGCCAAAGCTGATGCAGGAATCTGTCTTCCAGAACGATATGACCATCCGCTGCAGGCAAATCGCCCAGGCGCTGCTCAACGACGACAACGCCGCCCTCGCGACGGCCATCGACGACGCCGAGACGCACGGCCTGATCGTTCACGCCGCGCGTATGCGTGTCGTGCTGGCCCAGCGCAGCGGCGATCGCGCGCAGCTTGCCCGCGCCCGCCCCGTGCTTGAACGGCTGGAAGACCGCCGCTCCCTGCGGAGATTGGAGGAAGTGGAGGAGATGCTGGCTGGTAGGGGCAGAGGCCAGGGACGGGGACGGTTTCCGTAGGGGCGGGAGTGGTTGAGTGTGGTGTGGGGGCGCTTGCGCCGCCCGCCGCCGGACTTCACGGTGGTGAGGGTCATGCACATGAGGGCCAGGCAGAGTGTAGAATCAACGGCGAGACAAACTGAGCAGATGATTGCGAATCCCCATGCCGTAGGGGGTCGGAGTACCGTTGTAGTTCGTGATCAGCGAAGGCTCCAGCGAGCAACTGAAGGTATTCCAGGCCCAGGCGAGGTAGCCCGTGTGATGCTGG
>Ga0207416_1001379_pt1 | contig 32875 bp, 30 predicted proteins | sample PaiPotPPM11metaG_FD_184107 | JGI IMG/M metagenome (GOLD analysis project Ga0207416, IMG submission 184107) | Iron sulfur acid spring bacterial and archeal communities from Banff, Canada, to study Microbial Dark Matter (Phase II) - Paint Pots PPM... ...
AGCTACACCGCTATCCTCGACGCCTGTCAGGACGCCTGGCGCAAACTCCTCGCCGAAGTCGGACGCATCACTTCAATCGCCACGCGTGATTGGGCCACCATCGGTCAATCATTCTGAAGCCTGGTATAAGGCATCGGTAGGGTTAGCGAATTCTGGCCTGCGCCGGTTAGCGTCTCCAACCGCGCAGTAACAAATTTGTGTCAGAGAATAGCTTCGTGGCGGATGGCCGCGCAGAACTTCGAGGCCGGTCGGTATGACCAGATGGGTACAGGCGTTTCGGCAGACCACGAGCTATCTTGGCCTCGTCGTGATCGCCATCATTTGGTTCGGCATCTATCTGCTGTCCGGCGAACAGCACGAGCGCGCATACCAGGATGCGGTGCGCCAAGGAAGCAATCTCACCCGCGTTCTGGAAGAATACATCAGACGCGTAGTTCAAGAATCCGACAACGCTTTATTGGCGCTGCGGCAAGACTACGAAAACCACCCGCAACATTTCGACATCGCGGGCTGGGTGGCCCGCACGCAGTCTTACAACAATTTAACGGTCCATTTCGGCATTACCGACGCCAATGGCTTCGTCACGCTGTCAAGCCGCGGACCGCTGTCGTCGCCGATTTATGTCGGCGATCGGCCCCCTTTCAAATTTCAACGCGACGACGCAACAGATCGACTTTACATCAGCGATCCGATCGTCGGTCGTTTAACCAAAAAGCTGACGATTGAATTCACGCGTCGCCTCAGCAAGCCCGATGGCTCCTTCGACGGTACCGTGGCAAGCGCGCTCGACATTGCGCAGCTCGATCGGTTCTTCAGTTCGCTCGACCTCGGCCGCGCCGGAGTCGTTTCCCTTGTCGGCGCCGATGGCGTTCTGCTGGCGCGCGGCGGTCCCAATCCGGCAAGTCGGGGCCTCGCCGGAATGTCGGTCGCCAATTCACCCCTGTTTGGCGTTTTGCGGCAAAGTCCGGCCGGCAGCTATTGGAACAGTCCGGTCAGCAGCGTGCGGTTCGAGGGCGTCAGCAGGCTCATCTCCTATCGGGCGGTCTCGGGCATCCCCCTGATCGCGGTGGTCGGACTGGCCAAACGCGATATTTTCCAGCAAGCCGACGCGACGCTGCAAAAGTACATTGTGGCCGGAACGATCTTAACGGCCATCGTCCTCATCGTCATGATATTGGGCGCTGCACGACAGGCGCGCATATTGTCCACCGCGGCCGAGCTGCAGCGTTCCAAGCAATCCGTGGAGCAATCGAATCGTCTGTTGCAGACCGCGCTGGAAAATATGGCCCATGGCCTGTGCATGTTCGATCGCGAGATGCGCCTTGTGGTGTGCAACGAGCGGTACGGAGAAATGTACGGCCTTCGCCCGGAGCAGACCAAACCCGGTACGACCCTGCGGTCGATACTCGAAGCGCGCATCAGCACCGGCTGTGTACCGGAAGACGCGGCGCAATACATCCGTGCCCGCCTTGAGAAAGTCGCCCGGGGCAACCGGCACTATGCTGAGCACGAACTGAGCGGCGGCCGCATTTATGCGGTTAACCACCGACCGACGGCGGACGGCGGCTGGGTTGCGACGCATATCGACATCACCGAACAACGGCGCGCCGAATGCGAGTTGGACGAGACGAAGCGATTTCTGGATTCCATCATCGAGAACATTCCCGTCGCCGTCGTCGTAAAGGACGCAAATACGCGCAAGTATATACTCGTCAATCGAGCATTCGAAATACTGCTGGGTATGCCGCGGAGCGAGTTGCTCGGCCGTACCGTGTTCGAAATCCACAACGCCAAGGACGCGCAAATTATCGACGAGGCCGACAGCGAATGTCTTCGGGAGCCGGACCGCGTCAATTACAGGGAAATCGAGGTGGACACGCCGCTGCGCGGAGCGCGCATGCAGGCGACCAGCCGCATTGTCATCAAAAACAGCGAAGGCGACGCGAAGTGCATCACCACCGTTATCGAGGACGCCACCGAACGGAAGAAGGCGGAGCAGCGAATTGCCTTCTTGGCGCACCATGACCCGCTGACCGGTCTGGCCAACCGCGCAGCCCTGACGCAGAAAATCGAGGAAGCAGCCGCGCGCCAGCGCCGTCGCCACGAACCCTTTGCGGTTCTGCTCCTGGACCTCGATCGTTTCAAGCAGGTCAACGACACGCTCGGCCATCCTGCCGGTGACGCTCTGCTGACCGAAGTGGCAACGCGGCTGAGGTCGCTCCTGCGGGAAACGGATGTATTGGCCCGGATCGGCGGCGACGAATTCGCCATCATTCAACCAGGCGAGGCCAACCAACGCGAGGCCGCGAGGGCAATGGCGGAACGCATTCTCGAAATGCTCGCAAGGCCATTCGAGATCGACGGCGGCAATATCGGTATTGGCACAAGCATCGGAATAGCGTTGGCGCCCGAGCACGAGAGCGGCTCAGACGAGCTCTTGAAGATGGCAGATCTTGCGCTCTATCGCGCGAAATCGGCCGGCCGCAACGGCTACTGCTTCTTCGATCCGGAGATGAGCGAGGTCGCGAGCGCGCGGCAAGAGATCGAAAGCGACTTACGCCGTGCAATCCAGCAAGATGAGCTGGAACTTCATTATCAGCCGATCGTCGACGCCAGGACGCGCAAGATCTCAAGCGTGGAGGCGCTGGTGCGCTGGCGGCATCCGGCAAAGGGCCTGCTGTTTCCCGATCTGTTTATTCCGCTTGCCGAGGAAACCGGCCTGATCGCCCAAATCGGCGATTGGGTGCTGCGGACGGCATGCGCCGAAGCCGCGACTTGGCCGGCCGATATCAAGGTCGCCGTCAATCTATCCCTGGTGCAGTTTCGCAAGACAAATTTGGTCGATGCGGTCATGCGCGCGCTCGTCGATTCCGGCCTGCGCCCGGAACGGCTGGAGCTCGAAATTACCGAGACGGCGCTGATCGAATCGGCCGCGGAATGTCTGCCTGCGTTGCGGCAGTTCAAGAGTCTCGGGATCACGATCGTGCTGGATGATTTCGGCACCGGATATTCGTCTCTCAGCCAGCTGGCGATGTTTCCCTTCGATAGGATCAAGATCGACAAATCATTTACGCAGAATCTGACCAAGCGCAGCGAATGCGCCGCCATCATATCGGCAACGCTCACGTTAGCGCAGAGCCTCGATATCGCAACGACCGCCGAAGGAGTTGAAACTGCCGACCAGTACCGGATTTTGCGATTGGCCGGCGTGACCTCGCTACAAGGGTATCTGTTCAAGCGCCCTGGGCCGGCCTGCGAGATCGACTTTGATGCCGTCTACGGGGGACTGACCTTGGAAAATGCCGCGTAGCTTTCGTTCGGCGCCCGCGTTTCACGCTCAAAGGTCGGCGGATATTACGAAGGAAACGGCCCCCAGGCCCGCTGCACGGCCGGACGCGCTTCGATCGCATCGTGCCAGCGTTTCACATTGGGATAATCCGTGAGCCCGATGTCTTTCATGCCGTGCAGGTGCACGTCCGAATACATGGTCATGTCGGCGATCGAATAAGCGCCGCCGAAATATTCGTTCGCTGCCAAATGCCGGTCGAGGATGCCGAGCATGTCGCGCAGGTTCGCCTCGTAGTGCTGTTGCGCGGTCGGCGCCTTTACGGCGGAGCGTATCGTCCAGTGGCCGAACTGCTGCGCCAGCGTGGTGAAGGTTGCCGAGCCGTAGAACAGCCATTGATCCACTTTTACGCGCGCGGCCGCGTCGCTCGGGTAGAACTTGCCGGATTTCTCCCCGAGATATTTGAGAATCGCGCCGGACTCGCAGAGCGTCACGCGCGCGCCGCCGGGCCCGTCATCGTCGACGATGGCCGGAATCTTGTGGCCGGGACTGATTTTCATGAATTCCGCCGACATCTGCGCCCTTTCGCGCAGATTGACCGGAACGATCCGGTGCGGGAGGCCGGTTTCCTCCAGCATCACGCGAGGCTTGTAGCCGTTGTCCGTCGTCCACGTGTAGCAATCGATCATCTCATCCTCCTTTATGCGGACTTCGCGCCGTCCTTCGGGGCGGAAGCCGCGAGCGCTTGGCGCAGCCGCTCGGCGTCAACGGCGATCTCGACACCGGCGCGTTCCTGCGCCAGCAGCATCACCGCGCGCGAGTCGCGGGCGCCCCAGCCGCGCCCAAGCGCTTCCGTCATTTCGGCGAGCGTGAGATTGCACAGCCGCATGGGCATGCCGAGTTCGCGGCCGAGCGCGTTGGCCAGCGAAACGTCCTTGTGGGCGAGCTTGAGCGAGAACGCCGGCGGATCGTATTTGCCGGGCAGGAACTGGTCGATCAGGGCATCGAACGTCAGGCGGCGTCCGGCCGCGCCGCGGCGGACCGCCTGCCACAGCGCCAGCGGCTCGACCCCCGCCTTCACGCCCAAGCTGAAAGTTTCGGCGAGCGCGCAAACGATCGCATAGCCCGACATATTGTGGACGAGCTTAGCCACGGTGGCGCTGCCGATCGGCCCGATATAGCCGGCTGCATCGCCGATCGCGTCGAGCACGGCTTTGTGCTTGTTGAAGATATTTTCTTCGCCGCCGACCCAGATCGCGAGCCGGCGCGACGCCGCGCCGGCTGGGCCGCCGCTCACCGGTGCGTCCAGCATGTGGACTCCTTTCTCGGCAAAGGCGGCATGCAGCTTCTTCACGACGGCCGGCGCATTGGTCGACAGATCGAAATAGGCGGCACCCGGCTTCACGCCGGCGAGCAGTCCGGCCGGCCCGAGCGCGACCGTCTCCACGTCGGGCGGCTCCGGCAACGACGTGAAGATCACGTCGGCCTGGCTTGCAAGCGCGCGCGGGCTGTCCGCCCAGACGGCGCCGGCATTGAGATGATGACTGGCCGCCTGTCTGTGCAAGTCATGGACGACCAGCTTGTAGCCGGCCTTTTGCACGTTGGCGGCCATCCGGCTACCCATGATGCCGAGCCCGACAAATCCCACCACCACGCCGTCGTTAGACATGAGCCATCGTCCCTGTGGTTTTTCGATTTTCGTCCAGTTCTCGCCTTGAGCCAAAGGCGGATATTTCGCTCATGCGAGCCTGGAACGGGATGACTTTTCTTCGAATCGCCATCCCGTTCCAGTTTATTGTTGGAGCACGATCTTTTCCGACCTTCCTTCGCCCGCCGAAGCGGGCTTCGCGAAGGCGGGAAACCGGTTACCACTTTTCGGGATCGTGCTCTAGCTCGCGAGACGAAAGAAGAGAACTTGCCTTGGATTTCGAGGAACCATGACCGAGCGCGATCACGGCACCAGAATGTTGACGCCGGCGGTGCGCCGCGCCTGCAAGTCTTCGTGCGCGCGCGCTGCTTCCGCTAGGGGATAGGTCCGGCCGACCTCGATCTTCACAATCCCCGATGCGATGGCGCCGAACAGCGCGTCCGCGCGCCGCAGCAACTCGCCGCGGTCCCTCGTGTGGGTCACGAAGGCCGGGCTTGTGACGTACAGCGAGTCGAGCCGATTGAGCTCGAAAACGTCGAAGGGAGCGATCGGTCCCGAGGCGGTGCCGAACGAGACCAATAGTCCGCGCGGCGCCAGGCAGCGCAGCGACTTCTCGAACGTATCCTTGCCGACCGAATCGAACACGGCCGCAACGCCGGCGCCTTGCGTCAACCGTCGCACCGCGCCGACAAAATCTTCCGCGCCGTAGACTATTGTCGCGTCGCAACCGTGCGCGCGGGCGATTTCGGCTTTTTGCTCGGTCCCGACCGTGCCGATGACCGTTGCGCCAAGGTGTTTGGCCCATTGGCAAAGTATGAGACCCACCCCGCCCGCCGCGGCATGAACCAGGATGGCGTCGCCGGCTTTGACAGCAAAGGTGGTGAAGATCAGGTAGTGGGCCGTGATCCCCTTGGTGAAAATGCCCGCCGCCAATGAATCGGGAATTGCCGGCGGCAGCGGCACCAGACGATCCGCCGGCATCAGGCGTAGATCCGCATAGGCGCCGATCGGCAGCGACGAATAGACGACCCGCTCGCCCGGCTTGAGGCCATGGACCCCGCTCCCGATTGCCTCGACGATGCCGGCGCCCTCGGTGCCGATGGGCGACGGATAATGCGGCAGCGGATAGCGGCCGGTGCGGTGCTGGATGTCGATATAATTGAGCCCGATCGCGCTATGCCTGATCAGGACTTGGCCCGGCCCCGGCGCGGCGACTTCGTACTGCTCGTAACGCAGAACCGACGGCGGCCCCGGACTAGCCATGACGATCCGATTGGCGCGCACGCTTAAGCCCGTGAAAGCGGAATGAGCTTTGCCGGCGCCACAATCGTCATTGCGGCCACGGCTCGGCGGTCACCGACGCCGCGTCGGCGCCGATATAGTCCTTGAGACTATCCTGGCGGTCGCGTTCCAGCGCCGCGATCAGCGCGCTCTTGATCTCGCCCAGGAGTCCGAGGCCGCGGAACACCAGTCCCGAATAGATTTGCATGAGACTAGCGCCGGCGCGGATCTTCGCCAGCGCGGTTTTTCCCGAATCGATTCCGCCGGCGCCGACCAGCGGGAACACACCCTCCACCCGCACATAGGTTTCCGCCAGCATGCGGTTGGCGAGAGCGAACAACGGCCGCCCCGATAGGCCGCCGGCCTCTTTCGCCTCCGCGTCGCGCAAGGTCGCAGGCCGCGCGATCGTGGTGTTGCCGACGATCATGCCATCGACCCGGCGCGAGCGGGCGATGCCGACGACGTCGTCGAGATCGGGCAGCGACAGGTCGGGTGCGATCTTCAGCAGCACCGGCGTCGGGCCGGCATTCTGCGCCACGCGTTCGCGCGCATCGACCGCGCGCGCCAACAGGTCGTCGAGCACGGCGGCTTGCTGCATATTGCGCAGGCCCGGCGTGTTGGGCGAGGAAATATTGATGGCGACGTAGCTCGCGACCGGCGCGAAGCGCTCGATCAGACCGACGTAATCGACGATGCGGTCGGGCGCGTCCTTGTTGGCGCCGACATTGATGCCGACGATGCCGCCGCCAGTTGCGCGCGCGGCGAGCCGTTTGAGCACCGTCTCGGCGCCTTGCGAATTAAAGCCGAGCCGGTTGATGACGCCTCGATCGGCATCGAGCCGAAAAAGCCGCGGACGCGGATTGCCCGCCTGCGGCAGCGGCGTGACGGTGCCGACTTCGACGAAGCCGAAGCCCAGCCGCAACAGCGCGTCGGGGACTTCGGCTTGCTTGTCGAAGCCGGCGGCGATCCCGACCGGGTTCGCGAAATTGAGCCCGAAAGCCCGCGTGGCGAGCCGCCTGTCGTCGCTCGCGGACCGCGGCAAGGGCGCGAATTTCAGCATTCCGATGGCGACCCGGTGAGCGTCCTCCGGATCGAGCGCATGCAGGAGCGGCCGGGCCAGCCGGTCGAACAGACGCATCACGGTGCAAGCTCCGGAACACGCCGCCGGCCGGCGATCTCGTCGGGCAGCGGCCGCGCCCAGCGCACCGCCTTAAGCGGCAACGCGGCATAAAGGTGGGGGAAAAGATCGCCGCCGCGCGAGCGCTCCCACTTAAGTTGCCCGCCCAGCCCGTCGGCATCGATCGCGACCAGCATCAACCCGGATTGTCGGGTAAAATGCTTTGCCGCGGTCTCGGCAAGCTGGGCAGCGGTGGAGAAATGAATGAAGCCGTCGCGCTCGTCGATGGCCGATCCGCAATACCGCCCTTCTGCCTCGGCGGCCCGCCACAATGCTCGTTCGCAAATTTTGTAGATCGTCGCCACCAAAGCGCGCCCAAAAGTCCGCAGCGAGCTATATCGGCGCGATACCGCTTGTACAAGGTTCGAGCCGACAGGTTCGAGCCGCCACGCGGAACAAGCAGTGCGGGGCTTGAGCAGAGAGGTAATATATTCCTATTATGGCGGAGAAAGCCGAGCAGGGCGGCCGTCTTTGCGGGCCGCGGAGTGGATAGAGAGATGCTCACCCATGCGCAGGTCTGGTCGGCCATCGATCGCCTAGCGGCGCGCGCAGGCCTCTCCGCTTCGGGCTTGGCGCGGCGCGCGGGTCTCGATCCAACCACCTTTAACAAATCGAAGCGCATCACTGCGGCCGGCCGCGCTCGCTGGCCTTCAACCGAATCGATCGCCAAGGCGCTCGCCGCAACGGGTACGCCGTTCGACGTTTTTGTCGGCCTGATCGAACCAAGCGGCGGCGGTGCGGCGGCGCGCGCGGTGCCGCTCCTTGGCTTTGCCGAAGCCGGGGCCGGCGGCTATTTCGACGATGGCGGTTTCCCGGCCGGCGGCGGCTGGGACGAGATCGCGTTTCCGGCGGTCAATGATGAGCACGCCTATGCGCTCGAAGTGTCCGGCCAGTCGATGGAGCCGGCCTACCGCGACGGCGACGTGATCATCGTGTCGCCGTCCGCTGCCATCCGCCGCGGCGACCGCGTCGTAGTGCGCACCCGGAGCGGCGAAGTGATGGCCAAGGAACTCAAACGCCGCACCACCAAATCGATCGAGCTGAAATCGCTCAACGCCCAGCACCCCGACCGCACGCTGGCGGCCTCCGACGTGCTCTGGATCGCGCGGATTTTATGGGCGAGCCAGTAAGCGGGGTCCGCGCTTCCACCTACGCGCTCCGCGCTACGGTGGACTCGAACCCTCCGAAGCCCGCATAGCGAGCGAAGGAGGGTCGGCGGACTCATACCCGCCGTAGCTCGCCCAGCGAGCGAAGGCGGATCGCGACGCCCCCGAATGGCGGCTAATTGCTTGATCACGCCGACCTTGCGAGCGCGCCGTCGATCATGTCGATGGTGTTCTGAACTCCGTAAGCGGCGACGAAGGAGCCGAAACGCGGACCCTTCTCCTGGCCGAGCAGCACCTGATAGAGCATGTCGAACCAGGCGAGCGAAACACCGGGCTTGCCGTCCTTGGCCTTTTTCTTTTCGTCCAAAAACGGCTCGCGGCGGCCGACCTCGTAGACGACGTTCTGGATCTCCTCGGCCGACGCGCCGGGTGACAGCTGCGACAGTGCATCGCGCAAGTCGATCAGCGCCGCGCGCTCGGCCGCGCCCGGCTGGCGAAATTTCTTCGCCGGCAGCACGAAGTCGTGGAAGTAGTGGATGGCGTATTCGACCAGCGCCGCAAGGTGCGGATGCGTCGCCCGCGTCACGCCCGGTCGATAGCGGCCGATGAAACCCCACAGCGTGTCGGCATTCTCCGCGTTTGAGGCGGTGACGAGCGAAAGGAGCATCGCGAATGACACCGGATTGTCCAACTGCGGCGGCGCGCCGCTATGAATGTGCCAGACCGGATTCCCGAGCCGCTCCTTCGGCCCCTGTCGCGGATAGGCGTCGAGGAATTGCAGATAATCGTCGACGGCGCGGGGGATCACGTCGAAATAAAGCCGCTTCGCCGCCTTCGGCTCGCGGTACATGAACAGCGACAGGGTCTCGGGGCTGGCGTAGCGCAGCCACTCCTCGATGGTCAGCCCATTGCCCTTCGACTTGGAAATCTTCTGGCCGTTCTCGTCGAGAAACAGCTCGTAATTAAATCCCTCGGGCGGCGTTGCGCCGAGCGTGCGGCAGATTTGTCCCGACAGCTTGACGGACTCGATCAAATCCTTGCCGGCCATTTCGTAGTCGACGCCGAGCGCGAGCCAGCGCATGGCCCAATCCGGCTTCCATTGCAGCTTGCAGCGCCCGCCGGTAACGAGCGTCGTCACCGGTTGAGGGTTAACCGCCTCGGCATCCTGGTAGGTGATGGTCCCCGCCTTGGCGTCGTGAGCGATGACGGGCACTTGCAAGACGATACCGCTCTTGGGCGAGATCGGCAAAAACGGCGAATAGGATTGCGCGCGCTCCTGGCGCAGCGACGGCAGCATCACCGCCATCACCTCGTCGAAGCGCTCCAGAACCTTCAGCAGCGCGGCGTCGAAGCGGCCCGACGTATAACAGGCGGTCGCCGACAGGAATTCGTAGTCGAAGCCGAAGCGGTCGAGGAAGGCGCGCAGACGCGCGTTATTGTGTTCGGCAAAGCTTGCATGCGTGCCGAACGGATCGGGCACTTTGGTGAGCGGCTTGCCCAGATGCCGTGCCACCATCTCCTTGTTGGGGACGTTGTCGGGCACCTTGCGCAGGCCGTCCATGTCGTCGGAGAACGCAATCAGCCGCGTCCTGATCTTGTCGCCGGTGAGCACACGAAAGGCGTGGCGCACCATCGAGGTGCGCGCGACCTCGCCGAACGTTCCGATATGCGGCAGGCCGGACGGCCCATAGCCGGTCTCGAAAATCACCTCGTCTTTGGGCGTCTTCTTCAGCCGCGCGACGATCTTGCGCGCCTCCTCGAACGGCCACGCGTGCGATGCTTCCGCAAGTTCGCGCAGGCTTGTCGAACTTTCGATCGCGGCGGTTGACATGGTTATGCCTTTGGCGCGCGGACACTATGGAGTGCGCAATATCGCATCATATGGCGATTGCTCAAACGAACCTCGGTCAAAACGGGCTGATCGGAAAATAGCGCAGCCAAAGGTCGGTAAAGCTTCCCTTCTCCCATATCCGGAACAGCGCCCAATCGAAGGCCTCGCGCAGGACGTTGTTGCCGCGTTTGACCGCGATGCCGACGCCTTCGCCAAAGAAACGGCTGTCGAGGAAAGGGCCGCCGCGGAAGACGCAGCAGCCGCCCGAATCGGTGCCGTTGAGCCAGAACGAAAGCGCGATACCGTCGCCGAACAACAGGTCGACCTGTTTATCCTTAAGCGCCGCGCGCGCCGCCTCGGCATTGGGATAAGAATGTATCTCGGCCTGGGTGAACATCTGTTTCAGGTAAGCCTCGTGCGCGGTGCCGGCGACGACCGCGATCTTCTTGCCGGTGACCAGTTCCGGCAGTACGTCGCCGATCGGACTGTCGGCGCGCGCCACGAAGCGCGCCGGCGTGCGGTAATAGGGATCGCTGAAATCGGCGCGCTTGCGCGTCTCGGCGTTCGCGGCGATCGAAGCGATCACGGCGTCGCCGTGGTTGTCATTAAGCGCGTCAAGGAGCGTCGCGAAAGGGCGCGCCTGAATCGTGCAAGCGACCTTGATCTCGTCGCAGAGCAGGCGCGCGAGATCGACGTTGAACCCGGCAGGATTGCCGTGCGGCCCCGCATAATCGAACGGCGGATAATCGAGGTCGGTGAGAAACCGGATGGCCCGCAGGTGAGACAGATCGGGCCGTTCGGGACGCCGGCGGGGGTCCCAAAACCCCGGAACCACGACCGCCGGCGGCGGCACGGCGGCGGTCCCGGCCGGCGCCGCGGGCTGCGCAGCCGCAGGCGCCACAGGTAATGCGCAGAACAAGAAAGCAATCAGGACGACCGGCACGGCAAGCCGATCGCGGCGGTTGTAGGGTATTGTTTTTCTCCCTTTCATAGGTACGATCTGCCGGCGATCCTGGGGTTTGCGCGCTCTTCAAGCCCGCTTAGCGGCGGCGTGGCGAAAAGTCGAGGTGAGGCGGCGCTTTTCGTTGCGTCGAGAGTAAGCGGTGGTGTCCGGTGATTTGATTGGCGGGGCGGCGGTTCGCCGCGCCAGCAAGAAACAATGGCTGAGCAGCGGTTCGGCGCGGGCGAACGTTCGCCGCAGCGCAAACCGCGGAATACCGGCGGAGCGGCCAAGCCTCTGCCCGGAACTCGACTGCGTCCGTGATCTCTTACCGCGGCACATTATCGCCGCAGCCGAGCGCCGAGCGCGATCGATCGGGCTCGGCGCCGACCGCGTGCTCATCTGCGCCGACGCCATTACCGAGGAAGCCTACCTCACCGCGCTGGCGGGGTCGCTGGGCACGAGCTACGAGCCGCTCGACGACCTTTCCCGGGCGGACTGTCCGCTCGACGACAATCAGTTGATCCAGGCAGCGGCGGCCGGATTGCTGCCGCTGCGCGAACAAGGCCGGATCGTCTGGATCATCGCTCCGCGCTGCCTGACCGCGCGCCGGCTCGCCGATCCGCAACGGCCGGTGCCAGGATGGCTAAATTCGTTTCGGCTGACGTCGTCCGAACGGCTTTGGCGTTTCGTCGCGCGCTACACGCAGCACGCGCTCGGCCGGCAGGCGGCCGATGGGCTCCGCCGCGCCCAACCGCTCTTTTCCAATGCACCGCGGCCGCACGTCTGGAACGGCGTCGCCGGCATGGCCGTTGCGATACTCGCCGTGACGGTTCTCGCGCTCGTTCCGGCCGCATCGGTCGATGCGTCCGCCACATTGCTTTGCGCGATCTTTTTGACCGCGGCGGCGCTGCGCCTGTCGAGTGCGCTTTACACGCACCCTGCGCCGAGACGTCCGCTCCGAATCGACGATAAGGAGCTGCCGATCTACACGATCATCTGCGCGCTCTATCGCGAAGAAACGGTGATCTGCAATCTGGTGGCCGCTATCCGTGCGCTTGATTATCCAATCGAGAAACTGGACGTGAAGTTCGTCCTGGAATCCGACGACTACGAGACGAGGCGCGCCCTCGAGCGGCTCGACCTCGGTCCGCCGTTCGAAATCATCATAGCTCCCACGGTTGGGCCGCGCACCAAGCCGAAGGCGCTCAACGTGGCGCTGCCGTTGGCGCGCGGCTTATACACGGCGGTCTACGATGCGGAAGATGCGCCGGAGCCCGATCAACTGCGGCGCGCAGTCGCCGCATTTAAGGCCGGTAACGATCGGCTCGCCTGCCTGCAGGCAAGCCTGACCATCGACAACACCGCCGACAATTGGCTCGCGCGCATGTTTACGGCGAATTATGCCGGCCAGTTCGATGTCCTGCTGCCCGGGCTCGCGGCGCTGCGGCTGCCATTTCCGCTTGGCGGCTCATCGAATCATTTCCACACTTCGGTCCTGCGCAAGGCCGGCGGCTGGGATTCCTACAACGTCACCGAAGACGCCGATCTCGGTATTCGTCTGCATCGTCTCGGCTACCGCGCGGCGGCTTTTCCGTCGGCGACCTATGAGGAAGCGCCGGCACGCTTTATGCCATGGCTCAAGCAGCGCACCCGCTGGTACAAGGGTTGGATGCAGACTTGGCGCGTGCATATGCGCCGCCCGCTTCGGCTCGTGCGCGAGCTCTCGCCGGCCGGCGCCATCGCTTTTCAGCTTTTCCTCGCCTGCAATGTGTTGGCGGCCCTGATCCATCCGTTCTTCATGGCTGCCCTTTGCTATTACCTCATCGCGCGGCCGCCGCTCGAAGCCATCGTCGCCATGGGCCATGAGGCGCCGGTATTCTTCGCTACACTGCTCGCCGGCTATGCCTCGACCGTCGCGCTCGACCTGGTTGGATTGCAGCGGCGCCGACTTTTGGTCCACGCCTGGGTGCTCCTGCTGACACCGCTATACTGGTTTTTGCTCTCGCTCGCGGCCTGGCGCGCGCTCCTTCAGCTTCTGTACGATCCGCAAGGCTGGGAAAAGACCGAGCATGGACTGGCGCAGAACTCACGCCTCAACGGATCGAAGCGCTTCGAGGAGGCCCGGAATAATCGGGCGCCCGTTGCTCCCGCGACGATCATGTCGGCGGCGGCTGGCTCGCTTCTGGAGCGCAGCCTCAGCGGCTTCGGCATGACCGCGTAAGAAACGGCCAAGGACCGGAGCCCTTGTTAAGGTTCGCTCCAAGGCCGCCCGGCTTCAGGGGGTCGCCCCCGCTGCGCCAAACGTGATGTCAAGCCGTTTCGGGCGCGCTGCTTTGATGCAGGTCAACGGCGCCGACCGATGGCGCCTCACAAATACCGCCGCAACTCGGCGGCTTCGGCGTCGGCGGTGCGCTGCATGTTGAACGGCGCGACGAAATGGCCGTCCTTGTCCATGAGATAAACGATTGCCGTGTGATCCATCGCGTAGTCGCCGCCTTCGAGCGGCACCTTTTTGGCATAGACCCGATAGTCCTTGATCGCCTGATCGATCGCCTTCCTGTCGCCGGTGAGCCCGCGCAGGTGGGGATCGAAGCTCGCCATATAATCCTTGAGCACCGCCGTCGTGTCGCGCTCGGGATCGACGGTGATGAACAGCGCACCGGCGCGGCTGGCGTCCGGCCCGAGCTTGCGAAAGAGCTGCGACATATCGGACAGGGTGGTCGGGCAAGTATCCGGGCAGTGGGTGTAGCCGAAGAAAACGAGGTACGGCTTTCCCTTCATGTCTTGATCGCTGAACGGCTTGCCGTTCTCGTCGACGAGATGAAACGGACCGCCGATGCTGGCGGTGCCGGCGCCGTTCGGGGCCGGCGAAAGGCCGGTGACGAGGAAGATGGCGCCCAGGAACAGCGCCAAGCCAGCCAGAAAGGCGCCCAGCACGAAGACAATATGAGAGGTTTTTGCGTTCACCGCTCCGCTCCAGCTTAGCCGAAGCACGCCACAAAGCCGGCGCGGATCGTTTCGAAGAAAACCGTCGCCCCGTAATGTGCCCAAAGCAAAACCGTGGCCCCGAGCGCCAGCGCAATTGCGCCGACGGCCACCAGCAGTGGCCGCGACAGCGGGCGCGGTGCAACGGTCTCGGGCATGGGCAGGCTTCCGGCAGTTAGATAGGCCGGAATACGGCAGTCGACAACTCGCAGTCGCGTCGCCTCAGACCGCCCGGAACCCCGCCAACGCGGGCGGAACGGCCTTACCGGCAGGTGTGGTAGAGCGCGGCAAGGTCGCGTCCGCGCAGCTGGACGAGGCGCGGCGTCAGCCCGCCATGCCGTTCGATCCAGCGGCGGATCTGCGGCGGATAATAGCTCATGACCAGACGGCTGCCGGCGCGCGTCGGCACCAACGACCGCGACACATCGTCGTAATAGGAGGCGGCGTGGAAGCCGAGCATCGCCCGATGCGTGACGCAAACGCGGTCACGCGGAATGATCCCCGTCAGCAAAGTGCATGCCGAAAGGCACGGTCCGTCGATGACCACGCGCTGCCCGGAGTCGCGGATCTGCTGGTACTTGTGCAGATAGGAGGCGACCTCACCGCCCGGGTCGCCGACGATTCGCACTTCCGCCGATGCCGACAACGACGCCATAACGCTCACGACCACCGACGCCAGCGCGCCGGCCAAGAGTGCCCGCCATTTCATGGAAGTGACCCTTTCCCCTCAATCGCTCGCGACGATGGCGTGGCATTGTGGCAAGAGTTCGGGGATTCGGCGTTCCGCCGCGTGAAATCCCCGATCTTCAGGTTGGCATTGGAACTTTGTCCGCACTAGCATCGTGCTGACGCGCGCCTGCGTGCGCTGCGGCGCGCGCGCACTTGTGCGGCGTAATTCCTTGGGAGGAACCGTGCCCGGTGTCGCGACGAAGACCATCCGCTGTTCCGGCGGCTTGCCGGCATTTCTCGCCATGCCCGCCAGCGCCGTTAACGGCGGCATATGTCCGGCGATCGTGCTCATGCACGAGCGCTACGGACTGGTGAAGCACACTTGCGATCTTGCCGAGCGGTTCGCGCGCGACGGCTTCGCCTGCCTGGCGCCGGATTTCTTCTACAAGCATCCGGATCAGGACGCGCTGCACCGCGGCGACGTCGGCTATCCGCTCAAGGACACCGAGGCGGTCGATTATCTCGACAGCGCCATCGCGGAACTGCGCAGGCTGCCGCAGATCGACGGCGAAAGGATTGCCGTGAAGGGCGTCTGCCAGACCGGGCGCCACCCGCTGGTGCTGGCGGCCGAGGGCAAGAACAAGAATATCGCCGCGGCTCTGGTCTGGTATGGGGCCGCGTCGGCGCGCGAGTGGGAGCCGAACGACCGCCACATGAAGCCGCTCGACGACATGTTTGGGCGCGTGGAGTGTCCGGTGCTCGGCATTTTCGGCGAGGCCGACCATCTGATCTCGCTTGCCGACGTGCGCCGCTTCCGCGACAGCCTCGACCGGCACGATAAGACCTATACGATCAAAGTCTTCGCCGGCGCCCCGCACGGCTGGCTCAACGATACCATGCCGGGACGCTACCGCCGCGATGCCGCCGAGGCCGCCTGGGCCCTGCAGCTTCGATTTCTGCGCCGCGTCTTCGGCCCCGGCTTCGACAAGACGCGGCGGGTACAGGTTTACGAATCCGAGCACGCCGCCGATTACGATTTCTCCAAAAACGTGCGGATGGAGTGAGGCCTGTCATGCTCCGCCAACGGGTCCGGCCTTTGGCCGGCCCGATGACAGGCCGCGCCGGAGCATCAGTAATCGCCAGCGCGATGCAAGTTTTGCAAACGTGACCCACCGTGTTTGCCGGATCGTCCGCCTTCGCGGACGACGACAAGAAGTGCTATGATAGATAACGCTAAACGGGAGCCCATCATGGCGCGCGATTTCGAGGACCATTGCTGGAAAGACATTATCGACGCCGACACGATCAAGATCTACCGGGCCTATCGGCGCAAGGCCTATGTGGGCGACAATCCGGCCGTGCTCGCCATCGATCTCTACAACAAGGCCTATCACGGCGGCAGCCGCCCGGTACGCGAGGTCGATCGCGAATTCTCCGGCTCCTGCGGCGAACACGCCTGGAAGGCGCTGCCGCCGACGCAAAAGCTGTTCGCCGCGGCGCGGCGCGCCGGCGTGCCGATCATCTATACCACGCGCCACGTCGATACCGGCGGCGTGCACTCGACCAACCGCCACATTGCGCGCGAGCGCGACGACATCTACGACATCAAGGCCGAGCTGGCGCCGCAGCCGGGGGAGCTGGTAATCTACAAGGAGCGGGCATCCGGATTCTTCGGCACGCCGCTGATCGCGCACCTGCAGCAGAAGCGCATCAATTCGCTCATCATCTGCGGCGAGAGCACGTCGGGCTGCGTGCGCGCCTCGACCGTCGATGCCTATTCGTATGGCTTCCACAACGTCGTGGCCGAGGAATGCACCTATGACCGCTCGACCATCAGCCATAAGGTCAATCTGTTCGACCTGCATCACAAATATGCCGACGTGATGCATATCGAGGAAGTTCTGGCCCATCTCGATGGATTGGCCGTCGAGCGCAAAGTCGCATGAAAACGTCATTGCGAGGAGCGTAGCGACGAATCCAGAACCCGCGCCAGAATTCTGGATTGCTTCGCTTCCACCTACGCGCTCCGCGCTTCGGTGGACTCAAACCCTCCGTAGCTCACATAGTGAGCGAAGGAGGGTCGCTCGCAATGACGAAGCCCGATCAGTCCCTCTCATAATCAACCTAAAACGAGTATCCGCATCATGGACACCTCAGTCGCCCGCAAGACCAATGCCCCCAATTTCGCCACCGCCTATTACTTCCTGGAAGGCTTGAGCGAGCTTGGCGTCGAATATCTGTTCTGCAATTTTGGCACCGATCACGCCCCGATCATCGAGGAGATGGCGCATCGCAAGAAGCGCGGCGAGGCGATGCCGGGCATCCTGCACTGCCCGCACGAGAATACGGCCGCGCACATGGCCGAGGGCTACGCCTTCGTCACCGGGCGCGGCCAGGGCGTGCTGGTGCACGTCGACGTCGGCACCGCCAACACCGCCAACGCCATGCACAACGCCTATAGGAGCCGCCTGCCGGTGCTGCTGATGGCCGGCAAGGCGCCCTACACCGCCAACGACGAACTGGTCGGATCGCGCGACACTTACGTGCACTTCGTGCAGGAGCCGTTCGACCAGGCGAGCCTGGTGCGGCCCTACCTGAAATGGGAATGGACGCTGCCGTCGGGCGTCGTCGTCAAGGAAGCGCTGCGGCGCGCCTATTCGATCATGCAGAGCGAGCCGCGCGGGCCGGTCTATCTGATGATGCAGCGCGAGACCTTGACGCAGCATTGGAGCACCGACGAGATCCGCCGCTACTCCGCCGACCGGTTCGCCGCTACTTCGGGCGGCGGCGCCGATCCGAAGCTCGTGGCCGCGCTCGCCGACCGGCTGCTCACGGCGGAGAACCCGGTGCTCATCACCGGCTACGCCGGGCGCAACGTGCACGCTTCGGAAGCGATCGACGCGCTCTCGCAATTCGCCGGCATCGCCGTGTACGAAGCCAATATGACCAACAATATTTCGCACGCGGCGCCATGCTTCGTCGGCTTTGCGCCCGACAAGGCGGTGCCCAACGCCGATGTCGGCATGCTCGTCGACGTCGATGTTCCCTGGTTCCCGAGCGATGTACAAACGGGCGAAAAATCATTCTGGGCGCACATCGATATCGATACGCTCAAGCCCGGCTCGCCGATGTGGACGTTCCCCGGCAACCTGCGCATGCAGGGCGACTCAGGGCGCATCCTCGAACAGGTGCTCGACGACCTGAAAGCCAAGGCGACGCCGCGGTTCAAGACGGCGGCCGCGGCCCGGATGGAGCGCATCAAAGCCGCGCGCGAGGAACGCATCGCCCGCGCCGCCAGGCTCGCGGCGGAGAAGGGCAAGCCCGGCGCGATCAATCCGCATTACCTGATGGCGGAACTCGGCAAGGTGCTCGACGACGAGGCCATCATCTTCAACGAGGGCGTCACCAACGCCGGCGCGGTGCTCCTGCAAATCCCGCGGAAAAAGCCCAACACCACGATGCGCTCCGGCGGCGGCGGGCTCGGCTGGTCCGGCGCCATGGCGCTCGGCGCCAAGCTCGCCGCGCCGGACCGGCTCATGGTGCAAATCTCCGGCGACGGCGGTTTTTATTTCGGCAACCCCAGCTCGGTCTTCGCCGTCTCGCAACAATACAAATTGCCGATTTTCTCCATCGTGATGGACAATACCGGTTGGAATGCGGTGAAGGCATCGACGCTGCGCGTCTACCCCGAAGGCGAAGCCAAGGAAGCGAGCGAGTTCGAGGCCAAGCTCGCGCCCAAGGTGGCGTTCACCAAGGTCGGCGAGGCGTTCGGCGCCTACGGCGAAGAAGTCAGCGATCCCGCCGACGTGCCTGCCGCCATCGCGCGCTGCCTCAAAGAAGTCCGCGGCGGCCGCTCGGCGCTCTTACACGCACGGGTGACGAAAATGTGAGATGAAGCACGCCTAAGTTTTCTGGCGCAAATCCCACGTCCGCGGCGTGAAATTAACCCGTCTTTTGCTGTAATCGACGGCGACCCGCCATCGATTGAGAATATCCCTGCCAAGCAATGACGGGAGTTGCTGACTCCGTGTTGTGGGAGCCAAATGCTCCATGTCAACGACATACGAATAGACATGGCGATTATCGGTAAACGCCAAGACGGCTCTCTCATTGAATGCCTTTGCGGCACCGCCGACGCCATAGGCTATGCTTGGATTGTCGAGGGAGCCGAAGCGTACGCCCAAGTTTGAACTGTCCGCCGGCATCAGCACCGTGCCGTCCGCTCCGGTGTCAACAAGAAATGAAACCAATCCTCTCAAGCCCAGTCGCGGAAAAGCAACATGTGCCTCAAGATATGGGGCGGTCGTCGTCTTGCCGAAGCGGCCGTGGAGCATAGAGTCAAAGAATCAACTTTCGGCCGCTTGCGTCGATGTAGCGGATTATGGTTTCGCTCGGAGACAGCGCCCGCCTCTTAATTTTTCTGACAAGTCCATTGAATGACTTGTCGGCGGCGCAGACCTTGCCATCATGAAATGCCACCCACTCATTTGGATGCTCATCGATCAGCCGTGGATATTGAGTTGATAAAAGTCGTGCTGCGCGTGAGAACTTGCGCAATTCGCGATTGATCTGCTTCGGTGTTGCACCGAGCATTTTTTCGGCTAGCCGAGGCACGGCCACGCTCCGAAGGGTCAATGCGGGCTCTTGCCGGCACGGCGTGCAAGCCCATAACCCAATATTATACTCTGACTTCTTTCTGACAAGCACGGCCCTCAATCCGCCAACCCGTTCTCCCGCGCCAGGTCCTTGAGCGAAGTCTCCGGGCGCGCGCCTAGGTGTTGGATCACTTCGGCGGCGGCGAGCGCGCCGAGGCGGCCGCAGGTGCGGTTGTCGGCGCCGCGGGCGAGGCCGGACAAGAATCCGGCCGCGAACAGATCGCCGGCTCCGGTCGTGTCGACGACGCGCTCGACCGGGAAGGCCGGCACCGCCTCGGTGCCGTCGGGGCCGATCACCAGGCAGCCTTTCTCGCTGCGCGTCACTACCGCGATATCGATATCGGCGCGCAACGCCGCGACGGCCGCATCGAAATCCGAGCTTTGATAGAGGCTGTGCAGCTCGGCCTCGTTGGCGAAAATCAGATCGACAATGCGCGAGCGCATCAGTTGCAAAAACTCATCGCGCCAGCGGTCGACGCAGAAGGCGTCCGACAGCGTCAGCGCCACCTTGCGCCCGGCGTCGTGCGCGATCTTGGCGGCCTTGAGGAAGGCATCCTTGGCGTGCTTGGGGTCCCACAGATAGCCTTCGAGATAAATGATCGCGCTCGCCGCGATCGCCTCGGCGTCGATATCGTCGGGATGCAGGTCCTGCGCGGCGCCCAGATAGGTGTTCATGGTGCGCTCGCCGTCGGGCGTCACCAGCACGTAGCAGCGCCCGGTCGACGGGCCGGCGGAGGCCGGCGCGGTGTCGAACGCCACGCCTGAGGCGCGGATATCGTGGGCAAAGGCGCGGCCGAGCAGATCGTCCTTGACCTTGCCGACGAACGCTGCGCGCGCGCCGAGCGAGGCAAGCCCGACAATGGTATTGGCCGCGGAGCCGCCGGACATTTCGATCACCGGGCCCATCGCGTCATAGATTGCCTCGGCGCGTTTTTGATCGATCAGCGCCATCGTGCCCTTGCGCATGCCTTGCCGGAGCAAAAAATCCTCGTCGGCGCGGGCGATCACGTCGACGATCGCATTGCCGATGCCGAGGACGTCGTAACGGGCGGATAGCATTGGGAAAACTCGTGGTACTTGCGCGGGCAGGCGCACTATAGCGGGCAGCCCTTGCGGGGCAAGCCGCCGCCGTGGCATGGGACGCGCACCAAACGGATTTTGCCGCGGAGTTTTTCGGCATGGCTTTTCAGGAACGGGTGTTTTCCGGCGTGCAGCCGTCCGGCAACCTGCACCTCGGCAATTATCTGGGCGCCATCAAGCGCTTCGTCGAGCTGCAGGACCGCTACGACTGCATTTATTGCGTGGTCGATCTGCACGCCATCACGGTCTGGCAGGACCCTGCCGAATTGCCGCGCGCCATCCGCGAAGTCACGGCGGCGTTCATCGCCTGTGGGATCGATCCCAGAAAGCACATCGTGTTTAATCAGAGCCAGGTGGCCGAGCACGCGGAGCTCGCCTGGATCTTCAATTGCGTCGCCCGCCTCGGCTGGCTCAACCGCATGACGCAATTCAAGGAGAAAGCCGGCAAGGATCGCGAGAACGCCTCGGTCGGACTGTACGCCTATCCGACGCTGATGGCGGCCGACATTCTGGTCTATCGCGCCACCCATGTGCCGGTTGGCGAGGATCAGAAGCAGCACCTCGAACTGTCGCGCGACATCGCGCAAAAATTCAACAAGGATTTTTCCCACTCGATCCGCGAAAAAGGCTACGGCGACGCCTTCTTCCCGCTGCCGGAGCCGCTCATCACCGGCGAAGCGACGCGCGTCATGTCGCTGCGCGACGGACAGCAGAAAATGTCGAAGTCTGACGCGTCGGATCAGTCGCGCATCAACCTGACCGACGATGCCGACGCCATTGCCCTGAAAATCCGCCGCGCCAAGACCGACCCGCATCCGCTGCCGAGCGAGGAGAAAGGCCTCGAAACGCGGCCCGAGGCCGACAATCTGGTGGGCATCTATGCGGCGCTGGCCGGCACCACCCGCGCCGGCGTACTCGCGCAATACGGCAATGCGCAATTCTCCACGTTCAAGACGGCGCTGGTCGATCTTGCGGTGGCAAAACTCGGGCCGATCGGCGCAGAGATGAAGCGGCTCGTGGCGGACCCGTTGTCGATCGACGCCGTGCTCGCCAACGGCGCCGCGCGGGCGCAAAAACTCGCCGGCGAGACCATGAAGGCGGTGAAGGATGTCGTCGGCTTCGTAAGGTCATAGTTACCCGTCATCGTAAGGTGTGCGCCTAAGGCGTACCTCGAAGGATGCACGGCCCGGGCCATCCCGCCCTTGAACTTCCAATAGAATTCGCCACGTATTAGAATGCATTTACGCAATTGCGGCGCCAACGCCGGAGGACAAAAAATGTTCATCCAGACCGAAGCAACGCCGAACCCGGCGACCTTAAAGTTCCTGCCCGGACGGGCGGTGCTGGAAAACGGCACGCTCGACCTGCGCGAGCCGCAGCAGGCCTCGCAGTCGCCGCTCGCCGAGCGGCTGTTCGGCATTGCCGGCATCGGCGGCGTTTTCTTCGGTTCCGATTTCATCACGGTGACCAAGAAGGCGGGCGAATGGCAGCAACTCAAGCCGATGATCCTCGGCGCCATCATGGAGCATTTCATGTCGGGCGAGCCGCTGCTTAACCCCGGCTCCGCCGAGCCGAGCGACGGCGACGAGTTTTACGATGCGGCCGACGCCGAGACCGTCGCCACCATCAAGGACTTGATCGAGACGCGGGTGCGGCCGGCGGTGGCCAATGATGGCGGCGACATCACCTTCCGCGGTTTCAAGGACGGCGTCGTCTATCTCAACATGAAAGGCGCGTGCTCGGGCTGCCCGTCGTCGACGGCGACGCTGCGGCACGGCATTCAGAATTTGCTGCGGCATTTCGTGCCGGACGTGACCGAGGTGCGTCCGGTGTGATCGGGCGATTTCGGCAATCGGCCGCAGGACTTCGATTCGGCCGTGAGGCTGCTAATCCGATCCCTGCCGGCAGTGCCTTGCGGCGGCATGTCGGGCAAAATTCTGTGACCTCTTGCGATGCGCGTGCTCGCCATTGATACGGCGCTGGCGGCCTGTTCCGCGGCCGTGCTCGACACGGTCTATGGCGGCGTTATCGCCAGCGAGAGCTTGCCCATGGTGCGCGGCCATGCCGAAGCGCTGTTGCCGCTCATTGCGCGGGTCATGCAGCGCGCGGAGCTGGGGTTTGCCGACATCGACCGCGTGGCGGTAACGACGGGGCCGGGCAGCTTCACCGGCTTGCGCGTGGGCATTTCCGCCGCGCGCGGCATTGCGCTCGCAGCCGACAGGCCGGCGCTCGGCGTGTCGACGCTTTCCGCCTATGCGGCCCCCCATCTCGCCGACGACAAGGCAGTTTCCGTGATCGCCGCGATCGACGCTCGGCACGAGCACGTCTACCTGCAGGTTTTCGGTCCGGGCGGCCGCATCGCCATTGCGCCGCGGCTCGCTCCACTGTGCGAAGCGGTGCGCGCGGCATGCGACGCGCCTTGCCGCATCATCGGATCGGCGGCGCAATCGGTGGCCGACCGGCTGCCCAAAGGGGCGCCGGCGCCTTTGCGCGTCGACGGGCGCGACGCTCCCGACATCGACTGGGTGGCGCGGATGGGCGCGGTCCTGCCGGAAGGACAATCGCCGCCGAAACCGCAATACCTGCGCGCGCCCGACGCACAGCCGCAAAACGCCGCCCAGTTGCCGCGCCGATGAATATCGTCTCCCGCCTGCTACCCGGCGCGCCGCCGACGTTTTCCAACGCACAGCCGCGCGACGCCGCCGCGATCGCCGCATTGCATGCGGCGTCGTTCCGGCATGGCTGGGGCGAGGACGAGGTTTACCGGCTCTTGCTGGACGGCGCGGTCGTCGCCCACCGCGCCATGATCCGCCGCGCCGTCGTCGGGTTCATCATGTCGCGGATCGCCGCCGACGAAGCGGAAATTTTGTCGGTGGCGATTGCGCCCGCCCGGCGCGGCCGCGGGCTCTCGCGCCCGCTGCTCGATTTCCATCTGCGCAACCTGGCCGGCCGCGGCGCCCGAGCGGTATTCCTCGAAGTCGACGAGCACAATGAACCCGCGCGCCGGCTCTACGAAAGGGCCGGATTTCACCAGGTGGGACGCCGTCGAGGCTACTACGATGGCGGGGCGGCAGCCCTGGTGCTGCGCCGCGACCTCGGCTGACGAGCCGGCGGTGCCGATATGAAAGACGAGAGCAAGCATCGTCGCAATTGACCAGGAACTGCCAATATCGACGCGCAGGATCGGCCGGCATTCCTTTTTGGCGGGAAATCCGCTAAGAGATGGGCGTCTGGCGGGAGGCCCCGCGGAACTGAATTTACCAGCGAGGATAAAGGCTTAGGCTCAGCCACCACCGGCATGAACGAAACCCGCAAGCTCTTCGTCAAATCGTTCGGCTGCCAGATGAACGTCTACGATTCGCTACGTATGGCGGATACGTTGGCGCCGCGGGGCTATGTGGAGACGGCGGCCGCAGACGACGCCGACCTTGTCATCCTCAACACCTGCCACATCCGCGAGAAGGCGGCGGAAAAGGTCTATTCCGAGTTAGGCCGCGTGCGCCGCTTGAAAGAAATGGCCGCAGCCGAAGGCCGCCGGCTGATCGTCGCCGTCGCCGGCTGCGTGGCGCAGGCCGAGGGCGAGGAGATCATCCGCCGCGCTCCGTCGGTCGATCTCGTGTTTGGGCCGCAGAGCTATCATCGCTTACCGGAACTGCTTGCGCGCGCCGAGCGCGGCGACAAGGCCGTCGATACCGAATTTCCCGTCGAGGACAAGTTCGATCGTCTTGCCGCGCCGACCCCTTCGGCCATCCACGCGCGCGGCGTTTCCGCCTTCGTCACGGTGCAGGAGGGCTGCGACAAATTCTGCACGTTCTGCGTCGTGCCCTATACGCGCGGAGCGGAAGTTTCCCGGCCAGTGAAAAAAGTCCTTGCCGAGGTCGAGCGGCTGGCGGCGGCCGGCGTTCGCGAAATCACGCTCATCGGACAGAACGTCAACGCCTATCACGGCGAGGGGCCGGACGGACGCCCATGGCCGCTGGCGCGGCTCCTCGAACGCGCCGGTGAAATCGACGGCATCGATCGGCTTCGCTACACGACGAGCCATCCGAGCGACATGGACGATGATTTGATCGCGGCGCACCGCGACTTGCCAAAGCTCATGCCGCAACTGCATCTGCCGGTGCAATCCGGCTGCGACCGCATCCTCGCCGCCATGAATCGCCGCCACACGCGGGCGGATTATCTTGACGTTGTCTCGCGGCTGCGCCAGGCGCGGCCCGACCTGGCGCTTTCCTCCGATTTCATCGTCGGCTTTCCGGGCGAAAGCGAGAAGGACTTTGCCGAAACGTTCGACCTCATCGGCGAGATCGGCTTTTCCGGCGCGTTCTCGTTCAAATACTCGCCCCGTCCGGGCACACCCGGGGCCGAGATGGAAGATCAGATCGACGAAGATGCGAAATCGGACCGGCTGCATCGGCTCCAAGCCGCGATCGGCCGCCAACAAGAAGCCTTCAATCGGGACTGCCTCGGCCGCAGCTTCGACGTTCTTTTTGAAAAGCCTGGCCGTTATGCCGGCCAGCTTGTCGGCCGTTCGCCCTATCTGCAGCCGGTGCAGGTGACGGCGCCGGCATCGATGATCGGCGCGATCGCCGCCGTCACGGTCACCGAAGTCGCCAGCAACTCTTTGTTCGGCACGCTTGCGCAGACACCCACGCGCGAGCCGGTCCTTCTTGGCGCAGGAGCCTGAATTGGCAACAAGCGGTCCCGCTGGAACGGACGAATCGGTGTTCGTCGCTCCGGACAATGCGACGCAAATCGGACTCACCTTCGACGACAATCGCCTCGCCTCGGCGCTCTTCGGGCAATACGGTCAAACCCTCGCGCTGATCGAGCGCCGGCTCGGCGTTGTCGCCAATTCTCGCGGCAATCACGTGACCCTGGAAGGATCGCGCGAGGCCTGCGAGCAGGCGCGCCGCGTTCTGGAAAACCTCTATGAGCGGCTCAAAAGCGGCGACGAACTCGTGCAAGGCGACGTCGAGGGCAACATTCGCCTCGCCATAGCGCAGGGCTCGCTGTTCGATTTCGATCCTGCCGTGGCCCGCGACAGTTTCGAGGAAATCAATCTGCGCAAGCGACGCGTGCGTGCGCGCACTCCCGCGCAGGACGCCTACATCCGCGCGCTCAAGCGCCATCCCCTGGTCTTCGCGACCGGGCCCGCCGGGACTGGAAAGACCTGGCTCGCGGTCGCTCACGCCGTACAATTGTTCGAGCGCAAGGAAGTCGACCGCATCGTGTTGTCGCGGCCGGCCGTCGAAGCCGGCGAGCGCCTCGGTTTTTTACCGGGCGACATGCGCGAGAAAGTCGATCCTTATCTGCGGCCGATCTATGACGCGCTTTATGACCTGATGGACGCCCGCATCGTCGAGCGCGCGCTGCAGACGACCGAAATCGAGATCGCGCCGCTTGCCTTCATGCGCGGCCGCACGCTGTCGAACGCGGCGATCATTCTCGACGAAGCACAGAATACCACCGCGATGCAGATGAAGATGCTGCTCACACGGCTCGGCGAGAACAGCCGCATGATGGTCACCGGCGACCCGAGCCAAGTGGACCTGCCTCCGGGCCAGACTTCCGGACTGGCCGATGCGGTGCGGCTTTTGCAGAACATCGAAGGCATCGGCTACGTTGCCTTTACCGCCGCCGACGTGATCCGCCATGAGCTCGTCGCGCGGATCGTCGAGGCCTACGACAAAGCGGCGGAGCGCAAGCGCGAGCGGCCGTAAATGAGACGCGCCAAGCGCAACGCCTACAAGATCGATGTGCTCGTCGAATCCGACCGCTGGAAGGAGGCGGGTAAGGTCAAATCGTTCGTGCGGCGCGCGGTCAGGCAGGCAGCCGCGGCGCTGTCAACAAGGGGGGCGGAGCTTGCTATCGTCCTGACCGATGATTCGGCGATCCGCCAGCTCAATCATGAATGGCGCGGCATCGATAAGGCCACGAACGTGCTATCGTTCCCGACCTGCAATCCGGGCGGCGAGCCGCCGCTCATCGGCGACATTGTCCTTGCTTACGAGACCATTGCGCGGGAGGCCCGCGGCGAAGGCAAGCCATTCGCCCATCATGTCGCCCATCTTGCGGTGCACGGGTTCCTGCATCTTCTCGACTACGATCACGAGCGGGACGAGGACGCCGAGGCAATGGAAAAGCTCGAGCGCAAAATTCTGCGGCGGCTCGCCATACCGGATCCCTATCGGCCGCGGGCCCAGATCGCAAAGCCGTGCGCAAAGTTGCGCTGACTTCTCACGCTGAAAGCGGGCATTGATGGCACAAGACCCCATGCGCAGCGAGCCGGCCGAGAGCGAGCATCGCGGGCTGCCGGTCCTCGTGCCGAAGCCGGGCGAGGCCTTGCCGGAAGGCTGGCTCGCCCGCGTCATGCGCATTCTCTTCGGCTGGAAGGCGGCGGCGACGCGCGCCGACCTTGAACTCGTTCTCACGACGGAACAGCACGCATCGGGCTTCTCACCCGAAGAAGCCGCGATGCTCAAGAACATCCTCAGTCTGCGCGAATGCCGCATCGCGCGCGTCATGGTGCCGCGCGCCGATATCGTCGCCATCCAGCAGGACATCGCGCTCGGCACGCTCGTTGAGATTTTCGCCAGTGCCGGCCATTCGCGGCTGGTAGTTTATAACGACACGCTCGACGATCCGATCGGCATGGTCCACATCCGCGACCTGGTCGCATTCATGGCGGCGCGGGCGGCGGCCGATCCGGCCAATTCCGGCCAGCGCGAACAGCCGCCGCAGGCCGATCTCGATTTTGCGAAGATCGATCTTTCGATGCCGCTCGTACAGGCGAAAATCGTGCGCGAAATCCTCTACGCGCCGCCGTCGATGCCGGCGCTCGATCTCTTGGCCAAGATGCAGGCGACGCGCATCCACCTTGCGCTCGTGATCGACGAATACGGCGGCACCGACGGGCTCGTCTCCATGGAAGACCTGGTCGAGCTTATCGTCGGCGACATCGCCGATGAACACGACGTGGCCGAGATGCCGACGGTCACGCGGCAAAGCGACGGCTCGTTCCAGGCCGATGGCCGCGCCAGCCTCGACGACATTCGCGCCGTCATCGGCGACGAGTTCGATGTCGGCGAGGCCAGAAGCGAGGTCGACACACTCGGTGGCTACCTCGTCATCAGAGCCGGTCATGTACCGGTCCGCGGCGAATTGGTGCCCGGACCAAATTCTTTCGAAGCCGAAGTGCTCGACGCCGATCCGCGCCGGATCAAGAGAGCCAAAATCTATCGTCGCAAGGATCGCCGCTCGGCCACGGTCCGCGAGTTGCCCACGCCGGCGAAATCGCCCCCATCCCGCCCGGCGCCGCCGCGCGATGAGCCCAATCGGCCAAACCCAAGCTCGTCGCGCCCGCCGTGAAGCCAAAGGCGCCGATCCACGCAATCGTATTGGCCTGGGGCTGGCGGCGATGGCTGATCGCATTCGCCGCCGGCGCGCTATCGGCGTTGGCGATGGCGCCGTTCGATGCCTGGCCGATCCTGTTTTTGACGTTCCCAACGCTGGTTTGGCTGATCGACGGCGCTGCCGTCGGCCGCTGGGGCGGAGTGACCGTCGCCGCCGTCACCGGCTGGTGGTTCGGCTTCGGCTATTTTGTCGCCGGTCTTTATTGGATCGGTTACGCCTTCCTCGTCGACGCGCCGACTTTCGGCTGGATGTTGCCGTTTGCGGTGATCGGGCTGCCCGCCGTCCTCGCCGTCTATACGGGTTTAGGCGTCGCGCTCGCCCGGCTGCTGTGGACTCGGGGGCCTACCCGCATCCTCGCCCTGGGTGCGACGCTCACCGCCGGAGAGTGGCTGCGCGGCCACCTGTTCACCGGATTTCCGTGGAATGCTTTCGGCTATGCGCTCACCTCGCCGCTGGCGCTGGCGCAGAGCGCATCAGTCGTGGGCATCTGGGGTTTGACATTTGTCGCCATTGTTGTTGCGGCGAGCCCGGCCACGCTTACCGACGACCGCGCCGAAACCCGCCGCCCTTGGCTGCCGCTCGCGCTCGGCCTCGCGGTTTTGGCGGGACTCGGTGGCTGGGGAGCGCTGCGGCTGCACCGCACGCCTACACGGATGGTCGACAAGGTGCATTTGCGCATCATGCAGCCAAACCTGCAGCAGGACGTCCGCTTCAATTACGCGGCCAGACAAGAGGTGATGGACCGCTATATCGCATTGTCCAATCGCGCCTCGGGCCCGGGCTCGCTCGGCGTGCACGATGCGACGCATCTGATCTGGCCGGAATCGCCCTTTCCGTTCATCCTCACACGCGATCCGGACGCGCTCGCGCAGATCGCCAAGCTCCTGTCGCCGAGCACCGTGCTGATAACGGGTGCCACGCGGCTTCCCGAGCACTTCAATCCCGCCGATCCGCACGCCTACAACTCATTGTACGTCATCGACCACGACGGCTCGATTTTAGCGCTCTACGACAAGGTCCATCTCGTTCCGTTCGGCGAATACCTGCCATTCGAACACCTGCTCGAACGACTTGGATTGCAGGAGCTCACAAAGCAGCAAGGCGGCTTCCTCGCCGGCGACCGGCGCCGGCTCATCAATATCCCGGGCGCTCCGCCAGCGCTTCCCTTCATCTGTTATGAGATCATTTTCCCCGGCGACGTGGCGCCGCCCGGCGAGCGCGCCGGCTGGATGGTGAACGTCACCAATGACGGCTGGTTCGGCATCAGTACCGGCCCCTATCAACATTTTCAGCAAGCACGCGTTCGCGCCATCGAGGAGGGCTTGCCGCTCGTCCGCGCCGCCAATACCGGCATCTCCGGCGTCGTCGATCCGGTCGGGCGGATCGTCACCTCGCTGCCGCTCGGGCGGGAGGGCGTTCTCGATTCGCCGCTGCCGCGTCCAATCGCGGCGCCGATCTATGCCCGCGTCGGCGATGCGCCCGCCTTCATCATTGTTGCAATCGCGCTGCTGGCGGTCGTTCGCCGCCGGCTTTATGCAAACATGATTAAAATCTGAAAGTTGCCGATGACCGCGGGTTTAATCTACCGGAAGTTGGTATCGCAGTGGCGCGGACGCCGATCGAGGTGCGTGGTACGGACACAGAATGCGCTCAACCGCCGCGAGCATTCACCGCGCTCCGCTTCACAGGCTTTTCGAATGTCTCTAATGCCGATTAACGAGGCCGCGGTTGTACCTGTTACTTACTCAACTCGGCGGATTTGCGCTGACCGTTCATTACTGCAAATATAGGGGCCATAGGAGTTGGTTATATGAAGATGATAGCGAAGAAAGCGCCGAACCCCATCGACAAACATGTCGGCAGCCGCGTGCGCATGCGCCGCATGATGCTGAGCATGAGCCAGGAGAAGCTCGGCGACGCGCTGGGGCTCACTTTTCAGCAGGTGCAAAAATACGAGAAAGGCACCAACCGTATCGGCGCCAGCCGGCTGCAACAAATCTCCCACATCCTGCAGGTGCCGGTATCCTTCTTTTTCGACGGCGCACCGCACGTTCCCGGCATGGCCCGCTTTGAAGGTATGGGAGAAGCGCCCTCGCCCGCCTATGTGTCCGAATTCCTCGCCACTTCTGACGGTCTGGCATTGACCAAGGCGTTTATGCGTATCAGCGATTCCAAGCTGCGGCGGCGCATCGTCGACCTGGTCGAGCAAATCGCCACGAGCGATAAGCGCTGAGCAAGTGCTTCCTGCCGACCGGCGTAGCGCAGGCGGGCGCCCACTTTTTGCCCACATCTTGACCGCAGCGGTACGACGCTGCAACAACCGTGCGAAGGATCAGCGCGAGGCGTCGCCGGCGCTGGCCCGCGGCCGCAGCCGCAGCCTATACCGTGACGGCCTAGGCGATCGGGGCGATCGGGGCGAGGCTGTTTAATTGAGCATGATCTTTTCCGAAAACCGGTATCCACCCCGGATCAAGTCCGAGGCAGGTTTTTTCGGTATCATGCTCTAGGAGGGAGTGTTTCGTGCGCCGTACAAACTATCTGTTCACCAGCGAATCCGTGTCGGAAGGACATCCGGACAAAGTCTGCGATCAAATCTCCGACGCCATCCTCGACGCCTTCATCGAAAACGACCTCAAGCTCGGCATTGCCGACGAGAGCAAGGTGAACACGCGGCTTGGCTGCGAGACACTGTGCACCACCAACAAGATCGTCGTCGCCGGCGAGGGACGCGGCCAAGCGCCGCTGTTTCACAAGCACGGCGACAAAGCCGTGGTCAATCGCGAGATGATCGCGCAGATCGCGCGCAACGTGGTCAGGGATATCGGCTACGATCAGGATGGGTTCTCCTATTACGGCGCCGATGTCGAAGTGCTGCTGCACGGCCAGTCGCCCGACATCGCCATGGGCGTCGACGCCAAGAAGAAAAAAACCGGCGAGCAGGAGGGCGCCGGCGATCAGGGCATGATGTTCGGCTTCGCCTGCACCGAGAGCGAGGTCTACGAGAAAGGCTCGTTCATGCCGGCGCCGATCTATTTCGCGCACAAAATCCTGAAAGTGCTGTCGGAAAAACGCCGTTCGGGCGCTTTATTCGATCTGCAGCCCGACGCCAAGAGCCAAGTCACCGTCAGATACGTCGAGGGCAAGCCGGTCGGCTGCACCAAAGTCGTGGTCTCGACCCAGCACAACGCGAAGACCCGTAACGGCAAGAAATACAACCCCGGCATGATCAAGGAGATGATCGCCGACACGGTCGGCGCGGCGTTGCCCGAGGGCTGGATGCCCCAGAAGCCGAGCGATTTTCTGGTCAATCCCACCGGCAATTTCGTCATCGGCGGTCCGGACGGAGATTGCGGGCTCACGGGGCGAAAGATCATTGTCGACACCTACGGCGGTTATGCGCCGCACGGCGGCGGCGCGTTTTCCGGCAAGGACCCGACCAAGGTCGACCGTTCGGCCGCCTATGCGGCGCGCTATCTGGCCAAGAACGTGGTCGCCGCCGGCCTTGCCGAACGCTGCACCATCCAGATCGCGTATGCGATCGGCGTCGCCGATCCGATGTCGCTCCTGGTCGATACGCACGGCACCGGAAAGGTTGAAGAGGACAAGCTGCAGAAGCTGTTGCCCGAGCTCTTTCCGCTGCGGCCGACTCATATCCGCCGCACCCTTAAGCTCAGCCGCCCGATCTATCGGCGCACCGCGGCCTACGGCCATTTCGGCCGCGCGCCGGACAAGGACGGCGGTTTCTCGTGGGAGCGGACCGACCTCGCCGACGCGCTCAAGCGCGCGCTGCGCTGACCGGCGGCAGCGGCACCAGCATTGCCTCGTCGTAACCGGTCATAGCCGTCCGAAGGACGGCGTCGCTTCGCTCGCCACGCTTCGCTCGCCACGCTTCGCTCGCCTATGCGCCGGCCATCGTCGTCTTTGCTATACTGGCCATGCAAGACTTGGATGACCGCGACAAAGGCGGCCATGACGGCTGATGGATTGCGATCTGCATCGGAACCGCGCGTTCTTCGGACGGCGAAAAGGCCACAAATTGCGGGCGCGCCAAGCGCGGCTGATCGAGACGCTGTTGCCGCGTCTGGCGATCGATCTTTCGCGGCCCGCGCCCGCCGACTTGCGCACGCTTTTTCCCGTGCCGGTTACCGAGATTGTGCTCGAGATCGGCTTCGGCGGCGGCGAGTCGATGATCGCTCAGGCGCAGGCGCAGACACGGACCGGCTTTCTCGGCGTCGAACCGTTCGTCAACGGCATGGGCAAAGCACTCGCCGCAATCGAGAGCGGCGGGTTGCGCAACATCCGTCTGCACTTCGATGACGCCGTGACCCTGATCGACTGGCTCCCGGACGCATCGTTGGTCCGCATCGACCTGGTCCATCCCGATCCGTGGCCGAAACGCCGGCATTGGAAGCGGCGTTTCATTCAGGATGAAATGGTTTCTCGGCTCGCCCGCATTCTGCGCCCCGGCGGTGAATTTCGTTTCGTCACCGACGTCGCCGGTTATGCCACGTGGACGCTATTGCGCCTGTTGCGATCGGAAGAATTCGAATGGACGGCGCAATCCGCCGACGACTGGCGAAAAGCTTGGCCGGGCTTCACCCATACGCGCTATCACGCCAAAGCCGCACGCGCGGAACGCGTGTCGTGTTTTCTGATTTTTAGAAGGAAATAATACCAGCCTTCGGAATGTCTGACTCTTGGTTATTGGCGCTGCGATGTGATTCATTTCTGCCCGGACAAATGATTCGGGAGATTGGAGATGAGCGCAGCGATTGGCCTTCGGGACGATTTTGAGGCG
>Ga0207416_1001380_pt1 | contig 32868 bp, 35 predicted proteins | sample PaiPotPPM11metaG_FD_184107 | JGI IMG/M metagenome (GOLD analysis project Ga0207416, IMG submission 184107) | Iron sulfur acid spring bacterial and archeal communities from Banff, Canada, to study Microbial Dark Matter (Phase II) - Paint Pots PPM... ...
TGCTGGTTCGGGTAGAGGTCTAGAATCCATCCTTGCAATTTCACAAAGCACCCCTGCGTTCTGAAGAACCTTCTCGATGGCGTACAAACGCTTTTCCTGGTCGAGTGCGATGGAAAGAAGAATGGCTTCCATTGGGTTGTCGTGACACTGATACGTGGCGGCCTGCGTGTAGCAACGCACCCGGACAAAGAGCCTGTCGAAATGCGGCTGATCCTCGCGGCGTAGCGCACGTCTAAACTTTTTCCATCGCTCTGCTGCTTGTTGAACGAGTTGAACAAATGTAGGGACGGTTCTGCCCATATTGCGCCTCCGGTGAATCAGTTCACTGAGATAAGAGTGGCGCGGTTTTCTCGCAGGTAAAGGAGAGTTCGCTATCGGGTCGTGCCTCAACCTTCAAAACTTGGCCTGCCTGTTTGCAAAGCTTCTCGAAGAAATCCCGTCTTTTTGTTTTGAACGAAGTTGCGTCAGAAAATAGGGCAATGGAGATGGGAAGCGTTGCAATCTCTTGCAGGCCTTCGAGTGCATGTTCAAACGATGCACGGGCTTCTCGATCCCGGACATCCTCGTCGAAAAACAAATCAGGCAAGGCGGTGACGATAAGCACGTTGGCAGCAAACGCCCCAAGAACTTTCGGGACACGCCGGATAAGTTCTGTCAGCTGAAAGCACGTAAACGCTCGGGAGACCCGAATGAGGGTGTTGAAAGCAGAAGGTTCAAGTCCGCGTTCCCTCGCGAAACGCGCGATTAAGAGCGGGCTGATCTGATTCGCACCGTCGAGATAAAGAACGCGCCCCTGATTGAGCAAGATTCTCGGAAGAAAGTAGTGCGAGAGTCGCGGCATTTCCGGGCAGCCATAGAAAACAGTAAAAGCGCGGTCGGGAAGAATCCACGGATTGAGAGAGGCGTGTTTCCTCGTGTGCGTTGACGTGATGGGTAAGCTCATGTCGGCGTACCATTGACCCCTAGAAGCTAGGATCATCGTAGGCGAACAAAAGGCGAACGTCAAGAGGGAGTACTGGCGTGGTATGCCGTTCCGATAGGCGGATTTTTCAGGAGTTGGATCACTTCCTCCGGCTACCAAGTCCGCTGTTTATCATGATAAGTTCCGTTTCATGAGAAGCACCGACCTCACTTCGCATGGTTTCGGCACTTGGATGCCGTTTACCAAAGTCGGCAAGACTGCGCTCTTTGCGGCGCTCCCGAGCAAGCCTGGTGTCTATGCGATCAGATGTTGTCGGGATTTCACGAGAAGAAAGGGGGTCTCGGATATTCTTTATTTCGGCAAAGGGACGAACCAGAACGGCTTGAAGCACCGCATCCGGCAGTACTTCTCGCCGGGACCGACGCAACGGACCAACCTCCGGCTCCTGGCGCTCATCGGGGACAGCGCGGATTACGAGCTTGCCTTTGTTGCTATGAAATCTTCGCCCGAGGCGATTATGTTTGAAGCGACGCTTTTGGAACTCTACGAGGCCGAGCACGGAGAACTCCCACCCGAGAATAAGCGGCGATGAAGCCGTGCGTCTGCGGCGGAAGCAACAGCAATTGCCGGTACTGTTCTGGTTTGCCCGGTTACAGAGACAGGGAACGAGCCCTTGCAAGCAACTCTTTAATTGATTCTCGCGAGCTGCATCGAATCGTAATGGAGCCAACAGTCGAGCAAGTATCCACGGTTGATTGCAATTGTTGGGGCTCTCGAACAACAACGCCCAAGAGAAACAACCTATGACCACCGGAGGCGGGATATGAAATCTCCCACAATCCTCCTCCGCTCATCCCACTATAGTCCGCTTGAACCGCTTCGACTTCTGCGAACCTCGTTGCGTCGTTCACCCTGACTTCATCCAAGATATTTACGCCCACACACCGAATTTCGAAGCTCAACTGACGATTAGCAATGACTTCTGCAGACTTTGGTGCTCCGATAATGAAATAATCCGGTCCATATTCTTCATTCGACGAATATTTCGAAGTTCTCAAATCATAGAAACTCAATCCCAATCGAACCATTTCAGCCGCGTCTTCAGTGTGAAGCTCTAACAGGGTCAAATCTTGTGAAAATAATCCCTCTTTCCCGAGATCAGTTCTTTTAGGCGGATGGTTTAGGTACTTTACGACTCGCTTTGGGTTCTGGTAGGACCATTTCTCTTTCTTTTCTTCAATGATCCTTGCTACGTGCTGAGCAGTGAGTAGAAAAAATTGATTTTCCAGCATGGCCAATGTGGCGGTGGCGTTTGTACCTGTTGAGGTGAGAAAAGTTGTAGTGCGCTGCGAAAGATCTTCCCGAGCCAATTGACTTCGCACTATTGGTGCTCTTGGGGAGTTATCCGAGACAATTGTCATCATCCAATCCTCTCGCAACAGCGTGATTTATGAATCGACAGCCGAAGCTGAGCCTTTGCCCGAAGTACCGAAAAAGATCATATCTTTCAACTGAAAAAGCTACTTCACTTCTGCCATCCGCTGGTTGACGTAGTGGCCATGCCTTACTTCGTTCAGCGATTGATAGAGCGTCGAGGATAATGTGATTTGACGTACGCGTCGTCATAGGGGGTGTGAATGCGATTGAACGGAGCAGCCTCGCTTTTAACGTAATAAAAAATAGTATCGTGAAGCGGATTGTATCGCTGTGCGTCGCTGTGTACGGTCTGTCGTTTCCAAGTGATCTCGTTCTCAAACCCTGCCGCACCGAACACATCATCCAAGACAACTTTTGCGTAGTGGGCCACGTGGTAGTCTAGATGCACATAAATGCTACCCGCTTCGTTAAGCAATTCATGCGAGAGCACTATCGTTTCGTAAAACCAGTGCAAGTACGAATCGAGACCACGACCCCATGTGTCGCGATACGCCTTTTGCTCGATGATAGATGGTTCTTTTGTGAAACTTGTCCGTTCGTCCTGATCTGAATCGGGATGATCCGAAATTGTCGCCGTAAATGAAAAGTCCGCTCCGGTGTCAAACGGCGGATCGATATAAATCAGGTTTACCTTGCCTGCAAACTCCGGGAGAAGCGATGGCAAAACGTACTTCTTATCCCCCCAGATCAGGCGGTTGCGCCATTCCAAGTCCCGTCCGCTGGCAAAAAGCTCCAGAGTGCGTCGCCGATCCTGAGCACTCTCGTTGATCGTCTCAATGGTCTGAAAAGGCAGCGCAATCCGCACTGGCCCTTGCTTCTTGTTGTCTTTGTATTTTCCATCCCAAATGAGTTCAGTCATGTTTTGAAATCCGGCTCCGTTTTTATATCAGTAACGACAAAGTTCAGCAAACGCCCAGAAGTGTCCAACAAATCACCTAGAGCTCGCTAACTACTGCGAAGCTGGATCACTTTCGAGGACGCGATGGTCCCCTCCACTGCGGGCGGTGCTTCCGCATAACCTTCCATTAGGTCTTTGAGATAGGAAACGGATAGGCGAGCCTCTGAGCTAAATCGCCCGTAGTCGATCGGATCACCGTAGACGACTTCTGCCATCTTTCGGAGGGCTCTTGGCCGTTCTTGGGCCACTGCCAGATTAGCGGGTTCATTCGTGCGCCACCCCCTGGCCGAGAGCTGCTCGAATAAGTATCTGTACTGGCGATTCGCGATGATGCCTACGTCATGCGCTCTTCGTACCAATGCTTGGAGGGAAACTCCCCAGCGCAGTTTCAGCGGTGCGATTCTCGATAGCGTGACAGGCGTTTCGATTTCTTGGCGCATTGCTGCCGTAGGCATAAGCAGTTCGGCAGCAAATCGGTCTGCTTGCTGATGTTCGTGTGGCCGCAGCCGCTTCAAATCGCCGTGCAGAACCAGATGGCCTAGTTCGTGCGCTATGCTGAATCGAAGTCTGTCCCCCGCTTTTTTGCGACACGCTGCGATGATTGGCCTTCTGCTGACCGCAGTTAGCCATGTTGAGAAGGCATCAATCTTGGCTAGATCAATCGGTAAAGAAAGGGCTGTCACACCAGTGCGCTCCACTAAATCTATTAAGTTGCTGATCGGCTGGTCAGCACCAATCCCAAAGAGATGCCGCACATGTTGAGCGGCAACTTCCGGCGTCTGACTCGACTTTTGAAGTCGAATCGGTATTTGCGTAACAGACGCTTCCAAAAGTTCGATCAATTCGAGAGAGACCTCGGCATGTCTGCACGCCGCTATAGTTTCGCGGCGACTCGCCGAAGCCTTAGCGCGAAACATCAGAGTTTCGACGGGGAAATGGAATCTTGGATGATCGGTGAAAAATGTGAGCGGGAAGCGCGTTCGATTGGCGATAGACTCAGCGACCTCTGCGGACGGCTCAAGAAGTCCTGCCTCGATATTGGCTATCGCTGCCTGCGATCTTCCTACGAGTTTCGCAAGGTCCGTTTGAGTGAGACTGAGTAATTCGCGGGCTTGTCGTAATCTCTCGCCGGAAAACATTAGTCCTTGTTTGATACTTTCTTAGCAGAATCTTTTCGGCTGATCGGAAGATCCTGATAAGTCCTGGCGGGCGGTTCAGCTTGGATAGCTTTGGCGGGATCAGGAACCGGAACAAACCAATGAACTTCACTCGCGCGAGTTTCTGCGTCGAAGTCTTTCGGGCAAACAAGCCAAAGAGTCAGTCCACCAATGTGATTAAGATTCCAGAGAATTATGAATTTGTTGTACGGTTCTCGATCCGAAAATTCTAGATTGTATTGGTAAAAGGATTGTCTTGCCTGGGATTGACCTGGGTCCGGGAGAGTGTGGTCGGCTGATTTCCAAATTCTGACATGCGTGTCTTTATAGAGAAAATCGAGACCACACAGGGAATGATTCTCAAGCGTAACGTCCTTCAATCCGGCCTTGAGAAGTCGATCCTTAACATGCAGTCGAACGAGCATCGCCGCGACCGAGAGATCGGGGGCGATGTGCTCAACCTCAAAGTAGTCACGCGCTTTGAATATTCCGCTCTCGAATCCAGCGTACAGTTCAGGAAAAATTGGAGCCAGCTTCTCCAGCGACTCTTCGGGGCTTGGGACTTTTGGGAGTTTCATTGTAATTTCATCACCTCCGATAGGTTATAAAATTACCTCCACATTACCGTTTTCGTCAAGCTGTTTGTTTTCAGGAACCTCTGATGGCAGGGAAGGCTTCTGGGGAGGAGTTGAGCCTAGTCCGAACTCGCAGCGATTGCCAGCCCGGCAAATAGCACGACGGCAAGAGCGAAGCCTTGGAGTTGCGGGCTGGTCGCAACGCCATCCTGCGCGTAGGTCACGAGGTGGTCACAGTTAAAATTAAGGAGATCGTATTTCCAACCAAGAAGCGATTGTGCTCGGGAGACTATGGCATGCTGCTCGTAGGAATTGCGCGCTTTACGACTCGCCAGAGTCACGGGCAGGCCAGCGGCAAAAGCTTCAAACAACACCCAGCACACAATTCCGCCCATGTCGTTGTGAATGACCCATGCGCGTCCGTATTCGTCAAAACGGACAAAGATTCCTCTGTGCCTTTTCCCGAATGGTCCGGGCCGTTCGATAATGTCGCCCATCAGAAACAACATAGAGATTTCCTCCGTTCTTCTATGCATTACAAGAGCTGATCAGAACTGGTTATGCATATACAGAGCACCCTTAATCGCAATGAGCCTCTTCGCTGTCTTGCACGAAATACTTATGACTTTGTGACCCGCCTGCAAGATGTGGATTTCCAAAATGTCATTATCTCGTGCAACGGGATACCAAACGCTGAGGTCGAGTCCACTGGGCGACGAACCTGTCAATCTAATTTGGCCGTCCACGCGCGTGCACTTCACATTTTCCGCGAAATGCTTCTGGAAAAACTTCCTGTCTTCTGAGAGCACTAGCTTTCCAGTTTCAGTCTCGTACCAGTGGTGAGGCAGTCCCAGACGCCGAGATGCCCGATCATCGTGACTGCGCCCGCTAACGTCATCGGACCGTCCACTAAAATGAACCTTCATCGTCGTCGCGGTCTTGGATATTTCCTGATGACCAGTAATGGCTCCAAACACTGTCGGCTTGTCCACATATAGTTCATGCTCGTTGACGGAATAGAAGCGGTCGTCGCCTTTTACAAACAAGAAGTGGTGTAGCCAACCTTCAGCGCTAGCGTCGTGCGGTACCCGAGTCACCAAAGAGGCAATGAAAAAATCAGGGCGATAGTGGGACTTGTTCACAGTCTTAAAATATCCGCTAACGTCGCCCTCGCTGAACGTACCTAATCCATTGCAGTGATGGCTATGCCATGATCCAAGATGTTCGACTCCTTCATCTATTTGTTCGGCTTGACGGAATAGCTTCTCTTGGTAGTCTCCATCTGGCAGAAACTCCACTCGGGTTCGTTTGGCGTTTGGTCCTCCAGCCAGGAAATCTGTAATGACAATCCTCGTGGACGAGTCGGTGCGTTCAATGAGGCCTATGTACTTGCCGCCTTCCTCACAGTCAGGGTATCTAGCAAGCTCTCGCAGGATGAAACGCGGCAAGCCCTCATCCATCATGATCTGGACCGGAGCCCCAACATAGTTCGCGAGGTTCACCGGGCCGACGTCGATATGGCCACTTCGGCGCATGCGCAATCCTTTCGGGGTTTAATTCGTAGTCCGACGAGTTTGTTGAACCCACTTGTCGAAAGGCCAAGGACCGGTCGATTGTAGTAAATCAACCAATTGGCCTTAGGCGCCACCACGGGCCGATCCGAAGTAGCAGTCAGCAAAGACAGCGCCATGCGTGCCTGCAACAGCGACAGCGCTTGAATATCGAGAGAAAGGCCTGACGCTCGATAGTCTCGGATGTTCATGCCATAGACCTGTTGTTCCTCGTCTGGTAGCCACGCAATGCTCTCACCAATGTTAATACCTTGTTCCTCCGCAGCACGGTCCATACATGCAAAGCAGCCCGTCTGGCCGGGCAAATAGACGTAGACCTCTCCACCGAAGCCCTGCCTGAAAACACTCGCAGTGACGCAAGGCTTTCGGTGCTCTCGCGAAACGGCGTTCACGAAGTGCCGTACTTCCTTCTTGTCAGCGCAGCAGAGTACGAGGGAACTCTCTTGTACAGCTCGTGGAAAAGCTTCAGCACTAAACACGTCAAGAGGATGAATTGCGACCTGTGCATCAGGGTTCCTATCCATAATCCAGTCACGTTGGATCTCGACCTTCAGACGCCCTAAATCGGCGCGGCGGCGCGGGTGCTTGACAAGATTGAGGTCGTCGAGAGTGTCTGGATCAAACAGTATCCAACGCCGGACGCCGTTCATGGAGAGGTGATCACACACCGGTGCACCGCCACTCCCGACCCCTACTTGAACTACAACCGTGTCCGCCAAATCGCTCGGTGTAAGAAGGTGAGTGATTCTCGTAAAATTTAGAGAACTCAATGGGATTGCCCCAATCCCGGCCAATTATGGCCGTTGCGCTTCCAAATCTCGTACTTCCCCAGCCAAATCGCTGCCTTTGCGAGCACCAGGGCGACGGTGAAGTGCATTCGCCACTGATCGGATTTCATGATGCAAATGCTGCCGTCCGAGAACTTATGTGGTGCCAGAGGGTGCACTTCCCAATCCCGTGGAGACACTGAGGGTCGAGCATATGGGAAATTGCTCAGATCGACGCGGATTCCATACGTATTTCCCGAATGCGTGTCAAGAGTTCCAACCGCTGCCGTAATTTTTGATCCAATCCCCACGAACTTGAAGGATGGGAATAGGCTTAGTTTTTGCTGTTCCATGGTCCACCGGTACGAAGAACTAGCTTCTGCAATCGTCAGTTCCAAGCCGGGGGCAGCGATTTCGGACATTAGTATTCGCCTTCCGGGTCACGCAGGACAGTGCTCTTCAACTCCTTCGGCGAATATCCGACGGCATGCACAACGCCGTTCTCGTCAATCTCAATAATCTCTTCTTCCGTTTGTTGAGTCAGCGTTCGTTCTGCGCTATGCGTTGCCATGTTCTTCTCCTTGATTCGTTACGAAAAGTTAAGCAAATGTCGCCGCAACCGACGGTTGTGGCTGAATCACGAGGCTACCGTTTCGCGTGGTCTTCACCAGTGCAAACTCCGCATAATCGTGCGTTACATCGGTGTCACAAGATTCCCCATCTGAAATAATCACCAACTGCGGCTGCATGATTCGAAGTGCTCGTTCAGAGAAGCCACTTTCCCTGCCATGATGGCTCGCGAGGAGGGCGGTCGTCCCAACCAAAGCGTTACCGTCTATCGTGTCCCACTGCTCTCCCTGAGTGTCGCCGGTGAGGACGATACTGGACGAACCTACAGTGATCTTGAGCATCAAGCTGTTGTTGTTTTCATCTTCGCTGGTACCCTCCAAATACGGTATCTTCGGCCCAAGGATATGCAGTTTCGCTTGGCCGATGGAAGCAGTCTGCCCGGCTCGAACCGCCGTGGGTGTGCAATAACTATGTTGTCCGTTTCGAAGAGCTTCGTAGTAGCTCCAATCGTCGTAGACAGGATCAGGTCTAAAGTAACGGCCATTATGCCAAAGATATTTCGGCATGTAGTGTTGGCAGAGGTCTTTGAGCCCTGTGAGATGATCCTGGTGCGGATGCGTGATAACAACAAAATCCAACATTTTCACCTTTGGTTTCAGGTATTCGAGGGGTGAAGGACGCAATGGCGAGCAACGACAGTCGATGAGCATATTGATGCCGTTCGAAAATTGGACGAGCGTCATATTCCCCTTATCAACGGCGAAGAATGTGAAGACAGGTATCACATGATCTCCTTCAGCGAAGCGGGGGGCCGAACGCGGTTAGATATTAAGCGCGGTCCATGTATCGCTGCATTGACAGAATCTAGCCACAATGAGACTATTATGTCAAGTAAATTTGACAAGGAGGGATGCCGTGAAACAGATTATTGGCCGTAACCTCAAGGAATCGAGAGAATTAGCTGGATTCTCCCAAGAAGATTTCGCGGAGAAACTGGGAATCTCGCGGGCTACCCTCAGTGCTATCGAAAACGGCCATGCAGCCGTTGATAGTTCAAGACTCTTAGTGGCGGCTCGCCTGGTCGGACGACCGATCGGGGACTTCTTCGACGAGACTGCCGAGAGGCTGAAGCTGCTTTATCGCGCAGCGGTAGATGTAAGTGCACCACCGGAGATCCGTTCGCGATTTGAAAGATTTTGCAAGGCATATCGCGAACTTGAGGAAATCCTCGGAGTTGCAGACAGTCTATTGCCTCTACCCGAATATACCTATTCGCCCGAGGTACACTCGAAGCCCCTTCAATTCGCCGAACAGGTTGCCGCGTCGGAAAGAGACAGGTTGGGTTTAGGCCGTCTCGATCCGATAGAAAACATTTTTAAGTTCATGGACGACAGGGGTCTGAGGATTTTTCGCTATCCCTTGGACGACTTGGACGTTTATGGTCTTTCCGCCTTCTCTCCGCAATACGGAGCGTGTATTTTGATCAATTCCTCCAATACTATCGAGAGACAGATATTTTCTTTGGCACACGAATATGCTCATCCGTTGATGCATCGCGCGTTTTACAAGAGCCCGGAACCATTGGGAAATCTGGAAGGTGATAACGACTTGGAGGCGATGGCGGATACTTTCGCGGCCAACTTCCTCGTTCCCGAGACCGGCCTGAGAGAAATATTTAGACGTGACGTTGGCGATAAATCAGTCACCCTGGAAGACATCATCTTCCTGAAGCGCCACTTTCATGTCAGTGCGGAGATGATGATAAGGAGATTAAGCGACCTAGAATTGATAGCGAAATCCCACGCAGAAATACTTCAGAACGAAGTGAACAAACGCCGAGAACCGAAGAAGGAAGTCGCTCCTATCCCGGACGAGTTGATTAAGGCCTGGGAACAAACCAATAGGTTTGAACACCTCGCTAAAAAGGCTGCCCTGAGTGAGATGGTTTCCCTCGGGAAACTCGCCGAGTTACTCGGGATTAACGTCGTCGAGGCCAAGAGGAAGACCCAGGAATGGCGAAGGGATATGGCGTTTGCATAGACTCAGATCAACGAGTGTATCGCTCGACTCCAGTGTCATCGTAGATTTTCATCTGACAGGTAACTTGTCTCTGCTCGAAACACTATTCCATGGCCGAATGCTGATATCCGATCTTGTTGGCAAGGAGCTATCAGACGCGAGCATTCGAATCAGTTCAGCCGAGACGATTGTGCTGTCCGCTGACGAGGAGTGGAAGTTCTTCAAGGAGTTGCGCGAAGGAAAGCCAGGACTTGGTTCTGGGGAATTGGGTGCAATTACGGTCGCTCATTTTCGCCGCGCCACACTGCTAACAAATGATCGCCAAGCAAGATTGTCGGCGGAGCAGATGGGACTAGGTGTCGCGGGGGCAATCGGCGTTTTGGAGTGTGGCGTCGAAATGGGCGATTTATCAGGCAAAGACGCAGTGAAGATTCTGGAGGACATGATTCGAGAAGGTGCCTGGATTGCGGATGAACTCCTGGAGATGTTTCGACAAAGGATTCTACAGGAAGACTGAAGTAATGTGACGGCTTTGCCCACTTCCGCAATTGCAAGAGAAAATCATAGGACATGAATCTTTCAAATATCAAATTGGGGATTTACGACTTCTTAGGCCTCGCCGTTCCTGGGATGATTGCAATTTGCGAAGGTTGGATTGCGCTGCGTGGATGGCACGAGTTCACCACCTCCCTAAACCATCTAAGCGGAATTTCTGTAACAATCATGTTTCTCATTGCTTTCGTACTTGGACAGCTGATTCAAGAACTCGCGGATACGAGCCTTAAGAAACTCAATGGGCCACGTTTCTCGGAGAAAGGGCGAGACGACTTCTGGTCCGGTCCAGAATGTGATCCAGTGAAGAGCGCAATTTGGGTAGAGTCAGGAATTGCAATGGGGTCAGTGGACGCAGCATTCGATTATTGTCTCACGAGGCTTGGTGATCGTTTCCAGAAACGCGATGTCCTCGTGGGAACCTCCGACTTGTCCAGGTCGCTGCTCGTCCTCATGGTGTTTGGGCTGGCTGCCACTGCCCGATTAGCGTGGGACGCGGCACAGGCGCGACTGCCATTTCTTGGTCTCCTACTCTTGTCTTGGGTATTGTTGTTCTTCTTAGGACTACTGGCGTGGAAGAGGATGATTAGATTTCGTCGGATGTCAGAAGTAGGTGTCTTTCGAGCTTACTTAGGATCGAGACCAAGTACGAATCGAGAGGACGATGCGGAGAAACCGACCAGAGAATCATTGCCCCTCTGATTGACGCATATTGTCCCTTTGACAAGCCAAAACACAGCTTGGAGGAAAATGGGATATCAGCTTTGGACCTCCCCAATTACAGGGTATAGAAGAAAAGGTACGCGTCTGTCTGATCTCCGTTCTGTGGTTGGTGCCAGCGTTCTAGCACGGAACGTCCTTGAACCTCTTCAGTGTTGTCCACTGGACGCCCCAGCCCGCGAGATGGAAAGTATTCTCGTGGAACGAGGGTTCGATGTTGCGGGTGTGCAGACGGCACAGAACGGACCAGTCATCGGCTTTGTCCTAAGGGAAACACTTCGAGGCGGCAGCGTCAAGGACCACACTCGCCCGATGGGCGCGGAGCATCTGATCTCTGATGCAACTCCCCTTGGTGACCTGTTTAAGGTTCTGGGCGCGAAGGAATGCCTTTTTGTCCTTGTAGGATCAGAGGTCAAGGGAATCGTCACGCGAGCTGATCTGAACAAGCCGCCGGTCCGTATCTATCTTTTTGGACTTACGTCGCTCTTGGAGATGCATCTGCGTTTCTGGGTACGGAGAACTTACGGAGAAGAGTCCTGGCAAGTAAAACTCAAGAAAGACCGTCTAGACGGGGCGAATAGGCTCCAGGCGGAGCGCCGCGCACGAAACGAGGAGATCACGCTACTCGATTGCCTGCAATTTTGCGACAAGCGAGAATTGCTTCTCGCCAGCAATGACCTGCGAGCCAAGCTGAGTTTAGGGAGCAAGAAGCAGGCTGAAAGTCTTCTAAAGAAAGCTGAGGATCTCAGGAATCGGCTCGCTCACAGTCAACAAGATCTTGTTCAAGGAACTTCATGGCAAGCGCTAATTGAGGTCATCGATAAGATTGAGGTTCTGGTCCACAGATCAGACGACGCGGTTGAGCAGGAGGCCAAGTCTGCCCGTAAGAGTGTAGACGCGCTATGGGTGGTTGGCTAACGCATCACGTTTGGAGCCTCTAGAGGAAGTCGCGGCATCTTTGGATTGAAGAATGAAAATAGGCACAGCAACGATTACGTGTCCAACCTGCGTGCGCGCCGTAACAGAGACGATGCCAACCGACCGTTGCTTATTTTTTTTACGAGTGTCGGGGATGTAGGACTGTACTCAGACCGAAGTCAGGCGGTTGCTGCATTTTGTGCTCATATGGAGATCGCGGATGTTCGTTTCGGAGGAAAATCGCGCAATGACACCCCAGACCGTGCCCCTAGCCTGAGTGCTCTACTGTCACGAAAACGTAACGCAACTTGCGGAAAGCAGCGGCAAAAGTGGAGAGAATCGGGGAAAACGAAGGAGATAGTAGCGTGTGTGGAGTTGCCCCACCTTGCTGAATTCGCTCGATTAGCCACTCCTCTGGCAAGATTTGGCAAAGTAGGTCGAGCGGCTTCTAAGCAGAGTATCAGTTCTACCCTGCAGTTTCGCTTCACAATGAATCCTTGACCGTCGCGCCTAACACCCGTAGAGCCTAGACGGCATGAGAGGGAAACGACTATTTCTATTTCTGGCAGCAGGGGCATCGTTGCTCCTGCAATTTGCGCTTGCATGGCTGCTATGACACCCTATGTGCGTGCTGGGCGGGCGTTGCCCGGTGGAATCCCTGGAGACCGGGAGAGTAGGTTGGAATGATTGCTCGCGTTCAGTTGGACTCACTTAATGTTCCATGTAGCCCATGTCAAGAAGGCCCAGATAGCCCCAACTACTCCAACCACCGCGATGCCTAGAATCAGAAGCGTTTTCTGAGTCTTGCTCATTTAATTCCTTGTTGGACCCACAATCGTTGCACAATACGCTACCACATTATCGACACCACCCGAATCAATTGCAGTTCAACCTCTGCATTGAGCCCCAAGGTTTTCGGGAACTTCTTCCCCGAAACAGCATGATTTTGGAATGAGGTCCACATATCGACTGCGCTATGCTATCCTAATGAATAGTGATGATCCGGAAATTGTACAAGACGGTCGCGATTGTCCTCCTGCTTTGGACGGTAATAGATATTGCCGTGCCTAGCCTTTGTGCGAGCGACGGGGTGTTGATTCCAGACGCTCAATTGGTTCTGACGTCCGCGCAGCCCTTGGCATCCCATGGTTCACCCGGATCACGCTATATCTCTGACGACGATTGCTTTTGCTGCTGTTCTCATATCGTTCCGAGCCCGCATTTCGTAATGGCAATTTGTGCCCAAGTTGCACCGGCTGAAGTAAAAGTCGCGTGCGCACGACTCGACGGCCTTCCAACATCACTTTATCATCCCCCGCGTAGCTAGCCCATCTGTGCGCTGAGAACCATTCGGTTCTCCTCCTTGTCCGAATTAACGCAAGTCTCTAACCGATGATCCCCTTTTGGGGGGTGTTCTTGCTGCTAAACGAAGCAGAAGTTCAGGCATTTCATGAGCGCTGGGGCGGTTCTGTGCTCCGTTTCTGTCGTTTGTTCTTCGGCGACGACACACGGGCGCAAGAAGCAGCGGTCGAAGTGTTTCTCATCTACCTGCGAGCTGAAAATTCGCTGGACCAAGATCGCATCCCAGTTGCCCTTTTGCGAGGTGCTGTAAAGGGTATTCGAGACCGGTGCATGGTGAATGGTACGCGTAAAGCGGGTGATCACTCGCTTTCAAGCGCGATTTTGGCGCTGCCATGTGAGCAGAGGGTGGTTTTCATCCTCCGATACGTATTGCAGTTTGACACGGCGACCGTCTCGTCGATTGCGGGCGTCACCGAGGGAGCCGTCCGCACAATGTCATTTCAAGCACTCCTGAAAATCCGGGAGCTTTTGCCAAGAAAGTTCTTCAAGGAGCATACAGAATGATTTTTCGTCTCTTCAGATGTTTCCAAACAGTTGCGAGTGTCGGGCTGTTGCTGTTAATCGCGAGCGGTTCTTCCGCACAGCAGACAGCCACTCCGGCAGGAATCCCGACGCAGCTTACGCTGGACCTCGCAACAGAAATTCTGGTCGCGCGAAATCCGACGATTCTCCGGGAGCGGCAGAACGTGGTGATTGCGCGGGCAGGCGTTGCCGGAGCTCGCCTTCTGCCGAATCCTGCCTTCGATCTGGCATCGGAAAGTTATCCGCTCTTTCAAGCTAACTCGGGACCTTTTTTTCAAAATGACGAAATGGTTATTCGCATCGGCCAGACACTTGAGACCGCCGGAAAACGTGGCAAGCGAACACAGGTAGCGGAGCAGGACGAGGCCGTAGCGCAATCTTTTCTGCAGGACACGGTGCGCCAAGTAAAGCTAGAACTTCGCTCGCGCTATTTCAGGGTTGTGCTCGCGAAAGCGGAAAACGAACTGGCGCGTGAGGTTCTTAGTCAATTCGATGAAATCATCCGCCTCAACGAAGCTCGCTTTCAGCGGGGTGAGGTGTCCGGCCTGGATCTGGCACGGGTCCAAACGGAACGGCTACGCTTTTTCAACGATCAGGTGTCAGCCGATGTGGAGCTTCAGAACTCAAAAACAGCTCTATTAGAGTTGCTCGGGGCAACAGACGTGGGTGCCCCGATTGAACTCGCGGAAAGTCTCGCTTTCCAATCTTCTTCTTTCTCAATGCAGGAGCTCGAACAGGAGGCGTTGGTCGCGCGCGCGGACCTACGAGCACGGACCGAGCAAGTGGTGCGGGAACAGCGTGATCTGACACTTGAAAAGGCGAATTCAGTTCCCGACGTCACTCCGTTTCTCGGCTATAAGCGTAATTTCCGCGATAACACGGTGGCGTTTGGATTTAATGTCAGCCTTCCAATCTTCAACCGTAATCAGGGCGGAATCGCGCGTGCGGCAGCTCGAATTGAGCAAGCCGGGTTTGAAAGACAACAGGCGGAGCTGGCCGTTAGGAGCCAACTGCGGCAAGCCTACCAAGTCGTTCAGGGGGAGGAGCGCCGCGTTCGAGAGCTGGAGAGCACCTATGTTCCCAAAGCAAGGCAGGCTCGCGATATCGCTCAGGCGGCTTACCGCCTCGGATCGCTCGACCTGATCGGCTTTCTCGATGCCGAGCGCGCCTACCGCGAAACCCTGCGCGGTTATAACCAAGCACTCTTTGATCATCAAGTAGCGATCTTTGTACTCGAAGCTGCTGTTGGGAAGGAGCAATAGCCTGTGAATCGTAAATTCCTGATTCTTGGTGTCATCGTACTCACTAGTGGGATGGGGCTGCTGTATTTCATGCGTGGCCGCGAAACCCCAGACGAAAAGCGCCAAACTAAAGACCCTGCCCCTAACATTGTTGAAATAAGCCCCGAGTCACAGAACAACGCTGGCCTGGAGGTGGAGAAAGTCACCGAGCGGCCTATTCGCGGCTTAGTAAAAACGACTGGCATCATTTCACCGGACCAGTCCCGTGTCGCGCATATGTTCCCACTGGCAAAAGGGATCGTGGAAAAGGTGTACGTACAACTAGGTGACAAGGTGTCTGAAGGCCAGCCGCTCGTCCTGTACGACAACATCGAGCTGGGTCAACTTATCGGGGAATTCTTGAGTCTGCGAGGAGGATTGGAACGGGTGCAGGCACAGGAGGAAGTGGCGGGAAAGTCGTTAGACAGAGCAAAATCACTCATCGACGTACAGGCCATCGCCCAAAGCGAGTTCGAGCTACGCCAAGCCGAATACCAGCAAGCGAAAGCAACAGTTCAAAGTCAAATGGCCGACATCGCCCGCGTCGAAGAGCAGGTGCATCGTTACGGGCTTAGCGAGCAGGATGTCCAGGCGCTGGGCGGACCTTCCGAGCATGCCACTCACCGTACGGCGTCACACAACATTCTAAAGGCTCCTCGGAGTGGAGTGGTCACAACCTTCGAAGTGTCCCAAGGAGAGGTTGTCGATCCCGGAAAAGAACTCATGACCATCGTCGATACGTCGGTCGTATGGGTTCTTGCCGATGTCTATGAAAAGGACCTGGCAGCAGTGCACACGGGAACCGAAGCACAAATCACAGTTGCTTCTTATCCGGACCATAGTTTCGCGGGGAAGATTACATATATCAGCGACTCTCTTGACCCTGCGTCGCGGACCGCCAAATTGCGGTGCGTGGTTCCCAACGGTGACGGGCGCTTCAAGCTTGAGATGTTTGCCACGGTTGAAATTCCCGAGGCGGGCGTTCGCAGTGCTCTTGCCATTCCGGAGCAAGCCATTCAACAGCTAGACGCCGATTCTGTAGTTTTTGTTCAGCGGGATGCCACCCACTACGAAAAACGTGTGATTCAGGCAGGCGAGCGTGGATCAGGATGGGCGGAAGTTCTGAAAGGATTGGGCAAAGGGGAAAATGTGGTGACCCAGGGCACTTTTTATCTGAAATCTGCGTTATTGCGCGAGCAAATCGGCGGCGGGGAGTAAGGGCAGAATGCATCGGATAATTGAATTTTCCCTCAAATATAGGTTCCTGATCATCGTGTTCACTCTACTTGCAATCGGGGTAGGAGTCTATGATCTGCGCAGGCTTCCTATTGATGCCGTCCCTGACATTACTCCAAACCAAGTCATGATTCTGACTTCGTCCGCCGGTCTCGGCCCGGTTGAGGTTGAAAAATTCATCACCTTCCCTGTTGAGACAGCCGTGAGCGGACTTCCCGGTATCACCGAGATACGTTCTGTGTCGCGTGTTGGTTTGTCGGCGGTCACTGTCTTTTTTCAAGAAGGCATGGATATTTACTTCTGCCGACGTTTGATATTGGAACGTCTACCGCAGGCAAAGGAGATGATTCCCCCAGGATTTGGGAGCCCAGAGATGGGGCCGATCAGCTCAGGGCTTGGTGAGATTTATCAGTTTGAGGTAAGCGGCAATGGTTATGGACTGATGGACCTGAGAAGCATCCTGGAGTGGGATATAGCATTTCAACTCCGCTCGATTCCGGGAGTTGTAGAAATTAACACGTACGGCGGTGAGTTGAAAACATACGAAGTTCAACTCAATGCGAATCGTCTGACCAGCTATAAGATTCCGCTAGAGACCGTTTTCACTGCGCTCGAAAGAAACAACTTCAACTCGGGAGGCGGGTATATCGAGCACAACCAAGAACAGTACGTGATTCGAGGAGAAGGCCTGATCGCGTCCTTGGAAGATGTCGGGAACATCGTTGTCGGTTCTACGAAGGATGGAACTCCAGTTTATGTGAAAAACGTCGGATCTGTTCAGTTTGCTCCTATGATCCGCCAAGGGGCGGCTACACGCGATGGGCGCGGCGAAGTGGTTACAGGCGTAGTCATGATGCTCATGGGGGAGAACTCCCGTGTCGTGGCGCAGCGCGTACATGAAAAACTCAAGGAGATCCAGAATACACTTCCCAAGGGTATAGTCGTTGACAGCTATTACGACCGAACAAGCCTAGTTCAGAAGACAATCGAAACGGTCGAGAGGAATCTCACCGAAGGCGCAATCCTGGTTATTGTCGTACTGTTGCTTCTACTCGGGAATCTTCGCGCCGCACTGATCGTCGCTTCAGCCATCCCCCTTTCGATGCTGGTTGCATTTACAGGCATGATGCATGCCGGCCTTAGCGGAAACCTAATGAGTCTTGGCGCTATCGATTTTGGTTTGATCGTTGACGGCTCAGTAGTTCTAGTAGAGAACATCATCCGGCACATGGCCGAACGAAAGGGCGATGCGGGGAATCCTGCGGAAACCATCGTTGAGGCAGCGCGCGAAGTTGCACGGCCGGTATTCTTTGCCGTGATGATTATCACAGTTGTTTACGTGCCCATCCTTACGTTACAGGGCGTGGAAGGAAAAATGTTCCGGCCCATGGCGTTGACAGTGATCTTTGCTCTGATCGCCTCTCTCCTCTTCGCTCTCACGCTGACCCCTGTTCTGAGTTCATTCTTCTTACGGAAGAATATTTCACATGAAGAGCCGCGTGCCATTCGCACGGTCAAGGCGTGGTTTGTTCCAGCATTGAAGAAGGCGGTGAATCGTCCGGGAGTCACAGCCGCAGCAGCGGGTGGCGTGTTCGCCGTCGGCGTTTTGGTGGCATCGTTTATGGGAGCAGAGTTCATCCCACGTCTGGACGAAGGGGCCCTTGCGCTTCAAGCATGGCGATTGCCAAGCGTGGCGCTGTCTGAGTCTGTGAAAAGCACGACATTGATTGAGAAGGTGCTGAAACGATTTCCAGAGGTTTCAACGGTAGTCTCCAGGACCGGCCGGGCGGAAATCGCAACTGACCCGATGGGCCCCGAGACGAGCGACATCTACGTGATCTTGAAGCCGCGTGAAGAATGGAAGACGGCCAAGACCCGCGAGGGCTTGATCGCTGCATTCGACCAGGCATTAAAACAGGAAGTTCCGGGGAACATCTTCAGTTACTCACAGCCAATCGAGCTGCGCATGCAGGAACTGATTGCGGGCGTTCGCTCTGATGTCGCAATCACCCTCTACGGAGATGACCTTGATTTACTGCGCACGAAAGCCGATGAGATCGTGCGCGCGGTATCGAAGGTTCCGGGTGCGGCGGATGTGAAGGCCGAGCAGACGGGCGGCCTGCCTTACCTGCGAATCGTGATCCGGCGTGACCAGATTGCCCGATACGGAATCAATGCGCGCGACGTGCTAGACGCGATTGAAACAATAGGCGGGAAGGAAGTAGGACAAGTTTTGGAAGGCCAGAAGAGATTTGCGTTGCAGGCCCGCTTCGACCCGCAAAGCCGGGCCGACGCGTCCCAGATCGCAAACATTAAGGTGTCAGACCCGCGTGGGCGACTAATTCCACTAAGCCAACTTGCGGATATCAAAACCGAAGAAGGGCCGGTTCAGATCAGTCGATCCAATATTCATCGCAGGATTAGCGTGGAAACGAACGTGCGCGGCCGTGATCTTGCGGGCTTTGTCGGGGACGCACAGCGCGCCGTGACAGACAAAGTTTCTCTTCCGCCTGGGTACTGGATCGAATGGGGTGGCCAATTCCAAAACTTGCAGGAAGCGACCACTCGCTTGGCTATAGTTCTCCCCCTGACGATGTTCTTGATCTTCGTGCTCCTCTATACCGTGTTTAATGCAATGAAACCAGCTTTGCTGATCTTCTTGAACGTACCCATGGCAGCATCTGGAGGAATTTTTGCCCTGGCGCTCCGAGGCATGCCCTTTAGCATTTCCGCGGGAGTAGGTTTCATAGCTGTCTCTGGCGTGGCAGTGATGAACGGTGTCGTGTTGCTGACTCACATTGTTGAGCTTCGTAGGCAGGGTTTGGAAATTCGGGAAGCAATCGAGCGTGGCACGCTGGAGAAGATGCGCGCCATGATCATGGCGCCGCTGGTAGCGGGCCTGGGCTTTCTCCCAATGGCCCTTTCGAGCAATGCGGGAGCGGAAGTCCAGAGACCGCTTGCAACTGTCGTAATCGGAGGCCTCGTGACTTCGACGTTTCTAACGCTGCTCGTGCTCCCGGCAATTTATCGTTGGTTTGAAGAAAAACGTACAGAGATCGAAATTTGAACTGTCGAGGCAGGACCATGAAAGAAATCAAAGCAATCATTCAGCCGTTTCTGCTTTCCAAAGTGATTGACGCGCTCAAAGAGTTGGAGGGGCTGCCGGGCGTGACCATTTCCGAAGTACGGGGATTCGGTCGCGGGAGAGCGCTTGGTCGCTCTGATTCATCCGATCAAGCGGAAATCTTCGGTATTAAGAAGAGCAAGCTGGAAATCGTTGTGCCGGATGATTTGGTAGAGAAGGTCGTCGCATTGATTGCCAAGTTCGCGCGCACCGGCAATTCGGGAGATGGAAAAGTGTTCGTCTCGACCGTGGATGATGTTGTCAAGATTCGCACGGGCGAGCACACGGCGGAGGCGTAATAGGTTTGTATGGGTGGATGGAAGTAATGCAGAACTTTGAATTCAGAATACGAGGAATGGATTGCGCTGAGGAAGTGGATGTTCTGAGGCGCGAAATCGGTCCGATGGTCGGCGGCGAGAGCTCTCTCACGTTCGACATTCTACGCGGACGGATGAGCGTGAATAGCCCCTCAGCGACAGCCGCTGACATCATGCACGCCGTGAGCAAGACTGGCATGCAAGCAGAGCTTTGGTTGGAGGAACCGAGCGCCGAAGGCACGCGAGCTGGCTTATGGCCCCGACATGGCCGCACCATCGCGACTGTCGCGAGCGGTGTGTTGACAGTTGCGGGTTTTTTCGTTCATGCCGGGTTGCGTGGTGGCTTGGGTCAAGCCGTTGGTTCGGAGGGTCTCGGGCCGGCGCATGCTGTGCCTTTGGCTGCGCGTCTGGTTTATCTTGCTGCGATTCTAACTGGTGGATGGTACGTAGCGCCGAAGGCGCTTTTTGCGCTGCGGCGGTTCCGCCCTGACATGAATCTGTTGATGACGATTGCTGTCATCGGTGCGCTCGTTATCGGCGAATGGCTGGAAGCGGCAACGGTTAGCTTCCTTTTTGCCTTAAGCCTTGCTCTGGAAGCCTGGAGCATTGGCCGAGCCCGGAGGGCGGTCGAAGCGTTGCTTGATCTTGCACCACCGACGGTTCGCGTTCTGGTAGATGGGCGCGAGACTGAAATGGCTCCCCAAGACGTTATAGCTGGAACAGTGTTCCTCGTAAAGCCGGGTGACCGCATTGCGCTCGACGGTGAGGTTCTGCGAGGAAACAGTGAAGTAAATCAGGCTCCGATCACGGGCGAAAGTGTGCCCGTGCTGAAGGAACCGGGGACAGTGGTGTTTGCGGGAACCATCAACGGTAACGGGGCGTTGGAGGTTCGCTCGACAAAAGCTGCCTCCGATACCACGCTCGCGCGAATCATTCAGATGGTCGGCGCGGCACAGGCGAAAAAAGCACCTTCTGAGCAATGGGTGGAGCGTTTTGCTCGCTATTACACGCCTGTCGTTTTTGCCATTGCGATACTGGTATTTCTAGTGCCGCCATTGATGTTCGGAGGTCGATGGCAGGAGTGGATCTACCGTGCGCTTGTGCTGCTTGTGATCGGATGTCCATGCGCACTTGTGATTTCAACTCCTGTCAGTATCGTCGCCGCGCTCGCGGCATCTGCGCGAAATGGTGTTCTGATCAAGGGTGGGGCGTACGTTGAGGCACCGGCGCGATTGAATGCCATCGCGATGGATAAGACAGGAACCCTGACTGAAGGGCGACCTAAAGTCGCTCAGGTTTTGCCTGAAACAGGCGTTTCCGAGCGTGAGCTGCTTGAGGTTGCCGCAGCTATGGAATCGCAGAGTAATCATCCTCTCGCCCGCGCGATCATGGAGTTCTGCGGTCAGAAGCAGATTGCATCACGGCAAATCGCTAACTTCACAGCGATTCAGGGTAAGGGCTCAACGGGAACCATCGAGGGAAGATCTTTCTGGCTCGGGTCTCATAGATATCTAGAAGAACGCGGCGAGGAGACACCCGAAGTTCACAGCCGGCTGGAGCAACTCGCTGGTTCGGGTCAGTCAGTGGTGGTGATCGGTGATGAGCGGCGAGTGATCGGGATGATCACTTTGGCGGACGCAGTACGCGCCGAGAGTTTAAAGGCTGTCGCGGACCTCCGTCGTGCCGGTATCGCGCACGTCGTGATGCTTACCGGGGACAATAGACCAACTGCGGAAGCGATCGCGAAAGCCACGGGCGTGGATGAATTCTACGCCGAGTTGCTCCCTGAAGACAAAGTCAACCTAGTCGACAAGTTGGTGGCCAAATACCACCGGGTTGCAATGGTGGGCGATGGTGTGAACGACGCTCCGGCCATGGCCCGCGCTACGCTAGGCATTGCGATGGGGGTTGCGGGCAGCGATGCGGCGATTGAAGCTGCTGACATCGCCTTGATGTCTGACGACCTTTCCAGACTTCCATGGTTGGTGGGCCATTCACGGCGCGCGCTTTCCATCATTCGCCAGAACATCACTCTTTCACTCGCCGTGAAGGTGCTCTTTGTTGTGTTGACATTCGCGGGATTCGCATCCCTGTGGTCCGCAATCGCCGCTGACATGGGGGTGTCGCTGCTGGTTATCTTCAACGCCTTACGGCTGTTGGGTACCAGCGGACTGAGTGATCGTCAGCGGATTGCGTGAGGGATCCATCGCATGCCTGAACACTGGACGAGCGCGGAGGCTAACTTTGGGGGACATACAATGAAAGGGAGCAAGACTATTTTTGCTGCCACAGTAATTTCCGCTGTGCTGCTTTGCAGCTCATGTTCAGCTCGAACCTACAAGGAAGCCGAGCCCCATCCAGAGTCAATAGCTAACTTTGACCGCGCATTTTTGCAGAATAGGATTCACTACTATGAAGAGCAATCGACCATGACTCAGCTCTGTACTCAGAAGGCAGAGCGGTCTGAGCTGAAGAGCTTCTGCGAAACTATCTCCACACTGCAACCAGACCGTTCAGCTTCCTTGAAGGACTGGCTCGGGATGTGGTACGCGGCATCGCCGACTGCTGCTTCACAAAAGGAACACTCATCCGAATACTTTAAATCGTTCGTGTCGAAGGCCCGTTCCGCCACTGGATCTGAGTTTGAGAGCGCCATCCTAATCGCGCTACGGCTTCATCATCATCACGGCATTGATGACCTAGAGAGTTGTGTTGCCAATGCAAATCACTCGGAACTGAAGCAATGGTGCTCGCTGATGCTCTTTGAGGAAAAGCGAGAGATCAACCAAATGACTACCTGGATTTGTTCCTGGCTCAAGGACTGTATTGAAAAGCCATTACCGGAATAAGACGGCATCATGAAGGAAAGAGCAAACGCAGTCCTACATTTGCTTTCGGCGCTCTATAGCGGTGTTTTCGCCGGCTTTGCTGTGTTCGTAGCCCCCTTACCATGGGTTTCGCGAATGCAAGTTCGAGTTCCTCTGGCCGTAGGAATCGCTGCGATGATTCTCGATGCCTCAGCTGCAATTATGCAATGGCGTAAGCCACCGTCGGGATACATCCTAAGTATCGCTTTGCACGGTCTATTTGCCGAAGCTGTCGTTACGGCAATGGGGTTCGAATACATGCAAAGTGCAGCTCATTCGTTCGTTTCTTGGTTTATCTCAAACAATTATGGTTTTGTGGCTGTCCTAGCAGTTGTGCGGGTGGTTGCAGCTGTTTCCCTCTTGCCTGCCACAGAGCGGCGCGCTTGACGCACATTGGTTGAGCATATGTTTGATCTCCTGATTGTCCTCGCAGCGCTTGCGGTCGGCATCTTCTATTAGTGCGCAAACTGGTAGGCAGGTTCGGCGCGCTAAAGTCTTTGACGCTGGAGAGCAAAAATGAACTGCAAGACTGCTAAGAGGATGAAGATTCGGGTGCGAGTGGAATTTCCCCAGCAGTGCCGTCACAGAACTTTCATCGTCTGATTAGACATGAATGCTATCACTGGTTCTTAAATGGCTCCTTTACCACGCTCCCCAGTGCGAATCCGAACGACCTCATCTACGCGATACACAAAGATCTTTCCATCGCCAAGATTTCCGGTGTGTGCATGCTGTTGAATAATCGTTACAACCCGCTCGGCTAAGTCGTCGGCAACTACTACTTCCAGCTTACTCTTCTTCACGTATTGGACCGTATCGCCGACGACAGCGTCGGGAGCACTTTGCGCTCGCGTTCTTCCAAAACCGCGCACCTCCGACACCGTTATGCCAGGCAGGTTCTCAATGGTTTTCAATCCTGCAACCACTTTGTCCAGCATGAAGGGCTGAATGATCGCCTTGATCTCTTTCATATGACCTCCTAAATCTCCACATCTTCGCGCCGGGCCTCAAACCAACGATAAAGTGTCGGCAGGACGAGGAGGGTCAGCAGCGTCGAAGTGACTAGACCGCCGATGACCACGGTCGCGAGTGGCCGCTGGACTTCGGCTCCAACTCCTGTACTGATGGCCATCGGAACAAAACCCAGGCTGGCAACGAGAGCGGTCATCAAGACGGGACGTAAACGGGTAGTCGCGCCTTCAACCACCGCGTCTGTTAGCGCTTTGCCTTCACGGCGCAGCTGGACGATATACGAAACGAGTACGACGCCATTCAGAACAGCCACACCGAACAAGGCGATGAATCCCACACCCGCTGTGATGCTGAACGGCATGCCACGAAAGAACAACGCGAACACCCCGCCGGTAATCGCAAGCGGCACATTCAGGAAGATGAGCAGAGCAGGTCGTACCGAGCCGAATGCGGTATAGAGCAGCAGGAAGATGAGAGCCATCGTGATCGGCACCACAACCGCCAAGCGTCGCGTCGCCTCTTGCAGCTGCTCAAACTGTCCACCCCATTCGAAGCGATAGCCAGAAGGCAACTCCACAGAGCCACCGATTTTTGCTTGTGCTTCTTTAATAAAGCTTCCGAGGTCGCGGCCCCGTACATTGGCCTCAATGACAATTCTTCGCTGCACATCCTCGCGGCTGACCTGTGCAGGACCCGTCTCCACGCGAACGTCGGCCACTTGCGACAGCGTTATCATCTGATGATTCTTGCCGGCAATCGGCAGGTCAGCCATGCTTTCGGGCCGGGAAATTACGTTTTCTGACAACCGAACGGCCAGCCCGAACCTCCTCTGTCCTTCAAAGATGATGCCCACCACCTTGCCGACTCGCGCTGCTTGAATTGTGTCCAACACCTCCTTTGCACTTAGGCCATAACGTGCCAGCCGGTCACGGTCGATGCTGGCGCGAATCACTGGCAGGCCAGATGTTTGCTCGACGCGAACATCAGTCGAACCCTTGACCGTAGCGACGATTTTCGCTACCTGCTCGGCCTTTACACGTAACGTGTCGAGGTCGTCGCCAAAGATTTTGATGGCAACATCAGACCGAACACCGGCAATCAGCTCGTTGAAGCGCATCTCAATGGGCTGCGTGTAGGAAAAGCTGACACCTGGAACCTCTCTATCGAGCGCCTTATCCATTGCGGCGATCAGGCCTTCGCGGGTATGCGCCGTCTTCCACTCCGACCTGGGACGAAGAATGGCAAACACGTCGGACTGTTCAATACCCATCACGTCGGTCGCAACTTCCGGACTTCCAGTGCGGGTCACGACGGTCGTAACCTCGGGAAAACTTCGCAATACGCTTTCGATCTTGCCTCCGATGGCAAGGGAATCTGTTAACGAAATGCTCGGGAGGCGAACGGGTTGTACTAGCAGATCGCCTTCATCCAGTCGCGGCACGAATTCCGATCCCATGAACACGAAGATCACCATGCTTACCGCGAAGAAGGCAAGGGCGATTGCGCTCACCCTGCCGGGGTAACGCATAGCCCAGTTCAACGCAGGCTCGTAACGCCGTCGGGCCTGCCTCATAAGCCAGGTTTCACGTTCATGGCCAGAGCGCAGAAAAAGAAAGGCGAGCACGGGCATCAACACAACCGCCAGCACAAGCGAACCTAGAAGCGCAAAAATTACCGTCAGTGCCATCGGTCGGAACATCTTTCCCTCGATACCACTGAGCGAAAGGATAGGCCCATAGACGAGGACGATGACGGCGACGGCAAACACCACTGGCCGGATTACTTCGCGACTGGCATCACGCACGAGTTCCAAGCGGCTCGCGCCGTCGAGTTCCAAGCCCTGTTTGTGCAACTGCCGGATGATGTTCTCGATCATTACAACTGAGCCGTCCACGATGATTCCGAAGTCGATTGCTCCCAGGCTCATGAGGTTACCGCTCACTCCTCCGACCGCCATGCCGATGAATGCAACGAGCATCGAGAGCGGGATCGCTAATGCAACAATCAACCCGCCACGTAGGCTACCGAGTAACAGCAATAGCACAGCTATGACAAGAAGACCGCCTTCAGTCAGATTGTGTCGCACGGTCTGAAGTACCCGGTCAACAAAGGTTGCACGATCATAAAAAGGAACGATACGTATGCCCTTCGGAAGTGAGGCCTGAATTTCTTGAATCTTGCCTTTGACCCGCGCCACAATCGCGTTGGCATTTTCACCGGCAAGCATCATCGTGACACCGATCACAGTCTCGCCACGACCGTTCTCGGTAGCGGCCCCGATCCGCATCATCGAGCCTTCCTGCACCGAACCGAGGTTTCGAATATAAAGCGGCACACCGCCTTGGCGCGTTGCCACGACTACGTTTTCCAGGTCACGAAGTGAACTAGCAAGCGCCTGTCCGCGGATGATGTACTGTTCCTGGTTATGCTCGATATAGCCGCTGCCAACGTTCGCGTTGTTGTCTTCTAGCGCCGCAAATACATCTTGCAACGAGACTCCGTATGCAATGAGTTTCGCGGGATCGACCAGGACCTGGTATTGCTTCGCTTTGCCGCCCCAAGTGTTCACCTCCACAATGCCGGGAACCGACCGAAGCCTGTATGCGATGTCCCAGTCAAGGATGGTTCGCAGCTGCATTTGCGTGTAGCCCTTACCTTCGACGGTGAACATGTACACTTCACTCAGGCCTGTAGTCATAGGTCCAATTTCCGGCCGGCCAAATTCCACCGGAATGCTTTCATTCGCCGCGCTCAGCCGCTCTGACACCAATTGGCGCGCGAGATAGAGGCTCATGTCATCATTGAAGATCACCGTGACGGCAGAGATCCCGTAGCGCGAAATGGACCGGATCTGTTTCACATTAGGTATACCGGTCATCGCGCTCTCCACGGGAAACGTCACGAATTGCTCCATTTCGATTGGACCTAATGCCGGACTCTTCGTCAGGATTTGCACCTGAATGGGCGTGATGTCGGGCACAGCGTCAATCTTCAACTGTTGCAGCGCCACAACGCCGGCGATGACAAGCAGGCCAGTGAGGGCCAGCACCAGGTATCGGAAACGCAAGCAGAGATCGACCAGGCGACCCATCGTTATTCCTCCCCGCCCAGTTGATTCTTCAACAGCGCGGACTTGACGAAAAATGCCCCACGACTGACGATCTTATCGTCTTTCTTCAGGCCGGAAGTAATCTCGACCCAATCGCCAGCCGTCTTTCCCAACTGCACTATGCGTTTTTCGAAGTGAGTGCTATCTCGTTGGACAAAGACGACCTCGTCATTCTCGACCTGCTGCAGCGCCGCAGCGGGAACGGCGAGCGCACGCTTGACGAAAGTCGTGGGCAGGCTGACGGATGCAAACATGTCCAGCTTCAGTTTGGTCCCGGGATTGGGGACTTCGCAGCGGACCTTGACCGTTCTTGTCTGAGGATCGAGGATGTCTCCAACGTAGGTCATCTTCCCGCTGAATTTTTCGCCCGGATATGTGTCAACGGAGATGATGGCCATCTGACCAGCACGGATGCGCCCGATATCCTTTTCATAAACGTCGGCTTGTACCCATACGCGCGATAGGTCGGCAACTTGAAATAGTTCCGACGTTGGATCAACAACCTCACCAGGAGCAATAGCCGCCTTAATCACGACTCCAGCGAACGGTGATCGGATGGCGGTCATGGAGGAGGTTCGTGAATTTTCACCGTCCACGCCCAGACGCCGCATCCGAACGCTTAATCCATTAATCACACTCTCCTGAGCACTGATACTGGCCTGTAAAGCTTCTTCTTCTGCCTGGCTGCTCTCCAGGTCCTTCTGCGAAGCCGCTCCGATCTCGACGAGATGGCGGTTCCGCTCCAATTGTTTAAAAGCCGTGGCGTGCTGCGCCTGAACTTTTTTGAGATCGGCCTGAGCGCCGAGATACTGCGAGCCGAGGTCGCCCGCCTCGATTGTGTCGAGTTGAGCTAACGTCTGTCCCGCTGTCACCCGGTCTCCGACCCTGGCGAAAATCTCTTGGAGCCGACCGCTCGCCAGCGGCCGGATATGGCCGATCTGCCTATCTATAGGTTGAACGGTCCCAGTGACCTGGAGGAATTCGTTCAACGACTCTACTGCAGCAGTGGCGACTTCGAGACCCACCTGCTTCTGGGCCTCGATTCCTATTTCAATAGGTGGCGTCTGCTGCGGGTCGGCTGTCGTTACCTCTTTGCTCGCGTCCGGTTTCGCCGGTGAGCAACCAGCGACGGTCAGACCTAGCAATAAAGCAATGATGATTGTTTTCATCGGACAGTTCCTCCCACTGCGCGTTCAAGCTCGGCGACGGCTCGGACGAGCTGAGCCTGCGTGTCAATGTAGGCCAACTGCGTATCAATGAGCCGCCGCTGCTCATTCAGAACGTCGATGATTCGAAGCTGGCCAAGGCGGTACGATTCCTGAACGACAGTCAGGTTTTCCTCAGACTGCGCGATCACACCTGAGGCAAAGATTGATGCTGCGTGACGGGCGGCTTCCCATTGGCCATAGGCAGCTTCGACTTCCAGCGGAATACTGGATTCCAAAAACTCGCGTCGAAGCTGAGCTTCAGATTGGCGCGCCTTTGCAGCATCGACACTACCCTGAGTGCGCCTACCTGTGAAAAGGGGAATTGAGAGACCGAAAGTAAGTAGGTTGTCCCGATCCACAAGTGGAACTGGTGTTCCGGAGGCATTCAGGCCAAGTTGTGGGAATTGGGAGCTTCGTCGAATGTACCGCACAGAAGCAGTGAGGTCGGGCCGCCCTTCGGCGCGTGCCAGGTTCGCTTCCGCAGCGCCCTGGTCCTCCTGGAGCAGCAAGAGCTTCAGATCGGGCCGATTCTGCAATGCGATTCGCTGCAGTTCAGTGAGGGAAGGCATATTCGCCGCCATTGACACGACCTCTGCGTCAACGTCGATATCGGTCCGTGCATTCAGCGGATCGGAAAGACTAATGCCGATCAATTTCTTCAATTCCAGAAACGCGAATTGCGCGTCGCCCCTAAAAGATATCTGTTGTGCTTCCGACCGGCTTAATTCCGTAAGGAGTAACTTCTGTTCAAGCGGAGCGGCGTCACCCTCTTTGACTCGTGCTTGCGTTAACGTGTACGTTTGGCGGCTAAAGGACATGACTCGATCGAGTGCGGCAGCTTTCTGTGCGGCGGCTATAGCTTCGACATATTGCGTTTTAGTTTGAAAAGCCAGCTGTCGACGCTGCTCTGCGAGCTCCGTTTGGGCTAGCTCCACGACTTTTTCTGCGACCTGCATACGCTTGTCCCGTTTACCGCCGGTTTCAATGGGCTGAAAGTATCCGGCCGAATATTCCTCCTCTCCTGGCGACCTTAGAGGCTTTCCTGTGGATGCCTCTACCTCTACGGTGGGAGCGAGTCGCACACCTGCTTGACGCAGAAGCGCTTGTGCCTCCGCGACTCGCTGTGTAAGTGCGAGGTATTCGCGATTTTGCTTGAGCGCCATTTCGACGAGGTCAGTTGCGGTGAGCTGCGGTTGTCCACTTTGCGCCCGAGTTTTGGTTCCGAAGAAGCCGATTGCAACCCATAGGAGAACCACCGCACTCCATTTCAATATGGTTCGCTTGGTTCTCGCTGTTCCTTGAGTCCTTCTCAGAGAGTACTGGAGTAGCGGAGATTTCGCCCTCGTTCCGAGCTGAGGCCGCACTCCGCCGCAATTGTCATGTCGCATGAACATTCTCCTGACCGCTTGAATTGTTCTAGATGATTCGCTCGTTTGCGCTGCGGCAATGATCCGCCCCGCTGCGAGGAACCTTCGTCCAACTCAGTGCACCCCTTCTTCATGGGTGTCAGACATCCTAAGGGGGCGCTTCATTCCCATTACTTGACGCTCAAGAAAAGGCGTTCCTTCCTTTTCTTCCCACCAGCATCTGTATGAAGCACGAAAGCGTAATAGCTAGCTGGAACGTAGTACTGCTTGCCTAGATTTACGTGACCACAGTAGCGGCCGGGCTGATCCTGAGCGAGAGAGGCTCTAATTGGTTGTTCCTGGATTCTTCCCACGAGCAAAGTAAAATCAACGCCGACATTCTGAAAATCGAGGGGTTCTCTTGTCACTCTCCTTTGGAACAGAACACAGAAATCATTGTCGCCTCCTCGCAGCCTGCCATCGGCATTTATGATTGTGATAACCACATCCTTTGTTCGCTTGGAGGCTATTGGTCTTTCAGTAGGTCGGACCTCAACTTGAGACTGCCTGTTGACGAGAGGGCCTCGCCGGTATCCGGCAATAACGTCATGCGATGTGACCACGCCTATCGACACGGCACAAAAGAACATTAGTCGGCCATAACAAAACATCTCAGCCTCCAGCTTTGACAAGACTTAGAATGGATCGAATGCGGAACTACGAGGATTGCGTAATCAGCACTTCAGAGGAGGGATACTGCCTGAACTGTCGACAAAAACGACGGGAAACGATTGATCCTGGACCATAGACACGCGCTGAGGCAAAACCAGGCGGTGTGCTCCAATCAGAGCAACCGGCAAAGCCAAATGTTGAAAGGATTGAGGGATAGCCTGACCAACTACGGAATCGTGACAGAATCCACAGTCTTCCGAGTAAGGTCCGAACTGAACTGATACTGCAAAACGTGCGGCGACTTCATCTGGAACAACGTCGTTGCAGACATAACTGACTCGGCCAGAAGATTCGATGCAGATGATATTCGAACGCCCAAAGGCGGTCGGCACTAATGCGGTCAGCACGAGTACGGATGCGAGAATGCGCCAAAAAGGACTCATCGATACTTTTGCAAGATACCAGACGGCGGCGAACAAGACAATCTATTCGGTGTGCTGTCCTACGAAGACGAACACTCACTATTGGAAATATGCCTGCAAACGCAGTTGGCCACATCACCAGCGCACGCTACTCACCTTTGCTAGGACGGGCCATTGGCATTGGGTATCTGCGGAGAGAGCACTCTGCCATTGGAACCCACCTCGATGCCTCTGGCACACCTACCGGTGAAAAAAAAGACCAGGGCCTAAAATCCACGTAATTACTCACTTTGATTTTTCTGATTGCCGCGATGGGCACCGAACATCTGCATATGAGCAAAACACGCAGCAATCACCATGCTTCGGATTGAGCAAGACCCCGCATCCCAAGCACTCGTAAAAGAATAAGCATCGGTCGGTGGGCATTGTGTCACGTGCAGCATGCCCGCACCTTGGGCAGGTAATGGTTGCTGTGGCTGGGTCCATTTTTAAATCCGTGTGTCAGCAGGTACAGTTGTCGAATTCTCTCGACGGACTTCGAGTGTTACAGGTCGCTGACGAAGCGGGCCGCTTACCAGCGCAGCAGGCGCGGCCCGAGCCTCGCACCAATCCAGGCACAAAGCACAACCATCGCTCCGTACCAGATAGCGACAAACGCTAGAGAGTCATCGGAGCAGTGAAACGCGTAGGCAGTTGCTCCCAAAGCGCCAGCCACCAGTCCCGCGATTGCTCCGGTACGCTCCAAATTGGTGGGCGCTCCTTTGCGCAATGCCCAGATCAACAGCGCGAACGGAACGATGGCAAAGAGCGGTATGCAAAAAAGGCAGGTCACCCATTCTGTCCCAAGAATCATCCGGTCCCAGGTCGATGAGGGCTGAAGCGCCAGCGTGACAACGCCAACAAACCCGGCAACCAGAAACGGAAGAAACAGGAATCTGAAAAGCTTCTGTGCTTCGTGGCCGGGACGAATCAGTTTCATAAGCAAGGCAGTTCCGGTGCCGATCACGCTCAGCATGAACAGAAGCTTCAACGTGAGAAAACCAACATGAATCCCGCCTGCAGCATCGGTCCGCAGACCGACGGTCGCAAGCATCACACAGAAGGAAGCTGCTCCGCCAATCGCCAGCGCCCAAACCAACGGTTTCCAAACCTGTCCGCTCTTGACGGGCTCAACATTCGTGCTAAGCATGTCGATCAACTGGTCAGTCTTCATGATCGGCTCTCTCCTTAGTGATTTGTAGCGCGAGGGCTTTTAATCCGCGATGCACAGATACCTTTACGTTCGACTCGGACATTCCGCATCGCGCCGCAGCCTCGCTTACGCTTAGCCCATCGAGCTTTACGCACTGAATGGCCTGCCTCACCTTGGGCGACAATCCCGCCATTAGCTTCTCCAAATCCAACGAGCTCTCGACGTGTGTGCGGTCGTCCTGAGCGGTTACTTCTTCGGCGTTCTCGATTGGCAGATCATTTATCGATGCCTTAGTCCGTCGCAGGTAATCCACAAACTTGTAACGCGCAATGCCGTATACCCAGGGAGTGAAGAGCTGCGACGGGTCATACGTATGTCGGCGCGTGTGGATGGCAATCAATGCTTCTTGCACTAGATCCTCCGCCTCCACCGGCCCCCGGCTGAAGCGCCCAAGCTGAGCTTTGAAGTAGGCACGCAACTGGCTGCTCAGGGTCTCCAATAAAGCCTTGTGCGCGGACGCGTCGCCATTAAGCCCCGCGATCATCAAGGCTCGGAGTTCGGGCTCGGTAGACCTCACATCCATTAGTTCGTGAAACCTCGCCTTTTCGTTACAGCCAAGTGTTTCATGGAATCCTGCTTGGTCATGTAACCAATCCCGGCCTTCGCACGAATTCACTAGCAGAGACCGATTGAAACGAGCTTTTGGAGCTACTCGCTCTTCGGCAAAAGTAGCAGAAGGAGCAACACATGATGAACTGCGTTTCAAGTGGCTGGCTCATGGTGGCAGGCGGGCTCTTGACCTATGGCGTACTGGCTTTGGCAAGCGCTGCCCTTGTCAAATACTTGTTTTTCGATGGTCGCAGCGCAACCGGAGTTTGATCAGTGATTTGAAGTCCGCATTGGCATTGCATAGATCAGGCCCGGGCGAGCCAGCCGGACGAGTTGCACCGGCTGACTCTGGAAAGAGAATTCCGTGAATTTCAAGCATCTGAAGTCTTCAAAGACAAGTCGGAGTAGGGATCATGATTGCTCACAACCCCCTCCACGGATCCGGACAAGCGGCACTACCGCATCCGGCTCTTGCCTTAGGTAAGGACGCCCATGCGACGCAGGGGATAGGGATGACAGACGGT
>Ga0207416_1001381_pt1 | contig 32840 bp, 36 predicted proteins | sample PaiPotPPM11metaG_FD_184107 | JGI IMG/M metagenome (GOLD analysis project Ga0207416, IMG submission 184107) | Iron sulfur acid spring bacterial and archeal communities from Banff, Canada, to study Microbial Dark Matter (Phase II) - Paint Pots PPM... ...
GACGCGAGACAGGACATGCATGCGCTGGTGCTCCATCTGGGTCAAGGTGATCGTCTCCCTGTTCATCCTCCCAGGGTGACAGATTCACTGACCCGTTACGGGGTGACAGAATCATGGACCTATTACACTGGGGCGCGGGGCATTTGACACTCCGGACGGGACCATGTTATCGTGAGTCCGGCACTGGCTCGGGATGCCCCGGGCCGGTTTTCTTCATAGGGCACCAGCGGAACGTGACCACGGCATGATGCCGGCAGGGGGCCCGGGTGTGGATGGCGAGTCGATGATGCGGGAGCGGCAGCAGGTGCTGCTGGGAGAGGCCCGTGAGGGGCGGCTGGTGATCGGCGGCATTGCGGCCGTCGATCTGGCCCGGGAGTACGGGACTCCGGTGTACGTCATGGACGAGGCGCGCCTGCGCGAGAACTGCCGGGCGTACGTCCAGGCGCTCCGCGCGGCGTTTCCGGATGCCCAGGCGACGTTCGCGAGCAAGGCCTTGTGCTGCATGGCGACCTGCCGGCTGGCCTACGAGGAAGGCCTCGCGATCGACGTTGTGTCCATCGGGGAGATCCACACGGCACTGCGCGCAGGCGTCCCCGCCGCCCAGCTGCTCCTGCACGGCAGCAACAAGACCCCGGACGAGCTCGCCCTCGCCCTCGAGGTTGGGGTCGGCCGCGTCGTCGTCGACAACTTCTACGATCTCGAGCTGCTCGAGACGCTGACGAAGCGAACGGGCCGAACCGCGGATGTGCTGCTGCGCCTGACCCCCGGAATCGAGCCGCACACCCACAAAGCGATTCAAACCGGGGGTGTGGACAGCAAGTTCGGGTTCGGGATGGTGGACAGCACCGCCCGCGAAGCTGTCGCGCGTACGCTTGACACCCCTGGGATCCGCCTGCGGGGGCTGCATTGCCACATCGGCTCCCAGGTGCTGGACCTTGCCCCGTTCGCGCTGGCCGCCGAGGCGATGATGGAGTTCGCGGCGTGGATGGCACGGGATCACCACGTCCCGGTCGAAGAGCTCGACCTGGGCGGCGGGCTCGGTATCCGGTACCTGCCTGAGGACCAGCCCCCGTCGGTCGAAGCGTACGTGAGCACCCTCGCCCGGATCGTGCGCGGGCGGTCGGTCGAGCACGGCCTGCCGCTGCCCCGAGTCATGGTCGAGCCCGGCCGTTCGATCGTCGGGGATGCCGGGGCGACGCTCTACACGGTCGGGGCGGTGAAGCGGATCCCGGGCGTGCGGACGTACGTCTCCGTGGATGGCGGGATGTACGAGAACCCGCGGCCGTCCCTGTACGCGGCCCAGTACCTGTCGGTGCTCGCCGACCGCCTGGCCGAGCCGCCGGGCGCCGCCGTCACCGTCGCCGGACGGTGCTGCGAGTCGGGCGACGTGCTGATCTGGGAAGCGTACCTCCCGGACCCGCGGCCCGGCGATTTCATGGCCGTGTTCAGTACCGGGGCGTACAACTACTCGATGGCGAGCAACTACAACCGGTACCCGCGGCCGCCGATCGTGTTTGTGAGCGGCGGGCGGGCGCGGGTGGTCGTGGAGCGGGAGACGATCGACGATCTGCTGGCCCGGGACGTGCCGCCCGCGTAGCCGCGGCTGCCGGTCCGGGAGTCCATGCTCTCATCGGATGCGTTCTCGATTGCGCTGACGCTTGCCGCGGTGCTCGTGGCCACGACGTGTCACGAGTTTGCGCATGCGCTCGTCGCCGACCGCCTCGGAGATCCGACGCCCCGGAGCCTCGGGCGGTTGAGCTTGAACCCCCTGGTCCACCTTGACCTGTTCGGCACCCTGTTTTTTGTGCTGTTCGGCTTCGGCTGGGCCCGTCCCGTCCCCGTCAACCCGCGCAACTTCCAGAACCCCCGCCAGGGGATGCTGCAGGTCGCCCTCGCGGGGCCGCTCGCCAACGTCACGGTCGCCTTTCTTGTGGGCGCGGTGCTGAAGACCGGCGGCCAGCCCGGGGGGGTGCTGTTCGGGGAGTTCCTGACCCTGGTCGTCTGGATCAACATCATTCTGGCGGTCTTCAATCTTATCCCGGTGCCCCCGCTGGACGGCTCACGGATCGTCGAGAGCCTGCTGCCGGACCCGCAGGCGGCTGCGTACGCCAGGCTCCAGCCGTACGGTATGATCCTGCTGCTCCTCCTGCTCTACACGGGGATCGTCGGCCGCGTGATGCTGCCGGCGGCCCGATGGCTCTTCACCGCCATGTCTGGAGGGATGATGTAGCCCCGGCCCGGCCGGGCGAGGGGGACCGAGATTTTCGGCCGTTCCAGGAGGGAAAATGCCCGCGGTGCCGAATATGTGGCTCAGACACTGCCGGATGGTCACTGACGCAGCAGACGCAGCAGCATTTGGACTTCCAGTCGACGCAGCGATCGGAGGATGAGGCGTGGCCTACCACGTGCAGTGTGAAGCGTTTGAGGGTCCGCTGGATCTTCTCGTCAGCCTCGCCTACCGCGGCCAGATAGACCTCCAAAGTGTTTCGCTCCGGCGCCTGGCCGAAGAATATTTGGACCACGTGCGCGTCTCCCCCGAGCTCGAGGAAGCGACCGAAGTCCTCGTGCAACTGGCCGTGCTCAGCGACCTCAAAGCCCGCACCCTGGTCCCCAAAGCACCACCCGCCGAGACGCCGCCGCCGGCCGAAGAGACCCCGTCGGATCTGCGGGACCGCCTCGGCGCGCAGATGGCCGAGTACCTCCAGTTTCGGGAAGCGGCGCAGGCCCTGCGCGTGCTGGAGGATCTGCAGAGCAAAGTCTTCTCCAGACCAGGGAACGCGCCCGATCCGAGCGACGAAGTCCTGCTCGAGGGTGTCACGCTCCAGGACCTGTTCGCGGCGTTCGCGCAGGTCTTGGAGCGCGCCCACGACGCTCCCCGCGAGATCCGGGGTGAACAATTCACCGTAGGGGAGAAGATGATCGCGGTTGTAGCGGTGCTCCGGCAGGCGGGTGGCACGATCGCGTTCGCTGCGCTGTTCCGTGAGGGCGCAAGCCGTCTGGAGATCATCGTGACGTTCCTGGCCCTCCTGGAGCTGATCAAGCAGCGCCGCATCCGCGCGCGGCAGGCCCACACGTTCGGTGAGATCGAGGTCAGCTTGGTGGACCACGCATGAACGACGCCTCCGGGCTGGGGAACGGGAAGCGGGACGGCGTACCGGCGCATCTGGGCAACGGTCACGGCACGGCGACCTCGGTCGCGCACGCGGCGCCTGAGACACGTCTAGCGGGCGGCCGAGAGGGGAATACCGAGATACGGAACGCCCTCGAGTGCCTGCTCCTTGCGCGCGGCGGTCCGCTCCGGCTCGCGGAACTGCGGAAGATCCTCGACGTCGACGAGGCTGAGCTCCGCGCGACACTCGCGGCGCTGCAGGTGGAGTACGGTGGGCGCGGGCTGCAGATTCAGGAGGTGGCCGGGGGCTACCAGCTCTGCACGCGCCCGGAGTACGGTTCGTACGTGCAGCGGCTGATGCGGATGGGCGACCTCGAGCCGCTGACGCGGGCTACGCTGGAGGCGCTCGCGATCGTGGCTTACCGCCAGCCGATCACCCGGGCCGAGGTGGATGCCGTCCGGGGCGTGCAGTCGGTGCATCATCTGATCAAGCTCCAAGATCGCCGGTTGATTCGCGAGGTCGGGCGGCGGCCCGGTCCCGGGCGGCCGATCCTGTACGGCACGACGGAGGGTTTCTTGCGCTACTTCGGCCTCAAAGATGTCTCGGCGCTTCCGCCGCTGGCAGACCATGACCATCCGATCATCCTTCCGGCCCCCGCACCGTAGGCGGCCCGCTGCCTGGCTGGGGCTGCTCCTCGCGGCGCTGCTGGCCGGAGGGCCGGCGGCAGCGTCTTCGCGGGTTCACGCCCCGGTCCGCGTCCCCCCGCGTGTTCCCCAGGGGGTGGGACCGGCCCGGGTGACCGCGACCGCGGCAGTTTTGATGGATGCCCGCACGGGCCAGGTTCTGTACAGCCGCAACGCGCACCTCATCTGGCCCCCGGCCAGCACGACCAAGATCATGACGGCGTTGGTTGCACTCCAGGCCGCATCGCTCGATACCCGGATCGAGATCAGCCCGCACGTGGCGCGGTTCCGGGAAGGCTCCGTCGTCGGGCTCCCGGCGGGCGCGCGGATTCCGCTCCACGACCTGTTGTACGGGCTCATGCTGCCGTCCGGCAACGACGTCGCGCTGGCGATCGCCGAAGGGGTATCCGGGACGGTGGCGGCCTTCGTTGCGCGGATGAACGACGAAGCCCATCGGCTCGGGGCCACGCAGACCCACTTTACGTCGCCTCACGGACTGTTCAACGCGGACCACTACACGACCGCCTACGATCTCGCGCTGATCGCGCGCGTTGCGATGCGGAACCCGACGTTCCGCGAGATCGTCGGCACACGACAGTGGATGTTCCGGCCGCCGGTCGGCCCGTCCCGATCGCTGTGGAACCATAACCGCCTGCTGTCCCGCTACCCTGGGGCGGACGGGGTGAAGACCGGGTACGTCCACCAATCCGGCCAGACGCTTGTCGCCTCGGCGACGCACAACGGGTGGCGGTTGATCGCCGTCCTGCTGCACACGGGGGACGAGTGGGGCGACGCGTCCCGGCTGCTCGCGTACGGCTTTACGCACTTTCGCTCCGTGGAGCTCGCCCGCGCGGGCGAGCAGCTCGCCGTGGTTGAAGTCCCGGGTTCGGATCGCCTGATCGCGGGCGTCGTGTCGGACGATGTGTACGGGGTGGTGGCGCCCGGGGAACAGCCGGTCCGCCACGTGAGCCTCCGCCCGCATCTCGCCCTGCCGATTCGGGAGGGCGAGCAGGTTGGCGAAGTCGAGTTCTATGCGGCAGGCCACCTGGTCCGGTCCGCGGCGATCATCGCCGCGCAGGGGGTCGCGTCCGAAAACGACCTCCAGCGCCTCGTCCAGTGGGTGGGACGGCTGGTCACGCACGTGTCCAGCGGCGCCGTCCTGTAACCCCCCCCCCGCCGATGGCGGCCTCGCCGTGGGTGCTGCGCAGCCTTCTCTTCGTCCCCGGCAGCCGGTCCGCGATGATCGCCAAAGCCCGCGGCCTCCCTGCCGATGCGCTCATCCTTGACCTCGAGGACGGCGTCGGCCCGGAGGAGAAAGACCGCGCCCGGCGGACGGTGGCGGACGCCCTGGCCGAAGGATTCCCCGCGCGGCTCGTCGTCTTCGTCCGCGTCAACGCCCTCGAGAGCGGCCTGCTCGACGCGGATCTTCGCGAGGTGGTGCGCCCGGGCGTACACGGGGTGTGTCTCCCGAAGTGCGCGGCGCCCGCGACCGCCCTGGCGGTGGATGCGCGCCTGCGCGCGGCGGAGGACCGCGCCGGGCTTCCCCGCGGACATGTGCGGCTCTTGCCGATGATCGAGACCGCCCGCGGCGTGGTGAACGGCGCCGCGATCGCCGGCGTCTCCGGCCGGATCTGCGCGGTGGGATTCGGCGCCGAGGACTTTACGGCGGATGTCCGCATGCCGCGGACGCGCGAGGGGACGGAGCTGGTCTGGGCCCGCAGCGCGGTCAGCGTGGCGGCGCACGCGGCCGGCATCGACCCGATCGACGGTATCTTCGCGGACTTCCGGGACGACGCCGGGCTGCGCGCGGATGCCCTCGAGGCGCGCCGCCTGGGGTACGCGGGGAAGATGCTGATTCACCCTTCGCAGATCGCGCCGATCCACGCGGCGTTCACGCCGACGGTCGAAGAGGTCGAGCACGCCGGACGGGTCGTGGCCGCGTTCCAGAACGCCCGGGGCGCCGGCTCGGGGATCGTGGTCGTGGACGGCGCCATGGTGGACCGGCCCGTCTTCTTGAGAGCGGAGCGCGTGCTGGCCGCCTCCCGCGCGGCGTCGCCACCCACCGGCAGCCCGCCGCTCTGATGCTGCGGCGCCTCTACCGGTCTCGCGAAGACTACTGGATCGCCGGAGTCTGCGGCGGGCTCGGCCGGTACTTCGAAGTCGACAGCAACCTGATCCGCCTCGCGTTCGCCCTCCTTGCCGCCTGGAACGGCCTCGGTGTCCTACTGTATCTCGTGACCGTGCTGATCGTGCCCGAGGAGCCCGTCCGGGAGATCGCGGTCTCCCCGGCGGTGCCTCCCGAAACCCCCGACGACGGCCGGCGCCTCCGCATGATCGGGTGGCTGCTGGTGATCGGCGGGGTCTACCTGTTGTTCCAGAACCTCCGGCTGTTCATCCCGGTCGTCCAGGATCAGGTGTTCCCGGTCGTCCTCATTCTCGGCGGCCTCGTGCTCCTGTTGCTGCGGTCGGGCGCCCGGCGCTCCTAGCAGCCCCCTTAGAGCCGGCGGTTCCACTCTTTGGCCGCCCACGACAGCGCCTGCTGGGGCGTCATGCGGCCGAAGAACGCGTTTTCCACCGCCTCGCGGAAGATCCGGAAGAGCTCATCGCTGTGGGGCGTGACGATCGTGAGGTCCCGGGCAATCCCAAGCTCGCGGGCGGCGATCGCGCGGCTGCGGTCCGCGGGCGTCGTCCCGGCCTGCGTGAAGTACGGGTCGGCCGCGGCGGCCCGGGTGGACGGGAAGGCCACGACGACATGCGAGAACGCGAACTGGTTCTCGTCGTTCGTGACGAAGAGCGCAAAGTCCACCGCCTCGGCCCGGTGGCGGCTCGCCAGCGGCACGGCCAGATCCATGGTCGGCAGGTTGATCACATGGCCCCGCCCGAGCGGCTCGGGAGCGACCAGGGTCTCGCGGTAGACGTCCGGCCCGTCCGAGCGGACCCGGAGGAGAAACTCCGGTCCGGTCACGAGCATCGCCAGCTGCCCCGCCGCGTACCGCTCTGTGGCGCCGAGATACCCTCGCTGGAGCGTGTCGGCGGGGAACATGTCGCGCTTGAACAGCTCAGCGTACCGCGCGAGCAGAGCGACGTGGGCAGGGCTGTCGAACACCGCCCGGCGCCGGTCCGGGCTGAGCACCGGCAGCCCCTCCTCCTGGAACAGCGTGAGCAGCCGGATCGTGTCCACGTTCGGCATGAAGCCGTACACGCCGGTCTTCTGCTTGATCGTCACGGCCGTCTGGATGAACGCGTCCAAGGTGGCCGGTGGATGGGCGGGGTCCAGGCCAGCCCGCCGGAACAGCGCCTGGTTGTAGGCGAGGACATCGGGCTCCACGTACCACGGAATCCCGTAGGCGCGCCCCCCGACGCGCAGCGACCCCCAGATGTTCGGGAAGTACCGGGCCCGCGCGGCCGCCGGGACGGCGGCGTCCATGTCCACGAGCGCGTGGGCTTGGGCCATCCGGATCGTGATCTCGGTGTTTAGATTGACGACGTCGGGCGCGACGCCCCCGGCGATCGCGGACAGGAGCTTCTGGTCGAGGGCCTCCATCTGGAGGTCGATCCACCGGACGCGCACCCCAGGATGCGCGTGCTCGTACCGGCCGATCACGCCCTGAATGTGGGCCGTGAGGAGCGGCCGGAGGGCGATCGTCCAGAACTCGAGCGCGACCGGTCGGGCGGCGGCGGCGGCGCCGCCCCCGAGCAGGAGCGCGAGGACGGCAACGATGGTGAAGCGGCGTCTCATCATCCGGCTCCTCGACACGACTGGTGGCGCTTTCGGCGCCCCGAAGAACCGTTCCTGGTCTCGTTTAGAAGGTACCCAGCATGCCTGACGTGCGGCGGTCTCATGGGTGTGGCTTGTTTGGATGTCGCGATAGGTGGTTATAGATCAATCAGGGGGTCCCGAGGATCTGTTGTGGTGCCCCGGGGGCATGCGAGATGAGGCTGGCCACGGAGTTTGACTTCCACGCACCCGACGAGGGAGCCGGCACGACGCAGCCAGTTCCAACGCGAGGGACCTCGGTCGACCTGGCCACGGCGCAAGACGCCGTGCGGAACCTTCTCCTCGCCCTCGGGGTCGATTTATCTGATGAAGGCCTGGTGGAGACGCCGCGGCGTGTCGCCACGGCGCTGGCGGAACTGGTCACTCCGCTGCCCTTCGCGATGACGACGTTCGCCAACACCGAGGGGTACGACGAGCTGGTGCTGGCGCGCGCGATCCCGTTCCATTCCCTGTGCCAACACCACCTGCTGCCCTTCATCGGGGTCGCGCATGTCGGATATCTGCCGGCGGACAGAATCGTGGGCCTCTCCAAGTTGGCACGGGTGGTGGACCATTTTGCGCGAGGCCTCCAGGTGCAGGAGCGTCTCACGACCCAGATCGCCAATTTCCTCCATGAGGAGCTCAAGCCGAAGGGGGTTGGGGTGGTGCTCGAGGCTGAGCACATGTGCATGTCGCTTCGCGGCGTGCAGAAGACCGGCACGAAGACGGTGACCTCGACGCTCCTTGGAACGATCCGTCATGACGCTCGGGCCCGCGAGGAATTCCTGGCGCTGGCACGAGGCCAGGGCGGCAGCGCGGCTCGCGGTGCCGCCGTTCACGTCAGCCGCCGGGAGTCTTTCAACGCCGCCCATCAGTTGTGCGACCCTGACCTTTCGGAGGAAGAGAACCGGCGCGTGTTCGGCAAATGCGCGAACCTGCACGGCCACAATTACACGGTCGAGGTAGCCGTGACGGGGGACGTCAACCCCTCGACCGGGTACGTCCTGGACCTGAAGCGGCTGTCGGACCTGATCTGCCACGAGATCATCGAGCATGTCGACCATCGCAACTTGAACACTGACGTGGCGTGGCTTGCGGGACGAATCCCGACGGCCGAAAATCTGGCTGTGGCGTTTTGGGATCGGCTCGAACCGCACCTCCCGGGCGGAACCTTGCATTCCGTGAGGGTCTGGGAAACCGAGAAGAACTGGGCGGAGTGCAGGGGGAGCGGTTGACGCGATGGGCGTGTGCCGACGCGGCGTCGCGCTGTTCCACCGATATGCTAAATCGGATCTCAGCGTCCTCACCGAGGAGGAAGCTCGACGCTTCCTGGCCGGCGGCGACCGCGACCCACGAGATGACCCGGCGCTCGCGTGGGAATTACTGTACCGGCTCGAGCCCGAGGTGTACGATCGTCTGATCCAGGCCGAGCGTATTCACCCGGCGGTTCTGGACTGGCTGCCGCGTCATGTCGGCAGGATTGTCGAGGTGGCTGCGGGTACCGGCCGCCTCACCGCTGAGCTGATCGAGCGGTGCGACCACCTCACCGCGGTTGAACCCGCGGCGCCGCTACGCGCCGTGCTCGCCGCACGACTCAGGCACCGGGCCGCGAGGCACCGGCTGTGCCTGACTCCGGGGTTCTTCGACAGCCTGCCCGTCGCCGATAGGTGGGCGGGGCTTGTGATCACGTGCTCGGCCCTCACCCCGGACCCGGCGCACGGTGGCGACGCCGGCCTCGCTGAGATGGAGCGTGTGTGTGCCGTGGGGGGGCGGGTCGTCGTCGTGTGGCCCAACCATGCGGAATGGCTGGCGGAGCACGGCTATACCTATGAGTCCTTCACGGGCCGGATGTGGATGGAGTTCGCCAGCCTCGAGGAGGCGGTGGAGCTGGCGGAGATCTTCTACCCGGGCGCCGTCGCGGAGATTCGGCGTCGCGGCACACCGCGGGTGCCCTACGAGGCGCTGGGTGTGAACCCCCCGCGGGACCTGGCGTACAAGGAGATCGCCGCGTGAGGATCGCGATCATCGCGCCACTCGTGACCCCGATCCGGGAGCCGCAATTGGGGGGAGCCCAGTCCGTCGTCGTGGACCTCGCGACCGGCCTGGCGGCGAGACACCATCAGGTCCACGTTTATGCGGCCACGGGATCTGCGATACCGGGAGTCACGGTGATCGACACCGGGATCGATTCGGGGCCGCTCGGCGACTCGCGGTATCGCGCCGGCCGATCGGGTCATGTCCATGGAGCACCAACCGAAAACGCATTCGCCTGTGTCTACGCCGCTGTCCGGGACGTGCCGTACGACCTGGTGCACAACCACGCGTTCGACGCGCCGGCGATCAGATTGGCCGCCGGCTTATCGGTCCCTGTCATCCACACGCTGCATCTGCCTCCCGACCACCGGCTGGCAGCCGCGCTTCACGAGGGGTGGTCCTCCGACCGGCCCCCGACGGTGGCTGCCGTCTCGGTGTCCCAGGCAGGCGCCTGGCGGGAACTGACTCGCATTGATCTGGTGCTGCCAAACGGCGTGCCGACGGCCCGGATCCCCTGGTCGGAGACTCCGGGGGCCGGCGTGGTCTTCGCGGGTCGGCTCAGCCCGGAGAAAGGGGCAGCAGAAGCCATCGACATCGCCAAGGCAGCCGGGGTGCGCGTCGATCTCTACGGCGATCCCTATGACTGCGAGTACGCAGAGACGCACATCTATCCCAAGCGTACCGAGCCCGGGGTGGCCGTTCACTCGGGCGTCACGAGAAGCGTCCTCTGGGCGATCATGATGCGCGCCTCGGTGGTGCTCTGCCCAGCCAGATGGGAGGAACCCTTCGGTCTGGTCGCCGCCGAGGCTCAGGCCGCGGGCACTCCCGTTGTCGCCTTCAGGCGAGGCGGCCTGCAGGAGGTCGTCGTCGATGGCCTGACGGGATTTCTTGTTCGTCCGGACGATATCCCCGCAGCCGCCGATGCCGTCAGGAAGGCCCCCAGCCTTGCGCGAGCCGCCTGTCGCCGGCATGCCGAGACACATCTGGACCTGGAGGCCAGTCTGGACGCGCATGAGGCGTTGTACCGTCGAGTGACGCAGTCAGTAGAGGCGCCGGCCGGTGCCTGACAAGCCCCACTGGCTGGCCGGACGCGTAGCTGTCGTGACCGGCGCCAGCCGGGGCATCGGCCGTGCCGCGGCGGAGGCGATGGCGAAGGCCGGGGCGCACGTGGTCATGGCGGCGAGGGACCGCACCGCGATGGAAGCCGTATCCGACGGCATCCGCGGGGCAGGCGGCCAGGCCACGCCTGTGCCGACCGACGTCAGCCGAGCCGAGGACGTGAACAGCCTCTTCGCGGTCGCTGAGAGTCTCGGCCGGCCGACGGCGCTGGTCTGCGCGGCGGGCGTACTTCGCCGTGTGCCATTCGAGGAAACGACGTCCCAGACATGGGAGGAGACACTCGCCGTCAACCTGACCGGGGTGTTTCTATGCTGCCGTACGGCCTTCGCCGCCATGCGCCGCGCAGGTGGAGGTCGCATCATCAATATCGCATCGCTGTCGGGGATCTACGCGACCGAAAAGTTTGCCGGCTTGGCCGCCTACAACGTGTCCAAATACGGGGTGGTTGGTCTTACCGAAGCGATCGCCGTGGAGGGCAGGGCGCATGGCATCTGCGCCGTGTGCCTGAGCCCAGGCGCGGTGGACACGGAGATGCTGCGCCAGGCCAATCCTGACTTGCGGCCGGGGCTGACCCCCGGCGATATCGCCGACTTGATCGTCGCCCTGCTAGACGCACCCGTGGCCGTCGCGAGCGGCGCCAACATTCCCCTGTTCTCCAATGCCTAGTCCGCTCGAGATGCCCCGACATCCCGTTGTTCACGGGCATCCCATCCACGCCATGCTCTCCGACCTGCCGGCGGCGCTCGTTCCCGCGGCGTTCCTCGCAGATCTCTCGCGGCGAGTTCTGGCCCGGCGAGATGGGCGCGATCTCTCCGATGCGGCGACCGGCGCCGCGCTCGCGGGCGCGGTAGCGGCGGGAGTCACTGGATGGATCGACTGGCTGACGATGCCGACCGAGCACCCGGCACAGAAGTCCGCCACATTGCACGGGCTTATCCAGACCGCCGGTTTCCTCGCACTCGTTGGCGCGGCGGCTTCGGCGCGCCAACGCCTGCCATTTCTCGGTCTCGCGACGATCGCGGTGATGATTGGCGGATGGATCGGGGGCGACCTGGTGTTCCGGCATGGGTGGCGCGTTCGCCCGGCCGAAGAGGCTGAGATCGTCGAGAAGGAGCTGACTGAAGCCGGCATCGAGGGTACTTCGAGCGGGCACGGAAGGATGTTTCGGATTTCGAGCGGCGCAAAACCTTCCTGGGATAGCGTCAGCGGGTGCGGGGGGTGCCGATCGGGGGAATGGGGTGTCCCTCGAATCCCCGGCACCACACGAGGCCGAGCGTGCGCACGACGACTCCCCGGCGGACGATGCGGATCGCGGGCTCGGTGTCCAGTGACCGGCACCCCTCACGAAGGTCCACCTCCGGCGCGTAGCGGCCGTCCTGTACGAACAACCCATCCTGGCCGCGCAGGGCGGCCCAGCGGGTCCACATGCCGTACTGATCCTGCCCCGTCACGGTCGTGGCCGGGTAGCGGCCGAGCGTCGCGAAGTCGAACTGCGCCAGGACCTGGTAGCGGTCGCTGGTGATGAAGAACGGCCCGTGAGCATCCCGCTGCGCCACCGCGGCGATCTGCTGCGCCGCTTCCGGCCACCCAACGTAGTCCACCGTCGGGTCGAACCGCGGGGGCAGGAGCACCGGGCCGAGCGCCGGCAGCGCGTAGAGGGCGGCCGTCACAAGCGCCGTCGAGCCGAGGACAACCACCGCCGCCGCCCGCCAGGCTCGCGAGCGCATGCTCCAAGATTGTTCGGTCGCGATTCCGGCGAGCGCGATCGCAGCCGCGATGTAGCCCGGTGCGGGCCAGTGGCCTTTGACGTGACCGAGGAGGCTCGCCGCAAACATGACGGCGATCAACGGGACGCCGGCTGCGGCCAGGAACAGCCAGGGGCCCCGCCGGCAGGCGATGCCGAGCGCCCACAGGAGCGACGGAAACATCAGCGGCGCGAGGTACAGGAACTGAAGCAGCAGGAACACGGCGAAGTTCCCGCCGTGCGTCCACTCCGGCCGCCCCCCGGCCACGGTGGATACAAACGAGATCCAATGATGGGTGGCGTTCCACCAGAGCACGGGCCCAAACAGGACGGCGCCGATGGCGAGCCCATAGTATGGTTCCGGCCGGGACAGCCACCGGCGGTGGGGTGGGGAGAGCGCGAGCCACAGACCGATCGAAACCGGCAGCACCGCCGCGGTGTACTTGCTGTCGAGGGCAAGGCCAAGCCACCCCCCGGCTGCGATCCATGCGAGTGCGGCCCGCGTTCCTGCCGGATCCCGATTGGCGGCACGCCGGGCCCAGAGGAGCGTGAGCACCCAGCCCAGGCCGAGCGGCGCGTCGGGAACGGCCAGCACCCCCCCGGCCGAAAACACCGGAATGATCGTGAACAGGACGACCGACCACGTGGCCGCCGTGTCGGTGCCGAGGATATCACGCGCGAGCGCCCACACCGCCGCCGCGGTCACAAACGCGAGGACGGCCGGGACGCTGTGGACCGCGAACGGGGTGGGTCCGAAGAGGCGCGTGGCCGCCCACACGAGGTACGCGATCGCAGGCGGGTGATCCACGTAGCCGGCCGCGAGGTGCCGCGACCACTCCCAGTAGAACGCTTCGTCGTCGCCGAGGGGAATCCACGCCCCGAACGCGAGACGGAACGCGGTCACGGCGGCCAGACCGGCGAGGACGGAGCGTGGGATCCGGGGCATGCCTGTACGATCCTACAGGCCGGCGGCCGCAGCCGTCAATCGGTGTAGGAGCACTCCCGTCCCGCCCCGAATTCGTCGGGCAGTGAAGGCGACGCGCCAGGCGGTCGCGGTGGCGATCGACGGGCCGATGGGATCCGGGAAGAGCACGGTGGCCCGCGAGGTGGCCCGCCGATTGGGGTTCCGCTACGTGGACACGGGGGCGATGTACCGCGCCGTGGCTGTCGCGGCGCTCCGCCGCGGGATCGCGCCGGACGATGCGGAGGCGCTCGCCCGGCTCACCCGCGACCTCGACCTTCGGGTGGAGCCGGGCGCCGACGGGACATCCCGCGTCTTCGTGGACGGGCAGGACATCACCCCTGCCCTGCGGAGCGTGGAGGTGAACCGGATCGTCTCGTGCGTTGCGCGAGTCCCCGAGGTTCGACAGGCGCTCGGCGACCTGCAGCGGGCGCTCGGCGCGGCGGGGGACGTCGTGATGGATGGCCGGGACATCGGCTCGGTCATTCTCCCCAACGCCGACGTGAAGGTCTTCCTCACCGCGTCGCCGGACGCGCGGGCCCGGCGGAGGCAGGCAGAGCTCGCGGCCGCCGGAGAACACGTGCCACTGGAAGACGTCCGCCGCATCGAAGCTGAGGATGACCGGGCGGCGACCACGCGCGAGGTCGCGCCGCTCATCGTGGCCCCGGATGCGGTCGTCATCGACAGCACCGACCTGACCGTCGAGCGCGTCGTCGAGCAGATCCTTTCGCTGGTGAACCGTACCCATGGTCTATGACCTGTCTCGCCTGATCGTCCTCACCGTGCTCCGGCTGTTCTTCGGCTTTCGCCGCGAGGGCAGGGAGCACGAGCCGGCATCCGGGCCGGTGGTCGTGGTCTGCAACCACTTAAGCGATCTCGATCCGCTCGTCGTTGGGGCCTCCCTTCGCCGTCGCGTCAACTTCATGGCCAAGCAGGAGTTGTTTGTGAATCCGCTCGTCCGATGGTGGGCGACCTCCTGCGGGGCGTTTCCGGTGCGCCGAGGCGAACCGGACCGGCAGGCGCTGCGGACCGCCCTCGCCGTGCTCGCGAGGGGCGGCGCGCTCGTGATGTTCCCGGAAGGGACCCGCGGACGCGATCGGACGCTGCGGCCGCCCGAACCGGGGGCGGCCATGCTGGCGCTGCGGACGGGCGCCGTGATCTTGCCGATCGCCCTCTTGGGGACGGATGAAGTGCTTCCCCGCGACGCCCATCGCCTTCGCCGCGCGCGGGTTCAGATGCGGATCGGCCCGCCACTGCGCCCGGACGGCGCCGGCGGCCCGGCGGGCGAGCCGCGGCACGGACGGGATGCGGTCGAGGCGTTGGGGCGGCGCTACATGGCGGAGATCGCGCGCCTCCTTGCGTGATCCTCGAGGCCGCTCAGCGACGCGCTTTTCGCGAGGCCTGCCGCGGGCGGCGGGCCTCGCGGTTCGTGGCCGATTTCGGGGAGCGTCCGGAGAGCGTCGCGAGCAGGCGGGCGCTGCGGCCGGAGACGCGCATTCCGTGCTTTCGCTTCCGGCGGAGCCGCTCGCGTCGCTCCGCGTGGGGATCAGGGCCCGGCGTGTCGCGAGGCATGGTCGGAGAGATTCGGAACCTGCGGCACGCGGTCCTGGGGCCCGCGGACGCTGAGGCGCGCCGCGGCCTCGACAACACCCACGTTTGCGCCTATGATTGCAGAGAGGATACCATGAAGATCATTGTGGCCAAGCACATGGGGTTCTGCGGCGGCGTGCGCCGGGCGGTCGACATTGCCCAGAAGACCGCGGTGTCGGGCGGCGGGCCGGTCTCCACGTGGGGCCCGCTCATCCACAACCCGCAGGTCGTCCGCCGCCTCGAGGAAGCCGGGGTCCGCGTCGCGGAGCGCGACGAGGAGCTCGGCGGCGACGCGTTCGTCGTCTCGGCGTACGGGGTGGAACATACCGTGCTCGATGCCGCGCGCGAGCGGGGCATGCGAATCGTGGACGCGACCTGCCCGGTAGTGATCCGAGCCCACGCGCTCGCCGAGAAGCTCGCCGCGGAAGGCTATCAGGTCATCTGCGTGGGCGATCACGGGCATCCGGAAATGGTGACGCTCAAAGAGATGCTGGGGGAACGCGTCACGGTCGTGCATACCCGCGACGAAGCGGCGGAGGTCAAGATCACCGGGAAGCTCGGCGTGGTCTCCCAGACGACGCAGTCGCAGGAAAACTTCCGCCAGATCGTCGGCGATCTCGCGCTCCGCGTGCGCGAGCTCAAGGTGCTCAACACCCTGTGCCCCGCGATTACCGTGCGTCAGGAAGAGACGGACGTGATGGTCGACGAGGTGGACGCGCTGCTGGTGGTCGGTGGGCACGGCAGCTCGAACACGACCCGGCTCGCGGAGATCGGACGGGCCCGGCGTCTGCCGACGTTCCACGTGGAAACGGCGCAGGAGATTTCCCCCGCCTGGTTCGAGGGCGTCACCACAGTCGGCGTCGTGTCCGGCGCGAGCACCCCGGACTGGATCATCAAGGAAGTCATCCTCCGCCTTCAAGAACTGGGCGGGCCCTGATCCGGCGCGTCGACTCATCGCCGACGCCATCTTCCCGGGAGGCGCTGATGTCCGCGGGCGGACGGCCGGTTGTGGCGATCGTCGGGCGGCCCAACGTCGGCAAGTCGGCGCTGTTCAACCGGCTCCTACGCCGGCGGGTGGCGATTGTGGAAGACACCCCCGGGGTCACCCGCGACCGGTTGCAGGCGCCGTGTGAGTGGACGGGCCGGGAGTTTACCCTCATCGATACGGGTGGGTTCGTCCCGGGCGGCGGCGAACCACTCGCGATCGAGGTCCGCCGGCAGGCCGAGCAGGCGATCACAGACGCCGACGTCGTGCTCTTTGTCGTCGACACGGCCGCAGGCCTGATGCCCCAAGATGGAGAGATCGCCGGCGTGCTCCGCCACAGCCGCCGTCCCGTTCTCCTGGTGGCCAACAAGGCAGACTCCTCCGCCCTGGCGCTCAACGCGCACGAGTTTCACGCCCTCGGGCTGGGCGAGCCCCTTACCGTCTCGGCGACGCATGGGCTCGGCACCGGGGACCTCCTGGACGCGATCGTCGCCGTCCTGCCGGAAGCGGAGCCGCCGGCCGTCCCGGACGATGCGGTCCGGGTCGCGCTGCTCGGCCGCCCAAATGTCGGGAAATCCTCGCTCGTCAACGCCCTGCTGGGAGAAAAGCGCGTCGTCGTCGATCCCCAGCCCGGCACGACCCGGGACGCCGTGGACACGGCGCTTGTGTTCGACGGCCACCCGATCGTGCTGATCGACACTGCCGGGCTGCGCCGCCGGACCCATGTCGCGGAGAAGATCGAGTACTACAGCACGCGGCGGACATACGACGCCCTCGCGCGCGCCGACGTCGCCGTGCTCGTCGTCGATGCGACCGAAGGGATTACCGATCAGGACCAGCGGATCGCCCGTACCGCCTACGAGGAAGGGCGGGCGGTCGCCGTAGCGGTGAACAAGTGGGATCTCCTGACGGGGTACACCGTGGACCAGGTCCAGCGGGTCGCCCAGGAGCAGCTCAGGTTCCTGGGGACCGTGCCGATTACCACCACGTCGGCCGTTCGGGGCGAGGGGATCGACACGCTCATGCACGCCGTCTTTCGCGCCGCCGCGGCCCGCGCGAGCCGCATCCCGACCGGCCCGCTCAACCGGGTGATCGAGCAGGCCGTGCGGACCAGCGAGCCGGCCGCGGATCCCACAGGGCGGCGTCTCCACATCTACTACGCGACCCAGGCGCAAACGCGGCCGCCGGTGTTCGTCTTGTTCGTCAACGATCCGGCGCTGTTTACAGTCGAATACCGGCGGTACCTCGAGCGCCGGCTTCGCGCGGCGTTCGATCTGGGCGGGACGCCCGTGCGCTGGGCGCTGCGCGGGAGGAGAGCGGCCGCGGCCCGAGGTGCGGGCGAGCCCGGGCAGCGCGCATGACGGTCGCCGCGATTCTCGTCCTGAGCTATCTGATCGGCGCGGTGCCGACGGGTCTCGTCCTGGTGCGCGTGTTAAAGGGCGAGGACATCCGGCGCCACGGCAGCGGGAACATCGGCACCGTCAATGTCCTCCGGGTCGCGGGCCCGGCCGTCGCGGTGACGGTTCTCGCCGTGGACGTCCTGAAAGGGCTCGTGCCCATTCTCCTGGCCATGCGGCTCGCGCTGTCGCCGTGGGTGATTGTGTCCTGCGGCCTCGCGGCGATAGCGGGCCATAACTGGTCGGTGTTTCTCGGCTTCCGCGGCGGAAAGGGGATCGCCACGTCGTTCGGCGTTCTCCTGGGTCTTTCGTGGAAAGCCGCGGCGCTGGCCGGGACCATCTGGGTCGTTGTCGTCGCGATCACGCGGTTCGCGTCCCTGGGATCGCTGCTTGGGGTCGCGTCGGTACCCTTCAGTCTCTGGCGGCTTGGCCAGCCCCCGGCGTACGTCGCCTTCGGCGTGATCGCGGCCGCCTTCGCGATCTACCGGCACCGCGGCAACATCCAGCGCCTCGTCGCCGGCACCGAGCTTCGAATCACCGATCGAGGGACCCCCAAGACGTAGGATGCACGTCCTCTGCTACGGAGCGGGCGCGGTCGGATCGCTCGTCGGCGGGCGGCTCTCGCAAAGCGGCGCCGCGGAGGTCACCCTGCTCGCGCGACGGCGCCACGTCGCCGCGATCCGCACCTGGGGGCTGATTCTGGAGGTGCCGGACGGCCGGGTCGTCTGCAAGGGAGCCGATTCCGTGACGTCGGTCGACGACCTGGCGAGCCCGCCCGACCTGGTGCTCCTCACCGTCAAGGCCTATCAGACCGCGGATGCGCTCGCTGATCTCGGAGGCCTGATTCGCCGCGGGGTCCCGATCCTGTCGCTGCAGAACGGCGTGGGCAACGAGGAGGCGATCGCCGCGGCGGGCGCGCGGCCCATCGCCGGGGCGATCACGGTCAGCGCCAGTATGCTCCGGCCCGGTGTCGTCCGGCAGAACACGAGGGGCGGGGGGATCGCCCTGGCGGCGGTGCGGATCGATCCTGGCGTCGGCAGCACAGCAGCCGGCGGCACGGATGCCGAGAGAGCCGATCTCGAGGCTGCGACGGCCCTGTTCCGGCAGGCCGGGTTTCGCACGGAACTTTTTCCCGACTACAGGCCGGTCAAGTGGAGCAAGCTCCTGCTCAACATCGTCGGCAACGCGTCGGCGGCGATCCTGGATCTGCCGCCGGGCGTGGTCGTGCGCGACCGGCGGGTGTTCCATCTCGAGCGCGAGGCGTTCCTCGAGGCGGTGCGGGTCATCCGCGGCCTTGGCCTCCGTCCGGTGGCGCTCCCGGGATACCCGGTGCCGCTCCTCGCCAAGGTGATGGCCCTGCCCGAATGGGCCGGCCGTCCCGTGCTGTCCCGTCGGATCGGGCGGGGGAGGGGGGAGAAGATGCCATCCCTCTGGGAGGACCTCGAGCGGGGCCGGACCCAGAGCGAGGTCGAGGTGCTGAACGGCGCCGTGGCCCGGGAAGGCGCGCGCCTCGGCTTTCCCACGCCGGCGAATGCGCTGCTCGCGCGCGTGCTCCTCGCGCTGGCCGGAGGTACCCGCGACCGCGCCGAGTTCCGCCGGAACCCACAAGCCCTTGTCGCGGCCCGGGATGCTATAATGTTGGAACGAGTCGGGCCGTAGCGCAGCTTGGTAGCGCACCTGAATGGGGTTCAGGTGGTCGCCGGTTCAAATCCGGCCGGCCCGACCAAAGTTACTAAGAGGATGAGAGGCGGCGTCCCCCGTGAATGGAGCCCTGGGACCGAACCCCAACAACGCAGCAGACCACAGGCCCCACCAACGAGGGGCAGCGCAAGGGCAAAACGCCGCGGGCAATCCGATCAATATTACCAAGAACTGGCTCTTCGACACCGGCGCCATGATCTCCGGAATAACGGCCGCAAACGCCGCCAACTTCCAGATCGCGAATGCCGCGGCGGGATGGGTCAGAGGAGTAGGCGGCCCGGTGCCGGTCACGATGGGCGAGGGCGTCGAAATGGTCTTTCAGAAACACGGGCCCAACGGAGACCAGAATGTGTCGTGCAACCTCCGGATCCTCACGAACGCGTCTGAGGACCTCATCGGTGTCGACCAGATGGATAGAACGGGGTGCTGGCCGGTGTGCGACCCTCATACTGGGGTGGGTCAGCTCTTGGACACCGCGCTGATCAAGAAATTGCTGGAACAGTCGAGAGGGTGAAGACGAAATGGCTCCCGTGACGCGGAAGAAGCACGTCAGGTCAAGGATCAGGCCTAAAGCCCCTCGCACACCGGCCACGAAGGATGAGTTCGTGCGGATGCTGGATCACAAGATTGCCATGGGCCAGATGACCCGCAAGGAGAAGAAGGAAGTGCTGGTCGAGCGCGCCCACTACGAGCGTCAGCGGGCACGCATCAGGAAGACTCACCCGCACGAGGTCGTCGCCTTCTCACAAGGACACATGTTTACGGGACGCACGGTTCATGAAGCCGTAGAGACCGCGAGGAGGGCTCACCCGGGGCATCTGGCCTACTTCGAGGAGCCCGGTTTGCGCTGACGCCGGCAGCGTTTTGGCTAAGGCCGGTCCGCCACGCACCGCTTCGTGCGACTCATCGGTACTTGGCTGTCCGCACCAGCGGCCGGCGGCGAGACAAGCGCACGATCGGGTACGAGAACAACGCGACGGCGACGCAGCTGATGGAGCTTCATGAGGTCCTGATAGATGAGGTCCGCCATGGGCTTGTTGTCCATAGCCGGTGACACGCTCCTCTTTCCTCTCAATCCCGAGTTGACGTCGTTTGGTGGTAACCGCTGCGCCGGGAGATGATGTGCTGATCTTCTCGTAGCGATTGGCTGGACCTCATTTGACCAGAGAGCGGGAGGTCGCGAAATAGACGTGGCGGAAAACAAGGTCATTCCAGAGGGAGTGCTGGCCGACATCGTCCGCCGGATCGTAGAAGTTGCTCACCCCGAGCGCATCATTCTCTTCGGGTCGGCGGCTCGGGGAGCCTTGACGTCGAACAGCGACATCGATCTCCTGGTCGTGACACGCGGCCAGGCCCATCGGGGCCATCTTACCGAAGCGATTTACATGAACCTGATCGGCGTGGGACAGGCCGTCGACATTATCGTCGCCACTCCAGAGGACGTTGAGCGCTACAGGGATAGCCTGCCGTTGTCACTGCCCCGGGCGGCACTGGGAGGCAAGGTTATCTATGCCTCGTGAGCCGATCGCGCCCAGACGACCCGGAAGCATGGCTGAGGCGCGCACGAAGCAACCTCCTACATGCCAAGGCCCAGACTCCAGGTGTCTACCTCGAGGACCTGTGCTTCGACGCCCAGCAGGCTGCAGAAAAGGCGCTCAAAGCCGTCCTGGTCAAGCGCGGAGTCAGGTTCCCATACGTCCACGATCTCGCCACACCGGTGACCCTCCTGGAACAGGCGGGCGAGGAAGTCCCCGCGGTGGCGCGCGAGGCTGGTCGGCTCACCCGGTTCGCGGTCATCGCCAGATATCCGACCGTTTCCGAGCCCGTAACGGACGAGGACTATCGGCGGGCTCTCGCGATCGCCGAGGCCGTCGTCGGGTGGGCAGCGGGATGCCCTACCTGAAGCATGGAGGCATAGTTGTCCCGGTGCCTTACTGTTGCCTCACCGGGCCCAATGCACACCGATTGGACCTGAACGAGGCTGAACAAGGGGAAAGATGGGTGCTGGCCGGAAACGCAGACTGGGCGCGATCTTCCGCATCCTACCTGCCTCGCAGCGGGTCCTATGCAAGTGGCAAGAGCCTTTATGGGGTTCAGGTGGTCGCCGGTTCAAATCCGGCCGGCCCGACCAAGTTTATTCGGGTATCTTCAGCACCGTGCAGCCCGGGCTGGTGAGATGTCCGGACTATAATCTTCGAGAAGCCGGTGTGGAGCCCAGCGGTTGCCTGAGGCCAGGTCCTAAGGACGAACGGTGACAGGCGTCCCCTGTTCTGTAAAGAATACGGCGACAAATTTTACTTGAACCGTGCCCGCTTTAGCCGCAGGGTGGTGCGGTGGCAATGGACGTGCCTGCTGGTTGCGTTCCAGCAGCAATAGCCGCATTCCTCGCAGTTTCCGGGTCTGCCAGATCGTTGCGCCCAAAGTACGCAGCGATCTTGTCTTGCAGCACCTGAGTCATGAACGACTGGACAATGCGTTCGATGCCGTTCCCGCGGAGGCGGTCCTGTCGGACCTCAACACGGCCGATGACGAAGCTGCCGATCACCTGAAGACTCGTGACTGTCTCGCAGAGATGCGGGATCTTCACGAGTACGTCTATGTTCGCGCGGATCTTCGCCTGATCATAGCAGGGGGCCTCCAGCGAGCACAAACCCTGCGCAGCCGCCCCGATCATAAACCCATTCTCGGCGAACCCTGATGCCGCGGCCGCGGCATCGCCTCGATTGAGCGCGTCGAAGAACGCCAGCACAACTGCCGCGCGCTTGAGATTAGCTTGCTGCGCCGCTGCGGGCCCGGGTGCTGATGAAGTCGGTTTGAGGCCTAGTGCCACGACGCCAACGACCATGACGATCACAGTAGCCGCACGGACGACTCCCCTCACGACCTTCACCTCCAGCCAGCAGAACGGACTACGGGCCAGTCATTGGCGGAAACTAAGAGCAACGCAGTCACCTGATTGCGATAGTGGGGGAACTGCATCGGCCATCTTCACTTACCTCCGGTACCCCCGGATGATGTTCCCCTTCAAGTCTTCGGTGAGGACCCGCCCATCTGAAACCGGGATGGCGAGGACCGCCTGTCCTGTCACCCACGATCCAGTGAGGGTCCAGACGTCCCCGATCCGCCAGATCTGTGCGTTCTCCGATTGCTGCAGACGCACCTTCAAAGTAAACGAACTCCCCCGCACCTCGCCATCAAAGACTTGGCCGGCGTTCGCGGTCGTCACCCGCACCCCGGCAGGCGTGACAACGTGGTTGATGGTTCCCGGGCTTCCCTTGGGGACGGTCAACACCAATCCCACCGCCGCCCCCGGCAGGTCCGCTCGCGCGGTCCCGTAAGCATAGCCCGTCACGACCCCGGTCCATCCGCCTGTCGTCTTCATCGCCCAGCCCGCTCGACGGATAGTGATGCCGGGCGCCGGTGCGCTGGTGAGGTCGAAGAGGACGATGCCCTCTTGCTGGGCAGCGGCAGGCTGCGGCGGCAGAGCAGAAAAGAGGAACGTCAGCGCAGCTCCCAGGACACTTAGCGCGGTCAACCGGCCAAACAGACAGTTCATCTTTGGCGCCTCCCTTGGCACGGCCGCGAGTGCACGCACAGGCGATCCAGTGATGTTGACGCACCTTCAGCGCTCCTCTAGAATCACGCCAGGAACCGCTGACGTTCTCCCGAGGCCTGTTTCTAAGACCCCATGTTTACGCACCTTTGATCGTCCTGGCAATACGCATAATACGTAGGCACAGACGTGCAGGGGCTGTGTATGGAGCGGTTGACGCAGAAGGACCTGCGGGCCATCCTGGAGTTTCTCCAGGGAGTCTATGCCTCGCTAGATCTTAAGGCTTACCAGCACTATGTCGTGTCAGCCCTTCGGACGGTTGTATACGGCGAGATCGGCTCCTACCGGGAGGTGAAACCCCAATATGTCGCGCTGACCGAGCCGCCCTTGGAGACCGTTCCTGACGGCGATCAGGTCGTGAAGTGGTTTGTCACGAACTACTCGCGACTCCGCGTCGAGCATCCGATCATTGCTCATCGCTACCGGACGCACGATCCCCGGGCGGTGAAGACGTCGGACTTTCTCACGACGCAGCAGTTCCGCCGCCTCGAACTGTACAATGAAGCATTTCGCCCCTTGAGAGCTGAACATCTCATGGCGATCGCGCTGACCTTGCCTCCCCATGCACCCGTCGGGATCGGAGTCATGCGGCGGCGGGACTTCTCGGAGCGGGAGAGACTCAGCCTCGATCTTCTTCGTCCGCATCTGGTCCAGGCCTACCGGAACGCGAGGGCGGTGGACAAAATGCGGCGCGATCTGGCGCAGGTCTCGCAGGTCGTGGAGAATTTGCCCTTCGGGGTCATTGTCCTCGGACCGGACGGCCGCGTCAGGCGGGCGACGCCTCGGGCTCAGGCGATCCTGGCGGGGTACTTCGACAGTGCTTCACAACCGGCGAACCGGCTGCCCGAAGCGCTGGAACGGTGGGCGCGGCACCATGAAGCCGCGTGGGGCAGAATCGACGATGTGTATCCGCCTCGGAAGCCGTTTGTGGTGGAGCGCGAGGGGAGCCTGCTTGAAGCGCGCATGGTGACCGATTCCGGTCAGAGGTTGCTTCTGTTGCGAGAGCGCGTGACCGACCTTGGCCCCTCGTCCCTGCAATCCCTTGGGCTCACCCGCCGTGAAGCCGAGGTGCTGGCGCTGGTGATTCAGGGAAAGACCAGTGCGAAGATCGGCGCGGCGCTCGGGATTAGCCCCCGCACTGTAGCGAAGCACCGGGAGCATATTTCCGACAAGCTGGGTGTGCGGACTCGATCTACGGCTGCCACCTACGCGCTCGAGGCTCTTACCTCGTCAACAGGCGGCATCCGGGCAACGCGTCCGAGCAGATGAACGCGTGACATCGCCGTTCTCTCCTGACATGGTGGGCGCAGGGACGCCTTTCGTGGCGTCGGAGTCCTGTTGCCTTATTGTTGCCTTACGGGGCTGAAAGAGCCCTGACCCAGCCTGAATGAATGAGGTTGCCCCGCGTTGATGGAGGGTTAATCTCTGGAGTGCCTACCTCGTCTTAGCACCACCTTTGTCCTTGTCCTTCCTCCCGCGGCCGCGTGCGCCGGCATCGTCAACTGTCGGGGGTATCCGGATGCCTCTCCGGTGTCGAAGAATCGATCCTGGCGCATCCTAACCCCCTGCTTCATTGACCATTTCTTTCCAAGCGTGTCCTCCGACGGGTTCGCGCTGCTCCCGATGAGCGTACCCATTGCCGCTCTCCTTGATCGGTGGTGGTCGTTGTCCTCAACCCGATAGTCGCCCGGCCGGGCAGCAAATCGACAGCGGACCGTTCAATCCTGTAGTTCGTCCAAGCGTTTCCGAAGAAACCGCCGTTCAGGATCCTGCCGTGCAAGATCGAGGGCCCGCTCGTACGAGGCGCGGGCGTCCGCTGTTCTTCCCAAACGCCGGCACAGGTCCGCGCGCGCCGCGTGCGCGAGATGGTAGTCGTTTAAGTCCCCGCGCCCCAGCAGCGCGTCGACGAGGGCAAGCCCCGCCAACGGGCCGTCGCGCATCGCCATCGCCACGGCGCGGTTCAACTCAACCACCGGGGAGGGAGCCACCTGTACCAGCAGGTCGTACAATGCGACGATTCGTGCCCAATCGGTCCCGGCGGCGCGTGGCGCTTCCGCATGCACGGACGCGATCGCCGCCTGCAGGGAATAGGGGCCGACCCTGCCTGACGACAACGCGCGTTTCACCAGGCCCAATCCCTCGGCGATCTGGCCGCGGTTCCAGAGCGAGCGGTCCTGCTCGTCCAGCAGCACGAGCTCGCCAGCGGGCGACGTGCGGGCGGCGCGGCGCGACTCGTTGAGCAGCATCAGCGCGAGCAGTCCCGCGACCTCGGACTCCGGCAGCAACTCCAAGAGGAGGCGCCCGAGGCGGATCGCCTCAGCGGACAGGTCCGGACGCGTCAGCGACGGCCCGGATGAGGCGGCATACCCCTCGGTGAAGACGAGGTACACAACGCGCAGCACGCTCTCCAACCGGTCGGGAAGGTTCTCCTTCGAGGGTACCCGGTAGGGGATGCGCGCGTCGCGGATCTTACGCTTCGCCCGTACGATCCGCTGGGCGATCGTGGGTGGGTTTGTCAGAAAGGCTCGGGCGATCTCGTCGGTCGTGAGCCCGCACACCTCGCGGAGGGTGAGCGCGACCTGGGCGTCGGGCGAGAGGGCCGGGTGGCAGCACGTGAAGATCAGCCGAAGGCGGTCGTCCTCGAGATCGTCTTCGCTCGGCCCGGGGACGGCACTCGCGTCGGCGTCCAGCTGCTCGGCGAGCGTCGCCAGCGAGGCGTCGAAGCGGGCTCGCCGCCGCATGGTATCGATGGCCTTGAAGCGGCCGGTTGATACGAGCCAGGCGCGGGGGTTGGCAGGCACGCCGTCACGCGGCCACTGCTCCATCGCCGCCGTAAAGGCGTCTTGGAGCGCCTCCTCGGCGAGGTCGAAGTCTCCGAGCAGGCGGATGAGGGTGGCCAGGACCCGGCGCGACTCGGACAGGTAGACTGCTTCCGCCGCCTGGCGCGCCAGATCGGATGAACCGGTGCTCATGTCCCCATTGTAGTGGGATTTTACTGGACCGGGATGTCTATTTTGGGCACAAATATACTTGACTAATCCTGCGGTTTCGGCTATACTTTGACTATGAAAGCCGCCGAGCCCAAGACCCTTCAAGAAGCCATCCTGTACTTCTCGCATCCTGAGAACTGCTTGGAGTACCTTGTGGCACGCCGTCCCGAGTGGAAGAACGGCGTCACCTGCCCGACCTGCGGAAGCGACAAGGTCAGTTCCCTCAAGAACCAACTCCGCTGGCAGTGCAGTAGCCACCATGCGAAACGGCAGTTCTCGGTGAAGGTCGGCACCATTTTCGAGGACTCGCCGCTCGGCTTGGACAAGTGGCTCCCCGCCGTGTGGATGCTCCAGAATTGCAAGAACGGCGTGTCGAGTCACGAAATCGCTCGGACCCTCGGCCTCACCCAGAAGACCGCGTGGTTCATGCTCCACCGCATCCGGCTCGCCCAACAGGACAAACGCGGCGGCAAACTCTCCAACAGCGTGGAGGTTGACGAAACCTTCATCGGCGGGAAATCCCGCAACATGCACAAGGCGCGCCGTGCGCGCGTTATTACCGGCACCGGCGGCAAGGACAAGGCCATTGTCATGGGGATGCTGGAGCGTGGCGGGAAGGTCCGTACCGTCGTGATGGACAACCGGCGCAAGAAGGCAATCCAAGAACAAATCCGCCAGCACGTCGAAGCGGGCTCGGCGATCTTCAGCGACGAACTGAAATCCTACGACGGCTTGCGCGACGGCTACAAGCACGCCGTCATCGATCACGCCGTCCAGTACGTGGACGGGAACGTCCACACGAACGCGATGGAGAACTTCTGGAGCCTCCTGAAGCGCGGCCTGCACGGTACCTACATCAGCGTGGAGCCGTTCCATCTGTTCCGTTATCTCGACGAGCAAGCCTGCCGGTACAATCACCGTAAGATGACCGATGCGGAACGGTTCGATCTTGCGGTCCGACAAATCGTCGGCAAGCGATTGACCTACAAGGAACTGACCGGCAAGGTGGGGGAAACGGCGGCCCTCAACTAACCCCATGCGCGGCGTGCGCGGTCCAAAGCGGAGGGCTAGGTAGCCTTCCGCTTTGGCTTTGGCCCCCGCCGATGCGGATTCGCGAGCGAACGTTTCTTGTAGGCGCGTTCGCGGCGCGCAATCGTGGCGTGCGGAACGGAAAGAATCTGCTTCATCCCCTCGTCGAACCGACGAAAGGCTTCCGGCCCCTCGACATATTCTGAAGGTTTTGCCTTGGCATCCGTCCCCATTGCGTCTCACTCCAATCTGCCTACGGAGATTCCGCCTGAGAGTCTTCTAAGTCGAGTTGATCGCCCTCTTTCCCTTGCAGTTTGGAGGCACGTTTGAACGTTACGTCTGCCCGCTGTGATCTGGAAGGGTAGTCAATTCCTTTACCCGCCAAAAGGTCGGCAATCGTAAGGATTTGAATCTTGGCGTGTTTCCCGCCCATAGGCGAGGTGTAGAAACCTGCCGAAGTCGTCTCCTTGAGCATCTGACTGGTCGGTGCCGTCATCGTGATGAGAACCCCGATGTCCGCCTTCTCCCGTGTGATAGTACCTACTAGGTCGCGAATCATCGCAGCGTTGATGTTGCTCCCACCTTTGACCGAAAAAATGATTCGTCTCGTGTGTCCCTTCGGGTCATCATGGAAGTAAAGATTGCCGTCAACGCCTCGGTCCGCGCCCTTCCTCGCGCTGTGTGCCGTTCGCGCACCGACGAGGCCAAGCGCCCATGCCTGGAATTGAAACGGATCATCCTCGGCAAGACGCTCCGCATCGGGTTCGGATACCGGCTCACCTAGCACCCTGTACGTTGTGGTAATCGCGTCGCCGAATTGGTCGCGCAAACGATGTTTGATGAGTCCGATTGCGAGGTGAGTAATGTCAATCCCAATCCACCGCCTGCCGAGCCGTTGTGCGGCAGCAATCGTTGTCCCCACAGCCGCAGAACGGATCAAGAACAAGGTCCCCCGGATCGCTGCTCGCCTCGATGATGCGATCCAACAGTGCTTCCGGCTTTTGCGTCGGATAGCCGAGTCGTTCTCGGCTTGTATTGCCAATGCGCGGAATATCCGTCCAAATGTCAGAGATCGGTACACCTTCCTTCTCGTCCAGATAAACCTTCCGACCGTCGAGCCTCGGCGATCCGTCCTTGCGCTTCAGAATAAGACCAGCGTCCCAGAGCTTTTCGCGTGCCTCCAGACTCAGTCCCCACCCACGCGGCGCCGTCGGCATCGTCCCGCGCCATTCGCTTACGTCGCCGTTCATAATCGTAAGGTCTTGCCCGGTAAAAAGACGCCCGGTTTCGGGTTCTTCTTCATATCGTGCCAACTGTTGGGCCGAAAATCCGACGTACAGCTGATGGTACTTATACTTCGTCCCCTTAGAATAGGAGAAGACAATATCATGAACGCGATGGAACGAACGCGCCTTGAAATTATGCGCGTTGGTGCGCTGCCATACGATTTCATTGCGATAGTTCACGGTCCCAAACACTGTATCGAGAAGAATCTTCAAGTAGTGACTGGCGGTCGGATCGCAATGAAGATACAGGCTCCCGGTTGGCTTCAGAACTCGGTGCAGTTCAACGAGTCGCGGGGCCATCATCGCGAGGTAGGCCATCATGTTTGACGATCCTAGCATCCGGCGACAACCTTGCATCGCCTCGGAAATCAACCCGCCAGCCTCTACTACTTCCTCATATGCACGCGCGGACACCATGTCCCATTGCCAAGTGTCCTCAAAAGCCTTGATCTGAGCAGCCGCACGATCGCCCGATTGTTCGGCAAAGAGCACATTATAATCTGCGTTCGAGTTAAACGGCGGGTCGAGATAGATGAGATCCGCCGTCTCGTCCTCGGCGTGACGCCGGAGAATGTCGAGATTGTCGCCGTAGTAAAGGATGTTCATAATATCGTAATCGGTTTAGTGCCTCGCCGGGAACGTCTCACCGTTCGCGGATACTCGCTTTCTTCCGCGAGATCGCCGTTCTCGCGTACCCATACCCACTTGCTGGCAGCCAATTCTTTCGCTTGCGTATGCACCTTCGGCCATGTCGCCGTCAGCCATGCCGCTTGGTCCCACCGTCGCTTATCTCTCCAGAACGGACCAAAGAACAGGCTTCGCACGCCAGCCTCCTGCAAGGCAAACGCCTCCGCTGGTCGTGTACGGATATGCTTGTCGTAGGTCACGAAGACATCGTGCTCCGTATCAAGTTGCGGCAAGAAGTCCACGTCTTTCTTCCCCGCGCCGAATCGGTCGAAAATGCTATCAGCCCCTACGCCGAGCGCAACGAGAATCTTCGGCAACGCGCGAGAAAAATGAGCATCGAAGACGTACCTCAAGCCGCAATCGGACGACGCTCATACTTCATCGCAGCCTGAACGGCCTTGAGGGGTACGTCAAACCATTGCGCCACTTCTTCCGGAGAGTCGCCCGCATCGACGCCAGCGACCAATGCCTCCGTGGGCACTCCGGTAAGATCGTCAATCGGCGCGCCAAATGCACGCTCCGCGTCAATCACGACGCGCTGATTTTTCCCGAGCGGCCAATAGCGTTTGGCGAAATCTCTCTCAACGTCGATATGGAGTCTGAAGTAGCGTCGAACAAAACTGTTGAAGACAACCTGTCCATGCACGATCTCATGCGTAACGGTCTTCGACTGCCCCTCAATATCCACGGTCTCGAAGATTTCACGCCCGTGCGCGGAAAATCGCTTAACCGCAAACGGGTATGGAGTCTCAAACTGCTCCCGCGCGATCGCCGCCGCCCTGCGGATATATTGCATACTCAATCCCTTCAATCGGAACTTCGACACGAATAGCAACTCAATCAATTCCACGAAGGAGAGCGGCTGCTCATCACCGTCGTAGAAACGGGGCACGACTGGGGTCTGTCGTCTCTTCGCCGATGCAGGCCCGTAATAGTACCCGCGCACCCAGTGCCCCAACCGCCCCACTGGGATGCGGATTATCTCTGCGGCGTCTGCGATGGAATAGAGCCCATTCCCCACGTACCGAGGCGGCATCGGCGTACGCTTAGCCATGACGTGACGAGCCTCCTCCTCGCACGCCAAGCAAGGCCATCGTATAGCCTCCCAATGGATTAATCAAGTATATTTGTGCCCTATTTTGGGCCCCGTCGTTCGACTATGTGGTGACCGAGAAAACCAAAGGAGGGGATAGGGATGCAAGCTCAACCGTACCTGTTTTTCGAGGGGCGCGCCGAGGAGGCGACGGAGTTCTATCGCCGCACGGTCGGTGCCGAGGTGACGACCCTGATGCGCTGGAAGGACATGCCGGATCTCAGTGACGACCCGGGGATCCCGGCGGACCGGAACAAGGTCATGCACATGAGCTTCCGCATCGGCGACACGACCGTGCTGGCCAGCGACGGCGGCGGCATGGGTGGGGGGAAGTTCCAGGGGTTTGCGCTGGCGCTCACCGTGGCAAACGACGCGGAGGCCGAGCGGGTGTTTGCAGCGCTGGCCGAGGGCGGCCGGGTGCAGGCGCCGCTGACCAAGACATTCTTTTCGTCCCGGTTTGGCATCCTGGCCGACCGGTTCGGCGTGAACTGGATGATCGTGGTGGCATCCTAAACCAACGAGGAGGCATGACGATGCGATTCATGCTGCTGATGATCCCGAAAGGGTACGAGAAGGCCGCGCCGGACGCGGCGCCGTCCGCCGAGGCCGTTGAGGCGATGATGAAGTACAACGAATTGCTCCGGAAGGCCGGCGTGCTGCTCTCGCTCGACGGCCTCCACCCGCAGTCGACGGGTGCGCGCGTCACGTTCTCCGGGGCAGGGAAGCCCACGGTGACCGACGGGCCGTTCATCGAAACGCGGGAAGCGATCGGCGGCTACTGGATGATCGACGTGAAGTCGAAGGCGGAGGCGATCGAGTGGGCCTCGCGCTGCCCCGCGCAGGACGCGACGATCGAGGTGCGGCAGGTGTTCGAGCTGTCGGAGTTCCCAGCCGATGTTCAGGAAGTGGCGGCCAAGTTTCCGGAGTTGCGGACGCAGTCCGAGCAGCGCCGGAAGGCTTGATGCGGTCACGAAATGGAGGCGACGCGATGAAGTACATGTTGTTGGTCTACGGCGACGAACAGGCGTCGGACGAGGCCGAGAAAGAGCGCTGTTACACGGAGTCCGCTCAACTGGCGCGCCAGATCAGGTCGACCGGCCAGTATCTCGCGGCCGCCCCGTTGCACCCGGTCGCGACGGCAACCAGCGTCCGGGTGCGCGGGGAAAAACGGCTCGTGACCGACGGCCCGTTCGCGGAGACGCGCGAACAGCTGGGAGGGTACTTCATCGTTGACGTCGGGGATCTCGAGGAGGCAATCGACATCGCGGGCCGGCTCCCGAGCGCGCGCCTGGGGACCATCGAAATCCGGCCGATCCTGAAGATCCCTGGCCTGCCCACGCACTAAGAGGAGAATCGGATGAACACCAACGTTGCCACGCAGGAGGCGCGGAACGCGGCCGGAGGACTTGACGGCGCCGGAGGTTGGACCCGCTACCTGGTACCCCTGGGCCGCGTGGCGTTCGCCGGGGTCTTCCTGACATTCGCCCCGCTCGACTTTACCCCGCAGGGCATCGCCTGGGCCGGGCAACAAGGGGTGCCGGTGCCGCAGATCTTGGTCCCGTTGGCGGGCCTCATTTCGCTGGCCGGTGGAGCGAGCGTCGTTCTGGGTTATCGGGCAAGAGTCGGCGCGTGGTTGTTGATACTGTTCCTCGCGCCGGTGACGGTCATGATGCACAATTTCTGGGCCGTGAAAGACCCGATGATGCAGCAGATGCAGGAAGGTTTTTTCATGGCGAACCTCTCGAGGATCGGCGGCGCCTTGCTCATCGCGCACTTCGGCGCCGGGCCCCTGAGCCTTGATGCCCGGGGCAGGGTGAGGCGCTGAGGAAGGAGCGTACCATGGCGGCTACTGAGCCCGCGGTGGAATTGTGGCGACGTCCTAGGCGTGCATGTGAGCTCCTTTTTCAGTCTTCTTGCCGGACGAACTTGAGTAAGATTTCCTCTGCTGTAGTAAGTTTTCGGTCCCGCCGACGGATGGTATAGAACCGTCTACGGCACTGCCAATCCTGCAATCGTACCGGCTTCAGCTTGCCTTGCTTCAAATCATCTATGACCACCTCTCGCGATAGAGCCGCGACCCCGTACCCAGACAGGACCGCGGTGCGTACGGCGGCGTTGCTGCCAAATCCTACGGCAGCCTCTGTGTTCACCCCGCAGCGGACCAGCGCCCTAAGGGCCATCGCCCGTGTCGCTGAACCTTCCTCCCGCAAGAGCAGGCGGGTTCGTGCAAGCTCTTCAGGCGTGACTCGCTGGCCGGCCAGCCGGTGCGCCGCAGCAGCAACCAGCACGATCGTGTCCGCCAAGAAGGGGAGGGTCACAAGGGACGAGCTCATCGGGCGGAGGCCGACGAATCCAACGTGCAAACTGTGGTCCAGGACCCGCTCCACAATCGCCTGGGAGTTCGCGATATGGAGGCGCACGGTAATGTGGGGATAGGCTTGCGAGAATGTAGACAGGCGCTTGGGCAGGAGGAACTCCCCGATCGTGGTGCTGGCGCCGAGGACGATCTCGCCGCGCAGAAGTCCCTGTACTTCCGAGATCGCCGCCGGAATCTGCTCGAGGATTTGGAGCGCGTGCCGGGCAAGAGGCAGAATGGTCTGGCCGGCGTCCGTCAGCGCGAGCCGGCGTCCGCGGCGTTCGACCAACTTCGCCCCCACCGCGCGCTCGAGTCTGCGCAGCCGGTGAGTGACGGCCGGCTGGCTGATGTACAGCGCTTCGGCCGCCCTGGTCACGCTGCCGGCGTCCACGACGTAGACGAGCATCGCCAAGTCGTTGGCGTTGACGAGATCGCGTCCCATTACCATTTCGTTATAGGTTGCTTCTGCAAATCCCTATTGGACGTCATGCTCCGGCGCTGGTACCGTGGAGCAAGAGGCCCAATTTCACTAACTCGGGAGGTGTGTGATGGCGCTCCAGCTTGGTGATTTGGCTCCGGATTTCGAAGCCGAGACGACCCAAGGCCGCATCCGCTTCCATGACTGGATCGGTGATTCCTGGGCCGTGCTGTTTTCGCACCCGAAGGACTTCACGCCGGTCTGCACCACCGAGCTCGGGTACATGG
>Ga0207416_1001382_pt1 | contig 32827 bp, 18 predicted proteins | sample PaiPotPPM11metaG_FD_184107 | JGI IMG/M metagenome (GOLD analysis project Ga0207416, IMG submission 184107) | Iron sulfur acid spring bacterial and archeal communities from Banff, Canada, to study Microbial Dark Matter (Phase II) - Paint Pots PPM... ...
GGTCGACTAATACCGGTCCCGCTCCCGGATCGTGCAACCCGGGTAGCCCGATTGTGGCAAGCAATACTTACGGCAATGCAAACGGCAACCCTGCAAACCTCTTCGGCACCCAGCACTTCAAGCAGGCATTCGGCGGCAACAATCAGCGCATCCTGGAGTTCGAACTCAACTACAGCTTCTGATGTATCACTGCACGAAATTTTGAGTGAGAACGGCCAGCGATGAAGCTGGCCGTTTTTATCTAAGCCAAGGCGGTCGATCCGGAGTTGCGGCTCGGGTTGGCTGAATCTCTGCTCGATACCGCGTTGCCTGCAGGTGACAGCCACGGATTACCTTGACAGTCATTTCCGCGTCGACGTATAAGATGTGCCGAATTAACTGAAGCCCGTCAACGCTCACCAAAAGAGCACCTGGAAAGATTCGGCAAATTCGCCCGAATGTGATGCTGCGAGATTGTGGTCTGAAACTGACCTCAGGTTTTGTCAAGCTATATGCACATGCTGCAGGTGATCGCTCAGTTTTCAATGCAGAAATTCACGGTTGACCATTTGTGCTCTTCCCTCCCGCAGGCTCTGAGCCAGGAGGTACACAGCCGGAAAGCAAGACCGTCTTGCAGGCAGCAGCCAAGTCAACTCTCTGACCTGGCGGAACTCCGAAACGTGAAAGTTGGAGGCGAGCAAATGACTCAGTCAAAGGTAGCAATGTGGATCGCGGCGTTCTGCCTAGTCCTCGTTCTGCACTCCACTGGATTTGCGCAAGCCGTTAATAACGGCGAGATTCACGGTGTAGTGCTGGATCCATCGGGAGCGGCAGTGGTTGGCGCACAGGTCAGAGCCATCAGCGCAAGCACGGGAATCGCCCAGACGACGGTTACCGGTGGGGATGGTTCGTATGTGCTTGCCGATCTCCAGGTCGGGGGCTACTCGCTGGAAGTGAGCGTGACCGGATTCAGCGAATACCGGCAGACCGGCATTGTCCTGGAGGTTGGGCAGAACGTTCAGATCAACGTTGGCCTGAAGGTTGGAGCCGCGAGCCAGGTGATTCAAGTATCTGCGGATGCCGCAATGGTCGAGACCCAGGACACTTCTATCTCTGAGGTCATGGATCAGCAGCGCATCGTCGATCTTCCGCTGAATGGACGCCAGGCGACTGACCTGATCCTGCTTTCCGGGGGCGCTGCGCAGCCGCCGAATGCCGCCAGCCGCGTGGTCACGACGCACGATTACGTTAATTCCATTGGGGTCTCAGTCTCCGGCGGCCAGATCAATGGCAACAATTACCTGTTGGACGGCGGCGACAACAATGATTCCCACTCGAACATCAATATGCCGTTTCCGTTTCCCGATGCCTTGCAGGAATACAGCGTACAGACGAATGGGATTTCGGCTCGTTACGGCCTGCATCCAGGCTCGGTCATTAATGTCGTGACAAAGTCAGGTGGGAGGGGTTATCACGGCGATCTGTTTGAATTCGTCCGCACGCCCGACCTGAATGCGCAGAATCGATTTGTTACGCCGACCAGCAGAGACGCTCTGCATCGCAATCAGTTTGGTGGGACGATCGGAGGGCCCATCGTCCGGAATAAGGTCTTTGCTTTCGGGGGTTACCAGGGAACAATTATTCGCAACGTATCGGGCTCCAACGTAGTTAATGTGGCCACGCAGGCGATGCTCAATGGGAATTGGACCGCTTGTGCGGGCAAGACCCTGGTCGTCAATCCGAGCACATACGTAGCGCCGGCCTTGGCGTACATGAAATTGATACCGATTTCGACCGATCCCTGCGGCAAGCTCACCTTCCCCGCTTCCAACCCGAGTAATGAATACCAGGACATCGGAAGAGTGGATTGGGTGCGCACTCCGCGGAACACGATTTTTGCCCGCTACTTCATTCTTGACTACTCGAATCCGGCGGTCTACACAACGAACCTGCTTACGTTGACGCGTCCCAGCCTCCTCGATCGTTCCCAGGCGCTTGGGTTGGGCAACCAGATGACCCTAAGCCCGACGCTGACCAACACGATGCATTTCACTTACGCGCGTTTAGCAGTTCACCGCTCGAACCCGGCAAACATGCCTAGCCCAACCGGCTTCGGCATCAACATCTATGACAGCGCGCCGAACTTCAGCTACATTTCGTTGTCGAACTACTTCACGATCGGTGGCGGATCAAATGCTCCGGCGAAATTCGTCAGAAATCAGTATCAATGGTCCGACGACACGGACTGGATCAAGGGAAATCAACATTTCAGTTTCGGCGCGGAAGGCATCATTGGACAGATGTATCAAAGCAACGTCTACGACTCCAATGGGTTTTTCAACTTCAACGGCCAGGGAACCGGTGATGCCCTGGGGGACTTCCTCACTGGCAAGGTATTCCAATTCACAGACACGGGTCAGCAGGTCAGCAATTCCTACGGAAAATACATCGCCGCGTACTTCGAAGACGATATTCAGCTCACCAAGACTCTGAACGTTCACGCGGGTGTGCGCTGGGAGCCGTCGCTGCCTGAGACGCAGCAGTACAACGAAGGGGATCATATCGACTTCAATGCCTTCGCCGCGGGCACAACGTCAAAGGTCTTCACGAATGCGCCTCCTGGGGTCTTCTTCTACGGCGACAAGGGCATACCCAAGGGCTATGCGAATGGGAGCTACGATGATTTCGCGCCCCGTGTTGGATTTGCATGGGCTCCAGGTCAAGGCAAGCAAAGTATTCGCAGTTCTTACGGAATCTTCTTCGACCAACCGGAAACCTTCACCGATTCGGCCTTCAGTCTCGCTCCGCCGTGGGCCAATGGGCTCACTTTGACGACTCCTGCAGGCGGATTGGTGAGTCCTTACCAAGGTGTAGCGGGTGGCAACCCATTCCCCAACCCGTTCCCGCCAACTCCGACCGCGAGTTTCAATCAGAATGGAACCTATGTCAATCTGCCGCTGGGACTTCACCATCCCTATATGCAGCAGTACGATCTGAGTGTTCAGCGGCAGATTGGCAGCGATTGGTCCATCACGGTGAGCTATGTGGGCAACAAGGCTACCCACCTCCGCTCCGGCTATGAGATGAACTCTCCTCAGTATGCGGCAGGTGCAACCACTAAGAACGAAACGCAGCGCCGCATCCTTTACGAGATGAATCCAGCGACGGGAATCTACTATTCGACAATCACGATGATGAACGATGGCGTCAACACCCGCTACAACGCGCTTCAAGCGTCCGCGCGGCATCGGCTCAGTCATGGTTATTCGCTGTTATTCAATTACACATATTCCCATTGCCTGCAGGATACCGAGACCATTGGCAACAAGCTGCAGGGCAACACGCAGACCAATCCTACCAACATGCGGTTCGATTACGGTCCCTGCGACTATGACCTGCGCCAGAATACGAACATGTCCGTCGTCTATCAGGGCTACAGCTTTCACGACCGCACTCTCAATCTGATCGCCGGAGGCTGGTCGCCTTCCTTCCTGGTTTCGTACAACAATGGCTATCCGTTCACGCCTCTCACGGGTACCGACGCGTCGCTAACGGCCATCGGGCTCGACCGGCCGAATGCGGTTGCCGGGGTCAGCCCATATCTGAGAAACACATCGACGATGCAGTGGATAAACAAATCGGCATTCATACAAAATCCGGCCGGAACTTTTGGCACGACGGGTATGAATTCGCTTCTGGCGCCGCACTACATTGATTCCGACGTCAGTGTGCGAAAGCTCTTCACGACATTCCGAGAAGAAAACCTCGAGCTTCGTTGGGAGTTCTTCAACATCTTCAACCACCCGAACCTGTCGGCCCCGGTCAGCTCGTTCACCTCATCGTCGTTTGGGCAAATCCAGGCTGCAGGCCCAGCGCGCATCATGCAGATTGCCGGTAAGTACACTTTCTAGATTCAACTTTTCTGCAACTGCCATCAGGTGCGGCTCTCCCCTAGTCGGACTGTGCGACGGGCACCTGTCAGAGGATTCGGCGCCATTCGATTGAGGGGTGTGATGAAATTCGAAGTCAGCAGGCGGAGGTTTGTTCAGTTGGTTACGGCGCTCTCGGCCCAAGCGGGAGTACGAATTGGCGCGCAAACGAAAGTGCCGCCGCCGTCTTCCGCCTATGGGACGGTAAACCGCAAGAACCTCGTTGCTACGCAGGTGAAGGCGTATGCGTGGCTGGACGAAGGTATCGACAGACTACTGGACAACCTGCAGCAGAAGGGGAATATCAACACCGTTTTCGCATTCACGTTTCTCTCGGAAGCGACCGATGTGAGCGGGCACATCACTCTGCCTGATCATGGCACTTATTCCAAGGCAAATCCGGAAATCGGCGGCGCGTTCTATGACTATGACCTGAAGTATTTTGCAAATACCACGCTTAAGGACTTTCACGCATCCAGCAAATTCAATGTGATCAGCGAAGTTGCGCCGAAGATGAAAGCGCGGGGAATGAGCTTCTTCGCCTGGGACTACAACAACACCAATGCGAATATGATGCGGCTTATTCCAGGCTTTACTGATGTTGCCGAAATCGATGTCTACGGTAAGCGCACCGATAGCGCATGCTGGAATCATCCGAACTACCGCGCACAATTGACGGGTCGTATTGAGTCTTATCTGTCCGGCTATCCGGGTGAGGTGGATGGGATCATCTGGGGCTGCGAACGCATGGGCCCTCTGGACAATATGATTGGCGGAGGCTGGGCTACAACCGGCATCTCCTGTTTCTGCGGATTCTGCCGTTCCAAAGCTCGGGACCGCGGCATTTCAGTGGAGAGAGCGCAGCGCGGCTACATCCAGCTGGACGAGCTGTTCCAGGCCGCACACGGCGGGATGCGTCCTTCCGACGGTTACTTCGTTACTTTCTGGAGAATTCTTCTCGAATATCCGGAGGTATTGGCCTGGCATAGCTTGTGGAATGACAGCTATCACGAAGTGCGCGCGGAACTCTATGGAACCGCCAAAGCGATTGCACCGCAAAAGCCATTTGGATTCCACATCGTTCAAAACGTAACGTTCAGCCCCTTTTACAGTGCTGCGGACAACTATGCCAGGATCAAAGAGTATTCCGACTTTATCAAGATCGCGACGTATAACACTGCCGGCGGTGGACGCATGGCCGGATTTATCAGCAGACTATGCTCGACAATTTTTGCCGATGCGACTCCACAGGAGTTGACTCCTCTCTACTACAAGATGATGAATTATGACGAGAAGCCGTACGACGAGATGGCGCAGAGCGGTCTCTCCGTTGACTACATTGCACGCGAGACGAAGCGGGCAATCGCCGATACGGGACATGCGATTCAGATTTACGCCAGCGTCGACATCAACGTGCCTATCCAGTCAGGGTGGAAACAGACCACTCCCGATGGCGTGAAGGCAGAAGTGCAAGCAGCCTTCGACGCTGGAGGAGACGGAGTCGTTCTCTCCCGCGAATATACCGAGATGTGGCTTGCCAACCTTGCGGCCGCCGGAGAAGCTACGCGCCGGATATTCAGTAAGTCGTAAACAGATGGTGACGCAACCCAATTTTCTGAGAGTGAGAAAGCCATGAGAAGAAGAGATTTTGGCAAGGCATTGCTCGGAGCCTCGGCAGGCGCGGCTGTGGCGCGCACTGCAATTGCGGAGGCGACTCCGGCTGCGCGGCTGCCCAGGAAGAATCTGAAGATGCATGTGGGGGCGGACTATCACGTGGTCGAAGGAAACAACATCATCTCCAGGGAGAACATCAATTACAACTTGCGGTACGGCGTGACCCACATCAGTCCCGATCCGATCATGGTGATCGAGGGAACTCAAGTGCCGCTCTCGGGAACTGCGCCAAAGCAGCGCAGCGGCGGAGGAGACTTTATCTCTGAGGAGGGTCCACAGGGTGGGGCCTTCGACCTGGAGAATTTGAAACGGATGCGCGACACCTGCGACAGCCTGGGAATGACGATTGAGGGCTTTCGCATGGACTCGGGATACATTGTGATGAAGCCGGGGCCGGAGCGCGAAAGAAAACTGGACCAGGTTTGCGAGAATATTCGAAAGGCGCGTGCTGTGGGTGTCGGGTTGATTAGCCAGCACTGGACGGCGATTCCCATCCGGCGCAATGGGTCGGAACCAGGGCGTGGGGATTCCACTTACATGACGTTCAAGCTCGAACCGAACTGGAAGGATCTTCCGGTAACAACGTACGGGAAGGTGAGCTACGAGGAGTATTGGGAGCGAATCACGACATTTCTGCAACGAGTCATTCCCGTTTGCAAGGAATACGACGTGAATATGGCCAATCACCCCTATGATCCTCCTGGATTGCCGTATGGGTACGAGGGCGTGGAGAACTTTGATTCGCCTTCGATCTTCGATGCCTACAAACGCTATGCAATGATCGTCGACGACCCGCATAACGGGTTTCAGCTCGACGTGGGCGTGCTGGCCGAGGGCTCGACGGACGCGAACAAGCAGATTCCTCCGCTGGTGCAGTGGCTGGCGGATCGCGGGAGAATTCACCAGATCCACATGCGCGCGATTCATGGCGGACTGAATGACTTCGCCGAGGTCTATCCCGACGATGGAGTGCTGGACTTCTTCACCATCATTCGCATTCTGCGCGACTCTGGATTTTCAGGCGGGATTTTGCCGGATCACATGCCGTCGAGCCCCGGCGATCCCGGAAAACTGCAGGCCTATGCGTTTGGGTATGGCTATCTGAGAGCGCTCATCAACGCTGCGAATTCCGAGGTTGCGTAAGTACGGCTGCTGACGGTCCAGTGAGGTCAAGGGCGGCACCGACCCGCGATGGACATAAGTTAGTGCAGCCTTCAACCCATAGATGCTGGAGGGGTCTTCGCCGGTCTGGCGTTTTCTCACGGCGTCTTGTCCAGGATCCTATATTCGAACCAGTCGAAATCGGCCGGCGCAGCGTGGGCGCCCGCAGAACTCACTGCAAACATTCCCACGTACATGCCGCTCCACACATTCGCAATCTCGCTGGCAATCTGGCGCTCATCGCCCGAGCCGAGTTCCACCCACGCGTCACCCTCGGGCGCAAATGAGAATTTGTAATTCTCGGCGGTCGATTCCACGCGCAACAAAATCGGCCCATCGCCCACCTGCACCTCGCGCGTCACCTCGTGCATGTCGGAGACCTGCTTCACTAACTGCACATACGTCTTTCCATCGCGTCGCACCTTGCACACATCGTAGTGATACTGCGGCGACATGAAGACGGTCAGACCCGCGGCCTCGCCATCCACTTTCGGCGCGAACTCCATCCGCACGGTCGATACCGTATTCCATTCAGTCTGTCTGCGCCCCACAAACGCGGTCGTCTGCGCAAACGACAGAGCCGCCTGTCCGCGCAGCCGAAGAAACCCGGGCCGCTCTGTCAGCGAAATAGTCTTCTGCCCCGCCGGCCCCAACACATTCCACTGTCCCCCCAGGTTCGCCGCGCTGAACTCATCGCGGTTCGGTTCGGCCTCCCATGGATGGTCTCCCGGCGGCGCATGCTGCACCTCCAGAGACCGCATGTCTTCGGTGCTCACCGCCGGCCATCCATCCTTCCACGTCACCGGAAAGAGAAACGTCTCGCGGCCCAGGGAGAAGTGCTTCGAGTTATAGTGCCGCGTTCCCAGGCACACTGACCACCACGCGCCAGCAGGGGTGTCTACCAGGTCGCAGTGGCCCACGGTCAGCACCGGGTAGTCCCACGACACGTGCTGCGACGCCCACGGATTTGCCGGGTCCGCTGCAAACGGCCCCCACGGTGATCTTGCCCGCCCGATCGTTTGCATGTGCAGAAAGCGGCTGCCTCCCTCGGCCAGGCTCAGGTAGTACCAGCCGTTGATCTTGTAGAGGTGCGGTCCCTCCGCGCCATTCATTACAAATCCATTCGAGATGGTGCGCAGTCCGGTCTTCAACTTTCCCGTGGCGACATCGATCTCGGCCTGCACGATATCGTGTTGCGTATCCGGCCCGCGCCGGGTGTAGTAGACCTTGCCGTCGTCGTCGAAGAACAGGCTGGGATCGAACATGCCTTTATCAATCGCGATCGGCAGCGACCACGGCCCCGCTGCACTCTTCGCTGTCACCAGGAAATTTCCCCCGCCGCGCACGTTCGTGGTGATCGCATAGAACGTGCCATCGTGATACCGCAGCGTGCACGCATACGTCGATGGATGCCCATTGTCGAGCACAAACTGTTCCGGCCGGTCCAACGCGTAGCCAACCCGCTCCCAGTGCACGAGGTCCTGACTGTGATAAACAGGGCACGACGGAAAATACTCAAACGAACTCGTTGCCAGGTAGTAGTCCGCCCCTACCCGCACCACGGACGGGTCCGGGTTCATACCGCGTATCACCGGGTTGCGGTATCCTTGTGCGGCGCAGGATATCACGGCAAAGACTGCGAGGTACACCGCGCCAAACGACTTCAAGACTAACCCCAACACACGCCGCCCCTTTCGTCCTTGCTACCATACCTTAATCGATGAAGTTTGGGATGTTCCGAGAAAATCGCATGAATGTGCAACGCCCTGGTTTTCGTTTTTTTCTTCCTCTGATCTTTTTCCCTATCGTCGCCGGCACGACTCTTCCGGCACAGCAAACCCTCGATCCTGCCATCGAACACCGCATCGATGAGATGCTGCCCAAGCTCACGCTCGAGCAGAAGATCGAACTCCTCGGCGGTGTCAGCACGTGGTATACGCATCCCGAGCCTTCCATCGGCATCCAGTCGATTCGCCTCTCCGACGGTCCCGCCGGCCTGCGCTCCGGCATCCCCGCCATTGCCTACCCCGCACCCATCGCACTCGCGGCGACGTGGGATCCCGCGCTCGCAGAGGAGATGGGCTCCGCGCTTGGCCACGATGCCCGCGCCCGCGGCGTCGACGTGCTTCTCGGCCCCGGCGTTGACATCGCGCGGGCTCCCATGGGCGGCCGTAACTTCGAGTACATGGGCGAGGATCCATGGCTCGCCTCGCGCATCGCAGTCGGCTACATAAACGGCGTGCAGGCCCAGGGTGTCAGTGCCACCATCAAGCACTACGCCCTCAACGACCAGGAGTACAACCGCCACAACTCCTCCTCCGACGCCGACGAACGCACTATGCGCGAACTCGACCTTCCCGTCTTCGAAGCCGCCGTCAAAGAGGCTTCCGTCGGAGCCATCATGGACTCCTACAACCTCATCAACGGCATTCACGCCACGCAGAACGGCTGGCTGAATAACACCGTCGCTAAGCACGACTGGGGCTTCAACGGCGTCATCATGTCGGACTGGACTTCGGTTTACGACGGCGTCGCCGCTGTAAACAACGGACTCGATCTGGAGATGCCGTTTCCCCGCTTCATGAATCCCGAGACCCTGCTGCCCGCCGTTAAGGACGGCCGCGTCTCCGAGGCCACCATCGACGATCACGTCCGCCGCATCCTGCGTCTGATCCTCCGGTTCAACGCCAACGGCCGCCCGCCTGCCGACGCCATCTCGGTCTTTTCTGAACCCAGCGACCAGACGGCGCTCGCCATCGCACGCAGGAGCATCGTCCTGCTCAAGAACGAAAACCACGCCCTCCCGCTTGACCCCTTGCACACCTGCACGCTTGCGGTTCTCGGTCCCAACGCCTCGCCCGCTGTCATGGGCGGAGGCGGCTCCGCGATCGTCACGACCTACCACTCGGTCAGCATCCTCGAAGGCCTTGCCGCGTTTCTCTCGCAGGCTCCCGCCCAGCCCAACTGCCCGCACGCCGTCCTCTATGACTCCGGCCTGCCCGATCGCTACGAAGTCTTTCGCGCCAGCAAGTTCGATCACGGCCTCACCCAGCAGTCCTTTCCCACGCGTGACTTCACGGGTCCTGTACAGCAGATCATGCGAACCACCCTTAACGAGGACCGCGTCGTCACGTCCCGCACCGGCTCTCTGCGCTTCACCGGCCAGTTCACCGCGCCCGCCGACGGGATCTATTACGCCGTTGTGCACGACGGTCGCCCAGCTGACCGCCATACTCTCTACATCGATGGCGAGCGACTTGCTGATCCAACCCCTGTCGACGTCGGCACCTGGTACATCCCCCTGCCTCAACCGCTCGTCAAGGGACACGCCGTCGAGATCCGGCTCGACTATCTGCCCAACGACGCCGAGGTCTTTCCCGGGCTCGGCATCATCGCCGCGGACGATATCCTCTCGAGTCGTGCCCGCCGGCTGGCGCGCACCGCCGACGCTGTCGTCATCGCCGCCGGCTTCGACAAGGCGACCGAGCACGAGGGCGCGGACCGTACCTTTGCTCTGCCGCCACTCCAGAACGAACTCATCCGCAACGTCGCAGCGATCAACCCACGCACTATCCTCGCGCTTACTGGCGGCGGCAACGTCGACATGAACCCGTGGATCGATCGCGTTCCCGCGCTTCTCCATCTCTGGTATCCCGGCGAGCAAGGCGGCGCTGCCGTCGCAGACGTTCTCTTCGGCGTGCAGAACCCCGAGGGCAAACTCCCCGTCAGCTTCGAGAAGCGCTGGGAGGACAACCCAACCTTCCACAGCTATTATCCGCAGCCTGACGGCGCCACGCCGCCCTGCTTCAGCGGAGACTCCTGCCGAGGTCGCGGCGCACCCGCCCAAATTCACTACTCCGAAGGCATTTTCCTCGGCTACCGCTACTACGTGACACCTAGTGTCGATACCGCTGCCACTCAGCCGCGTTTCCCTTTTGGCTTCGGTCTTTCCTACACCACCTTCGCCCTCAGCGATCTCAAGCTCAACCGTGCCACCGCGCATCCCAATGACCCCATCACTGTCACGCTGACGATCCGCAACACTGGCAAGATCGCCGGCGCCGACGTCGCCCAGATCTACGTTGGCGAGCACGATCCCAATGTCCCTCGCCCGCGCTACGAACTCAAGGCTTTCCAAAAAGTCCAGCTCGCGCCTGGCGAGAGCCGCACCATTACGCTGCCGCTCAACCGCCGTTCTTTCGCTTACTGGTCCGATCCCGACCACGACTGGAAAGTTGACCCCGCCACCTTCACCATCTACGCTGGCGATTCTTCCGTCGACCTTCCGCTGCACGCCGACCTCTCGCTGCGGTAGAGGTCATGAAGGTACCGAAGCCACTACCCCATAGGAGTCCACGAATGCGAAGGAAGCTGATCTCGGCTGCGACCTGCTTGCTGCTCCTCAATCCGTTGCCCAGTCTTGCCTGGTCCAATCGCGGCCACCGCCTCATCAACCAGGCGGCCGCAGAAACCCTGCCTGCCGATGTGCCGGAGTTCATGCGCTCCCCGCGCGCCATCGCCGAGATCAGCTACCTTGGTCCCGAACCTGACCGTTGGCGTCCCGAGACCGCGCCCGACCTCTCCCACGCCTCCAGTCCCGATCACGTCTTCCGCTACGAAGCTGCTCTGGCCGCCAGCCCGCTCCCGCGTCAACGCTATGCCTACCTACAGCGGCTCGAGACTCTTCGCCAGCAGCATCCCGATCAGGCCGCGCAACTAACCCCTCAGTTCACCGGCACGCTTCCCTGGCAGGTTGAGGAGGTTTACCAGCGTCTCGTCTCTACCTTCATCGTCTACCGCATCGTCACCGGCGACGTTCCTGCGAGCCGCGGCACCGACATGGAGCCGCTGACGAAAGACGATCTGCCCAACATCGAAGATGGCGCTCTGTTCTACGCCGGATGGCTTGGCCACTATGTCGCCGATGGATGCATGCCTCTACACGCTTCCATCAATGTCTCTGGCTGGATTGAAAAGTCGAACCCGAACAACTACACCACCAAAGGCTCCATCCATCACAGCTACGAGGTGGTCACCGACCAGGCCATCGAGGATCATGCCATCACTGCCCACGCTATCGAGTCGCAGGTCCAACCTGCCCGTGCCATCCCCGACTCCTTCGCCGGCATCCTCACCTATCTCCGAGCCGAAGGCCGCTTCGCGCCGCAGGTCTACGAGTTCGAAAAGCACAGCGCCCTCACTGGCGCCGGCACGCCCGCGCTTGACAGCTTCACCGAAGCCCGCATGGCCGAAGGCGCCGCCATGCTGCGCGACCTCATCTATTCCGCATGGCTTCAGAGCAAGGACGCCAAAGCCCCAGACCTTGCCGCAACCGTAGTGCTCGAGCCCCGGTAAATCATGAACCGAACCATCCTCGCTGTGGCCGCATTCCTCGCCGTCGCTCTTTCAGCGCCCGCACAATCCTGGACGCTTGATAACGGCGTCGTCCGCAAGACCATTACTTTCTCAGCACAGTATGGCCTCGAAGTCGCTAGTTGGTTCGATACCACCTCCGGCTTCGACTTCGTCTCGCCCCAGTTCCTGCACCATGGCTTCAACGAATTCCAGTTCACCGCCAACGGCAAGAGCGTCTCTGGCAAATCCACTGATGTCGCCTTGACCAGCAGCCACGAAGACCGCACAGCTGACGGCACCCAGATACTTGAACTCAACTTCACTGCAAAGCGTATGCCCCTTGCCGTAACTCTCCACTACGAACTCTTCAAAGATGCGCCCGCCGTTCGCCAGTACCTCACCATCGTCAATAATGGCACTGCTCCCGTCGTCCTCCATCACATGACCGTCGACGCGGCTGCGCTCGCACCCGGCCCGGAGCACGACCTCATCGCCTTCGGTGGCTACGGAGCGCAGCCGCGCGAGACGTTTTTCACCGGCCGCGTCAACGACGTCGCCGTGCTTCTCGAAAACTCCCGCACCGGTATCGGCTTCGCCGTCCTCAGCGAAGTTCCGGGTTACCTTAAGCGCACCGAGCTTGGCCAGATCGTCTGGACGCAATGGGTCCCCGCCTTTGCCGCCTTGTATGACACGGATCTCTTCGCCTTCGAGCACACCGTGGCTCCGCACGAGACCTTTACCACCGACGCCGTCTCGGTCCTTTTCTACCAGCGCAACACCGCAGCAGATCCGCACTGGCGAATCTCTGAATACATCCGTGACCACATCGCGATCAATCACGAGACGGCTCCGCCAAACTGGGTCTACAACACCTGGGAGCCGTTCCACAAAGACATCGATGCCGGGCTCCTTCACGACCTCGTCCCCCGCGTCGCCGACGACGGCTTCACCCTGCTCACCCTCGATGACGGATGGGAGCAGCGCTATGGAGATAACGATGTCGACACGAAGAAATTTCCGCAGGGCCTCGATCCGATCTTTGCGCAGGCCTCAACGCTCGGCCTGAAACGCGGCCTATGGTCGCCGCTCGCGCTCATCGATACCAAGGCCCACGACTTCGTCGCCCACCCTGAGTGGGCCTGCCGCGAGCAGGACGGCTCACTCCGCATCTCCAACGGCGGCTCCGGCGTTGTCATGTCGCTTGCTTCGCCCTACAGAGACTCTGCCATCGAACGCATCTCCAGCCTTGTTCGCCGCTACCAACTCGACTACATCAAGCTCGACCTCACCACCGTCTTCAACACGTACGGCGAGCAACCCGGCTGCTTCGAGAAGCGCGCCGAATACGAGACGCCTGAGGAATCGAACGGGCGCATCTACGAGGCCCTCGGCGTGATCGCCAGGACGCTCCAGCAGCGCTTCCCCAATCTCCTCATCGACTACAGCTTTGAGATGTGGGGTGAAAAACACATCGTCGACTATGGCCTGCTTCACGTCGCCGACCTCGACTGGATCAGTAACGTCGCCGACCAGACTCCCGAATCCGCCGGTCCGCTCGCGGCGCGCATGCTCCTCTACCAGCGCGCGCTCGTAATCCCCGCCGAGAGCATCCTCATCGGCAACCTCCAGGCGGAAATCGGGTCCTGGCAGGAGCACGTCGCCACCGCCATGGCCTCTGGCCCACTCTTCCTCGGTGACCTGCGGAAGCAATCCGCTGGGGACGCACAGCACATGCAAGACTGGATCTCCCGCTACACCCGCCTCCGCGCGGCCGTCCGGCTCACCGATTCCTTCTTTCCCCTCGGTAGTTGGCAACAGCCTCGCGCCGACCAGTGGGACGGATTCGCCCGGCTCTCCCGCACCGGCGAAGGCCTCATCGTCCTCTTCCGCAACGAGAGCGACGCACCCTCGGCCACATTCATGATCCCTGGCTTTCCGGATGGCGAGTTCACCCTCACACTGTGGGAGGACGGCTCAACCCAGGCGCTCGATGGCCGCGACCTGCGAAGCGCCCTCACCATTCCCTTCGCCGGTCAGCAGCGTGTCGAGGTGCTTGAGCTCCGCCGCCGTTAGAAAACTAGAGGTCATCCGAAGATGACCTTGCACACGCTGCCAAGTAATTGGCAATCAGCGCAGGCCGGTTGAAGACAGTCATAGTGGCTGGATACTTAATCGCTAAAGTAGCCACATTAATCGTTATAGTGAGTTGACACTCCTTTCATATTCGGCCTATAGTGTGGAGCCGTTGAGCCTCCCATGAGTAGCACAAGAGTTTGCCACTGAGCACGGCTGAGTGGTTTATGTATCGCCATTCCTGTTCTAAAGGAGATGTCCCCGTGAGCAAGCAATCCAACACGCCGGTTCCATTCCGAAGCCGCCGCCTGCCTGCGCAGTTTTCCTTCCTGCTCGCCGTCCTTTTGCTTTCGATCTCGCCACGTGCCTGGTCGCAGATCGATACGGCGACGCTGGTTGGAAGGGTGGCTGATTCTTCCGGTGCCGTGGTCCCCGGGGCAACTGTGACTGTACGTGATGAGTCCACTGGTCTTATCCAGCAGGAGAAGGCTGGTGCACACGGCGACTACATCTTTACGGCATTGAAGGTAGGCAATTACACCGTATCGATCACCGCTGCCGGATTCCAGAAGGAGGAACAAACCCACGTTCCCCTGGTCATTCAGCAGCGCCTTGAATTGAACTTTGCTCTGAAGCCGGGTAGTGTGTCCGAAACCGTTGAAGTCCGTGAGGACCAGGCGGCGCTGCAGACGCAGGACGCATCAGTGGGCCAGGTCGTTTCAGAGGACCAGATCAACAATCTGCCTCTGAACGGACGCAACTATACGCTGCTGGCGCAGTTGGCTCCGGGGACGACAACAACGGTCTACGATAGCGGCCATGGTGAAGTGCAGAGCGGAACGTTTACGGCGAACGGGGTTGTAACCACGTTCAACGACTATCTGCTGGATGGCATTACGAACAACAACATGACGGCGGATTTCGGGAATGGCAATTCGTTCACGCTGCTGCCTCCGCCCGATGCATTGCAGGAGTTCAAGGTTGAGACAGGAAACTACTCGGCCGAGTATGGGCGTTCGGGCGGCGCGGTGATTAACGCAGTTACCAAGTCCGGACAAAACACATTCTTCGGCGACATCTGGGAGTACAACCGCAACGCCTACTTCGATGCAGAAGACTACTTCCTGAAGAAGGCCGGCCTGGCGAGGCCACGCTACAACCGGAACCAGTTCGGCGGAAGCATAGGCGGGCCGGTCACCATTCCGCATTTGTACGACGGGAAGAACCGGACGTTCTTCTTCGGGGACTATTCGGGACTACGCCTGGTGCAGGGCCAGGCGTACACCTCCTCGGTGCCGACGGCAGCGGAGCAGAATAGCAAGTTCACAAACTTTACCGACCTGTATACCTCAGGGACACAGACTGACCTGCTGGGCCGCATCACACCAGCGGGACAAATCTTCGACCCTGCGACGACGCGGTATCTCTCTGCCGGTACGGTTGATCCGATCACGAAGATTACGGCAACGAAAGCCGGGTACGTGCGCGATCCATTTACGACGAATGGTGTCGTTCCCGGTGCGGGAACCTGCACCAATTGCACCAATATTCTTCCTGCGAACCGGCTTTCTCCGGTATCGGCGGGGCTGGCCGCCCTGTTCCCGCTGCCGAACACGAACGGTACCGCCTTCGGAAACAACTACGTCAGCGCGCCGAAACTTGACCAGACCGGAGATTCGTTTGATCTACGGGTAGACCAGAATATCTCTGCCAACGACCAATTCTTTGGCCGCATTAGCTACGGAAATATCCCGCGCGTCATTCCGGCGCCGTGTGGCACGCTAGCGGACTGCGGTACCTCGGCAACGGTCGGCAATGAGTCGGATAAGATTCTCGGCGCGGCGATTGGGGAAACGCACATTTTTTCCTCTCGAATTGTGAACGAGTTTCGCGTGGGCTACAACCGCATTCATATGGACCGAATTCAGCCGTATGGCTCGCAGAGCGGTTTGAACGCGCAGTATGGCGTTCCGGGAATCCCGGATATGGCTCCCAATGGGGGGCTGGCCCAAATCAAGATCACTGGACTCGCGGAACTGGGCGAACACAATAATATTCCGCTCAACGAGATTGGGGCGGAGACACAGTACAACGACAACGTCTCCATCGAACTCGGACGTCACTCGCTCCGTTTCGGCGCCGACTTTGAAGCGATGAAGAACGCCATCTTCAGCGGCCAGTTTCCACACGGCTACTTCAGCTATACCGGCGGCTATGTCAACAATCCCAACGGCTCTGCCTATAACCTTGGCATCGCGCAGTTTGTTATCGAGCCTACGGCTTCCTCCATTTCCGGTGTTTGCCCTGCCAACCTCGAACAGACCGGCGGCACGGCTACTGGTTGCGGCCACTACGACTACATTGGAGGGACGAACCAGATCCAAGGCTCTCCGCTGGCGCAGCAGGACTATAGGCGCCCGTACTTTGGCACCTACTTTACCGATACGTGGCGAGTTACTCCGACATTCACGGCAACACTCGGCTTGCGTTGGGAGTACTTCAGGCTTGGCATCGATCACCATGGGCATGGCGCGAACTTCGTACCCGGTTTCTCCGCGCCGAACGGGCAGGCGGAATATCTGATCGACGATCGCTCGAAGAATGTCCCGCTTGCACCCAGCTTTGTCTCGCTGCTCGCGGCGTCGAACATTAATCTGGTCTACACGTCGAACCACCAACTCGGCGACGTGCCGGAAAACAACTTCTCTCCACGTGTGGGTTTTGCCTGGAACTTTTATCCGCACAGTGTTCTGCGCGGGGCATACGGCATCTTCTACGCCGGCATCTATTCGCGTGGGGATGGATACAACCCGGGTGACGACTATCCGTTCAGCTTTGCCATCAACATTACACCTGGCCTGGCCAGCGGCAGCCTGGCTTCGGACTCGGCATGGAATGCAGGCGGCGCAACCGGGAAGCCGACGTATGGCGCAATGGACGAGGGCCTTGCGGCGGTACCGCTAACTCCCGACGCAGCACAAGGCTACCAAATCTCACCGCGCGGCAACGAGTACCGCACGCACATGCCATATGTACAGGAAGAGAACCTCAGCATTCAGCAACTTCTCTCCACCAGCCAGAGCCTGCAGATCGGCTTTATCGGAACGCAATCGCGCCACATCGAGGGCAACATCGGCAACAACAGGGCAGACCTGCTGCTGCCGACGAACATCTCGGTCACCCCGGTGTCACCGAGCGCGGCGTGCACGTCGAAGCTGGCCGGACTGGTGCATGATGGCGGCACCGGAAGCGACACGCCGAACACGTCGAACTACTTCGATCAGTATCCCTGCATTGCACAAAACAACTACGAGACATGGTCGGAGGGTTCGAACAACTACAACTCGCTCCAGGTGACTTATCAGAAATTCCTGAGTACAAGCGGCACCAGCCTCATCGCGAACTATACGTGGGCACGCCTTCTGGGGTATGGGTCCGATTCGAATCTTTTCAACTCGCTGGGCTATCGGGCACCGCTTGTACCCGGTTTCTATATGCGTGGCGAATACGGGAACGGCGACTTCGAATCGGAGAACGTCTTCCATTCCGGAGCGGTTGTCAAGATCCCGGTGGGGTACGGTCGGCGGTATCTAAACCATCGCGGGGTGGCCGATGCGGTGCTGGGCGGCTGGAACGCGACGGGCATCTTCACCTACCAGGGCGGCCAGGCCGTAACAATCGGTTGCACCGTCACCGAAACCAATACCGGGGGATGCTACGCGTTGCAGCAGAATGGCACGCAGTACAACAACGCTCATAACCTCACGCACTGGTTCAACTCCGCCGCATACTCTAACCCCGCGCCCGCGGCGTTGATCGGGCAGAGCGACATGGCGCCACTCGGCTCGGCGCCGGCGCAGGCATTTGGACCTTCGTTCCACCGTGGCGACCTTGGCGTCGAGAAGATGTTCTTTCTCAGCGATTCGACAGCTCTCCAGTTCCGCGCGGAAGCATTCAACCTGACCAATCATCCGAACTTCGGCCAGCCAGGAACACTGACGCCGAATAATTCGGTGTTCGCATCGATTACTTCAACGCGCGACGCCCCCACGGACGCTCGGGAGTTGCAATTCGCACTCAAGCTCTTCTTCGGTCACGGAGGTCAGTATTAGAGTGCTGCTCCCCTTTGGGGCCGGTCTGATCCACCACCAGGATGAAGACGGGTTCTAACATGAAGGCACGATGGTAAATGTGAGGGCGAATTCGTCGATTTGGCGATGGACAATGGCCTTCACGGGTGTGGGCTCGACTATGCTCGGCCCGTTCCTGCCTCGCCTAGTCGTTCATTGGCAGATCCATGACCGTGAGGGAGGAATGCTGGTGGCGTCGCTCTTTCTAGGCTCTTTTTTCGGCACGCTTGCTATGTCTGAGAGCCTGCATCGCAGCCTGCGCCGGGGCGCTTGGGCAGCAACTCTCGGGTGCCTCGCCTTCGCCTGGACCACTCAGTTCGTCCACGGGTTTGTCCCCGCCATCGTGGTGCTTTTGTTGATGGGCTTCGGAATGGGGCAGCTGATGAGTTCGCTGAATTTGCTGGTCGGCTCAACTCCGCTCACCATTCGGGCTCGGCAGTTGGCGAATCTCAGCGCTGCCTGGTGCGCAGGAGCTGTGCTATCGCCGTGCCTCAGCACCGTGCTCCTCAAGTCTGTATCTCCTTCACTTCGGCTAGGCCTCTTCGCGCCCCTGTTCCTGCTTCCGCTTGTTGCGTTGCCCACGGATCCGGCTGCACCTTTGTCGACGTCTGTGCGGCAGCACATCGATTGGGCATCCTTAGTCCCCAACGGTGCCGCGCTCTGCACCGCGATATTCCTGATCTATGGTGGCATCGAAGCCTCGATTTCCGCATGGATGCCTGCCTTCGCCACGCGCTACAGTGGAGGGCCGCTGGCAGCGACGCAGTGGATTCTGTCCCTCTTCTGGCTTGGATTGATCGCAGGCCGCATACTGACCGCCGCGTTGACTACTCTGGAGACGGAAGGGCTGTTCCTGCGGGGTGCCATTTTCGCTTCTATCGTGTGTCTCGTGTGGTTGATTCTCGCACCATCCTTCGCGCAGGCCGCATCGGCCAGCGCTGTTATGGGTATCTGCATTGCTCCGCTGTTTCCGTTATTGCTATCCGCCACGCTTTCCCACGGCTATTCGAATCGGATCATGGGAGTCATGCTTGCGTGCTGCGCCCTCGGGTCCGCCTTGTTTCCGTTTCTGCTCGGCGTTTTGTCAAATCTGTTCTCCCTGCGTGTTGGAATGCTGCTTCCAATTGCGGGGTTCTTCTCTTTAGTCGTGGTTCAATGGAAATCGCCGCAATACCCTAGACATGCATCGTGAACGGAGTATCGTGCGGAGGCAGCTGGGCCCAACAGGAAGTGTTTGAGTTGAAATCTATGGCAATCGTAAGAATGAAGGATATCGCGCGTGATCTGGGCGTCTCTGTCGGGGCCGTTTCCAAAGCGCTGCGCAACGATCCGGATATTGGCCAGGCCACCAAGGACCGGGTCCTGAAGCGAATGAAGGAACTCAACTACCGCCCCAACCTCATGGCGCGTGCGTTGGTTACTGGGCGGAGCTCCATCGTTGCGCTCGTCGTGCCAGATCTGATGTCGACGTTCTTTTCTGAGATCGCCATCTACATGTCCATGGAACTCCGAAAGCAGGGCTACTCTATGCTTATCTCCTGGACCGAGGAAGATCCTGAAATTCAGGCCAGCGAGATTGAACACCTTCTCTCCATCGGCATCGATGCCATGGTCATCGCGACCTCTGGCAACGACACCAAATCCTTTCGCCGGCTCAAGGAACGCAACGTTCCCTACCTCCTTCTCGATCGCGAGGTGGCAGGACTCAAAGCCCCGTACGTCGGCGGAGACGACATACTCTTTGGCCGCATGGCGACGGAACACCTCATCGCGGAAGGATGCAAGCGGATCGGCCACATCAGCGGCCCTCCCATGAGTCCCGGCTTTGGCCGGCTTGAGGGCTATAAACGCGCGCTCAAGTCCGCCGGCATTCGCATCAATGAAGACTACATCGTCAGCCCAGCCGAACCGGGACCACGCACATTCCATCACGGATTCGAATCTGCCCAGCGTCTCCTTGCGGTCAAGCCTCGGGTCGACGGTATCTTCTGCTTCAACGATCCGCTTGCGATAGGCGCCATGGAAGCCGTCCTCGCCGCTGGCTTGCGTATTCCCCAGGATATCGCCATCATTGGCTGTGGCAATCATCCGCTTGGGGCAACGCTGCGCAATCCCGTCTCCTCCATCGACCAGAACACAAAGGAAATTGGCGAGAAGGCTGCGACGCAGGTTCTCTGCATTCTGCAAAACAACTCGAAATCTACCCCTGATCGCATGACCCTTGTAAAACCGCGGTTGCTGGTTCGAGCCTCCTCCAACAGGGCAGCTTTTAAATCAAGCGACAGGAATGCCGGGAATCAAATCTCGTCCAATGGAAAGTCTCCCAAGGCACCGTTGAGACAAGCGGAAATCTAGATCCGATCCGGCACCACTCTGGAACTTGGTGCCTCGTCGCGGCAGAGAGTAGGATTGACCGCGCAGGCGAGTTTCGCATCTCTCAAGCCACGGAATCGCTCGAAGCGATCCGGCAGTCGAGCGGCAAAGTATGCCCCCAGTCCCCGAGACTTCGTGTTTGCCTTGATTCACTTGCACTCAACCCCCGGAACCGTGAGACTCTTGATGGCGGACGAAACCCGACAACGTAAATAGGATGAGCATGAAAACGAGAATCAATCCTGTACTGGTGTTCGCACTGGCGCTGATGCTGCTTGGCGGCGCGTCGATGATGGCGCAACAAGTCAGGCCCACTGTTTCATCGCCGAGGCCGAAAGGGCCATGTGATATCTACGCTGCTGCCGGGGATCCCTGCGTGGCAGCCCACAGTACCACGCGTGCGCTGTACGCTTCCTACAACGGCCCGCTCTACCAGGTGTTGCGCCAGTCGGACGGCAAAACGCTGGATATCGGTGTCGTCCAGCCCGTCGGGGCAGATGCGGGCGGATACGCCGATGCGGCCGCGCAGGACGCGTTCTGCGCGAACACATACTGCTGGATCAGCATCCTGTACGACCAGTCCCCCAAGCACAACGACCTCACCCAGCCGCCGCGTGGCGGATTCAGCGGGCCGGCCATGGGTGGGTTCGACAATCTTCCACTCGCCGACATGGCACCGGTTACGATCATGGGGCACAAGGTCTACGGCGTCTTCATCGAACCGGGCATGGGGCTGCGCGAGGATGATGCGAAGGGCACGGCAGTCGACGACCAGGCGGAGGGGCAGTATTGGGTGATCAACGGCCTGCACTTCAACTCCGGCTGTTGCTTCGACTACGGCAACGCCGAGATCGACAGCCGCGACGACGGCAACGGCACCATGGAGACCGCCTACTTCGGAGATGCCGGCAGCTGGTATCACGGGAATCCTCCTGGCCCGTGGGTGATGACGGATCAGGAGAACAACCTGGTCGGGTGCGTGAACCCGGATGGATCCAAACTCTGCCCAAGCCTGCCGAACCTCACCTGGCGATTTGTGACTGCGATGGCCAAGGGCGAACCGCACCACTGGACCTCCATGGGCGGCGATGCGCAGCAGGGCGCGCTGTCGGTGATGTTCGATGGGCCACGGGTGAACTCCACGTATGACCCGATGCGCAAGCAGGGCGCGATCCTGCTGGGCAATGGCGGCGATAACAGCGATAGTTCGCAGGGCACTTTCTATGAAGGAGCAATGACGGCCGCGGGCACCTTCCCGACGGACCCTACCGACCAGTTTATCCAGGCTAACGTCGTGGCTGCGGGGTACGGAGTGCAGCGACTGCAACTGGCGCCGGCGTCGGCGACCAACACTCCGCCAGGGCTCCAGACGTTTTCACCGGGGTCCTCGCAGGACACCACTGTGACGTTCACGAATGCCACGGGTGTGCCCGCAGTGGGCGTCAAGTTGAGCATCTCCTTGCCCAGCAAGCAGTGGACCTCCGTTGTTTCTGGCACCACCGAGACGTCGAAGACGTTCGCTGACCAAGTGGCTCCGGGCGCGAGCGTGAGCGCGACTTTCAAGGTCACCTCGGGGCCAGCGGCTTTCAACGGCGACCTGGTTGCCAACGCCTCGTGGACGAATTCCGCCAGCGGGGGCAAGCAGTTCGAGATGACTGCCGAGAAGGTGCGGAGCATTCTTCCAATCAGGATCAACGAGTTCAGCACCGGCTTGATGAACTCGTTCATTGAGCTCTACAACGCGGGCTCCAGTGGCGTCGACCTCTCCAACTGGACGCTCACTGAGCACCCGAGTCAGCAGGCGATCTTCTCGTCGGTAAAGATTCCGGCCCATACGATGCTCGCAGCCGGCGGCTTCTACCTGTTGGGTCTTTCCAACTCTGGCCTGGCGGTCCCCGCGCGTGCGGGAGACACGACCATTCACGTGAGGAGCACGTTCGGCATGACGGCCGACGATACGATTGACATCGATACCGGTTCAGGGGTGGAGACCCGCAAGATCGTAAATGTCGGGTCGGCAAGCAACAACACGACTCTGTGGCAACCCCTTCCTGAGGGTCCGGTCATCACGATCCCGGCCGGCTCAACCAACGTACCGGTTACGAGCACGGCTGGATTCGCCGTCGGCGAGAAGATCGCGCTGGGTTATGGCGCCACTTACCCCGCTGTGGCGAGGAGCATGGAACGCTACGAGGTAGTCACGGTGACCACCATCGGCAAACCGGGGACACAGGCCTTCCTCGGGACGGATGCGCCGGCCGGTTCGACCAACATCAAGGTAACCTCCGTCACCAACGTCTCGGTTGGCGACAAGATCAGGCTGGATATCGACAGCGTTGGCCATGGAATCGAAACCGTGACGGTTACGCGGGTCGGCACACAAGCGAGCCGTTCGGCGCTGGCGGCTGATGCGAGCGTTGGCGCGACCAATATCAAGGTTCGCACCGTGAACGGTTTTGCTGTGGGCGACAAAGTGGTCGTTGGCGCCCCGGCAGAGACGGCTACCATCACCGCCGTCGGTACGCCGGGGCCGGACGGTAGCGGTGTGGAGTTTACGCCGGCCCTCACCCACGCGTATCCCAACGGCGAGGCGGTGGTCGATCCGGGTACCGGTCTCGATTTAGCTGCGCCGCTGCGGTTCAACCATGCCGCCAATCTTCCCTTCAGCGACCGGGGAACAGGCATCACCTTCCAGCCGGCGACGGCGTTTGCGCACTCCAGCAATGAGCCTGTCCAAGCGCTCGGAACCGGCATCACGCTCGACAGTCCCTTGGTCAGGGACCATGCGATCGACGCCGTTGTGCATGATGCCAAGGTAACGACTGCGGGATACCAGGGCACGCCGGTTCCCAACCAGTGGCTCGGAGGCCCAGCGCTCTCACCAAGTGCCGGCAGTATGGTGTTGCGTGACGCCGCAGGCCTGGTTGTCGACAGTCTCAACTATGGCCTCCTCGCGGACCCATGGGCCGCAGAAGGGTATCAGGGCACTTCGGGACCAGGGGAGAGCGGCTGCCGGGTAACCACCCCTGGTTCGGCAGGTGGCTTTGGCCCGGGCTCCCTCGTCACCCCGACCTACAGAAGCTCAGGCCGCTACCCGGACGGCGCGGACACCGGCAGCAACTGCGCCGATTTCCTGACGCAGGCTGCCGCCACACTGGCGGCTGCTTCGACCGCCGGAGCGACCAATATCAAAGTTTCGAGCGTGGAAGGTTTTGACGTTGGCCAGAAGATCATGATCGACAGCGGCGCGAACCTCGAGACCGCCATCATTGCGACGGTCGGCACGCCCGGCGCCACAAGGGTAAGCGCCGCCACCGCCGTGGGCGCGACCGTCATCCCTGTTGCCAACGCATTTGGCTTCAGGCCAGGCCAGACCATTACCATCGACGGCGGCTCAAACTCGGAGACTGCGGTTGTCGTTTCCACTCCGCGGAGAGGCGCTCCGGCAATTACCGTCGCCACTCCGCTCACCTTTACACACGCGGTCGGTACGCAGGTATCCGGCAGCGGCATCACCCTGACTGGCGCAATGACCCGGGAGCATGCCATCGGGGCGCAGGTAGCTGGCAACCTCCCTACTCCCGGTGCGCCCAACCAGTATTCCAGGAGGAGTCATTGACGTAGGTCTGTATTTTGCTGCGGAGGGAGTCAGGGTATGCGTCAGAGTTGGTCCAAATCTGAGTTTTACGAGCAGCATCCACAGAACGCGCCTCTTTACACCGGCTTTGGAATTCCATAACTTCAGTTCGCGGCACATCATGCCTTGCCGCGCGGCCTGAAACGGGGGACTGTAGCGAATGAATCTAGATCGCAGAACTTTTCTGAAGAACGCCAGCCTAGCTGCCGCGGCAACCAAACTCCATATCCTCGAAACCTCCGCAGAAGCCATAGCACAGCAACCCGCCACAACCGCTGCAATCGACCGCGTCCAGTTGGCACTCATCGGAGCAGGCATCCAGGGCCAGAGTGATACCCACACTGCACTGTCGGTTCCCGGTGTAAAACTCGTCGCCGTAGCCGACTGCTACGATGGCCGCCTCGCCCACTGCAAGGAACTCTGGGGTCAAGGCACCTCGAACAATGTTGACCTCTTCACCACCCGCGATTATCGCGAGATACTCGCGCGCAAGGACGTCGACGCCGTCCTCATCGCCACTCCCGACCACTGGCACAAGCAGGCCGCAGTCGACGCTATGCACGCCGGCAAAGATGTCTACCTCGAAAAGCCGATGATCCACCTCTATTCCGACGGTCCCGAGATCATCTCAGCCGCCCACTCGACCGACCGCATCCTCCAGGTCGGCAGCCAACGTGTCAGCTCCGTCATATATGCCAAGGCCAAAGAACTCCTCGCCTCCGGAGCGATCGGCCAACTTAATATGATCGCCGCCCGCTGGGACCGTAACTCCTCCATCGGTGCCTGGAACTATACCGTCCCCGCCGACGCAAGCCCCGAGACCTGCGACTGGCCGCGCTTCCTTGGCTCCGCTCCCAAAATCCCCTGGAACGCCGAGCGCTTCTTCCAGTGGCGCAAATGGCATGACTACGGCAGCGGAGTTGCTGGGGACCTCTTCGTCCACCTTTTCAGCGGAACTCACTTCATCACCGGCTCCCGCGGGCCAACTCGCGCCATGGCCACCGGAGGCCTCCGCTTCTGGAAAGACGGCCGCGACGCTCCGGATGTGCTCCTCGCCCTCTTCGACTACCCCGAAGGGTTCAATCTCTCTCTCCGCGTCAACTTCGTGGACGGTGGCGACGAGAGCGAGGGTTTCCTCTTCACCGGCTCCGAAGGCATCATGGAGATAGCCGGCCAAACTGTCACGATTACCCGCGCCCCGCGCGAAAAAGAACCCGGCTACACTGTCAGCACCTTCACTAACGAGATGCAGCGGAAAACCATCCAGCAATACCGTGAGAAAAACCCCGCCCCCGCGCCTAGCGGAGCACCGTACGATGCGATCGAAAAGTTCTCCGCACCCAGGGGTTACTCCGACAGCTACGATCACTTCAGCAACTTTTTCGCGTCCGTCCGCTCGCGCAGGCAGCCGGTAGAAGACGCCACCTTTGGCTTCCGCGCGGCCGGAGCCGCACTCCTCAGCAACCTGAGCTTCGAAAAAGGCGCTGTCATCCAATGGAACCCAGAAACCATGAAGCTCGCATGACGAGTCGAACGCGAGGGGAAAGGGGATAGGGGGCGGTAAATGCCCCTTTACCCAACTTGCTCTGTGTCGCTATAGACTTACTTTTTCTTCTGTAACGAATGGATATACGGTATCAGCGTCTTGATCTGATCGTCGGTGAGTTGTGCGGCGGGCATCTTATTCTTTCCGTGCTTGATGACGTCCGTGATTTGAGCATCGGAGAGCTTGAGCACTTCAGGAGACGTATACGGCTGTGCTCCCAGGGACTTCCCAACGGGAGTGTTGCTGAGCCCGTCTGCGCCATGGCACATTTCGCACTTCGTTTTGAAAATATCTGCTGCTGAGTTTTGAGCGAGACTAGTGCGACTCGCAAAGAGGAAGGCAAGGACGACGGTTGCGGTGTAGATTGCGGGTTTCAAGATTGTTTATTACTCCCTCGTATGTATTTGCAAAACAATGTTCGCACAAAATCAAGATCGCTTAATTTGCGTGGCGCCTGCCTGTTGAAGACGTCTTTCCAGTTCCAGCTCGGAGCCGTCAGGTGGATCGACCACGCCTACCAGTATCTTGCCCGCCCAGATCTCTGGATCGGTAATTACGCCTTTGAAATTCGGGAGGCCTGCGCCAATGAGTAAGGTTACCAGCGTGGTCAGAATGGCACCGAGCATGGTCATCTCGTAGACGATGATGCCGTTGGTCCACGTGGGTGAGAGCGGCATTCCGCCCGTGAGAATCGGATAGGAGTGCTGCGTGAGCGTGGTCAACAGATAGCCCAGGGTACCGCCGACGATGCCGCCGAGCACCGCATAGCGGTAGGGACCGCTTACCGTCACATGCGAATCGGTAAACTCGTAGCCTTCGTGAGGTTCCCCGGAAGCGATGATGATCTGCCCCCCATCGAACTTCAGCTCAGAACTGGCGGCGCGCAACGCGTCGACGGCGTTCTGCGCGGACTCTGGATTGAGGTAAAGCCCATAGAGTGATCTCATCGCATCTCATCCAGGGGCAGGGGCCCTTCCAGCACCAATCCATGATGCTTCCCTTCAGGCGTTGAAACCGGGATTCCGCCGTGGGGCTGGAGACCGACCTTCATCTCCCAGATGGAGATCATCGGCACGAACTTTGTAAACAGCAGATAGAGCAACGCCATGGCGCCAAAACTTGCGGCCATCAGCGTGTCTTCCACCCAGGTGGGCCGGTACTGGCCCCAGGAGTAGGGCAAGTACTTGTGGTCGAGCGCGGGCACGATGATCAGAAAGCGTTCCAGCCACATCCCCACCACGATGGTGCAGGATGCAATCGCGGTCCCGGTGATTGTACGAAAGCGCTTTATGGCCAGGATCGGCACGGGGATGAGGAAGTTGCAGAACACCATGATCCAGAAGAGTGGCGCGAATTGCTGGCGAATGCTCGTCCAGAAAACCGCCATCTCCGAAGGCGAATTGCCGTACCAGGTCGTCATCCGTTCGGCGAAGGTGAAGTAGAACCAGAGCAGGCTCATGGTCAGCAGCAGTTTGCCGAGGTTGTCGAAATGGACGGGCCTTAGATATTCCTCCAGACGCAGGAACTTCCGCAGCAGCGCCATCGCCAGCATCAGCGCAGCAATGCCGCTGAAGATCGCGCCGACAACAAAGTACGGGCCAAAGATGGAGGAGTGCCACATGGGCACCAGCGTCATGGCAAAGTCCCAGGAGACGATGGTGTGCACCGAAACCGCGACGGGGACTATCGCGATGGCCATGATGTGCATCGCGATTTCGAGACGTTGCCATTGCCGCGGCGTGCCTTGCCAGCCCAGCGCCAGGATGCGGTAGATCTTCTTACGTAAGCCGGTGGAGGCGTCGCGGATCGAGGCGAAATCTGGAATCGTCGGCAGGAACAGGAAGATGGTGCTGCCGGTCAGGTAGGTCGAGATTGCGAAGAAGTCCCAGGCAAGTGGCGACCGAAAATTCGGCCACAGGAAACGTTGATTGGGGTAGGGGATCATCCAGAATGCAAGCCAGGGACGCCCTATATGGCAAAGAGGAATGATGCCGCCGATCAAAATCGCGAAGACCGTGATGGCCTCTGCGCAGCGAGTAACCGGACGCCTCCACGTGGCGTTGCAGAGACGCAGAATCGCGGAGATCAGCGTGCCGGCGTGGCTGATGCCGATCCAGAAGACGAAGTTGGTGATATCGAATGCCCAGAAGACCGGCGAGTTGATGCCCCAAACGCCGATGCCGGCGTAGAGCTGGTAGCCGAATGCGGCCACGCCCGCAAGCACCAGGCAACTCGCGATCCCCACGGCGATCCAGTACTTCCCGCTCGTATGGAAGATCGGATAGAGGAGGTCCCGTTCAATTTTTTCAGACGCTGGTTGCATCTTGCCAGGTACCTCGTTCGAGATAAGTCACGTTCGGCTTGGTGCCGAGTTCACCCAAAAGCTTGGTGGCTCGGTTCGAGCGTTCCAGACGCGAGACTTCGCTGTTGGGATCGTTCAGATCGCCAAAGACCAGGGCCTTGGATGCACAGGATTGTGCACAAGCGGTCGTGAAATCGCCGTCCTTCATCTCGCGCTTCTCTGCTTCGGCCTGGATCTCGGCCGACTTGATCCGCTGCACGCAGAAGGTGCACTTCTCCATCACGCCAACGCTGCGCAGGGACACGTCGGGATTGAGTTGGAGGTTCAGCGGCAGGTCCCAGGTGGGATTGTAAAAATTAAAGAAGCGCACGTTGTAGGGGCAGGCATTGGCACAAAACCGCGTGCCGATGCAGCGGTTGTAGGCCTGTCCGTTCAATCCGTCAGACGTATGGTAGCTCGCGTAGGTGGGGCATACCGGCTCGCACGGCGCGTCGTCGCATTGCTGGCACAGGACTGGCTGAAAGCGAATTTGCGGATTGGGGAAGTCCCCCTCCCAGGAGCGCTCCACCCGGATCCAGTGCATCGCGCGGCCGCGGGATGCCTGATCCTCACCTGCCGTGGGAATATTGTTCTCGGCATGGCATGCGACCACGCACGCCTCACATCCCGTGCAGCGATCCAGGTCGACCACCATAGCCCATTTGTGAGACATAGAATTCGCTCTCCATTCATCCGCCTTAAGCGGAGCATTCCGTCAGAAACCTAGCGTGGTTCTTCTTCGTGGGGGAAGCCGCTTCTGCCTCCCGAGAACAATGTGAGCCGGGCCTGCTCCGGTCCGCCGACTCGCGCGATCTTCACCCGGGTTGCTGCCCAGGCCAGGGACCCGGTCTCGTGCTCTGTGACAGTTGCAAGAATCGAGAGTGGGTTCGCGCCACGGCCGCTGGCGAATCGGCCGAAATTTTCGTGTCCCTGACCGACCGGCATGGCCACTACGTCGGGCGCGATGCCAGGGGAGAGAACTGCGGGTGCGCGCACGTTGCCCTGCTGGGAGCCAATCTCCACCAGATCACCTTGCTGAATGCCCAGCCGCGCGCCGGTTTTGGGATTGATCTCAACCCAGCTCGACCACATCGCAGTGGTCAGCACGTCGGGCAACTCCTGCAGCCATGGCAGGTTCGCGAGAGAACCATCGCCAAACGACTGCGAGACGTAGGGCAGGAAATAGAAGGGAAAATCATCGGCGGTGCCAGTAAACTCCGGCGCGGTCAGCGCCATTGGCGCGCGCTTGGCTGCAGCGGGAGCCGACGTGCTTGCAGCACTCTTAGATCCGGCGGTTGACGCCGTGCCCGGAGTACTCGACCAAACTCCCTGTGCCTGCAGCGCCGACCAGAAATCGTCGTCCGTCTTTGCGTCGATGGAACCGCCGCGCGCTCGCAGTGGAACATACGCCATCCGCAGCATGGCGTCGTAGGCCGCAAATGGAAGGGCTTTGGCGACATCGCCGCCAAGCTCTTTCGCGAGGCCGAGAAGTACATCGGGCATCGCCCGCGTATCGTGCAGCGGGGCAACGGCGGGCGGCGCCAGGTTGGCCACCGACTGCAACGAACCCGACTCGCCCATGCTGTCCAGCCATGATTCCAGCGGTGCGTGGTCCGGCAGAATCAGGTCAGCCTGCGCGCTGGTCTCGTCAATGAAGTTGCCGAAGCTGACGATGTACGGAATCTTGGCAATGGCCTCGCGGATCCTCGTTCCCGGCGGTGCCGAGAAGATCGGATTCGCCTCGTAGAGGAACAGCACCTGTGGCGCGTGGGGCTGGCCGTCGAACACGGACTGCGCCAACGAATTGATCCCCGAGAAGCCCGCGGGGGCCGTCGATTTCGCAGCATTGCCGATTGCCGGCTCGGGCGTGAAGCCCAAAATCGGACCGGGATCCCGGACCGTATCGACCAACGCTTCCAATGCATTGACCGCCAGGGCGTTGAACAAGCCGTTGGTATGCGCCAGAGGTGCGCCGCCGATGAGCGCAGTAGCAGATCCACTCTTGGTAAGCTCATGCGCAATTCGCGTGATGACGGCCGCGCTCACTCCGGTTTGCTTCTCGACTGCCTCCGGCGTGGACTCCGGCAGACCAGCCGACCAGCCGGGAATCAGCGAGCCGGCTTTCGATCCTGGACCCTGTGACGCGAGCTTCTGGTTCAGGATGACGTGTGCAATCCCCAGCGCGAGCAAGCCTTCTGTTCCGGGCCGACACGCGATCCATTCGTCGCAGTTGGCGCCGGTCTGGGACATGCGCGCTTCCACCTGCACGAACTTGCCGCGACGCCCAGCCCGGCCCCGCCGCATCGCGCCATAGCCGACTGACTGCGCGACGGGCGAGTTCCATGTGCCCAGAAAGTCGGCGCCAAAGGAGAGCACATAATCGGCGCGCCCGAGATCAAGCGTTGGCAATGCTCCATGGCCAAAGCTCAGTAGGTTTGCCTGGCGCAGAACAGCTTCGTCGAAAGGCTGATACCAGACTGCCGGCGGCGCGCCGAAGGCTTTCAGGAACCGTTCGATCAACTCGTGACGCTGCCCGCTGAGTGGTCGCGCGAGGAACGACAGCGAGCCCGTTGTCTTGGCCGCCTGCATCGCCGCCAGGTGTGCGGACAACTCCTTCAGCGCGTCATCCCAGCTGATTGCCTGGAACTCGCCCGAACCGCGCGCGCCAGTTCGCTTGATCGGATGAGTGATGCGATCGGGATTGTAGAGCACCTGCAGCCCCGCATGGCCGCGCGCGCACAGCTTGCCCTGGTTGATGGGGCTTTTGGGGTTGCCTTCGAGTTTCTTCGCCAGGCCCATCTGCATCACGCCCCGCTGGCCATGGCGCACGACTTCGGCATCGCCCTCCATCACCCGCACCAGCAGGCCGCAGCCTGCCGAACACAGCGTGCAGACGCTTGGCTTCCAGGTTGCGATGCCCGGAATAAGATCCTCCTCCGGGACGAAACGGATGAGCTTCTGGTCAGGACGACCGCACGCGTCGAGCGTTGCGATCATGCCTGTGAGCGCCGAGATCTTGATGAAGTTACGCCGTTCCATAGAAGTTCGCCGCTATCCTATCCGTTCCGTCAGTTGTGGCACAGTTCGCAATCGACCGATACCTGCTTCGCACGATGGCATTGAATGCAAGAGCCCATATTCAGATTCACTTTGCGTTCGGCGGTGGTCTGCGTGGTCATATCGCCGTGGCAGGAGGCGCATTGCACTCCCGCACGAATATGCGGCGCGTGATTGAACTTCACGTGCGCCGATGGGCTGTAGTTGTACACGCGTACCCACGGAATCTCTTCGCCGCGCTGCGCATAGGCAGCGATCTTCTTGATTTCGGGGTTGTCGGTATCGATGGCCTGGTGACAGGTCATGCAGAATGCCACGCCAGGAATGCGCGCATCAGGCCCTTGATCCACACCAACGTGGCACATCTCACATTGCAATCCGTTCGCGAGATGGACCTTGTGGGTGTAGGCGATGGGTTGCACCGGGTGTTCGGGATGACGATCCAGAAAATCCGTTACAGCTGAGGCTGCCGAGGAGTGCGCTGTCGTGAAAACACCGGAACTTAGATATTGAGAAGCGTCGGCAGAATCAGCGTGTACCGAGGTGTCCGCTGGCGAAGAGGGCGCAACTCTCACCAGCGCCCACACGCAGCAACTCAACACTAGTACCCCCAGGAACAACTTTCGCCAACCCATCCAGACCCCTATCGAGAAAAGTCAGTGAAGGCCACATAGTCAGCCCTTGTTTTTGCCGTTTGTCGCTCAAAAAATCTTACACAGTCGAGCAAAACGTTGTCTCTGAACGTAAGCTCTTTTGTTCCAGAGTCGTCTTTTTCATGTTGATTGCTATAAAAAATACCGAGAAAAACCGACTCCTCTCACGCAGAGTTCCATGCCGCCATCTACCCATCGTAATCTGTGCCTGAGCAGCATCGCCAATCCGAGAGCGCGGTTTGTTTTTGCTCCAAACGACCGGGCCAGTGCAACGAAGTCGGGATTCACCAGGTCAGTCCCCTTGCCTCTTCCTGGAAACCGCCTTTTCTGGCCCCCCCTCCCCGCTTATGTCGGGGTGCATCCGCCAGTGGCAGGTGGAGACGACGTACGGTCAGGCCGGCGATTGGGTTTTTTGCCAGCAATCGCCTGCGAGGGAAGAAGCCACGCGTGGCCAACCATGATCGTCGAAGACCTCCAACCGGCTACTGTTCAAGCCAAGGTAATGGATGAGGGTGACCGACGGCGTTTTGGCTTCCACACTCTCCAGCATCCGGTCGCGACACTCCTTGCCACATATGCGAAGGAAGACGCGGCCACGGAACAAAGTCTGCTGCGACATGCTGACGTTTCACACCACACGTCAACTGTAGGCACACGCAGGTGAAGACCGCCGGATGGCGGCAATTGGCACCTTCATGGCGGAATTTAGGCGGTCAGGGATACGGCTCTGGCAACAAGCGGGTAGAAAACGGATGGATTGTTTCTATCATGCACCGCTAAGCGCTTTAGAATGTGGTGGCCAGAGACGGGATCGAACCGCCGACGCCGGCCTTTTCAGGGCCGCGCTCTACCACTGAGCTATCTGGCCTTGGCATGGGAAGGCGCGTCACGGGACAGCCAAGAACAGGCCCGGAGCGCA